>Ga0315280_10003482_pt1 | contig 24120 bp, 21 predicted proteins | sample YL17G06_40_MG_FD_203697 | JGI IMG/M metagenome (GOLD analysis project Ga0315280, IMG submission 203697) | Sediment microbial communities from Yellowstone Lake, YNP, Wyoming, USA - YL17G06_40 | ecosystem: Environmental > Aquatic > Freshwater > Lake > Sediment | place: USA: Wyoming | collected... | reverse complement strand
CGTGTTCATCTTGTCCAGCTAAAGGATTCACCTCCTGTGCTTGGACGCTACACAAAATACGAGACCCCACTTCTCAAAATAAACATTAAGCTAATTTAGGGACAAGCCAGCGCGCTAAAAATCACACTCGCGCGCGCTGAACGTGCAGCTCGCGCTACAAAGAAGGGTAGACAATGACCGAACAGAAGTATTATTGTCGAATATGTGGTGCAGAGATAACCAAAGAACGATATGAAAACCACGATGAGCTTTGACTTCTGCGAAGATAATGAAGAAATGGATGAAGATGAGGATTTTGGAATCGCACCACACTATTAGCCTTTTTTTCTTAGCTTCTCTTTTCTTGAGTAAGAATCGCCCGCGCCGGCGTTCCTGTATATCGACAAATAGTCTAAGAAAGTCTGCCCTCGTCACTATCCGACATGTTCCTCTGATTCTTGGACCAGCACAGCATAATGATAGATCAGCGCTTGAGCAGTCTCTATGATAGATGAAGTTAGAGGAAAGATTGGTGCAGCGTCTATTATGTCCGCTTCTTTTGTTTTCATCCTGCCAAGATCGTTCAGCCAACCTTTTCTAGAAACAGTAAAGGGCGAAAGCATTCTCCTCAACAGAGCAAAATCCGTCACGATGCCCCTGCACTTACCTGTTGCCCTCTCAAGGACTGGAAGTTGCGTAAGATCGCCTTTTCACATCTTCTTAGCGGCCTCCTCGACAAAATCATCCGAGAATATTGAAACAGTTTTTTGGGAACTGACATAGAGTTGGCCTATAGTCTTTGGGGCAGAGAAGAGATCTGTTCCGGAATCAATGAAGTAATTTCAGAGATTTCATCAAACCTGAAACTCCGTTTTCCTCTCAACTTCCTCGAAATGCTTGCTTGATCGCGCGCGCTTTCTAAATACGCTTTAGACAAAACTTGTATTGTTGTTAGACATTAGTTTCAAAATGCCTATAGGCTTCTTTCGGCATGGCTATCTGGTAGAAGGCGTTGGAATTGCCGAAGAAAAAGCGGAAATCATATTAAGCTTGTCATGGTTCCGAAAAACAATCGACAGTATGTCACTAATACGTTGCCAGAGACCTTCACGTATGTCGCTATTGCGACTCGGCGCAAACATATCCTTTTTCTTTCAGTTCTAGCGGGCACCCGCCACCGCAGATCTGCAGCTGCGGGCAATCCTTGCATTTCGGCTCCGCGTACTCTCTTTTCCGTATGCTCACTGCCAACGGATGATTCCAGATCTTGTTCCAGCCATCTTTCAGGATGTTGCCGAGACTCTCAAAATAGCTTTGGCAGGGATAGACGTCACCATTTGGGCCCACACACATGTTGACCATAGCGGCTGTACAAGATTTGATCCCTAATCCCACGCTGACCGGGTCGAATTGACAATACTGTGTTGGAGTGTACCAGAGAAACTTAATTCCAAGCTGATGGGCTTTGTCCCTGATTCTAGGTAACAGATCCTTCAGCATTTCAATGGACAGAGCGAATTCTCCGCTGACGCCTGCGGCTTTTCCTGAATATATGAGGCTGTTGCAGCCGAACGCGGCCACTCCGAGCCCTTTTATGAAATCAACTGTTTCGGTGAAGTCTGATGCGTTATACTTGCTCAACGTGGAGTTGGTTGTGACATAAATCTTCGTTGAAGCTGCATTCTTGATGCCTTCAACTGTTTCTTTCCAGCTTCCCTTTGCTCCTGTCATCTTGTCATGGATTTCGGGTCTGTGGGATTCAAGTGTCACTTGCATAAAGTCCAGTCCAACCTTCTCAAGAGTTCTGGCGTATTCTTTGTCTTTCAGTTTTCTCCCGTTTGTGACGAGACCTGTTACCATTCCCCTGTCCTGCGTGTACTGCAAGAGTTCAGGCAGGTCATCGCGAAGTGTAGGTTCGCCTCCTGTGAAAGTTAATATGAAAATGCCGATCTCACGTAGCCTGTCTATGACTGCCTTCCATTGTTCTGTGCTCAGTTCTTCGGTTTCGTGAGAGCCTCCGGCGTAGCAGTGAACGCAGTTGTTTTGACATCTGAAGGTTAAAGCCATGTCCATGCGGAGAGGCGCGGAATATTGCTGAGTGAAAGGTTCAACGCTCTTGACATCAAGAAAAGAGATGGGGCAGACTTTTTCTGTCTGCGATAAGGTGCTGATAGTGTAGATTAGTTTTTCGTGTTCTTTTTTGGCGGTTTTTGGGTTCACTCGAAACATTCCTCTGATCTTCTTTACGGCAGCATCATTGGACAATCCCTGCATGAAAAAATATGCGTGTGCTGATGCTGTCTCGTTTAGGTAAAGAACCGTGTTGGCGTTGATAACGAGAAGGCCCGTGCCATCCGGCTCAACGCGAAGCTGAAGCGCCAATCTGGCAAACTTGCCTCTCCCTCTGTAAGTGAAGCGCCCACGCGGTATTTCGGGCATCAGCAAAATTCGCCGTAGGAAACTCAGCTAGCCCACTCCCCCGCCGGCACAAGCACATGCACACGAAACACAAGCGCAAGCACAAGCACATGCATGGCACGCGCACACACAAGTGGCGTTGTGATGTGCAGGCTGATTTGAAGCCTTAGGTGCTGGCATTGGAACGATTGAATTGGCGAATTTTTCAAGGCTAACTACGATGCCATTTGCAGTTCCCGTAACCGCCGCCGCCATGTTGTTTGCGAATTCTGAGCCGGGAATTGTCGGCGGTTTCGCTGACTGCGCTGGCGCTTCAATGTTTGGCCTGTAGGTTGGGTTAGGATAATAATTTCTATAGCCATACCAGTACCACAGCCACGTTGGGCTTGGCATGAAGATCCTGTCTTGGAAAACGGTCTGCGTGCGTGATTGGACATTTGGATCAAGCAGCAACCATAGCAGTTGTTCGTCATAAGCTTTGGAGGCGATGTCCGGCGTGCCTGCTTGCTCAACCTGTTGCCACGCTTTGGCCACGACACCTTTGTAGTATTCCACTGTGTCGCGTCTGCAGTAGCCACGCATCCTCTCCTCAACATTTTCCCTGAGCGCCATCACGGCATGTGCCAATTTTGCTTCGTCAAGTGTTCCATCTCCTCTGATGCTGTTCATAAAGTCGATTTCGTAGTATCTGAGAGGCGTGTCTGCTGTGCTGGTTTTGTCCTGGAACTCTGGCATGATTCTCAGCCTGATCGAAGGCTTTGTGTCTTCAACCCACGCAGCTCTTTTCTTGAGAAGGCTGTACAGGATCTCGGTGACTATCTGAGTGGGTTTCATGTCAAGCAGGTAAGAGGCTTCTACTGCTGTCAAGCCATGTTTGATCCCAAGAGTCTCCATGCTTAGCTTAGGCGAGAGGTATTGTTTTTTGCTAGCCCCAACGGCAAAGATGACTATCACAAAAGCAACAACTCCAAAAAAGAAGAATGGAACTAGGTAAGATACGAAAAATGAAGGGTTTGCGCTCTCGGGCGGAGGGTTAATGTCATGACTCTGCACGTATTCCTCCGGAAAAGAGACGCCAACAGAATACTGCTCATTTGGCGACAGGTTTTGCGTCTCCCAATATACGCCTAGACGATCCTCTTCCGCGTTGGTGCTAGTCCAATTACGTGACGTGCCTACCATGCTCTCCGTAACGTTGGGAGGCAGCAGGATCAAAATGCGAAGATCCAGTACGTCCGCTGCGTACCATGTGGGAATAAACTGCATGCCGACACGGCCTGGTGTGTCGTTATATATCATGTAAGCAGCGTTCGTCATGAGTGTGAACCAAACGGTTTGTCCGGCCCTCAGAGGTGCATTTAGTGTCACTTTGACTTTGTAGTCCGTTCCTTCTCTTGCATCTGCTGCTGATAGAGTGTTGCCATACTGGTCTGCTGCAGGTCCTATTGTACAATAGCTGTTAGGTTGGCCGATGGTCACAAAATGTATGTCGTCTCCCGAATCGAGCGATAGGGTTATGTTGTAGAATAGGTCGATTGATCCATCTTGGTTTATCCATATCTTTACCCATTCTCTGTCTAGGTGAAATGTGCCGCTCCATGCAACTGCGGAGCCCGACAGCATAGCAACTAAGACTGTTGTGGCCAACGCCATAAGCATAAGATGCGCTTTTACCATTTCGGTTCCTCGGAAACCTCAAATGTGTGTCCGCAATATGAGCATGTGGCGTAGGGCACTCCCGATACGATCTTTATCTGTTTGGCATCGACAGAAGCGCCGCAGTTTGGGCATTTGAGCGCAACTGCTTTCATGTCACCAGAGACTTCAAGCCTCTGAGTCATCGTCAACGGCTTTGCTGCAGTCAGATAGATTACTGCAAAACCGACAACAAAAAACATGGCGGCAACGACTAGCCCCGTCGGCCAATAGTTTGTTGCCAGAGCAAATATGATACCAAAGAAGAACAGAATGGCGGCCACGATTGCGCCTAAGATTGTTTTTAGAGCCACGAATACGGTTGATACCAATTCAACTAATTTAGTCTTGCTCTGATAAGTCGCGGCGATGATGCTTGCGAAGACCTAGTCAGGGCTATTATTAAATAAAGCATTCACATAGAAGTCTCGAAACACACTGATTGGACGTATAGAACACAAATCTGAAATTAGCTTGTGATACGTTGGGTTTTGACTATCCTAGAAATCTGCATTTCAAGTGCGAAAGATGTGCCATATGCTGTGGCGACACTGAAAAAAAGATCAGGAAAATTCTCCTCTTGAAACTGGAGGCCGACCGCATATCGAAGAAGACCGTGAAAAACATTGCTGCGTTTGCAGACGAGATAGAAGGATACGAACCCTACGTTTACGAAATGAAGAAGGCCAAGAATGGAAAATGCATATTCCTTGAAGATAGCGTCTGCAGCATTTACAGTATGAGACCATTGATCTGCAGGTTCTACCCTTTCGAGCTTAAAGCCGCTGGAAACCACATGTACGTTTTTGATTACACCGACGAGTGTCCATGCGTCGATCATGGACCTGAATTGAAGAGGAGCTATTTCGATAGGCTTTTTAGGAAATCAAAAGAATTGATGAAGAATGCGTAATTCTGAATGTGCAGAACTGTTATTTCCTAGTAGAACGATTAGCGTGTGATCTAGTATCTCAACTTTGATATTGCAACAGTAAATGCTTTATGCGTTCCACCCTGAATAGGACTCGTATTCTGAAAAGGTGATGAAGAGATGCCGTTTGTTAAAGTAGCCGTCAAGAAGGAATTGGAAGCCAGCAAGATGATGAGTGTAGAAGCGAATGGCAAAGCGATTCTTTTGACGAACCTGGGTGACACGTACTACGCGATTGATAATACTTGCACTCACATGAAGTGCATGCTCTCGGACGGCGAGTTAACGGGCGAAAACGTCAGATGCCCATGTCATAGTTCAATGTTCAACGTGAAGACTGGAAGCGTAGTCAAGGGTCCGGCCAAGAAGCCCGAGCCGACCTATCAGGTGAAGGTTGACGGCGACCACATCACCGTCAACGTCTGAAAGCGCGCGAAGCAACCCGAAACAAGAGCAAAGACCAAACAGGATTTAGACAGCATGTTTGTCAAAAACAAGAATTCCAATTCGTGGAGTCGCTGGGATTTGCTCCCACCCCAGTGGTGAAGTCACCCGCAAAATCCCCCTTTTTCATAGCTTTCAAAATGTGATGCACTACACAAGTGCATTGAAAGAGATATCTTCGGCAACCTCTTCTTGCTTGTTGCATAAGACCAGTGAGCACTTTACAGATTCAAGAACTAATTTCTCTATCTTCTGTTGACTGCTTCTGACAGTAAGATCTGAATAGATTGTATCTCTGCAGGCGTGGCCAGCCAGTCTTTGCATAAATCAGGTTTTCTGGATTTCTCTTCAGCCAGTTCATCATATGGAAGAAGCTCTTTGCCTTTTTCTCATCTCTCTCTTTTACAGGCTCATAACCCAAGTTTCTAATTTCGTCAAGGTATGCTATTTCCGTAAGCCTCTGCGGTTCCCCGGTGACTGTGATTCTGTCAATTTGATTGTCGCCATACATCTCTCTTAAACCATTTACCGCTTCGTCGAAGATGTAGCCTCTGCAGATTTGAATTCGTTCGTCTTTCTTGAGTTCGAGTTTACCCAATAGTTGAAACACGACTGTCGAAGCCTGCTTCAGATACTCTTTTGATCGGAATCGCGGATATCTGAAATATTTGACATCCAAGATATCGTATCTAAATTCCTGAGTCTCGCAGCGAAAGGCACCTATGACCACACCAAAAAGTAGGTCACCTATGCCAGCATCATCAACAATTATTGTCAGTTAACGTCATCCCCTTTTGTAAAAGATAAATGAACCATACACGCATTTATAAAAATGCCCTATATGCGTCTTATATTGTTTATTTCTCGGATTTCTTGTCGCTCATGCACGTAACGGCTATTCTCCCAAAAAGATCGAATATTGTCCATATCATGATAGCGCGCATGCGTGTTCCTAAAATGGTCAAAAATGGCCATAATTCCTTTTTGCACATTTCTGCCAGTACTCAAGAAGACAGTTACTCATAGAAATCAAGAACAGATACGAAGCCGAAAACCTTCCTTAAATCATGGAAGGCGAATAAAAACCATTTTAGGCCAATTTCGGAACAAGCATGCGCGCTACGGAGAATTTAGCACTTACTTTAAGAGCTTCACGGATTTTGAAAAGGAAGTTCTTATAGCTCTCGCGCACGGTAAAACTAACCCAAGTTCCATGGCACAAGAGACTAGAAAACCTATCTCAAGTCTTCCGCAGATACTCCATAGACTTATGAGTCATGGAATTGTCGAGAAATATCTTGAGGGCCGTTATAGAATATCCGATCCCGTGTTTTCTGACTGGCTCTCACAGCGATACGCGCTTATCGTGGGAGACTAAGCGTCTTTCGTTAAATTATCACTTCAAATGGCAAACGATATACGAAACCGTATACATATACAGTTCTGTATATCATACCAGTAGGAAGAAGAAATGACAGAACTTCAGCGCACTGTAATAAGCTTCTTGATAGCCTAAGCCAACTATTTTTATCCAACAATATCAGCAAATATTACGTATTTTGGCTAAAAATACCAAAAGATGGGCTTAATTTCAAAAATAAGCTTTTGGTGGGGTCGCTGGGATTTGAACCCAGGATCGCCAACGCCCCAGGCTGGTATACTAAACCAATCTAGCCAACCTACGCCCAGTATACCCAACACTGAGCTTAAGTCAGTAGCTATACGACGACCCCAACGAGAAACACCATACCAAGAACAAATAGATAAAACAATCGCCAAAGCCACAATCGAAGGAAAAGCCAAAAACACAATCAAATCCTTCAAACACAGACTAACACAACTAAGCAAATTTGCAGACCTAATGAACCCCGAAGACGTAAAAAAAGCAATCGCATACTCAAAACTAGCAAACTCTTCAAAATGCTCATTCGCACTAGCCTACGAATGGTACACCAAGACCAACGGACTACAATGGGAAAAGCCAAGATTCAAATGGAACTTAACCACGCCGATTATCCCAACCACAGACCAAGTTAACAAGATAATCTCAGCCACAACGCTAAGATTCGCAACCATATTCAAACTAATGGCAGAAACAGGCGTAGAAGGCGAAGAACTACACCAGACACACAGAAACCAATTCGAGCAAACACAGGGAATCATAAGCATAAAAGGACTCAAAGGGCACGGTTCAGCAAACTACAAACTCAAACAGCCAACAGCCGAAATGCTCAGAGAATACCTAGCCAAAAATCCCGAAGAATACCCATTCCCACAACCCAAAGCCATGAGTGAAATGTGGCGACGAGCACGAAACACAGCGTCCCGAAACCACAACGACCCAAGCCTCAAAACAATACCAATGAAGAACTTACGCAACTACTCAGGAGCACAATTCTGGTACTCATTCCCCGACCCAATCGGCGTAATGAGACACTTACGACACAAACGCATGGAAACAACAATGCACTACCTACGAGCTATAACCCTCGACGGAGACATTCAATACGACTGCAAGACAGCCAAAACACCCGAAGAAATCACAAGACTAATAGAAATAGGATACACCCTTGCCGACACAATAGACGAAATCCACTTCTATCGCAAACGCAAATAAACACAAAAACCCCCTTTTTCTATTCAGTATCATGCTTAACCATTATGTCGCACTCGCTCACGCTCGTGCTCCAAGCGCGCGCTCCTAACGATCCGAGCGAGACCGTTGAGCGCACGCCATTTTTATATTTATCGGTAGCGCGCATGCGTGTTCCGAAAATGGTTAAAAATGGTATTAATTCCTCTTTTAGAATTTGGAGGCAGCTTTGAGGCCCATATCATTTTTGGCGCCCGCCATCTGCTGAAACTTCCATGATTTACCAACCTTTAACACGACCAATAGTTGCCTATCAAACAAGCTCATATTGGACACTGATGGGTGAAAGAAGAATAAAAACCATTTTTGACCAATTTCGGAACAGGCATGCGCGCTAATACTTAACCATCAGCGCAAGCCATCACCTCGCGCTCGCATGACGCTCGCGCTCCCCCTAAAAGCCTCAAGAACCAACCAACCAGCGCGCGCGGGTTCCACCCTAAAAGACTATTTTTATAGTCACAGGTACTATTGACATTTGAGAGCAAATAAATGGCACTTCCCAAGATTGAGGAAAGGACTCTATATCCACCTTTGATAGGTTATCTAAAATCCATAGGTTTTGATGCCATTGGAGAAACAAAGGTCGTCACCACTCATCCAGACATCCTATTCAAAGTGAAAGACCTTTCATTTGTTATTGAAGTCAAAATCGGCAAGCCCGAAATAGGTTTGAAAGCAGTAGCTCAAGCGTCTGATTATGGCAAGAAACTAGGAACAAACAACATAGTCATATTGATTTACCCTGAAAAGTACAGAAATCAAGTTCTGCTAGACTCGAAGTTTTTAGACCAGATAGCACTCAACAAGACAATTAACGCTGGAATCTACACTAAATTCTGGACTGAAGCAGTAGAAGATACAACAGAAAACATATTCAACACATTAAAAGAGAAAATACTAGCAGAGACTGTAACAGTAGATTTCAAAACAGTAATAGACCAAATAGAGAAGTACATCAGAGACCTAAACTCAATAGTCTACCAAATCAGCACAGATGAACTAGCATCAGAAGTAGTCAACAAACTAGACTTATTCTCTTCAATAGGAGAAATCAAAGACAAAGAAGTAGCAAAGAAACAAGTAATCAACCTTGCTTCATACCTACTCCTAAACCAGATTTTATTCTATCACATCTTCAGAGAAAGAACAGGAAGAGACATCCCAGAACTGCAAGAAGTGACTTCTGTTAGGGGAATACAGGAGTACTTTGACGACATAACAAGAATTGACTACCAGTCAATTTACAGAGTGAACATTCTTGGGCATATACCAGAGAGCCAGCATGTTCTAAGCACACTAAACGAAGTCATTAAAGCCATAAAAGTGCTAAGAGTTGAGCACATAACCCACGACCTAGCTGGAAGGTTCTTTCATGACCTCATACCTTTTGAAGTGAGAAAGGTTCTAGCCGCATTCTATACACATCCCGTATCAGCAGAGTTACTAGCTGGTCTCACGATAAGTTCGTGGAACGAGACAATTCTAGACCCAGCATGTGGCTCGGGAACACTGCTAGTCTCAGCTTACAAAAGAAAGATGAGCTTGTATGAGAAGTTGCATGGGTTCCAAAAGATAAAAGAGATTCACAAAAAGTTTCTCGAAAATGATATCACTGGAATTGACATAATGCCCTTTGCCGCACACATTACAACTTTAAATTTGGCTAGTCAAGACATTGAGCAAGAAACTAACACTGTAAGAATAGCAACTACAGACTCTTTGTCCTTGTCGAGTGTAATGAAAACAAAGAAGTTCAAAGAAGACGGATACAAAATATCTTCATACACAAGGGAAATCCAAAAGAGCATAGACCAAGCTCAAGGTGGAACACTGATTAGAAAAGACGGTTCAGTATCACTTAAGGGAAAGGGTCAAAGCTTCATGTTAACGCCTGTCGAAACAGTGATAATGAACCCACCCTTTTCTGATAGAGAGAAAATGCCTTTAGATATGAGAAATAACCTGAAAGATAATGAAGTATTAACTAAGATATGCGGAAATCAAGTGAATCTTTGGGGTTTCTTCATAGCTTTATCAGACTTAACATTGAAACATCACGGAAAAATAGGGGCTGTCTTACCCATCAACATAGGAAGAGGAAAGGCTACTGAAGTAGTAAGGAACTACTTGCTGAAAAACTACAGAATTAAATACATTGTCAAAGCAGTCAAAGATTTGGCTTTTAGTGAAGGAGCACAGTTTAGAGATATACTTCTCATAGCAGAGAAGGCTAAACCCCATTCAGAAGACATCATTGGAATGGTGTTCTTAAAGAAGTCAATAAGAGAAATGAGTTTAGCTGAGTCCTCTAAGATAGCAGAGACTATAATAGACATACCATGTGAGAAGGGTATATCAAAGAACGCCGACTTTGACATCTTCTTCGAGACTTATCAAGAAATGTATGAGTTGAAAGACAACTTAATGCCAATACTGGGAGCGTCAGATGTTGATAGTATAGGGGCATTCTCTAACTTCCTAAGACTGCTAAAACTAAGAGGAAAAAACAAATTGGTATACTTGGAGAAGCTAATAGACATGGAGAATCTTGTTAGGGAAGGTTTCCATGCTTCTCCAGCAGGACTTTCTCAGTTGACCTTCATAACTAGAGAGACAAGCACAGACCGAACAAAAAGAGCATTCCTAATACTTAGGAACGAAGAAGGGGACACCATCGAAGTCACCATAAAAGATTCCAAACTCACATTCCGAATTCCAAAAGACAGCTTACTTCCAGCTTTAAGAACTCTCACTAGTGTTGACAGTTTCTATGTTGGCAAAAACAAGGACTATTTTGTGAAGGAAGAATTCAAGGGCTTTGATTCTCTATTGAGTTTCTCCAAGTGGAAGGATAAGAAAGGCTTCAACTGGAATTCGGTTCGCAAAGAAGTTGTAGAAAAAGCTACTCATCTTGCGTTAGCTAGAAGGTTCAGACCAAATTCCAAGAGTACTCATTTCTTTGCTTTCGTATCTGATGACAAATTCATTGTTTCAGACACATTCAAGATAGTACAAGTTCCATTAGAAGAATGCAAACTGCAATCATTGTTTCTGAACAGTGTAATTGGAATGCTAAATGTTGTTACTCTGCGTGAGCAAACAACGGAAGGGTTCACTGACATTAGAGGAAGTGAACTGTCTTACTTCATTACCATAGATACTAAGAAGATTCAAGAAAAAGACTTACAAAGACTTAATGAGTTATTTGAGGAACTTAGAAATGTTCAGTTTCCTTCAATCGTTGAACAGCTAGAGAAAAGGCACTGGGCAAGACTGAAACTTGATGAAACAGTGCTGGAGATACTAGGCTTTTCTCAAGAGGAAATCAACAAGTGGCTACCCAGAGTTTATGATGCACTTGCCAAAGAATTGAGAGCTATATGAAATATAACATGCATTGATAGAAATGAGGAGTAGCGCGCACTCGTCCTCCCCTAAAAAGCCTCCAAAACCAACCAACCTCAAAAAACCAACGACGCTTATCATAACCAGACAACACAACCTCGCGCTATACAAAGTTAATAATCGTTCCTCGTGAGCCTTCGGCTCACTCGCGTTCCAGACGATACGCCAAAAAGCCGAAATCACCAAGACACTGCCAACAAACACACTAACCCAAACAAATCTAAAGTCTCATCAGAACCATAGTCAAACCCAACCTCACAGAAACAGTCGCGCTTGCATAACGCTCGCGCTCCAACCCACAAAAATTCAAAACAACAACTCAGATAAACGCCGAAAAGAACGGCAAAACAAACGACGCGCGTGCTTAACCTTGATGCCTTTTCAGTACCACTAATAATCTAATGTTCCATCCGCGCATTTAACGACACACTCAAGGATCAAGCATTGAAAAAGTGAAAGAGCGTGTTCCAAGGGCTCTTTCTAAGTTTGAGGGATACTATGCGTTGGTCGAACTGTCTACTTCTCTAGACATAAGGTATTTCGCCACATTTCAAACAGCGACCTTGTCCCCAGCTGATATCTCTGCCGCACTTTGGACATTTGCCACTTGGGCAAGGTATCACAAGGGCAGAACCCGTTCCAGCAAAATAGCGTTTCGAACCCTCAATCACATTATAGGTTATTGTGATAGTGCCAGCACTATTTCCTCTATAATCATATTCATTGTAGCGATATCCATCTTTCTGAGGTCTTAGTTCCAGAGGCTTAACATTTCCGTCAGAGAATTTGAGAATTGCTTCAACTTTTTGATCATCAGGCACAACAGTCTTAGTCGGAGAAAATAGCTTGGCTCTGATCTTTATTGTTGTTGCTTGGGGGTCAATAATTATTCGGCAAGCCGCATCATACTCTGCCTTCATCTTGTTTCTCAGTTCATCAATTGCTTCATCAGCTTGAAGAAGGATAAGTTCAAGCTGTTTGAGAGGGTACATCTTGAATCTATGATGAATCGTATTTCTAGGCTTTCTAAGAATCCAGTAAATGGTATGGTACAAGGGTTCTTTGCCCCCTATCAAATGGCAACCAATAGCATAGTTCAATAAACCTATACCTACAAGATCTGATTCTTTTGCAGAGCCCTGATACTCCCTGATGGAATCTCTCAAAACCGTCTCAACTTTTTTAGTGACTGCCGCTACTAGACTGTCAATATCGCTTTCATCATGTCTGCTTTCCAGAAATGCAGTCAGTATTGGGGTTAGTGAATTATGCCAATTGTGCTCGCTCAGAAATGCGAGGAACTTTTCTATGTAATTCTCATCCAATTTGTTCATCCCAAATTCCAAGATATTAATCTTCTACCCTTTTAGCTATTTACCGAAAACAAAGCGCGCGCCAGAGCTACCCTACTCGTCTTTACGACCAACGAAATCAATGTAATTCGCTTCCGAACCATCAAACTCGTCCACAGCGAACACCGACCTATACTCAACATTACCAACATGGCGCGCAATGTAAACGCCTTCCAACATAAACCGCCCTAGTCATATCATTCCCACAATTAGGAGCAGGACATTTGGCTTCGACCTTCAACTTCTCAGACTTATACTTACGATTCGCACACACACCGAACCACGTTACCGCATGAAACCGCTTAACACCAACCCGAATAGTAGCGTGATGAAGCTGATACCAAGCAGTACCCATAATGGTTTTACGTTCACCTTCAACCTTCACGATGCAACCATCAACCTCTCTAAGCTTTCTCGTTCGAGCTTCAAAACCATTACAGCCCACACAACTTTTCATGCAACCACGACACTCATAGCCACCTTTGATGAACCCGACGCAATGGAAATGCGGAGACCGCGCGCGCTATAGCCATACTACATTGTGCACTTGAGCAAGCGCAAGAACACAGCGCGCTCATGATTGGCGCAGCATTTGTGATAGCAACATTATGGTAGTTTACTTCCGCAAACAAAAACGCACGCTCGTTTGTCATCATAATTGAGGGTTGCGATAGGGCTAATCTGGAGCTGTCGTGTCAGGGTGGAGGTGGCGGCGACGAAGGAAGCGGTGGTGGTGGAGGAGGCAACAACCCGTTTTCGAATTTCCTTTTCGTTCTAGACCTGGACAGCGCGGGGAAGCCCAGAACTATGATGCAGATTCCTGCTATGAGCAGCGGAATGGGATATGAGCTGTACTGCGGGTTTGTATCTGGATACTGCTGATAATAGAAATAGACAATTGAGGCAGATACGGTAAGTGCGATTCCTAAACCAAAGAGCACGAAGGCAAGGTATTCCCAATGGTTTGACCGCATTTTCTACGTCTCCAGCAAGCTTCTTTCAAGCTCCAACGTTCGTGGCACCTGAATCACAGTACGAACAGGACCATCATGTAAAGAGTGAATGTCGCCATAAAAAGGGCGATCCAGCAAATTTTGCTCCAATCGTAGATGTCCTTGCCATTAATCGGCGGTATGGGGATGCTGTCGAAGAAGGCATTCGTCAGGCACATTACGATTCCTATGTTTCCGATTAGTGTGAAACCGCTGATGAAGATGGCGTAGAAGGCGGCTGCAAGTGCAATGGAAATAGTAACTTGGCCTGCCGCGGCGAGTCCTAGTGAGCGTCTCGTGAACTTGGGCGAGTAGTGTGTCAGCCTGCTGGGCGAGGAGAAGGGAACCTTGAAAACTATACTTGAAAAAAGGAACATTGTCAGGCCGAAATACCAAAGACGATGTTCCGTCCAAACGCCTTGGATTCTAGCGATCACCTCAACCATGTAATCCTTGACGAATTGGACAATTATGCTAGTAGCCAAGACCGTAGGTATTATCGTCAGAATCTGATCCAAAACTGGTGCTTTCACGTAAGAGAAAGCAAACGTGAGTACAGAAAGCGAGATAGCGTAGGAGATTGCCTCAAGCTTGGTGATAGTAAACGGCGGGCCCCTACGCGGGTTAATGACTGTCTTGCGTTTTGCGGAGATGAACTCACTGAGCCATTTCTTAAGCGTGTCAGGGAACAATTCACTGATTTTCTGTGCGACGAGCTGGCTGGGAAAGGTTTCAGGGTTTGTAACTGCCGACGCAAGCGTCGAAACAATGCTTGTGAGGCCGACAGTGATGACGCTGGCCAGAAAGGCTCCGATTGCATCAGGTGTCCAAACGTCTTTTGGCGCGATTATGGCGCGAAGCTTCTGGCCTAGCGTGTCTGCGAATTCAGCAACATCGGCAACATATCGAATCCATCCTGCCTTAGAGAACGGGGGAGCCACTGCCCCCGGCTGAGGACGCACAACCCAGTTTCTGAACCAGTCCCGCGTCGAGTTGTTCAGGGCTATACCCTCTACGTCTAGCTCGTCAAGTCCATGGCTCACCGCGTTGTTCACGACTGCGATGAGGTCGTCTTTGGCGGTTGGCGAACCACCGCTCTGATCTAAGTCGGTTGTGGCGTTATCGTTTCTTATGCCTGGGGCTTCATCAGTAGCTAGGTTGATCACCTGTCTTGTGGCCGTTCCAAAATTCTGCGAACCTCTAATGTTTTCCCATCCGAGATACACTCCGGAAGCAGTAGGAGTACTGCCACCCATCTTCTGAATCAGCAAAACTTGCTCAGCAACAAATAGATAAGTAGCATTATCTATGATCGTGGGAGCCATCTCAGTTCTAGCAAACTGGCCATTCGAAGAGCCGAATTGAACTACCGTGAACTCGACCGAACCATCATGAGGAATAACCTCTGTCAAGCCTTCAGCCACAGCCTGGACGATCAGTGCCCATTCAGTGCTGCTTATGCTGCCTGAGCCATCTATCACCATACAGAGCTGAATCCTGACGTTCGAAGCAGCCACGCATGGAACGGTGAGCACGGCTGCGAAGGCAATGGCAAACGCGAAAAGACTGGTTAGGAAGAACATGCGTGCTCTGGAAAACATGTGTCGCCTCATTCTCGTGGCCCCACTTTCTCAAACCAATGTTTCAGCAAAACAAGTTAAATCTTGCGAAAAGGTTGCCCATAAAGCGAACCTGCTTCTTGTCTCCATCATCGAGGCGCCTGAACGGCGGCTGACCCGAGCCAAGCCAACAAGACTTCTAGTCGCTCAGGTTTGACGCGCTTCTCGTGCAGGGTTTTCGCTGCAATGAATCTCCGCCAAATGCTTATTACGTATTCTCCTCCAAGGTAATTGCAGGTCAGTGACGTTTGTTATGAAAGAGTATGACTTCATAGTGATAGGCACTGGCTCAGCCATGGAAATAGCCAACGCCATACTTCAAGATAATCCAAAAATGAAAGCCGCAATAATAGACAAGGACGAGCCAGGCGGAATCTGCCTCACACGCGGCTGCATTCCCTCAAAAATACTCCTGTACTCTGCAGAGCTGACAAGAATTATTGAAAGGGCCGGAGAATTCGGAATAACCGTTGACGTGAAGAAAATAGATTTTCAGAAGGTCATGCAGAGAATGAGAAAAATCATCTACGAAGAAATAGACGCCCTGCGAATAGGGCTTTCTCATTCGAAGAACGTTGACTATTACAATGCTGTGACCGAATTTGTGGCTCCATACACGTTGAAAGTCGCGAACAACACCATAACCTCAAAGATGATGTTTCTTTGCACCGGATCAAAGCCGATAGTTCCCGCGATAAATGGTCTCGAAAAGGTCACTTACTACACCAGCGACACAATCCTGAAACTAGACCACTTGCCCAAGAGCATGGCCATAATCGGCGGAGGATACATAGCTGCCGAATATGGTCATTTTCTCGCAGCCATGGGGTCAGAGGTCACCATAATCGGCAGAAACCCCCAGTTTATTCCAGAAGAAGAGCCAGAAGTGTCCGCGTTGGCTAGAAGAGAGCTGCAAAAGCACATGAGAGTCATCACCAACCACGAAGTGCGAAGCGCAGAAAACGCCTCTGGCAGCAAGAAGAAGCTAATCGCCGTCAACAGGGAAAACGGGAAAGAAACGGAGATAGTAACGGACGAGATACTCATCGCTTCGGGAAGAGGCCCGAACACAGACGTACTGCATCCGGGAACAGGCGGAATCAAAACTGACGAAAAAGGTTGGATAATTGTCAACGAATACCTGGAAACATCGCAACCTAATATTTGGGCGTTCGGCGATGCAGACGGCAAGTACCCCTTCAAACATAAAGCTAACTACGAAGCTATGATCGCGTATTCTAACGCCGTCCAAAAGAGGAACATCAGGGCCGATTATCACGCTGTGCCGCATGCTGTCTTCTCCTATCCGGAGATTGCAAGCGTAGGATTAAGAGAGAAGGAGGCAATAGACAAATATGGTGAAGACAACGTGCTGATCGGAATCCACAGGTACGAGGATACGGCCAAAGGAGAAGCCATGGGCCTAAGGGACTACTTCGTCAAGGTCATAGTTGAGAAAGAAACAATGAGGATAACCGGCGCTCACATCATCGGGCCCTACGCTTCGGTTCTCATACAAGAAATAGTAAACCTCATGTACACCTCGGATCAGAGCGCAGAACCACTTATGAAGGCAATGCACATTCATCCCGCCCTTAGCGAGGTCGTGGCAAGAGCGTTCGGTTCACTCATGACACCAGAACTGTACCACCACACCATTGAAGAACACTACGGACTCACCATGAAGTGATCAATAGTTGATATCTCTTTCCGCAAAACCGAGCATCATCAACAAGGCAAGTCGGTGAATCTGCGCGCATGTCGACCGATGATGCAAAATGCGTATTTATACGTAGATGCTCTTATCATAGGTCAAGAACCTACGTAGGTGAATATGATGAAGTGGGTTACGAGGCAATATGTTCATGTTGACAGGACCGCATGTCCATGGCTAATAAAAAAATTTGTAGACCCGAAAGCTGAGTTCATCTTTGTTCCTGTCGAGAAAATAGAAGAAACCGCCAAAAAAGAGAAAGCGATACCATACGATGCGCCAGGTGTTGAGCTAGGACATCACGGCGACGAATGCAGCCTCGACGCCATAATTAAGAAGTATAAGATCAAAGACCCTGCAGTCCTTGAGTTGGCAAAGATCGTACGTGCAGCAGACATGGACAAGGCAGAAGCGGCTCCTGAAGCTGCTGGACTGGATGCGGTGATGACCGGAATCTCCATCGTAGCAAAAGACGACCATGAAGCCATAGAAAAAGCCAGGCCAGTTTACGATGCCTTCTACACGAACTGCAAACTGAAACTTCTGCGTGAAAAATACAAAGCTGAAATTGAAAAAATGGACAGAAAAGAACGAAGAGAATTCCTAAGAAAGAAACTAGTGTGACAAATCTCTCGGACTCTCCCTTTTTTGGCAATTACATGATGATAATGATGCTGTGGGTCACACACCACAAGCCACACGTTGACCGCTGCGCTTCAGCCTGGTTGATTAAGAGGTTCATCGACAAAGATGCCAAGTTCGAATTCATCTCCAAGGACGACCCAATCCCTCATGACGCGGTTGCTTTTACGCTGCCAAAGGCACAGATCAAACCAGTTGAGGGCAAGTTGACAACCTATGACGCCCTGATACAAGAATACCAAATCCAAGATGCTGTCGCTTTGATGATAGGCGAGTTCATTCACGATTTTGAAATTTACGCGGAAGAAGATACGAACAGAGTCAAGTTCAAGGAAACCCTTGGCTTGTGCTACGTGCTCAAAGACCTGGAGAAAGTGTCAAAAACAGACAACGAGATTATAGAGAAAGCATTCGTCGTCTTGGATGCTTTCCATGCTTCACTACTGGATGCACATGAGCAGTAGTATACGTCAGCCAAAATGTGCGCAAACTCTAATGTAGACTTGAGGAAAATTTATAGAACCAGGTCCGCGTGATAGCTTTGTTTGATAAGGGTGTGATCGATCAATGGATCTTGCAAGTTCCCTCAAGAGATTCGTGTTGATTCTGATTCTTCTTGCGGTCGTAACCTTTGGCATGGTTTTCTTGTTTGACCAGCTGATCGCCGCACCGATAAGGCTCTCCGCCTTGTTTGCCGAGGCCATAAGAACCGTGATAGTTGTCGTTTTCGGCTCGATTATCATACTTTTCATACGGCGTTCCAAGTCTCTCATGTCAAAATATGTGGGAATCCACCCCGCAACAATCTTTCAATTCTTCATGGTTCTTGTAGTCGGCATCGTGATGATCTTTGCTGTGCTCAACATATTCCAAGTCCCAGCGACTACGTTGCTGTTGAGCGGGGGCATAGTCTCGATTGTCATAGGTCTCGTCATATCAACGTTTGTCGGGAACATTCTTGCTGGAACCCTATTGCTCATGACCAACCCCTTCAGGGTAGGCGACGATGTCTTAGTGAACAACGTTCCAGGCAAGATAGAGGAGATAACGGCATTGGTCACGCGAATAAGAAACGACATCGGAGGCCAAATAGTCATTCCGAACACTGCCATAGTTCAAGGAGGAGTAATCGTTACGAAGGTCCCTGCCAACGCAACGGTCACTCAAGGTAGACTTCCATATTCTCCAGGCGATAGAGTTTACACAACGTACATGAACGCGGAAGGTGTGGTGAGAGAGCTTACGCCTCTCTACACTAGGGTTCTGCTGGACTCAGGCAGGGAAGTGACTTTCCTGAACAGTAGTATTCTAGCTGGTTTGGCTGCCGTGGCGAAAATTAGCCCTGATCTCGATGACACGCTAAGATTCTCGTTCAAGATAGATGGGGACGCAGAGAAGACGATAAAGGCAGTAGAAGACGCGGCGAAGTTAGACCCTGCAACGTTTAAATCAGTTCCAACAGCGCTTTATTCTTCACTAGATGGAAAGACGGTCGAGCTTGAGATCACATGCAGAGTTGACCCGACCAAGAAAACAGAGGCAAAAAGCATCATCCTAGAAACTGCTTATCTCTCAAGTGCAGGAAGGCTCCGTGGACGAGCAAAAAACAAACAAGCTTGAAAATGAAAAGGTGCGTCTCTTGCTACGGTCGAATTCCTCTGATCCGCAAAGGTTTCAGACTGACTCGTTTGTCCTAGTGCGTATCTGCACTCTTTTGAACTGCGAACTACAGACACTTGACATAGTGGGTTGCGACCGATCAGCTGTGATATAGTATACATTTTTATCTAAGCTCCAGATTTTTAGGATTTCACAGGGAGAAACCTTGAGCGAAGAACAGAAGCAAACGTCCAAAGACGAGGAAAAACTGGAAAAGCTTACCCACGCCTTGGTGGAAGAGAAGAAGCGTTCAGAAGAGTGCCTTACGCGCCTCAAGTACATGCAGGCGGATTTTGAGAATTATAGAAAAAGAACGGATCGGCAGATGGAAGATGTTAGGAAGTACAGTAATGAACGCATCATTGTTCAACTGCTAGATGTTGTTGACGAACTGGAGATGGCCATCAAGTCTGCCTGCTCTACGAATTCAAGAGAGACTCTGACTGAGGGCGTTGAGATGACGCTTAGCAAGTTGAAGAAGGTGCTTGAGAAGGAAGGGGTTTCTCCAATAGACTGTTTGGGCAAGCCGTTTGACTCCTCAAAGCACGATGCGGTCTCCAAGGTGGAGAAAGATGATGTTAAGGGATGCACTGTTATTGAGGAGATAAGGAAGGGGTATAACATGAAGGAAAAGGTAATTAGACCAAGTGTTGTTAAGGTTGCTGTTAAACCCTTATCAGATTCACAAAAAGGAGTTGAACCCAAATGAGTAATGTGAAACCTGGCGAAAAAGTACTAGGCATAGACCTAGGAACAACAAATTCGGCGGCTGCCATCTTCGAAGGAGGACGGGCAACCGTAATCTCGAGCGCTGAAGGCCCAACCATGGCCGGGAAAATGTTCCCATCAGTTGTGGCCTTCACCAAAGACGGCCAACTATTGATCGGAGAATCAGCCAAGAGGCAGGCAACTGCCAATCCTGAGGGAACCGTCTACGAAATAAAGAGGAAGATGGGCACAGACTATAAGGTCACGATAGCCGGCAAGGAGTACACTCCGCAGCAGATCTCTGCCTTCATACTGCAGAAAATAAAGAAGGACGCGGAAACCTACTTGGGCGTCTCGATAAAGAAGGCCGTAATAACCGTTCCAGCCCACTTCAACGACAACCAGCGCCAAGCAACAAAGGACGCAGGAGAAATTGCAGGCTTCGAAGTCATGAGGATAATAAACGAGCCTACAGCAGCATGCCTCGCCTACGGGGTTGACAAGCTCGAAAAGGAGATGAAAATACTTGTCTTCAGCTTCGGCGGCGGCACACACGACGTGACTATAATGGACTTTGGCAAAGGCGTCTTCCAAGTGCTTTCCACAAGCGGGGACACGCAAATCGGCGGCACAGACGTCGACAAGGCAGTGATGGACTACGTTACAGACGAATTCAAGAGACAAACGGGCATCAGTCTCCTGAACGACAAGATGGCAGTGGCTAGGCTGAAGGAGGCTGCCGAAAAAGCCAAGATAGAACTCTCAACATTGATGTCCACGGACATAGACTTGCCATTCATATTTTCTGATGCCTCTGGACCTAAGCATCTGCATCTCACGTTAACCAGAGCCAACCTTGAGGGATTAGCCCAACCAATTGTACAGAAGACTGAAAAAACCATGATCAGAGCTCTTGAAGACGCAAAGCTGACGCCGAAAGGCATAGACAAAATAATTCTCATCGGCGGAATGACGAGAATGCCATACGTGCAGCACTTTGTAGAACAGATAATGGCAAAGCCCGTTGAGAGAGGCGTGGACCCAATGGAATGCGTAGCCATTGGCGCCGCCATACAGGCAGCAGTGATAACAGGAGAAGTGAAAGACCTTCTGTTGCTCGACGTTACGCCGCTGTCACTCGGCGTTGAGACTCTCGGCCGCATATTCACCAGAATCCTCGAAAAGAACGCCACTATCCCGACGAGAAGAAGCCAGATTTTCACCACGGCAGCAGACTTCCAAACAGCCGTCACGATTCACGTGCTTCAAGGGGAACGAGCCATGGCACCTGACAACGTGTCCCTCGGCATGTTCAACCTTGAAAACTTACCTCCCGCACCGAGAGGCGTGCCACAGATAGAAGTGACGTTTGACATAGATGCAAACGGAATATTGAACGTAGCAGCGAAGGATCTTGGCACGGGCAAAGAGGCGAAGATCACCATAACCGCCTCCACGAAGCTCTCTAAAGAGGAAAAGGAGAAGCTGATGAAAGACGCAGAGCAGTTCGCAGAGCAGGACAAGAGGAGGAGGGAAGAGGCTGAGTTAAGAAACAGCGCTGATGGTTTGATCTACACTGCTGAGAAGACTAAGAAAGATTTGGGTGAAAAGATCACTGAAGACCAAAAGAGCAAGATTGACACTGCAGTCTCAGCGTTGAAGGACGCTCTTGCAGGCACCGATTTGGAAAAGATGAAGGCGAAGTCTGAAGAACTCACCAAGGTGCTTCAGGAAGTTGGCGCATCGGTTTACCAACAGGCCTCAGCAGAATATGCAAAGCAGAAAGGCCAAGCAGAACCAGGACCCACAGGCGCTGCCGGAGACAAGGTGGTTGATTCAGAGGACTATAAAGTCAAGTAAGCTCCGCGGGGGAGCTTTAACCATAGTTGCTGTGCTAAGGCTTTGATGGTAAACAAAATGGCAGAGAAAAGAGACTACTACGAAGTTCTCGGAGTCTCGAAAACCGCGCCTAAGGACGAGATCAAAGATTCATACAGAAAGCTGGCCATGCAGTATCATCCCGACAGGAACAAGTCGCCTGACGCTGAAGAGAAGTTCAAAGAGATATCTGAAGCCTACGCCGTTTTGTCAGACGATGAGAAGCGAAGACAATACGACACGCTTGGCCACGCAGGGTTCGATCAGCGTTACACGAGAGAAGACATATTCAGAGGAGCCGACTTCGAATCCATATTCCGAGACCTAGGATCTGGATCCAACTTCGGAGACATCTTCAGCTTCCTTTTCGGCCGCGGCGACGTCGAAGAAAGAATGGCAAGAGGACGCGATCTAGGCTATGAACTGGACATTACCCTGGAGGAAGCTGCAAGAGGCGTAGAAAAAGAGATAGAAGTGCCCAGAACAGAGAAGTGTCAAGTCTGCAACGGCACGGGAGCAAGCCCTGGCACATCTCCAAAGGTCTGCACTAGATGTGGTGGGAATGGGCAGGTGCAGAACGTTCGGAGAAACGGTTTCTCGATGTATGTACAGGTCGTAGCATGTCCCTCTTGTAAGGGCAGGGGTTTGATCATAGAGTCTCCTTGCAGGGAATGCAGGGGCACAGGTTTGACGAGAAGAAAGAGAACGATCACGATCAAAATACCCGCTGGGATAGACGATGGGTTTCAGCTGAGACTTCGAGGGGAAGGAGACATGCCCCGCGAAGGGGGAACGCCAGGAGACCTTTATGCCCTAATCCACGTTACGCCTCATCCGTACTTCAGAAGGGAAGGAGATGACCTTCTCTATCATCTGATAATAGGATATCCTCAAGCCGCATTGGGCGCAGAAGTGCCAGTACCTACTCTGGAAGGAAACGTTAACCTGAAGATCCGTCCTGGAACTCAACCAGGAGAAATATTCAAGCTGAAAGGCAAGGGCATGCCTAGGTTCAGGGGATTTGGCAAGGGAAATCTGCTAGTGCGCATAAACGTATCTGTTCCCGAGAAGCTAACGCAGAGGCAGAAGAGCCTCCTTGAAGAACTGTCCACAGAATTTGATCAAAACACTCAATCGAGAGAACGGAAAAGATATTGAACCTCTGGACGAACTACGCATGTGACCTTCAAAAAATCACCCTATTCCGAAAGACACTGCCTTGTATGTTTTCCATTTGGCGCAGAACATGTTTTCCGAAAATGAAATAGCTGTGTAGAATAATCATCTTCTTGGTTAAGAAGATGAAAGAATACAAGTTCGCTACAAAAGCGGTGCACGCTGGGCAAGATTCGGACCTTTTCGCAGGCTCTGTTACTGTTCCAATCTATCAGACATCCACGTTTGTCTTCGAGAATGTGGAGCAAGGGGCTGCGAGATTCGCTGGAAAAGAGGAAGGCTACATTTACACTCGGTTGGGCAATCCAACTGTGAGAGCACTGGAGAGAAACATTGCCGAACTCGAAGGAGGAGAAGACGCAAGAGCCTGCGCTTCTGGAATGGCCGCCATATATGCAGCTGTAACCTCAACAGTCAAGAAAGGTGACCACATAGTCGGGCCAGACTCCCTCTACGGCGGCACGGCCAAACTGTTCACGAACATTCTCCCAAAATTCGGAATCGAATTCACCTTGGTCGACTCATCAAACCCAGCAAACATTGAAAAGGCCATGAAGAACAACACGAAAATAATCTTTGTCGAGTCCCCAGCTAACCCAACGTTGAAAATAACAGATCTTAAAGCAGTGTCCAGAATCGCCGAGAAAAAAGGCGTCACAACCATGATAGACAACACGTTTATGTCGCCCTATTTTCAGCAGCCACTCAAGTTGGGCATTGACGTGAGCATCCACAGCTTGACCAAGTACTTAGGCGGACACAGCGACTTGATTGGCGGCATAATCGTAGGACGGAAATCCTTCTTCAAAACATTAGACCCTGTACTGAAGAACACTGGAGCTACGCTTGCAC
>Ga0315280_10003481_pt1 | contig 24120 bp, 21 predicted proteins | sample YL17G06_40_MG_FD_203697 | JGI IMG/M metagenome (GOLD analysis project Ga0315280, IMG submission 203697) | Sediment microbial communities from Yellowstone Lake, YNP, Wyoming, USA - YL17G06_40 | ecosystem: Environmental > Aquatic > Freshwater > Lake > Sediment | place: USA: Wyoming | collected... | reverse complement strand
TAATGTCTATTACCATAATCGCTTTTGGGGAACAGTATTTTCTGGTATCATAACTAAAGAAACGCGCGAACAAACGGCCAAACGTAAAGGTGCGTAATTATGGAAGCAGATTTGCGACGGGCCAAGCAATATTCCAAACATAAGACCCAATTGCTAATTATCCGACTGCTTCTGACAGCGGCATTTCTGGTAATTGTGCTTTTCTCGGATATGTCGCTGCTATTAAGAGATATCGCTGCAAACTGGAGCCGGAATTTTTATGTGCAGGTTGGCTTTTACCTGATTATTTTAGCCGGCGTTGATTACCTGTTATTTGCCGGTGTAGATTTCTACAGCGGCTTTTTGGTGGAGCATAAATTCCAACTGTCCAACCAAACGGTGCTCGGCTGGCTAATAAGACACATAAAGGAAGGGCTACTGGGCCTGACGATGCTTTTAATAGCCGGTGAGATACTTTACTTTTTCCTAAGACATTTCCCAAATATCTGGTGGCTGCCGGTGACGGCGGCGTGGCTATTATTTACTATAGGGCTTGGCAAGATTACGCCGGTTTTAATAATACCTTTGTTTTATAAATGCGTCCCATTAGCCGGCAGCCAACTCAAAGAAAGGCTGCTTAAGTTAGGCGAAAACTGCGGCGTGAAGATAGAGCAGGTCTTTGAAATTCGGCTGAGCAAAGATACCGAAAAAGCAAATGCTGCGGTTGCGGGACTGGGGAAAGGACGGCGAATACTGTTGGGCGATACTTTGTTAAAGAAATATTCAGATGAGGAAATTGAGGCGATATTTGCTCATGAGTTAGGACATGTGCGACTGTCCCATACTTTGAAAACTATTGGTTTTGGAACAGCAATCGCTCTGGTGTGTTTTTACCTGACTTCTTTATTGTTCAAAACGGGTGCAGGATTATGTGGCTTTGGACAAGTTTACGACATTGCTGCTTTCCCTCTGCTGGCGTTAATTGCGATGATAGTAGGACTGGTGCTTACGCCGATACAAAATGCGTATATGAGATATTTAGAAAAACAGGCGGATGTGTTTGCGCTCGGGCAGGTGCAGGACAAGCAGAGTTTTATTTGTGCTATCAGGAAGTTAGGTGAGCAGAATTTAAGCGACCCTTCGCCAGGCAAACTGGAGGAATTGTTTTTGTACACGCATCCACCTATATCAGAACGATTGCGTTATGCGGGGGAAAAAAAGTGAAAAATGCCTCGAATCCTGAAAATAAGCTAAAGGCCTTAATTAAAGAGTTTGGCATACCCTTCTCGTCTTCGTTAGGAATTAACCTACAAGAAGGCAGCGAAGAGGAAATATTTAAGTGGTTCTTGGCTTCGGTCCTGTTTGGTAAACGGATACCGCTGCGAATCGCTGCCAGGACTTATGAGCAGTTCAAAGCTAATGATGTTTTGACACCGAAAGCCATTACCGATACGGGGTGGGACGGCTTAGTAAAGATTTTAGATGATGGTGGTTATGTTAGATATGATTTTTCAACAGCCTCTAAACTGCTCTCTCTGGTTGAGCAATTGCAGCAAAAATATGGCTCACTAACTGAACTGCATAGGCAGGCCAAGAATGCGAGAGATTTAGAGCAAAAGCTTATGGAGTTCAAAGGTATCGGGCCGGTGACTACCAATATTTTCTTGAGGGAGCTGAGAACTATCTGGAAAAAGGCGGACCCCGAGCCGCTGGATTTTGTGAAAGAGCAGGCGGATAAGTTTGGAATAAATTTAGACAGATTGAGGAGAAAGACGAGGCACTTTATCCGGTTAGAGGCGGCATTGATAAGAAGCAGTAAACCCCGTTAGAAAGAAAGCCCTGCCTTTTAGAGCCGTTAGAGATAAAATCTCTAAACGGGTTTAGGCGGGGTAAAGATATTATAGTGAGGGTGGGATTAAAGCCCATCCGAGCTTTCTAACGGGGTTTACTGCCAATTAGCTTGTCTGGCCGAGCTATTCTACCGATAGGGAATATAGAAAATAGTGCGAAAAATTCTTTTGCATTAAGGGAATGTTTTTGTATAATGTGTTTTATGAGCAAAAAGTGCATAATTTGGTCTTCTTTCAAGGCCGTTCTGGGCCTTAATATCCTGCTGTTGCGCCGCAAGGCGCAATAGACCACGTACAAAATCCATCCAAGACTATCGTTTTTTTGCAAAATCGTAGAATTTTTGTGCTCTTTGGGGCATAATTAGCCCAATCAGCCTAAAAATTTTTGGAGAAATACAGATGTCTGAAGAAAAAGTCATAATTTTCGACACCACTTTACGTGATGGCGAGCAATCGCCGGGTGCTTCTCTTTCGGTCGCTGAAAAGCTCGAAATCGCCCACCAGCTTGCGGTTTTGGGCGTCGATGTAATTGAAGCGGGCTTTCCAATTTCTTCGCCTGTCCAGTTCGAGGCCACGAGGCTCATTGCCGAACAGATTACCGGCCCCGTTATAGCCGCGCTGGCCCGTACAAACGAGGACGATATCGAGGCAGCCGGTAAGGCGATTGCCGCGGCCAAGAAAAAACGTATCCATACCTTCATTGCGACTTCGCCCATCCACATGAAGTACAAGCTCAAAAAGACGAGCGACGAAGTTCTGAAAATGGCGGTCGAGGCGGTCAAATACGCAAAGACCTTTGTCGATGATGTCGAGTTCTCGCCGGAAGATGCCTGCAGGAGCGAGATGCCGTTCCTTGTTGAAGTCTTAACTGTGGTCATCGAAGCCGGCGCGACGACGTTGAACATACCCGACACCGTCGGCTATGCTCTGCCATACGAGTATGGGCGACTGATTGCCCAACTCAAAAGCGATGTCCCCAGCATAGGCAAATGTGTAATAAGCACACACTGCCACAACGACCTTGGGATGGCGGTGGCAAATTCGCTTGCCGGCGTGCGAAATGGCGCCCGACAGGTCGAGTGCACAGTCAACGGATTAGGCGAGCGGGCTGGAAATGCTGCGCTCGAAGAAATCGTTATGGCCATCCGCACCAGAGCAGATTTCTTTGCGCAGGGGGGCACAGGTGCGCTGCGCACCAATATTAACACAAAAGAAATCTATCGCACCAGCCAATTAGTCTCGCAACTGACCGGCTTTGTCATCCAGCCCAATAAGGCCGTTGTCGGCGCCAATGCCTTTGCGCACGAAGCAGGTGTGCATGTGGACGGCGTATTAAAAGAGCGTACGACTTATGAGATTATGAAACCTGAAACCATCGGCCTGGTTGGTTCGCGTATGGTGCTCGGCAGACATACAGGCAGACACGGCTTCGCAGACAGATGCAAAAAGCTCGGCTTCAAACTCACCAAGCAGGAGATTGAACGTGCATATCAAAGATTCGTGGAGATAGCCGACAAGAAAAAAGAGGTCTTTGATGAAGACCTGGCGGCAATAGTCAATGATGAAATCCGCATCGTAGAGCAGATTTACCAGTTGGAGTATCTGCACGTCGTCAGCGGAACAGGCACCCTGCCGACCGCAAGTGTCAAGATACGTATCAAAGACGAGGTCAAACAGGCGGCGGCCTGCGGCGACGGCCCGGTCGATGCTGCTTATGAAGCCATAAGAGAAGCGACAGGCGTATCGGCCAAGCTTGAGAACTACTCAATAAGAGCGGTCACCGGCGGCAAAGAGGCACTCGGCGAAGCCACCGTCAGAATCTCCGATGATGGCCGAACCTACGCCGGACGAGGCGTCTCCACCGACATCATCGAAGCCAGTGCAAAGGCATACATCGATGCAATCAACAGAATGATGGCGGAAAAAAGTAAAGGCGAACAGCCAGAGGTGAAAGGACAAATATAAAATCCGAAATTCGAAATCCGAAATCCGAAACAAATTCAAATGACCAAAATCCGCAAATCCGAAACGTAGAAGCAAGAAACAATGGGTATGACGATAACAGAGAAGATTTTAGCAAGGGCAGCCGGAAAGAAGAAGGTTGCGCCGGGTGAGCTTATAGATGCAAAAATTGACGTGGTGATGTGCCACGATGTTACCGCTCCGGCGTCGATTTCAATGCTGGTTGAAAAAGGGATAGATAAAGTTTTCGACCGGGAAAAGATTATTGTAACGCCCGACCATTATCAGCCGGCCAAAGACGTTAAAAGCGCCGAACTTCACAAACGACTCGACGACTGGGCAAGACGGCACAAGATAAAACATTATTACAAGCTCGGCAGGGCCGGCGTATGCCACGCGTTGTTGCCTGAGCAGGGACATATCCGGCCAGGTGAAGTAATTGTAGGCGGCGATTCGCACACCTGCACTTATGGTGCATTTGCAGCGTTCAGTACAGGTATTGGTTCGACAGACTTATCTGCGGCAATTGCAACGGGGAAATTGTGGTTTAAGGTGCCGGCCTCGATGAAGTTCGTGCTCAATGGTCAGCTTTCGCCCGGCGTATATAGCAAGGATGTTATCCTTACCATTCTTGCCAGGATAGGAACCGACGGGGCACGATATTGCGCGATGGAATTTGTCGGGTCGGCCCTTGCCGGGATGTCGATGGAAGCAAGAATGACCATAACGAATATGGCCATCGAAGCGGGTGCGAAAAACGGCATCATTGGTTTCGATAACGTTACAAAGCGATATCTCGATGAACATCTGAAGGACAAAAAAGATTACAGAGTTTATGAATCTGACAGCGACGCCGAATATGCCTCGATTGAAGAATTTGACTGCTCGGAGATTGAGCCGATGGTTGCACTGCCGCATTTACCGAGTAATGCTGTCTCTATCACCAAGTGTGCCGGAAAGGAGATGGACCAGGCGTATATCGGCAGTTGCACAAACGGGCGAATCGAGGATTTACGAATCGCTGCGAAAATCCTCAATGGAAAGCAGGTTGCAATCCGCACAATAATTGTGCCGGCCACGCCGAGCATCTGGAAACAGGCCAAAGACGAGGGCTTGTTCGACATATTCTACGATGCCGGCTGTGTCATCGCTGCACCAACCTGTGGGGCGTGCTTAGGCGGGTTTATGGGCGTGCTGGCCGCAGGTGAAAAATGTGTTAGCACAACGAACAGGAATTTTGTCGGCCGGATGGGAGACCCTGAAAGTGAAGTGTATCTTGCAAGCCCGGCAACGGCCGCTGCAAGCGCAGTTGAAGGGAAATTGGCTGACCCACGTAAGTTTCTTTAAATAAATTCGAAATACGAAGCACGAAATTCGAAACAAATTCAAATGACAAAAATGTAAAATTCAAAACAATATGACTTGGAAGAAAGGACACCTAATTTTGCATAGTAGTTTATAGCTTTGGGGTATTTGGTATTTGAATTTTGGTATTGTTTCGGATTTCGATATTCGAGATTCGGATTTTAGGAGTAGACGAGGATATGTCTAAAGCACACGTTTATAAAAGAGACCATATAAATACGGACGAGATTATTCCGGCCAGGTACCTCAATACCGATAACGAAGCGGAACTGGCGAAACACTGTATGGAAGGTCTGGACAAAGACTTCGTCAAAAAAGTCAAAGCCGGCGATTTTATAGTAGCCGGTGAGGATTTCGGCTGCGGCTCATCCAGAGAGCACGCCGTCTGGGCCATTCGCGGCGCAGGAGTGCAAACAGTGATTGCGGGGTCTTTTGCGCGAATCTTCTACCGCAACGCCATCAATTGCGGTTATTATCTGATTGAATCGCCGGATGCGATTGAAAAAATCAGGGATGGCGATGAGCTGGAAATTGATTTCAAAGGCGGCTTGATTAAAAACCGAACAACTGGTAAAGATATAAAGTTCAATCCGCTGCCGGAGTTCGCCCTCCAGATAATTAACAATGGCGGACTGCTGGAACATATAAAAAAGGCAACCACGGATTAACAGGGAAAAAAGTATTAACCACGGATTAGCACGGATTTTCACGGATTATTAAAGGAATAGTTGTGTGAGTGAACGGGATTTGATGCATAGCGAGCTTACAAGGGCTGTCATAGGGGCGGCGATGGAGGTGCATTCAAATCTTGGGCCGGGTTTTTTGGAAAGCGTTTATGAAGCGGCTATGACAATTGAATTCAACCTATGCAAAATACCGTACGAACGTCAGAAGGCGATACCTGTGACGTATAAAGGAGAAAAAGCCAAGGATTTCTTTTGTGATTTTCTGGTGGGGGAGAAAGTATTGGTCGAACTTAAGGCACTCAAAGCTATTACGGGCATTGAAGAAGCACAGGTTTTGAACTATCTGAGGGCAACGGGACTTGAAGTTGGGCTGTTAACAAACTTTGGTGAGAAATCATTGAAGTATAAAAGATTGGTTTTGTAAACCACGGATTAACACGGATTTGCACGGATTAAGATAAAAGAGAAAAAGGCAAGGGGAAATGTGCCAGATATTTTTAACTCCCCCTTATATAAGATGAAATCCTACATCGCTAAAATCAGAGAGCTGATAAATAAGCCTATCTTAAATAGCTTATTATCAAAAGACCATAAAAAGTGGAACCTTATGTGCGGCAGTATTGATGCTCTTGAATCGGCTCAATTGGCAATTGATTCCTATAATTGCCTCAATAAAGACAATATCAAAGGTATCGGACAACATTTAATAATCTATGGTCTTTTTCAGGCGCTTTATGTTCAACAGGATTCTGCGCTCAACTTGTGCATATCGTTGGATATCTCTGCACACAAGAACGAAGAAGATTTAAAGTTACAATACCCAGAACTTTACGAAATTAGACAATTACGCAATAAAGGTATTGGGCATCCATCCAGAGAAAGAAAAACAAACAACACCCATAGCATGTTGATAGAGAATGATTCTATCACATTATATAGTTATACTGAAACAGGAGAGTTTAGTTTTACTCCATATAAGATTTCCGATTGTATTGAAAAACAGAATCAATCACTTTGTGGGGTTCTTCAGAAAGTGATTGAAAAAATGGGGTCAATCGAAAAAGAACACAAGGATAAGTATATGCAAAACAAATTAAGGGAATGTTTCCCAAGCGATCCTCAATATTGTTTTGAAAAGATATTTCAAGCCATAAATCTTATAGATAATAAAAACCAAAGAGAGTCAGAAACGCAAAGAATTGGAAGAGAAAGCAGGATAAGTTTAGCATTCTCCAATGCTAAGACTTTAATTGAATCAATCAACAAATTTGACGGAGAAATCAAAAAAAGAGGTTTGCAAGGTGACGATGTCGTCTTTGTTCGCCTTGAAATTAGGGACTCTAAGTATCCCCTTGAAAAACTCGAGGAATACTTTAGCCCCAGTTCAAAAAGTTCTATCAATTCACAAGATGCCCGTGCATACGCAGACTCTGCCAGAGAACATATACTTGATTTAATAGAACATGCTAAAAATTTAGATGATGAATACATGATTACTGCTTGAATATTAGAAACAGTTACGTATTTTTATTGAAAATTTTATAATCCGTGAAAATCCGTGTTAATCCGCGGTTAAAAAATCTTACCATAATTTAATCCGTGGTTTGAAAGGAAAAAATTAGATGGGCAAAAGTTACAAAATTGCAGTAATACCCGGTGATGGGACGGGGCCGGAGGTGGTGGCGGAGGCGGTGAAGGTCTTAAAGGCCGCTGCGGGCAAGTTCCGGTTCAAGGTTGATTTGACGAAATTTGACTTCGGCGGTGAAAGATACAAAAGGACCGGCGAGACCCTGCCGGATAGCGCCATCGAAGAGCTTCGCAAGTTCGATGCGATACTATTGGGTGCAGTCGGTCATCCGGATGTAGCGCCGGGCATACTGGAAAAAGGGATTCTGCTAAAGCTTCGGTTTTCGCTGGACCAGTATATAAATCTGCGGCCGGTCCGGCTGTATCCGGGTGTGGAGACGCCGTTAAAAAATAAAGGGCCTGACGACATTGACTTTGTGGTTGTCCGCGAAAATACCGGCGATATGTACACAGGGACGGGCGGTTTTACGATGAAGGGAACGCCGCAGGAGGTGGCGGTGCAGTCGGCTGTCTATACGCGATTTCAGGTCGATAGGTGCCTGCGATACGCCTTCGAATACGCCCGCAAATACGGCAAAAAGGCACGCGGTAAAGGCGAAAATAATACGCTTGCTCTGTGCGGCAAAACCAACGTTCTAACCTACATCTACGACCTGTGGGAACGCGCCTTTCACGAAATGGGCAAGCGTGACTATCCCGACATAAAAAGAGAATACTACCACGTTGATGCGACCTGTATGTGGATGATAAAGAATCCGGAATGGTTTGATGTAATTGTTACCGGCAATATGTTCGGCGACATTATTACAGACCTCGGCGCAATAATCCAGGGCGGTATGGGAATTGCAGCCGGGGCGAATATCAACCCGGAGGGAGTCAGTATGTTCGAGCCAATCGGCGGAAGCGCACCAAAATATACCGGCAAAGGCGTTATCAACCCTCTGGCGGCGATTTGCGCTGCCCAAATGATGCTTGAGCACCTCGGCGAAGAGAAGGCGGCAAAGAAAATCGAGGATGCGGTGAAGTTTGTCACGGCCAACAAGCTAAAATCGCTTGCAGCGGGAAAAATGGGATACTCGACAAAACAAGTCGGTGATTTAGTAGCAGAAAAGGTGGCAAAGTAAAGTTAAATCCTAAATACTAAGCACAAAGCACTAAACAATTTCAAAATCCAAATGTTCGACCCGCCGAAGGCGGGTTTAGTTCCGTCCAGGCCTTCGGCCTGACAAAAAGTTTTAGGTTTGGAGTTTGGGGCATTGGGATTTGTTTCGGATTTAGGGATTAGGATTTAGAGTTTTCAGACTATGCCTGCGAATCTTACACCGGAATACTTTAAGGCCGAGCAGTGGCTCCGAAGCGCCACAACGAATGACGAGAAGATTCTGGCGATTGAGCGAATGCTGGCCGTGATGCCCAAGCACAAGGGGACGGACCATCTAAAGGCAGACCTCCGCAGGAAATTGAGCAAACTAAAAGAGGCCGCCACCCCAAAAGGCCGTGGCAAGCAGACAGACATTTTTCATATCCCGCGAAGCGGCTCAGGACAAGTGGTTCTTTTAGGGACGCCAAACTGCGGCAAAAGCTCCATCGTTGCAGCGATAACCAACGCAAAGGTCAATGTTGCCGATTTTCCATTTGCGACAACGGGTCCGGTGCCCGGAATGGCAAAGTTTGAGGATGTTCAGATTCAACTTGTCGATATGCCGCCGATTACGGCCGACTATGTCGCGCCGGGACAGGTGGGGACATATCGCAACTGCGATGTGATTGCTGTTGTCATCGACTTATCCGGCGATGTGCGCAAGCAAATCCAGGTATGTCACGATTTTCTGGAGTCGAGGAGTCTGCTTGTTGATGAGCAAACGCCGGCGTTCGATAATCAGGGCAATGCTATCGGGAAAAGGGTGTTTTGTCTATGCACGAAATCCGATATTGCGCAGCCAGGGGCGATTGAAGTTGTAAAAAGGTTGTGCAAGCACCCTTTTGAATTTATTGAGGTTTCTGCCAAAACCGGTGCGGGCATTGACAAGCTGCCGGCAATGTTCTTTAAGCAATTAGGTTTAATACGCATTTACGCCAAGCCGCCGGGCAAGCCAGCCGATATGATGGACCCATTTACGATGCCGGCTGGCTCAACGGTGATGGATATGGCGATGGCCATCCACCGCGATTTGGCTGAGAAGCTAAAGTTCGCCCGAATCTGGGGCACCGGCGTATATGCCGGCCAAAACGCCCAGCGAACGCACGTCTTAAACGACAAAGACATTGTGGAATTGCATTTCGCCTGATTTGCGGTACAATGCTGGTTAAGATTTACTTTTTGTCAGGAAAAACAGGAAATGGAAAGGAGACCTCAAATGAGTAAAGTTCACTTCAGTATCATTGCCGTGCCGGCGAACATAATTTTGGCAGCCCTCTTCTTTACAGCTATTGCAATCGGGGCTGACCAGCCGCAAAACCTTATCCCGAATCCATCCTTTGAACAAGCTGCTGGTGATGCACCTGCGGAGTGGGAGCCGCAGACCTGGGGCGGGGAGGCGGAATTCAAGTATGAGCAGATGGGCCGCACAGGTAATAGATGCGTTACGATTACCTCACAAGCCGGCGCAGATGCTGGCTGGCAAACTGCGGTAGCAATCAAGCCACGCTCTCAATACAAATTAACCGGCTGGATTAAAACCGAAAATGTAGTCGCAAAGGACGGCAAAGGGGCACTATTTAATCTGCACAACATTCAGCCCTTACAAAGTGCGGCGATTACCGGAACGAATGACTGGACGCAGGTGGAGCTAATTTTTGATTCAGGGGACAATGACAGCGTGGAAATTAACTGCCTACTCGGCGGGTGGGGACTGGCGACGGGAAAGGCATTCTACGATGACCTGAGTCTTGAGCTGCTTTCCACTAAAAAAACTGCAAGCCCTTCGATAAAAATCGACACAAGCAAAACCGGTGAGCCGATTTCAAAATATATCTACGGCCAGTTTATCGAACACCTCGGCCGATGTATTTACGGCGGTATCTGGGCGGAAATGTTAGAAGACCGCAAGTTCTACTACCCGGTTGGGGCCAAAGAATCACCGTGGAAGGTTGTCGGCGATGCGGCCAACGTCAAGATGAGTAAAGAGAATCCTTTTGTCGGTGAGCATACGCCGGAGGTCCAGGTGCCCGCTGATGGAACAGTCTGCGGCATTGGGCAGGGGGAATTGGGATTGATTAAAGGGAAAGAATATACCGGACGCATAGTGCTGGCAAGCAGCCAGTCGGCATTGCCGATTGAGGTTAGCATTATCTGGGGTGAGGATGAGACTGCACGCCAGACGGTGAGAATCACCAAGGTCGGCAAAGAGTCAAGTTTTATTACGGTTCCTTTGCAGTTCAAAGCAGGAGCTGCGACCGACAAGGGGCGGCTCGAAATTGTCGGAAGCCGTAAGGGGACATTTAGAATCGGCACCGTGTCACTTATGCCCGGTGACAACATCAAGGGTATGCGGGCCGATACGCTGAAACTGTTGAAAGAACTCAACTCGCCGATATATCGCTGGCCTGGCGGCAATTTCGCCAGTGGTTACGACTGGCATGACGGTATCGGCGAACGCGACAAACGTCCGCCCTGCAAAAACCCCGCCTGGCAGGGACTCGAACATAACGATTTTGGGCTTGATGAATTTATTATCTTCTGTCATGAAATCGGGACGGAGCCGTTAATCACCGTAAACTCCGGATTCGGCGACGACCACTCGGCGGCAGAGGAAGTCGAATATGCCAACGGCTCGCGCGATACGCCGATGGGCAAGTGGCGTGCTGCTAACGGCCATCCGGAACCTTACCACGCGAAGTGGTGGTGCATCGGCAACGAAATGTACGGCGGCTGGCAGTTGGGCTATATGTCACTTGACCACTACATCCTCAAACACAATCTGTTCGCCAGAGCGATGCGTAAAGTCGATCCGTCCGTCAAGCTAACTGCCGTTGGAGAAGTGGGGCGGTGGTCGGAAGGCATGCTCAAGAACTGTGCCGACTATATGGACCTTATCAGCGAGCATTTCTATAAAGGGGCAAAAAAAACCGTGATGGAGCACGCGCGTCAGGCACCGGATGCCGTACGCGGGATAGTTACGGCGCACCGCGATTATCGCAAACGGCTCGACTCACTCAAAGGTAAGGACATCCGCATCGCCATTGATGAATGGAATTACTGGTACGGCGAACATATATTCGGCGAGTTAGGAACGCGATATTTTCAGCGGGATGCTCTGGGTATCGCTGCGGGTCTGCACGAGATGGTCCGCAACAGCGACATAGTCTTTATGGCCAACTACGCCCAGACTGTCAACGTCATCGGCGCTATAAAAACCACTAAAACGGATGCTGCATTTGAAACAACAGGACTGGTTTTGAAGCTGTACCGGAATTATTTCGGGCAGATTCCGGTGACAGTCACTGGCGAGGCCTATCCGTTAGATGTCGTAGCGGCGTGGACAGAAAACAAGAAGGCGTTGACTATCGGCATCGTAAATCCTGCTGACAAGCCCTGCGAGCTTCCGGTGGAACTGAGCGGCGCGAAGTTAAAAGGCGCCGGCAAACTATATCTTATTGCGCACAATGACCCGATGGCCTACAACGAGCCCGGTAAGCCGCCTAACGTGATAATTGAGGAGAAAACAGTTACCGGCATCTCTGATAAATTAACTGTGCCGCCCTACAGTGTCAGTCTTTACGAACTGGCGGTGACGAAATGAGTATATTTTGAACGGTTGAGAATTTGAATTTTGATGTTGTTTCGAATTTCGGATTTCAAAACCGGAGGTTTATTTGATGGAATGCAAAAAAGAGCAGAACCTGAAAAGCTGCGGCTGCACATATCCGGGGTGCGAGAGAAAAGGGATGTGCTGCGAGTGTTTGAGCTATCATTTATCGAATAAGCAGTTGCCCGGCTGCTGTTTTCCGCCCAAGGTTGAGAAAACTTACGACCGCAGCTTCAGGGCCTTTGCAAAGGCGTGGGGCTTATGACGGCCGGGGTTCGTCGCTTGTGGTTCGTGAATCGTAAATAGAAGTGCAAAGCTTAAAGCCAAAGGCCGAGCTAAAAAGCCCGGCCCCTGGTTGGTCTCTGAAATTGCTATTTCCTGAGCGAGTTGCGTGTCTGCTTGGCCAGTTGCAGTACGCCTTCGTACGTTACATTCTGCGGTGCTTTTCCCTCGTCGCTAAGTTCGGCCATTGTGCCAAGGACCCACCTGTCAAAATCATCCTTGGACCGTATCTGGATTTCATCCTCCAAGGGCTCCGAATAGGACAGCAGCAGGTCTGATTCAGAGCCTTCAAATTCCTGGATCTTGTTGTAGCACAGGAACTCGCTGCGATCGGGCATCTTCCCTTTAGGAACGTAGATGCTCCACTCATAGAGTCTTCCGGCCTTCTCCGTGTACGCCAGGTGGTGTTTTTCGCACGTAGTATCACTTTTCGCCGGCCACGGAACCAATGCGATGATCTGACCGGGTCGCCTTCGCTGGGGTTGGGCAGGTGGATTTGTCGATGGTCCTTCAGCCGCCAGACCGCCAACGAACGAGAGGTCTTGTGGTGATTCTGTGTCGGGCTCATCAGACCAAACCAGAACCACACTTCCGTCGTGTAGAGTAAAACCGATGCACTCGTAGTATCTTTGCGATGGGCCAAATTCTCGAAGTACAACTCTGGATTCTACTGCAGTTTCTTTTGTGTTTTCCAGTTCGTGGCCGGAAGGGGCCTCAATCTCAAAGCAATCCGGAGGAGGCGTGATATTGTACTCCACTGTACGAATATCAAGCATCGGCTGCCAGTAAATGGTGTCATTCCTTCGGTTCTCCCACCAGAACACTCGAGCGATCCTGCCGGATGAAGGTAAGACCCAGATTTCCAGTTTGTCATAGGGAACGGCCTCTCCAACCCTTGTACGTTCTCCCCGCCAAATATGGCAGGTTTCTCCGTCGATCTCGTCAACGCCAGACTTAACGAAGCCTTCGACGGCGTCCGGCCTCAGATGAAAGGGTCCAAAGAGGGGCGAGCCGAAGACTCGCAGCCTGTTCAACTGAAGCTCTTGTTCAAGTGGACTGAGTTTTGTGAATCGAGCCATGGGTTGGCAATCTGAGTCTCGTGTTCTCGCAACTGATGTTTCCATAATGTACTGGCCGTCTGAGACCTTCAGAAAGTACATAGGCTGGCAAGAGTTCTCGCCCCAGAAGCCGGAAGGTTTCCATCTTCTGAAACGCCCGTTTTCGTTATCGGTCCATTCTTCAAATGGGAACAGTTTTCTTTCTTGCTCGTTGCGGAAGGCGTCCCTGTCGAGGTATATCCAGCCTGCTATGTGGGTGGTCTTTGCGCTTCTGAGCAGGTCCATTGCCTCGGTGATACCAAATGCAGGGGTAGTGCCTTCAAATGAGCCGGTGTAGTAGTGTCCCACGATGCCGACGGCAACAATGATTGCCGCGGCGACAGCAAGTTTGGTAACTGGACTTTTCATAATTATTCTCCATATATTCGGCTGTGTGACAGCCGATTCTGTCTTTTGGGATTCAGCCAGTGCTGTGAAAATATCATTATGAACTCTTCTGTCCAAATCAGCACTGGCTTTCAATTGTAATTTCCTAATCAGTTTATGGATGTCATCTGCGGGTTTCATTTTTTTACCTCACCATTTAACAGTGACCGCAGTTTACCCAACGCATACCGGTACCTGCCTTGCGCCGTATTGATTGAAATACCCAGTGACCCTGCGATGGTCCTGAATTTCAAGCTGCTATACGAGTGCAGGAGCAAAACCTCTCGCTGCTCATACGGAAGTCGTGCAAGAGCCGAAGTCAATTGACGCAATTCTTCACCAAATATCGCAGCAGCATCCGGGCCGTTTGAAGCCGACGCAGGTGCATCTGTCTTATCCAGCCCGTAACTTGAGTATTTTTGCCTTGCCTTGTTTCTGTTGCGTGCGCTATTAGCAACACAAGTTGCCAGATAACCTTTCAAGCTTCCGGTAAGTCGGAATCTCTGCGAAGATTTGATAAAACGCACAAAAACATCGTGTACAACATCCTCAGCAGAACTTACATCAGTCAGGAGGGCAGCGGCCAACGTTACCAAATCGTCTTTGTACTTTTCGTAGATGTGTCGCAAGGCATCTTTGCTGCCGCGATTGAACTTCCATACAAGCAGTTTGTCTTCCAGCATAGAAAGCTTACTTTCCTGAACCTAAAACAATCGATTGTCCTATATATAACAGCCAAACAGAGCGGTTTAGTATAAAAATTTATACCCTACTATCATAAAAATCTCAGTGAATAGACTTATTTGATGAAGCGCATAAAAAAGGCCGAGCTAAAAAGCCCGGCCTTGTTCACAGATTCACAAGGTAGTGAACCTATTTAGGCAACGCCGCTTCAAGTTCCGCCAGTTTCTCCGGGGTAACAGTTTCCGCGTGCAAATCGCCGAATATGATGCGGTATTCGTTGTCTGAGACCTTCCACCGCATCAGGACCTTATCCGCGTCTTTGGGGGTAACAGTCTCTCCATAGTATGCGCGGTCCTTATTCTGCTGCTTGAGCCAATAGTAGAAGCCATTGATGCAGTGCATGGGCATCAAGGCATTCCTGAGTCTTTTGTTTTTGTCGTCTTCCGATAGCCCTTTTATCTCTTCCTTTAATCGCAGGGCTGCAGGGGTTTCACTCTTTTCAAATACTGACCATTGATATTGCACCTCAGGTAGCCAAGTGGCGTTCTTAGGATAATGGCCGCTCAAATCGGCATATAGTTTTAGACCCTTAATGACGTTCTCCTCCGTGATGTCCTTCAATTTGGCATATGTATAGAACAAATCCTTCTCAGTTCGTGTGTAGTCATCTGGTATGACCGGCTTAAAATCGGCCGCATCAACTGGGATATCCCACCGATAATCGTGCGTTATAAGGTCCCAGATTTCCTTGTCCTTCGTTATGTGTTCTTCTGACCGCACAAGCAACCGTGTCTTCACATCCACCCATATCCTGACATCGACCTGACTCGGTTTTTTCTGGCTTGCGTAGTTGGGGTCGGTGGTTCGAAACCCTTCGACTTCAACTCCGTCAACAATTGACCTGCCCATGCTCTCGTATTTGCATCCCAGGATTTTTTTGACTATCCTGTCTGCATAATAGCTATATTGGTTCTGAGCCAATGAGGTCATCTTTTCACCGGGGAAATATATGCGCTCGTACTCCTTCTGCTTGGGCCTGATGATAAAGCCGACATTGTCCTGTATTGAATAATAATTTACTTCGTCATTAGGGTCGTCTGGCACAGTTTTATAGCCATATTTTTGCGATCTCAACATAGTGTAGTGCGATTTCGCAGGAACATTAGGCTGCATTAGGTCGGTTAGCGTCGAATCACATGTATGCCTGTAGGCACTGGCCTTTTCAATTTGGGCCAGCACGTCCGCCAGGGCAATCCCTGACGCGGTGGTTCTCCAGAGAGACAGACCTATTAAACACGCGATAATAACAACCGCGGCGACAGCGAGTTTTGTAATCGGACTTTTCATAATTATTCTCCATCGGTTCCGGCCTGTTCCGGAGGAGCTTTGCGGAATCAATTTCTCCATACGGTCAAGCGCATCGGCGAGGATACGGTCGTCCATCTGAGAACTGGTCCGGACCTGTGATTGGTTGATTAGTGTTTTGAGTTTTTCTTCAGGAATCATTTTCGGCCTCGTGATTCAAAATCAGTCTCAGTTTGTCGAGACCATACCGGTACCGGCTTTTAGCTGTGTTGACAGAGATTTCCTGCGATTTGGCAATCGTATCGAAAGTCATCGCCGCGTGCAGGTGCAGCATTATCACCTCACGCTGCTCGTATGGTAGATGTGCCATCGCTGCACTGAGCTGCCGCAACTGCTCATTGCAGACAATCACTTCAGCAGGCTCATCCGACCTGGAGCTCTCAGTATCTTCGAGACCTACCTCAATGCTCGCCCGGCCAGCCGCAGCCCTATTTCTATTACGGGCACAATTGGCGGCACAGGTCAATAGATATCCCTTGAGACTGCCGGTCAGACGGAAGCTTTGAATGTTCTCAACGAACCGCACAAAGACATCGTGCACAACATCTTCTGCGATACCGCTGTCATTCAGCAGGGTGGCTGCTAAAAGCAGCAGGTCCCTCTTGTACTTTTGATATATCCTTGCCAGAGCGTCTCTGCTCCCGCGTTTGCATCTGAAAACGAGCAGTTTGTCTTCCATATTGGCCAGCCAAAAACCTCTGCAACAAACCTCTGTCACAAATATAACAATAAATGGGGCCTTGCGGGTCTATGGAAATTCCACTTTTTTCAAATTTCAGGGGTGCAGCAGCCTTTAAGCACCGGCTGGGCGCATAAAAAAGGCCGGGATAAATCAGCCCGGCCTTGTTCACAGATTCACAAGACGGCTAACCTACTTTGGTAAGGCCGCTTCGAGTTCCGCCAGTTTCTCTGCGGTAACGGTCTCCGCACGCAAATCGCCATATATGACGCGGTATTCGCTATCCGAAATCTTCCACCGCAGCAGCACCTTGTCCGCATCCGCAGGCGTCACGGACTCGCCATAGTAAACCGGCTCCTTTTTATCCTGAACAAGCACCATATAGAACAAACCAGGAGATTGAAGCGGCTTTGTTACTTGCATCGTCTTCATCATTACCTCATGCCTATCCAACTTATCCAACTCATCCTCATCCAGCCCTCTGAACTCTGGTATTTTTTCCACTATCTTCTCGAGCACGTCTCTGTTGGTCATGAAAGGCAACATTTCCTGAGTAAGCTCCAGCATGCTCAGCTTCTTCGGGTAGCTTCCGGAGAGCTCGGCAAACAGCCTCAATCCTTCGATAAGGCCTTCTTCGCTGATCTTCGGTATCAGCATTCCGGTGGCCATAGGCTCGAAATCGCTGGGTATGACCGGCTGAAATTCTTCCGGCTGCACCGCCATATCCCACTGATAACCATAGATAACACCTGTAGCCTGCATGTGTTCACCCTTCAAATCCATCTCCATACGAACAGGTAGCCAATTCTCAGCATCTACCCAAAGTGTGACCTTGGATCCCGAACCACCGAACAAAGGCAAATCGGCTGCTTCGAAACCCTCAACTTCGAGACCATCAATTTCTGATCTGCCCAATTCTTTATAGGTGCTGCTCATAATCTGCTTGATTATATACCTTGGGTCGTTATTTTCTCTTCTGGTCTTGGCAAACAGGTCATCATCGAACTGCATTTGCATGTATTTTTTCATCTCAGGCAGAATTAATATCATCTGCTTGCTTTCCGGAAGCACATAACTTTCAGTGGTAATCTTTTTGCCATTAGGATCGCTCACTTCGAATATCATCTTCATACCATACTCAGCGGAGATTATCACGGTAGCTTCCATTTGCTGCTCTACGGCAGGCATATCCGGTATCATGCTTACGGTCGTGGTCATTCTCATCTTGTACATACACGCTCGGGCCTGCTCAACTTTTGCGAGGACATCGGCCAGGGCAATACCTGACCCGGTCGTCCTCCAGAAAGATAGACCTATCAAACACGCGATGACAACAACCGCGGCGACAGCAAGTTTTACAATCGGATTTTTCATAAGTATTCTCCCTACTCTAACGATTTTGCTGATTTTGTTGGTTGTTTTTAATCTAACGCTCTGTTCGCGAACAATCCGACTCATCACGTCATTCTCAAGAGAGGTTTGGGCCAGGACCTGGCCGTTGGTGACCAAACGTTCACGCAGGCCCGTTACTATATCCAGCTCGGCCCGGCAAGACCGGCAGCTCATCAGGTGTCCTGCGACTGTCTGCTTTTGTGACTCGTCCAGGAACCCCTCAACGTAGCCAACTAATAGTTCTTTGCATTCTTCGCAGTTCATTTTTACACCTCATAAGTTTTAGCGCGCTGTTGCTGCTGTAAGGATTGGCGCATCATAGCGTAGGCCCGTGATAGCGTCTTTGTAACGGTGCCCAAGGGCATCACCATACTTTCGGCAATCTGGTTGCAGGAATGGTTGGCGTAATACCGCAGCAAAACGATTTTCCGATAAGCCTCAGGAAGCTGGGCAATTGCCGATTCCAAAGCGTAATCCTGCGAGAGTTCAGGTTCGCCGGCCTCCTGGGAAAACGACCGGATGGCCTCTCGCTGTTGCCGGATTTGCTCTTTTCTCTGGTGTTCTTTTGCGACACGGTCGGCGATGCCAAGCAGCCAGAAGAAAAATGACTGCGGCTTTTTCAATTTGTCCATATTGAAGTATGCACGCACAAGACTTTCTTGTGCGGCCTCCTCTGCCTTGTCTTTGTTGCCCAGGTTTCCTGTTAGATGGGCCAGCAAGGCACCCTGATAACGCCGGACAAGATAGCGAAAATCATCCGGATGGCCATCCAGACAACGTTCAACGTAGTATTGGTCCATCTCATACATTCCAGCACCTCGAAAAAACTCTCAATATCCGTGTTCTCACTATATAGTGCAGAATTGGCGGCTTTTGCGACAAAAAAATCAAAAAATGGGAATGGAAGTGATTTGCAGGTCTATTCCGATAAGCGGGTGCGGGTTTTCAGGATAATGGAAAGTCCAAGAACCCCCGAAAATAAGTAGCCGAAAGGCGTAAGAGCCAGGACCAGGTGGATGCCAACGCGTTCGGCGACGGGGACGAGGGCCATAAAAACGATGTTGGCCAGCGCCCAGGTGCCGCCGACAACAAAGCCCATTCGCTGGCCGAGGTTGAGGCCTACGGCGTGGCGGGCCAGAGTTATCGTTAGTATGTAGGCTGAAAATGAATAGAATCCGGCACCAAATAATAGCCAGACAGCCATTTTGTTATCTATCAGTATCAGATACGGCAGCAGAAAAGGAACCACGAGAAAAAGAGCAATAGTTGAACACAGAAGCTCGCCTTTTCGATGAGCGACAGATGCCCAAACAAATGAACCAACTGCTCCTCCTAAGCCGAGTATGGTTATGGAAAAACCGCCAAAAGTAAGGGAAAACCCAAGCTCCCTGAGCCTTGTGGGAAGCAGCGCGGCAAGAATGGTTGTAGAAATAGCGGCAGGAATCCCCATAGCCATTACAAGCCAGAACGGCAGGCGGTTCCCGGTGACACCTGCCCCATCTGCGTTGCTCTCCCTCGGCTCAACAGCCAGACGGATTTTTAGTAAAATGGTCATTAAAATACCGGCGGCGGGACAAAAAATCATCGGATACAAGCCCTGCAGGCCGAACCTGGACACCAAGACGGTCGAAACTGTTCCGCCGAAAGCGAATCCTATGAAGCCGCCGGTCATAAAAACCGCTGTGCTGATTGCGGGCGGAATCTGGCCAAGTGAGTAAACAGCACGCAATCCCTCCGGGTGCGCTATTGCGATTCCTCCGCCGCTGATTATAGCCAGAAGGACAAGCAGCAAAAGACCGGTACCCGACCTCGGCAAAGTACCCAGAAGGCATATACTCGCGGCTAATACCAAACCCAGGTAAAGAAGCAACGGCGTGGTTTTGCCGGCACGCGTATAGCCGGAGAATATCTGGATGCCATTAGCTGAAAGGGCCAGCACAGCCAGGACAACTCCGCCCAGGGACAGACTCAACGCAAACTCAGCCCGAATAGTAGGAAGCAGCGAGGGCAGCATATTGCCGAACATATCGAGCATAAAATGCACGCCCGAAAGCACCAGAAGCTGCATCCATTGAAATGTGGCGATTCTTTTATTCAAGTGTCAACAGATTCACCTTTCGAGCTTTTCTTTTTGTTTATCCTGCTTCGTTAGCGCGGCATCTAACAGGTGCCGGGCCTTGTCGTATGCAGGATTGATTTGCAGCGCCCGACGATATTGCTTTATCGCCTCATCGGTCCTGCCCTGCTGTTCCAGAAGGATACCCACATTACAATACATTTCCACATCATCAGGATGCCGGCTCAGCACAATCCGAAACTCCTCGAGCGCCTCATCGACTTTTCCCTGGCCGGCCAGAGCTAATCCAAGCAGTCCGCGAGCGACTATGTTATCCGGCTCAAGTTCCAGAATTCGCCTGTAACACTTGATAGCCTCATCAAATCTCTTCAATTCGGCTAATGTCAACCCGAAGCTGCGTAGCGTGTCAAGGTCGTTCGGCTTAAGTTTCAACGCCTCGGTGTAATGCTCAAGGGCTTCTTGAAAGCGTTTTTGAATTCTCAGCGCATCTGCCAGATTGTAATGGGCCTGGGCCAAAACAGGAGGCAAATCTCGACCTGACTTCTGATTCCCGACCAGCTCTATCGCCTTTTCGTAATGTACAATCGCCTCATCTATCCTGCCCTTTGCTGCCAGGGCAGTTCCCAAATTGTTATGCACCTCAGGAGAATCGCTCTTTAGCTGCAGGCAACTGAGATAATGCTCAATGGCCTCATCGACTTTACCCGAATCGCGGAGGAGATTGGCATAATTATTATGTATGACAAAGTTATTGCGTGTCACGTTGAGCGTATGGCTGAACAACGCGGTGCTATCCTGCCAATGCCTTAACTGTAGTAAGGCACCCACCATAGCAGCCGATATTATCACAACAGCCGACAATACTGACAAAACCCTTCGATATCGCCACTTTGCGAGAAGGTCACCAGCCCCCCACACGACCATTACTAATAACCCCACCATAGGGATATACATATATCTATCTGCCCGCCCCTGCGCTCCTGCCTGAACCAGACCAATCACCGGCACAAGAACGCCAAGAAACAAGAGCCAGCCGGTCACCAGATATTTACGGTTGCGGAAGAAGTAAACGCACACCGAAACCACCAGCAGCAATATCGCTGACGTCACCAGCCGGACCATCGAGAAGTTGCTGCCAGGATGCGGATAGAAAACCGCCAAACCACTGGGCCATACCATCTTCTCGATGTATGTCGCGTAGGAAATGACAGCGTTGGCAACTCGATAACTTAGAGGAACGCTTTCCAGGCCGGACACAACTCCGCCCCTTTGCTGGATGATATAGGTAATTGCACATACCACCGCCGCAAGGATAAACAGCGGGATTTTTTCCGCAAAAAGAAGCCAGAAAGAGAACTGTTTGTGCGTTAATTTTACTAAACTATGCTGAGGTGAATTTTCGCCTTTACTTTGACGGGGCCATTGGAGTCTTTGCAAAGGCCAGTAATCCAGCAGCAAAAGTACGAACGGCAGCGTAACTATTATCGGCTTAGCCATCAATCCCAGAGAAAAAGCCAAAACTACCAACGAATACCTGCCAATACTTGGCCGCTCTGTGTATCCAACGTATGCAGCTATGGTCAGCATCCAGAAGAGCGCGCTGAGGACATTTTTGCGCTCAGCCACCCACGCGACTGATTCCACTTGCAGCGGATGCACAGCAAAGACGGCTGCGACGAAAGCACTTGGCCAAACCGCACCGGTCAATCTTTTCAAGACCCAAAACAAAAGTAAAACGTTGGCTATATGGAGCAATAAGCTGGTCAAATGATGGCCAAAGGGGTTGAGGCCAAAGAGTTCATAATCCAGCAAATGGCTCAGAGAAGTCAAGGGGTGCCACATATAGAAATGAGGCGTCGTAAAGGCCCAAACCACAGATTGGAGCGTTAACCCTCCAGTAATGTGCGGGTTCTCGGTGACATACTTATCGTCATCATACTTTACGAACTGGTGTTTGAGGACCGGCCAGAATGTCCCAAATGTCACCAGAATTAGAAAAAGAGGTATCAGGACTGACTGATATTTGGCCGGCATCTTACCCATCGTCATAGTTCCGCACGCCCGAAAGCACCAGCAACTGTATCCACTGAAATGTGGCGAGTCTTTTATTCAAGTGTCAACAGGTTCACCTTTCGAACTTTTTGCCGGTCATGCAACTGTATTTATTTTTTCTCTTTGCAATACATCTTCGCAATATCTAAAGTTAATTCTATCATTCGCTTATCAGCAAAAGCTCGATTCTTATTCTTCTGGCAATTGCTGATGATAATATCACCTTCATATCGAGGATTATCGAAAACATAAAGGATAGCTAATCTATCCATCTGGAAATGTTCTGCAACGGCAAAAACTGCTGAGGTCTCCATATCTGCGGCGAGGCAACCTTTTCTAAACCAATCCTCAACCTGCTTTCTTCCTTCGGCAAACAAAGCTGAAGTGGTGTATATTCTGCCAAGGTGCAAGGTTATATCATTTGCTTTTTGTATTGATGGCAGTTGGCAGGCATTAAAGGAGGCCCTAACAATCTTCTTTCTACCGGGCTTATAGCAAGATGAGGCACCGTCGCCACAGTATGCTTCTATACAAATGAACAAATCGCCGGTGCGGATATCTGGCGCAAGAGCCCCGCAGCAACCAGTATGCAGCACCAAAGATGTTCCCAGGACACCAAAAACATGTACAACCTCCGAAGCCATCGGAGCGCCATACACAGAAGCATAACCGATAGGAACACCAGATAGCTCTGCAACGAATATATCCTCCAGAAGGCCGTTGGTTGGCGTGATTTCTGTGACGTTTGAGAAGTAGCCATGGTACCTTTGATACTGTGTTTTCAGATTTCGTGTGCCGCGCAGTATGAGTACTTTTGGTATTCTATGCTCAGGCAGATTCAAGATTGATAACCAGTCTTCTTTTGTTAGGTCACGAAGCATCGCTGTTTTTTATTCAACAACCAAACTTGCCAGAATGATTTGAGTTGGACATCTAACGCTCAAATTTTTTACCTGTGAGTCGTTCGTAGGCCTCGATATATTTGTCAGTAGTCCTTTCCACAATATCCTCGGGCAGTTCGACACCCGGGCCGGATTTGTCGAAATTTATACTTTCGAGGTAGTTACGAACGAACTGCTTATCGAAACTTTCCTGGTCCCTGCCCGGCTGATATTTATCTGCAGGCCAAAAACGCGAAGAGTCAGGCGTCAAGACCTCATCAATCAGGATAATCCTGCCATCAATCCGGCCCCACTCAAACTTGGTGTCGGCGAGGATTATGCCTTTACTTTCGGCGTAGTCATTTGCTCTTTTGAAAATCTCGATGCTTCTATCACGCAGAAACTTTGCCGCCTTTTTCCCTACAATATCCGTGCATTGCTGGAAGCTGATATTCTCATCGTGCGTGCCTCTTTCCGCCTTGGTCGCCGGAGTGAAAAGCAACTCCGGTAGCTTCTGGCACTGCTTTAGTCCGGCAGGCAGCTTTTGGCCACAGACTGTTTGGCTATTTTTATATTCGACCCAGCCTGAGCCGGCCAGGTATCCCCGCACCACGCACTCGACCGGCAGAACTTCGCCTTTTTTGACCAGCATACTACGGCGGGCCAACTGTTGCGGATAATTGCAAAACGGCTCTGGGAAAGCCGACACATCATCAGTAATTAAATGATGCTCGACCTGCCCGGATAGAAAATCGAACCAAAACCGTGAAATCTGTGTTAGAATTATCCCCTTACAGGGTATGCCGTTCGCCATAACCACGTCAAATGCGCTTATCCTGTCGCTGGCAACGATAAGCAGCTTATCGCCCAAATCGTAAATGTCACGCACCTTGCCCCGCATTGGCTTAAGCCCTGCTATGTTTGTCTGTAAAATTGTCTCCATCATAATAGCTCCTTCTTTTTCTATCATTGCCACAAAGGCAGAAACCCATCCCTAGTGAATTGGTGGGCTAAGGCATAGCTTACCGACTACCGACTTCCTCGTCC
>Ga0315280_10003480_pt1 | contig 24134 bp, 21 predicted proteins | sample YL17G06_40_MG_FD_203697 | JGI IMG/M metagenome (GOLD analysis project Ga0315280, IMG submission 203697) | Sediment microbial communities from Yellowstone Lake, YNP, Wyoming, USA - YL17G06_40 | ecosystem: Environmental > Aquatic > Freshwater > Lake > Sediment | place: USA: Wyoming | collected... | reverse complement strand
AGGCGATTGGAACGGTGATGGAAAATATGAAATAGGCATATATAGGCCCTCAAGTAGCTGGTTCTATCTAGACTCAAACAATGACGGGTTTGCAGACATCAGCCTTCCGTACGGTATTCCAGATGATGTTCCACTATTAGGCGATTGGAACGGTGATGGAAAATATGAAATAGGCATATATAGGCCCTCAAGTAGCTGGTTCTATCTAGACTCAAACAATGACGGGTTTGCAGACATTAGCCTTCCGTACGGTATTCCAAGTGATGTTCCACTATTGGGCGATTGGAACGGTGATGGAAAATATGAAATAGGCATATATAGGCCCTCAAGTAGCTGGTTCTATCTAGACTCAAACAATGACGGGTTTGCAGACATCAGCCTTCCGTACGGTATTCCAGGTGATGTTCCACTACTAGGCGATTGGAACGGCGATGGAAAATTTACAATAGGCGTATACAGGGCCGGATGAAGGAGTATCCTTGATATTAACGAGTACCTCGAATATCCTGCAGCACGAGTGCGCCGTCGCAACTCCAAAAAAGATTCGTCTGCTTCTATCTCGTCTCTTAATACCATAACAGATTGAGACGGATCTTGAAAGATAGCGCCTCGCAGGATATCGAAATCCTTTTAGCGTTGGCGGAATAACTCAGCTCTAACTTAATGCTGGCTTTTCTCGCGCTTACTTCAACCTCGAACAGCTTAATAAGAAGAAGCTAGGAAACGCAGGTATTCTTAGTCGATTGAAACCGGTGAGGGTGTAATCTATCTTGCAGCTATTGCACCAGATCCTTTCTTATCTTATCCCTTGCATTAAGGACGGAAATTCCTTTCAGTTCTTTTTCTTTTTGAATAGATACTCAAAAGCAATAGTTTCGCAACGACATAAGCTTACTAACTGGAGCAAATCCATGATACCATGTGGTCCAACTCTTTAGTCAAACAGCGCACCCCGCAGCAAGCTGCGGGGTATTCATTTTAAAATAAAAAGACCAAATCTTTTACAGTGATCTCTTTTTTATTCTTTTCCAATCATAAATTAAATATCCTATTAATGAAAGTAAAGTAAAGCTAGAGACTATCAATCCAATATAAAATAACCTTTGTGGCAAAAATTCAACAATTAATTCAAAATCATAAGAGCCGTCCGGGTTTTTCACGCATAAATCGCTATTTTTACAAATTTCTTTCAAATCAATCCACCAGGAATTAGCATAACCATTCGCCATCAAATGATTTTCTTCTTCCAATGGCTTTTTCAACCATGTATCCCAAATATGGCCATTGAGTAAATTGTCATTCTGGATCGTATCCTGGAAATTCTTAGACACAAAGTCAATCTTATATTCGTCTCCTATAGTTGATACCCAACCTTGTTTAATGTAACCTATTAACTCTTCTTTACTAGCTTGATCTTCGCTATTCCCGTCTAAAATTTTATAATCTTCTAAATTTAAACTATGATCCTTGATCTCTGAACTCTTAACTAAATACATCTTCCATCCGTTATGGAAGCTTTCTGAAAATACTAGCGGAAAATCTCCTTTTGCATGATGAACTTTTACAATATACTTCGTCGGATTTATTTTTTTGAATTCTAATGTTTGACCTGCGAGGTCAACACTTGTGTTGGTCATTTTTTCCAACAGATCCTCGTTTCCTTTATTTTGCCCCCTAAAATAAATCGCCGAAGGGATTTGATATTCTGGCGCCACACTTGTGGCAGTCATCATCTTTTCCAATATTTTCTCTTTTCCTTTATTTTGCCCCCTAAAATAAATCGCAGAACGGATTTGATAATCTGGCGTCGAAACCAGGTCCGGAAGCTTATCAATGGTTGAAGAAGAGATAATTAAGGATTGGGGGGTGTAAATATGGGGGAGAAGGTATTCATTCTTAATTTTATAAATAAATAGCTTTCCCCCAAAATTTTTAAAATAATTTCCTTGAAAATATTTTTTTATGCCAGATTCCCATTTAAATAATCCTTCAATTTTAGTTCTATCAATATCCTTTTGATCTAACAAATAATTGACAGTGCCTAGTTTAATAAAATTAAAATTCTCTTTATCTACAAAAATTCTAAGTATTTTACTATATGGATTAAATAGATTATAAGGATCTCCAATATAATTAGAGTTGCCAAATGCATGGTATATTTGTAGGTTGGAGTTCCCTAAATCAGTATTATACCAATTATAATTAAAATCAAAGATATTCACCATGAAGGGAAAAGGCAATATAAAAGAATCCTTATTGTTTTTTGACCAGGACGAATATTCATACCAATAATCCGGTATTTTTATAAAGGTTTTCTTCCATCCTTCGTTTCTATGATCAATAAAATCATAAGAAAATAATGGGATACTGCCAATTAAAACTAAAAACAGGATAAAAAGCATAAAAAATTTTTTATAATTTCTATTTCTCAATTTCTCGCTAATATTATCGAAAGAGATTGAAAATGAAATCACCATTAAGAATAAAACTAAAGGCATGAATTTTGAAAAAGGCTCCCTAAAAATACCAAAGAAAGGAATGTTTCTATAAAAATACAAGTATATATTTGGGGCGAAACTTGATCCGCTAGCTAAAAAAATAAAGATTAATAAAAATATAATATTATAAATGTATTTATTGTTTTTCTTAAAAAATAATAAATGCATTGAGATTATAAATATTATAATTGAATGTAAAATTACGAAAAGATTATCATAAAAAAAGAGCCACCTATTATAAGGAATCCCGTCATAACCTCCATACTCCCACCAAGCTCCTCTTAATTGCAGAATAAAGATTAGCGGTGAGAACAGTCTTGGAATAGCTAGCGCGGCACTTTTTACTTCTTCCAAATTACTTAGGAACGAAAACCAAGTAAGCCCCTGATAAAAAAATATAGGAAGCATTAAAACAAAAAATATGCATAGCTTTGAAATATACTTTTTTAAAAAAAACACCGAATTCATTTTTTCAGAAAATATAAATGCTACTACAGCTAATATATATACAAGAAGCGTAGTAGCTAACTGAGCAAGGTTACAAAAGATTGCCTGTAATAAAAAAAGAGAAATGAAATTATAGATAGCATATTTATAACATTCTGTTTTTAAGTATTTATATAAATAAATAAAAAATAGAGGCATTAAAATGAGTTGAAACATTTTAGCGCTATAAAAAATAGTAGTAGTAAAATAAAAATTAAATATATATAGTAAGGAGCTTACAAAAATTACTGCATTATTATTGGTGAATAACCTCAATAAATAACTTATTCCCAATAAAGAACAAAATAGAAAAATTTGCAAAAATATTATTTGAATATAGTGGTTGCTCAAGCCGACCTCTGATAATAATTTATAAAAAATAGCATCCGGAACAACTTTGGTATGGTCATTGGGGGATGACATTTGCCCATAATTTTCTTTTTCATTCCAAGAAAACAAATTTTTATCAAATATGTTTTGATAATTGATAAATTCAGACTCTTCTGGTACATACAAATACCCATTATTTAGCCATAAAAGCGGTAGAGCTAGTGCTAATATCATGAATAATATATTAATCCATGTTAAATATTTTTTTCCCATCATATCAAGATACCCATAAACAGAATCATAAATCAAGATTGCTTATCTTTTTATCAATACGGCAGGACTTCCAGCTTTTATCGGACCTATCTCAAAACTATATAAACCCCCTTCTGACTATTAGTGCATGAAGGGTAGCGATGAGATTTACTCAACCTTGAGACCGTAGCGGTCGATAGCACACTCATCGAATCAAAAAGGGCGGCGAGCCGCGAGGTACAACGGACATAAGCGCGACAAGGGAGTGTGAAGGCTCATGCATCTGTTAGTTCAGATTTCCTCCCCTCAGCATAGTTGTAGGTCCAGGCAACGAATATGATAATCAGAGATTTGAGCAAGTCGTCAGTGGCGTAAGAATCAATATAGGCAGAGGAAGGCCAACTAGATTTGGCAACGGTCATACAAGAAACGAGGAGCCGTTGAGCGATTCTTTGGATGGCTCAAACTCGGATTCAGGAGGATTTCTGTGAGGCACGAGAGACTGGATGTCTGTCTCCTGGGTTTGATCCTTTTGGTCTCGTTCCTGATAATTTGGAGAAGGATATGATTTTTGAGATGAGTCCTATCTTTAACTAGAGACGTTGTTTTGCTGTTAAAAATCCTTTCAGATAATAATATGTATAGCCAAATAAAGATAGTATATTAATAAATGGAAGTATTAAAATTCTGAGGTTTTTCCATTCTGACAAAAAAACATTTTTAGTTATGAAAAAAGAATACATAATAAGAAACAATATTGAAAATATCCTCAAATGGGGGATTATTAAACTCAAGATAAGCAAAGGTCTGATATTAATAAAAAATATATTTCTATATGAGGTAGTTTTTAAATTCTTTCTTAAACCGGCTCCGGCAGCCTCAGCATACTGATTCTCTTTATATATATAGTCATTTATACTAAAATTATTACCGATATAATGCAGGTGTTCTACTTTTGTATTTACCAATAACGTGGTTCCAATTTTTTGTAATTTATTATATATATCCCCATCCTCTCCGGCTGACCTAAATGTTTCATCATCAAATAAGCCAATTTTAATCAGGGCTGATTTATTAAAACAATTAAACATTCCGTTGCAACCTGGATGCAATTTATGCAAATGACGCGAAAATATACATTTTTGCCAAAAATTGTATTTTTTCCATTGTTCTATTGGGAATTCCACTAGGGGATATGTCGCTACAACATGTTCCGACTTTTTGAACGGTTTAACAAGCTCTTCTATCCCATTGTCTTCACAAATAACAATATCCGAATGAAGTGTTACTATAAGTTCACTCGCAGCTAATTTTATACACTCATTATAGGAATACGCCAAGCCAAAATCTTCCTCATGATTTATAATAACAACATTATGCTGTGAAGTGCACTTATATTGCGACATTATAACGCTTGAATTATCCTTCGATTTATTATTTACCAAAAAAACTTTTGATATTGGATACGTTTGCTTTTCTAAGCTATCTAATGTCTTTCTTAATGTACTTTCCGAATTATATATCGGAACTATTACAGACACTTCGTATTTCATTTAACACCCGATTCGTTTACGAAATTATAAAATAATTTTATCATATGTGTTAAGGCTTCCGCTGTAAGCCCAGGATAAACCCCAATCCAGAAAGTATCTTTCATAATGCGATCAGTATTTCTAAGATTCTCAGATATACGATAATTGACACCCTCAAAACAAGGGTGTTTAGTGATATTTCCGGCAAAAAGCATTCGCGTAGCTACCTTATTATATTCTAAATATTTTACTATCTGTTCCTTGGTAAATCCAGCATTTTTGCGAACTGTTAACAAAAATCCAAACCAACTTGGATCTGCTTCAGACTCAGTTTCAGGAAGAATAAAATATTCTTCTAATTTTTTTAATTCATTAAATAGAATTTTAAAATTACTTTTCCGCGCTTGAATAAATAAGGGTAGCTTTTTAAGCTGTTCTACTCCAACAGCTGCCTGCATATCAGTTGCTTTTAAATTATATCCAATATGCCAATAAATATATTTGTGGTCATATCCAAAAGGCAATTCTCCCAACTGCCATCCAAAGCGCTTGCCACAACTATTATCGCGACCTGGTTCACACCAACAATCCCGTCCCCAATCCCTGAATGATTCTATGAGTCTTTTCAATTGAGCATCATTAGTAACCAGTGCTCCACCTTCACCCATAGTTATATGATGAGGTGGATAAAAACTGAAAGTTGATATATGCCCAAAAGTTCCTGTATATTTTCCATTATATTTGGACCCGAGTGCATCACAGTTATCTTCTATAACCCAAAGGTTATGCTTCTCAGCCACTTCCATTACTGTTTTTAAATCAAACGGATTACCAAGCGTATGTGCAGCAAATATTGCCTTGGTTTTATCTGAGATGGCATCTTCAATCTTGTCGGCTTGAATATTATAAGTTCCAAGATTCACGTCAACAAACACAGGAATCAGGTTATTTTGAATAATTGGATTGACTGTAGTTGGAAATGCTGCAGCAACAGTGATTACTTCGTCACCTGGCTTCAATCGCTTATCACCAAGTTTACGAGAAGTTAATGCCGAAACTGCCAAAAGATTTGCCGACGAACCTGAATTTGTCAATGAACAATATTCCGCCCCTAAAAACTCAGCAAATTCTGCCTCAAATTGTCCGGCAAATCTGCCTGCAGTTAACCAGAAGTCAAGAGCCGAGTCGACGAGAGATATCATCTCCTTCTCATCATAGACACGGCCTGCATACGAAATGTATGATTCACCAGGGATAAATTTTTCCTTTTCCCTCAAGGAATACAATTCTTTAACTTTTTGAAATATCTCCTCTCGGATCTTCTCTTCACTCATATTATTGTCCTTGGACTAAGTTTCATATCTATTAATCCTTCCCTCATACCCATCAGGTGAATTGAAACATCTTTTTGAACTTTTGTTATTTTCATCCCTGCCTTCAAAGGTCTTCTTGCCTTTTGTCCTAGTTCAGCAGTTGTAACGGGTATCAATAGACTCTCATCAAGTTCAAATATTTTTGCTACATTCTTGCCAAAAGCATATCGATCTATCAAATCACTTCCTGCTACATTGTACACGCCTATTTTATCCGATTCAACAAGTTCTTTTACAACTTTGACCATATTGTTCACATATGTTGGTGATCCGATTTGGTCATAAGGAATTTTCATAGCTTTACCGCTCTTTAAATTTCTAATAAGTTTCATTGCAAAATTTTTACAATGTCGTTCCCATCCATAAACAACTGTTATACGTATTATAAGATAATTCTCTAAAGAGCCTTTTATCAACTTCTCCACAGCAAGTTTTTGTTTTCCGTATTCATTAATGGGATTTGGCATGTCATCTTCCGAATACGGGCCATCAGTCCCATCAAATATATAATCTGATGAAAAGAATACATATTTAGCTCCTATATTTCGTGCTGTTTCGATTAGATTCTTACTGCCTTCAACATTCACAAGCCATGTTTCTTTTGGATGTTCTTCACAATATTCTACATTAGGATTGGCCGCAGAATGTATAATTACATCAGGCCTTAAGGAAGCTATAATTTTCATCACGATTTTTTTATCAGTTATGTCAAGATGAATCAATCTTTTAATAGGAAAAGAATAAAAACTACCGTATACTTCATGTTCTTTTGAAAAATAATCACACAATATGCTGCCTATAAATCCTGATGCACCCACAATGAAAATCCGCATTTTTTCACCTGTATTTTAAATTCCAATCATAAGGAATATCATGTGTAAATGGATCTATTCTAAGGATTTCTTCAGGATCGTGCGTAATGTCAGAACAATTAGCAACAATTGCAGGCTTGACTCCAATTCCTTTAAATCCATTATATATCCCGGGTGGAATTTGTACCAATACATAATTATCTTCGCCAATGAATAATTCCTGAAGTTCTCCATTTGTGGAGGATTTTTCTCTTGAATCATATAGAACTAATTTTATCATACCTGAAACAACAGCATAATTAAGTGTCATTCTGGTATGCAAATGCCACCCCTTGATTACGTCAGGATAGATAACTGAGAAATAAATCTCTCCAAATTGGATGAAATATGGGTCATCTGCCCTTAACATGTGCATTATTTTTCCACGTTCATCTGGAATCTGTTTGAGCGGCTTAATTAAAACACCATTAATCATTTTTGAAGAACTCCTTATACCAATCTATAGTTTCATTTAAACCATCTTGAAGAGTATATTGTGGTTTCCATCTCAAAATTTTCTTTGCTTTAGTTGCAGAAAGATATTGATGCTTTATTTCACCTTTGGCTTCAGTTAATATAATTGGTTTTAAGTCTTCTTTTCCCATAAGCCTCAATATTTCATTAATTAATTCTAATACGGTCAATTGTATTTCATTACTGAAATTAAATGCTTCGCCGTATATATCCAATTCGTCCATTTTTTCAGCTAGGAGCAGATAAGCATTAACTGCATCGATGATATAAATATAATCTCTGATAAAAGAACCATCGCTTCTAATTATTGGGCGTTCGTTAAATAGTATAGAACGTATGGTCCCGGGTACAATCCGATTGAAATTTAAATCCCCTCCGCCATAGAAATTCCCACACCTGGTTACGCAAACAGGGAGATTATATGTATTAGAATAAGCAAAAGCAATCAAATCAGCACAACTCTTGGAAACATCATAAGGGTGATCTCCTTTAAGTGGTGCATCCTCTGTATATGGTAGAATTTTATGCTCTCCATATGCCTTATCACTGGAAGCCACTATTATTCTTTTTACAGTAGGAACTCTTCGGCATGCTTCCAATATATTCCATGTACCTTTTATATTAGTCTCAAAAGTAGATAGTGGATTTCGATTTGCGATGCTGACAATGGTTTGTGCAGCTAAATGAAATACTGTATCTATTTCGTATTCGTTAAAAACACGTTCCAATATAAAATAATCATTAACGTCTCCTCTAACTGTGTTGATCCTGTTGATTGAACCCTGTAATATTAAATTTGATTTCGGAACCCAATCTCTGATCAAACCAGTAATGGTAGCCCCCTTTTCCACCAAATCTTTTACAAGCCATGAACCTAAAAGTCCTGTACAGCCTGTAACAAATACATTCTTATTTCTCCAATAAGTGTCTTTCATGCTAATCTTCGCTATTATTTGATTTTCCAAAATGCTCTACCCGAGGACCACAAATTATTCAGGTATTCCAGGTCTCTAACTGTATCCATACATGCCCAATCTCCAGTATGTTGGTATACCATCAATTCTCCTTCTTTGGCCAATTTGTCCAGCACTCCGATTTCAAGATCGCATGAATCATCATCACTTAAATAATCAAATAATCTTTTATTGAAAACAAAAAATCCGCCATTTATTAATCCACCCGACGCTTGGGGTTTTTCATTGAATTCGATCACTTCGTTTCTATTCACTAACAACGTTCCAAACCGTGATGGCGGCATCACCCCGGTAAGTGTAGCGATTTTACCATGGTTCTTATGGAATTCGACAAGGTCATTGATATTAATATTCGCTACACCATCGCCATAAGTCACCATAAATATATCTGAATCTACATATTTTTCGATTCTTTTTAATCTGGCACCTTTGAAGGCACGCTCCCCTGTATCAACTAATGTAATCCTCCAACCCTTTTCATCATGAGTATCATGAAATTCTATATTTTTATGTTGTCCAAGCTCTATTGTAAAATCGTTGTTCAAAATCTCGTAATTGTAAAAGCATTCTTTTATCATTTCGCCTTTATATCCAAGACATAATATGAAGTCCTTAAATCCATAGGAGCTATAAATTTTCATAATATGCCAGAGTATCGGCTTATTACCTATCTTCACCATTGGTTTCGGACGATATTCAGTTTCTTCTTTAAGTCGAGTGCCCAGACCGCCACAAAGAATAACAACCTTAATACCATGACTCATGATTTGTCACCTATTCTTTTGAATCCTTGTGATCAATGTTCATCACACTAAACAATTCAAAAGCTAAACTTGGGATGTAGTAAGTGGCTAACTGGCTTAATGCTGCCACAACAAACCACAATGGCTTTGGCCAAAATCGAATAGAAGTTGTTAAATCCTCGCCCATTGTATCATTCTGCACCTCTTGCCTTAAGAATTTTAGACCAGCAAGTCCGTAACTCTTGAAACCAAGATTTTTCATTTTCTGGAAGTCCCATCCAGACAAATGTTTTTGTAATGGATTGTTATCTATTTCTTTTTGAGGGACAAAACCATTTGGGGAAGAAATGATAACTTTCTTCTTTGCCCACCTTTCTGCCCTGGCTAATGTTTCTAATCCGACCTTTTCTGGTAGATGTTCTAATATCTCAATCATAACTACTGCATCAAAATTATTATTAGGAAAGGTTAATTCTTCTATTTTTTTACCTAAATATTCTGTGTGTATTCTCTTTTTTTTCGATTCTTCAAGATATTTGGGAAAAGCTTCTACACCAATACTATACTTGATGTTTTTACAATATTGCAAAGGGGAACTTGGCCCGCAACCCAAATCCAGTACACTTTCACAACCCTGTAATTCTTTCTGTAAGCAATACACAGAAGTATGAAGTAGTCTACTTAACGCAACATTATGATATAGTTTTTGAATCAATCTTCTCATAGAACTCACTCAATTAAAATTTATTTTTTGAACTATATTTAAATTGTATATTTAATAAAAATTTTGAACTTATTTTGTTTTTATAAACATCGACAAGTGGAATTAGTAAACTACGAGGCATCATCATAGTTCCCATACTGAAAAACCAAAATCGGATGCTAAATAAATTTGCCAATCTATATTCAATAAGCAACAATATCTCTCTTAATAGATATTTATATTCACTATAATTTTTAATTTGAACCAATCCCACATAATTTACTGCGACGAAATTCTTAATACATTTTTCTTTGATATCCGCAAATTCCTTTTCATAAAATACATTGTTAAACATATCAACCCAACTCTGGATTGGAGATTTTTCATAAATAGAAGATATGCCTCTAGTTTGACTACTTTGTATTCTTACAGCTACGTTGTAATCTTTGAGGAATACAATCGGATGCTTCTTAAAAATCGATGCAAATGGATATACATGACAAGGGAAAATATCTTCATGAAACGGTATATCCATGTACTTTTTTCTATATGCTAATCCGGATAATTGATCTAATGTTTGAAATACGGCAATAACTGCTTCTTTGCTGTCGTGAATAGAGATAATCGAATCTTTATTTTTGTCAAATTGTTTTTTGGCTCTAACAGGTTTTGTTATTTCTTCGTAGAACCAGTAATACGGTCTGGTGACTGCACCGATATCATCTGAAAGCTTAAATGCTCGATACGTGTCTGATAAAGCTCCTTCTGCAAGAATATCATCCTGCCCCATTAAATATATTATGTCACCCGTTGCTTTTTCTCTGCATTTTTCAAGATTCTTGGGATAACCTAAATTAACATTATTCTTAAAAAATTTTATTCTAGGGTCTTTGATTTTGGAAACTACCTCTTCTGTATTATCATTTGAATTATCATCAACTATAATTAACTCAAAATTATTAAAATCTTGGCTGAGAATACTTTGTACTGTTTCCAAAATGACATTGGCGCCGTTATATGAAGGCAAGCAAATACTAAACTTTAGGTCATCCATAATGATCTCAATATTAATTTTTCCATTTTTTTCTATCTTCAGGTTTTGTTTCTAAAACATTTGCTATTGTACCAACCGTATATACTCCCATCGTTATCCAGCATGCAGGCACATGAAACCACCATGCTCTATCCTGCTTCTTCTCGTATCCTCTCAGAAGCTGGAAAACGAGAGGAAGAACAGCCACTGTATAAACAATGAATTTAAACAACTTTAGTTTCTCAAGACGTCCCCAGGGATATTTCCTGAGCTTTTGCTCCTTATAATAAGAATAGTCCCTAATTCTTCGCCTCTGCTTCTTGATAAAAGTAAAAACATCCTCGGCGAAAATGTGTACGATCCCTACTTTGACCTTGGCAAACCTGTTCTTTTTCAATGTTATAAGCTCATAAACGATATCGATATCAAAAAGATAATCCCCCATGGAACATTCCGTCAGCGCATCCCTCCTCACCAGGAATCCGTTCGCGCCCATGGTCGGCAGCTTCTTTTCGTTAAGTTCAATCTTAAGATAATTTCCTTTGTCTTCCACGACAACAGGCGCCTCGGTCCATTTATTTGTTATCATGCACATCCTGTCATAAATCCCCAAAAACAGGCATATCGGGTCATTCATCCCCAGTAATGCGCAGTACCTTGTGATATATCCATCCTCCTCGCGATAAGTATAATAAAGCGGCTCAGTGCCTGTAATCTCTTTGTCTTGAAACGGCTCAGTCATGCGAAAACACCAATCCCTTGAAGGAAGAATATTGTCGCTGTCAATTAATGCTATAATCTCGCCTTTTGAATGCTTCACACCTGCTGCTTTTCCAGCTTCCCCGGTCGTTAAAGGGTTCGAATATATACTATCCGTGTATTTTCCTGCAATCTCAAGCGTGCTGTCGGTCGAGCCACCGTCTGCGATTATGATCTCGATCTTATCTTTCGGGTAATCCTGCGCCGCAATGCTTTCAAGGCACAAGGGCAGGGTCTTTGAGGAATTGTATGTAGGAATTATAATCGATATGGAGGGGAGTGCATCTATCATATTTTACTTCATCCAGAACTCTTTCGTCACTCTTAAAACATCGGTGCATAGTAAAATAAATCCGCCGGAATGCTTTTTAATTAACCCGTAAGCAATGAGTTTTCTGCGGTCATTTCCTTATTCGATTTCGGGCAGAGCATTGAGATAAACCTCATTGGAAAGAACTTGTAGAGAAGAAACGGAATTTTGGCATTACTCATACAGCCTTCGCTCCATCATGTCAGCCCTCCTATCACCGCCTTCCGGCTCAATTCAGATCTGGCACTAAAGGGCGCCTTTGATGGACCTTTCCGGTATCCTGGTGTACTTCAGAATGATCGCTTTGAAGACCTCTTCTTGCTGGTGTCTGCAAAACCCATAGGGATCATCCAGGCAGCTCAACTCTCTGGAAATCAGCCTTATCTGAACCCGGCTGAGGCAATATGCCTCTGCCAAATGTCCCAATATATTAAGATAGTGTCCGATGGGTTTGGGCCTGTCGCTGGACACATTCTTGACCAGCCCGCACTTGGAGCAAAAAGGATGAGGCTTGAGGCCTCTCTGTCTTCCCCTGAACTCATAGGGAAGCCAGGCAACTTCTCCGTAGCTCTTGTGCTCACAGATCAACTCTCTGACACCTGTTGCCAACAACAGTCTCTTTGGGTTATATCCTTTTTGGTCGTCGAAAATAAAAATAAATATGCTCTCATAGTTATATTAGCTTTTGAATAACTTCAAACCTTGAAATCGCTTATGTGTCCCAGCACCTTTCCAGCGCCTCGCATGATGAATTCCAGATCCTGGATGCTCCTCACCTTCACCAGCCTGTGCATGACGTATCTGGGGTTGAAGAAAAGCTTGTACATCCTCTGGGTGATCTCCTTCACGTCCTCCTCACAAAGCTCCGACTTCATCACCATCCTGCGCATGTCGTACTCATCCCAGTCCAGGGTGTTCAGGAGGCCGCCGTCCTTGCACTCGGCAAAGAGCCTGGTTCCTGGGTATGGGATGACTATGGTCGCCTGCAGGGTGTCGGCCCACCCTTTCTCGAAGAGCTGCCTGGCCAGATCGAAGGTCCGGAAGGCGTCCTCTCTCGTCTCCCAGGGGTAGCCGAGCATTATGGTCAGATGGGGCTCAAGACACGCCTCCTTGGCTTTGCGGCAGGAATCCCTGATCTGCTCCACGGTGAGGTTCTTGTTGATTCTGTCAAGCGTCTCCTGCTGGGCTGACTCCAGCCCGAAGAGCAGCATCCGAAACCCGGCCTGCTTCATAAGCTTGTAGTCCTCGGAGCTCAGGGCCCCAAACCGCATGTTGCAGCTGAACTCGATCTCTTTATTATAGCCGCGCTCGATCATCAGCCGGCAGAACTTGCGCAGTGTCTCGCCGATGGGAAAAGCCCCTGTGTCGTCGAAGACGCTTTTTACCCCGTAGTTTTCTATGAGCTGCCCGATCTCGTCCGCCAGCAGCTCCGCCCGGCGCGACCTCCACCGGGGATAAAGCGTGGTCCAGGAGCAGAAGGTGCACCCACCTCCCTTCCTCCACCAGCAGTCCCTGCCGATCATGGTGTAGGTTCCGGGAGTCCTTTTGAAGTTGCCGTTCTTCTCGCTGTAAAGCTGCCACCGTGTAAGCTCTCGGTCTATGAAGGGCAGCTCATTCAGGTCGTGGTCCAGCTCAAACTTCCCTGTGCTCTTGATATCTCCCTTCTTGAGGTCGCCCCTGTCTCCACAGTCTCTGTACCAGATGCCTGGTTCAAGCTCTGGTTCGCCTCTACCTTCCATCCAGTTGGCCAGGTTTACTAAAAGAAAGTCGTAATCCCCGCCTGTAAGAACGAAATCCGCCCTGCTCTCCTGAAGGGATTCTGCGGGCAGGGCGGTTACATGATCCCCCATCAGAACAACCTTCGTCTCAGGTAGGGCCTGCTTCAGGTCGTCTATGATCCTCCAGTGAGATTTGACCACAGGCGTCTTGGTCTCCATGGCAATGACATCAGGAGCCATTGTCTCGACACCACGCAGCCATTCGGGGTACTTCAGCTCCTCTGCTATACCGTCCTCCCACAAAACCTCATGACCGGCATTCTCCAGCATGGTGGCGGCATAAGCTGGGACCATGGGGTAGATGTAGGTCGGAGAGTTGAACCACTGGAACTGTCTGTTCTGGCTGAGAAGGGGCACTCCCTTATCGCTTTCCAGCGGAGGATAGGCAATCATTACCTTCATTTTATGTCGTCCTCTGAGAGATCCGCTCTTTGAAGTTACCGTTCCAGGTTGCTGGTTGCAAGGCCCAAAATGAACCCGATTCCGTAATAGATATGCGTAACCGCTATGCCCGCCGCCACAGTCAACGCCATCCTGATGTCCCTGGTCTTGAGCCCTGTTGCCAGGGCAGCCAGGAGGTAGGCCACAAGAATTGGTACGTAGATGAACCTGATAAGCTCATACCTGAGGGACAATCCCAATCCGGCCACAACTCCCACCACAAAGAGGGATGGCAGGAAATAGGATAGCCTCAGGGACGTCTCCGGAAACTTCTTCACGAAGTACCCTCTGTGAACTGCATAGCTCCAGATCTGCCTCAGATGCTGCCTGAAGAGAGTTCGCCTGTGGTGATAGACGAGCACATCCGGAGCGTAAATAATCTTCTTTCCTTCCTTCTTGGTTATCTCCAGGCAGAGGATGGTATCCTCGCCGGGCCAGAACTTATTGTCAAACCCGCCCAGCTTTTCCATGATGGACTTCCTGACCAGGAGGTTGCACGTCGGGTAATCGTCCACCTCTCGGACCTCCCCCGGAATATATCTGAAGGTGTAGCTTCCACCTCCCATGAAAGAAGAGAGAACGTATCCGCTGGCCTTCTGCATAAAACCGTCATTATCCGGTGTCACCGCAGGCCCTCCGACCGCAGCCACCTCTGGATCGTCAAAGTACTTCGATGCATTTCTGAGCCATTCCCTGGCCGGATACGCATCGTCATCAATAAAAGCAAGAATCTCCCCTTGGGCATACTTAAGTGCCAGGTCTCTCTTCTCCGAAGGACCCAAGGCCCCGCTGGGAATCACTCTGGTTTTAGGGTAATCCAGCCTGGCAGGCTCATCCGGCAGCACTAAAATCTCGTAATCGGCGTAATCGAGCTTCAGGCAGTGCTCCAGGCACTCCTCCAGGTTCTTATTGGGCGCTTTCAGCGGGACTACAATCGATACAGCTTTTTCTCTCATTTCCTTTTGGGTCGTCGTGGTGCCTCAACACTCTCAAACGATAAAAGATTGCCGCCGTGTCGATTGCTATGGGCTTTACATCTGCGAAGCCCACCCTGCCAAACTCGCGCTGGAAGTTGAGGACTATCGGGGCCTCAGCGATCGTATAACCCCGGTCATGAATGTTGACCAGCAGCTCCAGGTCGAAGGCGTACTCCTTGGACAGGACCTTTGGAAATATCTCCTCCAGCACCTCGCGCTTGAAGAGCTTCAGCCCAGTCTGAGTGTCCTTGACGGAGAGGTTGAAGAGCATTTTTATGATCAGGCTGTATCCCGTGCTCAGGATCCTTCTTTGCAGAGGGTAGTCCACCTGGGAGAGCTTATGCCGCTTGGAGCCTATGACCACGTCGGCGTTGTACTTTTCCATATACTCCAGGAAGGTCTTGATCTGCCGTGGGTGCAGATCCAGGTCCGCGTCCAGGAAAGCCACCAGGTCCCCCGTGACACACCGAAATCCGTACTTCAGGGCATTGCCCTTTCCTCCGTTGTTGGTGTAGTGCACCGCCTGAACGTTTGCAAAGCGACTGGCAGCCCTATTCGCCTCCTGGTGGGTATTGTCCTTGCTGCCGTCATCTACCACGATCAGCTCGTGGTTCAGACCCAGCTCCTCCATGGTCCGGACCGTCTCCACGATATTATCGTATATTCTTGGCCCCTCATTATAGGCCGGCATGATGATCGAGATCTTCAATCTTCTCCCTCCTGGAAACTCCTCCTCCCAAAACCACATACAAGTAGCTGGATACAAAAAGAGCGAAGTTCACGACTGCGAGAACCTCGGCCATTCGCAGAGTCGTGCCGTGCATGAATGCAATGATCCCCAGCTCCAGGGCCGTCATGGCCACCAGCAAATAAGTATATCTCAGGTCGTTGACCGCCAGGCAGTACTGGGCCACCACCCAGGTCAGAGAGAACAGGGCCATGGCTACCACGTAGAGTCCGGCGATCCCTGCCGCCTGGAGGTATGTTTCCCCGAAGATCACCCCAATGATCCCTGGGAAGATCGTGAAGACCGCCGCCGCGAGCCCTGAGAGAATGCCTGTAAACAGCAGGCTTCTGTTCAGCAGCCGGAGCGTGTCTTTTCCCTGGATGCTCATCTCTGCGGCCTTGGGGAACATCACGATAGCTATCGCCCCCGGCAGGAAGAGGACAATCTTTCCCATGACCGAAGACGCCGTGTACAATCCAGCCTCCTGCCCATTGAAGAAGTGCTTTGCCAGGATCACATCTACGTTTGAAGGAACCGCCAGGCACATCATCACCAGCAGCGCAGGAACAGAGTAAAGGTACAGCTCCCGGAAGTTATGTCCATTCCCGTTTCTGCTGTTCTTCAAATAGGGCCGCAGGATAAATAGAGCGCCGAGTAGTGCCCCCAGGGTGGCCAGGGTCACTGCCCCCAGCGCCCCCGAGACCCCATAACCCATGCTCACCAGGAGCACTCCGGAGGAGAACTTCAGTCCCATGGTCAGGATTCCCAGGAAGGCGAAGAGATAGAACCTCTGCAAGCCCTGTACCGCTCCAGAGGCAGCCGGCATTAGGAAGGATACGAGAATAACTGTTCCCAGAACCAGCACCTCAGAGTTCGAGCTGATCTTCAGGAAGCTTGCTATCCCCGGGCTGATCAGGCAAAAGACGGCAAATCCGAATCCACCAAGGACAGCCGATTTCTTCAGCATGCCATAGAGGAACGGTCCTATCTTCTCCGTCTCGCCCCTGGCATAAAAGCCGGAAACGAACCTCGCTCCGGCATTCTGAACCGTGCCCGTGAAGATGGATATGAGGTAGAAGATGGCAAACAGGGATCCAAAGGCTCCGTATCCCTCCGGACCCAATGCCCTACCCATGTAGATCTGGTACAGATAGCTGAAGAAGCAGCCTACGAGAGATGCAAGGAATACCACGGTGCTCTGCCTGATGAAATCGCTCCTGAAGAAGCGGACCCTTTTAGATAGCACCGCCTCCAAGCTCCCTATTCCCTCCTGCCCGATCTCCCTCACCTTTTCTCCTCTTAGTGGTTCCACTCTAGCCGTTGAGTGCTATTCTATTTCTCCTATATTGCCGTACTGAGGTATTTCGTATAGCGGATAAAGTTTGCGCCCTTTTTTTATAGGGATAATGATACTAAATATACTAACAGTATATTAAACTTTTGGATGATATACCGGATTAGTGGGGATAGTGGCGTGGGATGGTAGCAATAGATCTGCCTTCTCCAGAGGGGCGATGTCATTTGAATATCATGGAGTTTCAACAGTTATTGAACCTGCGCCGTTGTGAAACTGATGCGAGTTCTGGAAGGATAGGGTGCATCAACTCAAAGCTGATTATTACGCCCTCCTTTTATATCGGTCACTTCGGGCTAAGAACATCCAGCATTTTCCTGGATGCTTCTTATCATTCGTAAGGGCTTGAAATAAGTACGAGGAAACGGTATTTCAGTTGATGCCACGTACCCCCACAGCTTTGAACGGACTTGATCTTCTGCGGGCGCGTTGTTCTTGAAGAGCCATCGCGATCCATGAGTCCTGAGAGTGGATTTCCTCATTTATGCCTTGAAAGAACATCTTGAATCTCGTTCCTCATCCGGGAGAAAAATACCTGTTCGTCGAAGAGCTTAGCTCTTTTCATACAGGCATCCTTATACCTCATTCCTCCCTCGGCAGAGATGCTTCGAACCGCATCGACGATGCTTTCCGGGGTGGGATCGACCAGTCTGCCTGTGACTCCATCCACCACAGATTCCACGTACCCACCTTCTTTGACCGCGACTACCGGCTTGCCAGCCGCCATGGCCTCCACCGGGGTCATGCCAAAATCTTCGTCCATGGCCGTGCAGATAAATCCCCTGCAATTTGCATAAAGATCCACTAGCTCCTCCTCAGAGACCTCCCCCAATATCTCGACGTTTTCAGGAATATGGGATAGGTAGCCCAGCTTTTTCTTGCTGCGGTCTCCCTCACTGTACCATCCAGCGATCTTGAGTCTCTCTTCGGGCATTCTCCTGAATGCCTCTATCTGCATCGGAACTCTCTTCTCGGGATATAGCCGGTTGACCGATAGCCAGTAGGAGCCGCTATTAGAAAATCTGAACTTCTTAGTCGGGATGGGCGGATAGATCACAACTGCATCCCTGCCGTAATACTCGACTATTCTGCGTCTGGTGTTTGCGCTGTTGGTGACTACCTTGCATAGATGCTTTAAGGATCTCTTGTCGAAATAACCATGGGTGTATATCCACAAACGGGCAATAAAACGGTGAGCCGGTGTCTTCTGATTCTTCAATGTATAATCCCGCAGATCATAAAAAGCCCTCATAGGAGTATGGCAATACCATATATTCGGCTGATGCTTAGCGCCCGCATAATGGGCCCAGTTTCCGCTGAAGATATAAAAGTCGTAATCTGGAAATCGGCACAAAGAGAACATTATAGAGGCCTGCATCTGTTTTAAAGGTGCTATCTTAAGGGTGTGTCCGAGGGATATAATATTAATATCTCCAAATCCCAATTTTTTTATGGAGTAGCGGTTCACATCAGTGGTAATTATGTCTGCGCCCAGGTTTCGTGCGAGCATCAATACCAGCCGTTCACCTCCGCCTATGGCTCCAATATAATCATGGAATATTGCCACGCGCATTTTATATCACAACGAACTTTTCCTTTCCCAAAGAATGCTTGATTGGGTCTTTGCTTTCTGGCAAAACCTTGAATCCTCCATACCGTTGCGTTAAGCAGCTGGAATGATATGGCGAATCTTCTCCATGAATACTGATGTGTCAAACTCCTTGGCGTGCTTCATACAGGCCTCTTTGTATCTTTCTGGATCCTTTGCTATCTCCTTAACTGCCCTCACCAGCTCTTCTCTGTTGGCCTCTACCAGCATCCCCGTCTTTCCGTCTACCACCGTCTCCTTGAAGCCGCCTTCATTCACGGCCACTACCGGCTTTCCGCTGGCCATGGCCTCGAGAGGCGTCAGCCCGAAGTCCTCATCCACGGCGGTGCAGATCAAACCTCTGCACCGAGCATAGAGGTCGATCAGCTCCTCCTCCGGGACCGCTCCTAGCATCTTTACGTTATCCGGTATGTCTTTTATCAATTTATTGTAGTAATTGGCAGCATGGTCTCCCCTCGCGTAGCCTCCCACGACCACCAGATTCTCCTCGGGCAGCCTCCTGAAGACCTCAAACTGCAGGTCTATCCGCTTCTCGGGATAGATGCGGTTGACAGATAGCCAGAAGTCACCAAACTCCTTGAACCTGAACATGTTTGTTTCGACGGGCGGATGGACCACCGTCGATGACCGCCCATAGGCCTTTTCTATTCTTTTCTTGACATTGAGGCTGTTGGCCACAATTCTGTCGATATGCTCCACCGATCTCTGATCGAATCTTTTATGGCATTCGATCCACGTTGAGGCTGCAAACTTGAGAAGCGCATTGGGCTGCCTGGATATCATATCCTTCTTGAGATCGTAAAAGACCCTCACTGGAGTATGACAGTACCATAGATTGGGCCTGTGCTTCCTTGAGGCATAATGGGCCCAGTTGCCGGAAAAGATAAAGAAATCGTAGCCTTCCGCCAGATCGCAGGAAGAGAACATCCAGGAAGCTGATATCTGCCGCAGGGGCGGGACCTTGACCGTGTCTCCTAAGCGGATCAGGTTTATATCTGCGCACCCAAGGTTGCGAAGTGCCTCAAAGCTCACATCTGTCGTAACCAGATCGCCATTCAGGGCGCGTGCCAGCACCAGGGCCACGCGCTCGCCGCCGCCGATCGACCCGATATAATCGTGGAATATGGCAACCTTCAATGCTCGCACCTTTGAACCATAGTTGTTATGCTTAAGGCAGACTATCTGCTCATATTTGCCCTTTGGGGCTCGAACGCGCCTTCGAGTATTTGGCCCCGGAGTGGAGTCCGGGAATGAGGAGATTCTGAAGAGAATCAGAAAAGGCATCACCATATCCGACGCAAGGAATGCGATTCGCTTTGCCAAAGAGGCGGCCTGAAGACGGGCAGTTATTTCATACTCGGCCATCCTGCAGAGACCGTTCAAACCATAAGGGATACCATAAACCTGGCCGTGGAGCTAAATACTGCGGTAGTGTCCTTTGGCATAATGGTCCCTTATCCAGGAACGGCGATATATGATATTGCGGTCAATGGAGAATGGGGCTACAGGCTGATCTCCCAAGACTGGGAGGACTATAACAAGCAGATAGGCAATTACCTGGAGATTGAAGGCTTGCCCAGGGGCGAGCTGGAGAAATGGCAGAGAAGGGTCTACCTCGCCGTTTACCTTCGCGACCTCAGATTCGCAGAGCTGATCCGTCTGCTCATCTCTCAGAGGAAGCTCGCCTTGAGCATGATGCGCAAATGGCTAAATCAGTTCGCGAGATCATAAAGCCCCTTTGCGCACATCCTTGCGATCGCATCATCCTTGGGAGGAGTGGCCCAGAGCGGGGGAATCTGTCCTTTTACCATTGATCTTCTCATCTGTGATATCGTCCCTTGCAGGCGGCTTAAATGAAAGAGGAGCAGAAGCGCTAATGTCCTCTATAGTAGCGAACCAGGTTGTTTATTCCTTCTTCAAGGGTGATCTCTGCTTTAAAATCGAGCACCTTTCTGCATTTGGTGGTATCGGCCAGGGTGTCCTTAACATAATTCTTGATGGGGTTCTCCCTGTACTTGGGCCCTATAGAGGAATTCAGCTTTTTGTTGATCATCTCAACGACCTGGTTGAAGCTGTAGGCCTTCCCCGTTCCTACATTGAGGACTCCATGATAGTTTGAATCCATGGCCAGCCTCAGCGAGTGCACAACATCTTTGACGTAAGTGAAATCCCTGGTCTGAGATCCATCTCCGTAAATAAGGGGCGTCTTACCCTCAAGCATCTCCCAGAGAAACTGAGAGACCATATTTGCATACTGCTTTTTGGCCTTCTCCTTCGGCCCGTATACAGAGAAGAACCTCATGCCCGCCGAGTTCACATCGAAGAGCCTCTTGTAGAACTCTGCCATCCTCTCCATGGCCAGCCGGGCCTCCGTATAGTAATCGGTTACCTGAATGGTCATGTCCTCGCGATGTGGGGGCAGAAGCCCATTGTAGAGTGAAGAAGAGGAGGCATAAACCACCTTAGCCTCGGACTTCCTGGCCAGCTCGAAGACGGCCGTAAAGCCGTTCAGCGCCTCTCCCACCAGGTAGGGGTCCTTCTTGTACATGGGCGAGGAGGACGGGATGCCCAGATGGTAGATCTTCTCAGGGGAAAGATCCATTCCCGGAAGCTCATTGCAGCTCGCCTTGATCAACTTCATGCGGCCCTTCAAACCCTCCAGGTTGGTGGGGCTTCCTGTGTGCATGTTGTCCAGGACCACCACTTCTTCGCCCGCGGCCAAAAGCTCCTCCACCAGGTTGGAGCCTATGAATCCCGCACCGCCTGTAACAAGTGTGCTCATAACTACCCAACTCTCTAAAATTCGCGATCTTCTTTATCCATCTGTCGCAACTCATATAATAATTATAGAACTCCTCTTATAGAATTTTCTGATACATTGAGGGCTCTTTTAAGAATTTCGATGAATAGCTTCTCCTGTTGTTCTCTGTCCATCCCGTAAGCATCATCAAGACCTGACTGTTCCATTTCTTTGAACAGTAGCCGCATCTGAACCTGTGCAATCTTAACTTCTCTGCTGAGGGCCGCTATTGCATTTATATAATAACCGATGTTTCGTGGCTTTTCTGATGAAAGGTTCTTCACTTCGCCACACTTGGTGCAATAGGGATGGGGCTTCAATCCGCATTCACGACCTCTATATGTATGTGGAAGCCATACCTTCTCTACGTCGCCACAGCTCTCGTGATTGCAACCCATAATGACCTCGTGTTAGTAACAAGATTCTGTTATTTATAGAATTCGCAACTGTTTCTTTATATTTAAAAATATTCTTTAAATGATACGAAACCTCTGTTCTTCTCTAGGCCGTATTCAAGCTCAATGTGTTACAAACCTCTTTCGAATCGCCATAGATTATTTTGTGGATGATACCGATTAGTGCCTGCCTTCAGTCATTTTCTTTGACCTTCCGAGCTTTCATGGTTAAGTGTTTGGTTTATAGCCTCGGCCAGAGCCTCCGCGGATGGCTCGCACACTATCCCTGTCTCTTTCGTGACCAGATCCGAGACCGCGTTCATTCTGTGGTTTACGGTCACTATGGGCAGTCCGCAGGCGTTTGCCTCCAGGGCCGCCATGCCAAAGCCCTCTCTGGTGGAGGGCGATGCGAATACCTTGGAGGATTTCAAAAGAGCCAGGGCATCATCATAGTTCTCCAGAAAGCCGGTGAACTCTACATTCTTTTTCAGGCCAAGTTCGCTGACCAGGGCCTTCAGCCTTTCCATCTCCGGGCCGTCGCCTATTACTATAGTCCGAACATCGGGGACCTCTCTTCTGACAATTCCAATCGCCCTTATCAGCAGATCCACGTTCTTGTGCTCGACCAGCCTTCCCATATAGACCAGGTCCGACTCCTTCTCCGAAGCTTTTATCCTCTCTATCCCTTGCCAGTCAATGCCGTTTTGCACAACCTGGACGCCCTTCACTCCCAGCCCCACCAGATCCTTTCGGATCCTTTCTGAGACAGCAATGTTGTCCTCAGCTAGCCGGGTGGCAGCCCTCTCAATGAACCGGCCGAAGATGCCCTTTCTCCCTAAATACTCATACCAGTAATCGCCCCAGAACTCATGCCAGGTGATGAATAGCTTGCATCCCTGAAGGCCGCAGAGGATCCTGGCGGAGAAGCAGGAAAGATAGGGAAAATTCTGGCAGTCGACCACATCGCAGTCTGCGTCGATGGATAGAACCTTGCCGGCAAAGAAGGCAGCCTGCCTCATCGATCTTCTTCCTCCAGCATAGAGCGGCATGGGCCGGCATATGCCGTGCAGTTGCACGCCGTCCTTAAGGATCTCCCCCTCCCCCGGCCACCACTTCATGCCGTAGCAGTGGACCTCGTGGCCCCGCCCGGCCAGCCTTCGCGAGATCTCGTAGACCCTCTTCTCCGCGCCGCCCTTCACCCATGGGTAGATGGCATCGTAAACGTAGGCGATCTTCATCTCATGTCTCCGGGTGAGTCTGCATTAATTCTGAGCCTCAAAGGTGCATCCTTGAAGGCTGCCAGACCTTTATGCCCTTGACTCTCCCGAAGTCGGAATCGTTGGAAGCAATATCTTTTACCCCCGCAGACTCCATCACTGCAAGATGAGATGCATCATGGGGCAGCAGCTTGTTCGTCCTCGCGATATGCACCGATTTCTCAAATATCTCTGGTGTAATTCCCTTAATGACGATATTTTCTATCTTCTGTATCTTTTGAATATGGCTCCAGGATTTCTCTAGTTTGGTAATCTTCTCTGGGAATCTCTTGAGAAAAGAGGGCGCTTCTCTCAGAGAAATCTGATTCATGTTGGATGCCTCCATCAACATCATCTTGTATAGTACCGGAGTTTATAAGATCTTGAAAAAATAAACCGCTGCGCTATGGTTTTTGTAGGGGATAGCAAAAAATTAATTCAGGCAGGAATGTATTTTCCGAGCTGAAGTCTGCTGAATA
>Ga0315280_10003478_pt1 | contig 24140 bp, 19 predicted proteins | sample YL17G06_40_MG_FD_203697 | JGI IMG/M metagenome (GOLD analysis project Ga0315280, IMG submission 203697) | Sediment microbial communities from Yellowstone Lake, YNP, Wyoming, USA - YL17G06_40 | ecosystem: Environmental > Aquatic > Freshwater > Lake > Sediment | place: USA: Wyoming | collected... | reverse complement strand
AAGGAATCCGCGAGCAAAGGCGGATACCCTCACTTCATGCTCAAAGAAATTAGTGAACAGCCTGAGAAAGTGAAAAACCTTTTGCACTACCTTCAGGAATCAAAGGACCTGGATAAATTTGCGCGCATGGTGGAGAAGGCTAAACGCTTGTTCCTCGTGGGATCAGGGTCCTCCTATCATGCCTGCTTGGTTGGCTCTTATTGCTTAAACAAACTTGCCTCCAGGGGCGGGATTCCGGTCCCGGCAGGTGCCTTTATTGAGCAGTTTGGGAATTCGCTCGACGAGGAGGACGTGGTCCTCTGCGTGTCCCAAAGCGGAGAAACCAAGGATGTAATCAACGTCGTTAATTTTTGTGAAGAGCGGAAAAAGGGCAGGATTCTCTCCTTTGTGAACGTTTTAGGCTCCACTTTAAGCTTAAGAAGTGCAATGTTTCTTCCAATAGTTTGCGATCTCGAAATTTCTGTTCCGGCAACTAAAACCTTTATCAACCAGTTAGTGCTCTTCTTAAGCGTGGCCCTGAGGCTTGCAGGAAAGGACCTTGAGCAAGCACACAAATTGCCCGGGCTCCTGGAAGAGACTCAGAGACTGCTCACCCCTGAGATTAGAGACCTGGCTTCAGAGCTTCTACCCTTCAACGATTTTTATTGCCTGGGCTTTGGTATCACTCACGGGACAGCCTATGAAGGAGCGTTGAAGATCAAGGAAGTGGTTTACAATCACTGTGAAGGAGCTTACTCCTCGGAATTCAAGCATGGACCGCTGGCGATAGTTTATCCTGGCTATCCTGTCCTGTTTATCTCAACCTCAGAGGATGCGGGCATGGTGATCTCTCATATTAACGAGGTTTCCTGCCGTGAGGGGAAGGTAATCACGATTGCGCCGCCTCATCCTCTCCTTCACAAATATTCGGATACTTTCCTCCCGCTTCCTACTGATGAATATTACCTGGTTCCCATTCTTGGGACCGTCCCTTTTCAGTTGCTCGCATATTACATGAGTGTGAGTCGCGGAAATGACCCTGATTTTCCCCGGAACATCTCCAAGACGCTGACCGTAGATTAGCTCTTAGCTCTAAAAATCAAATAGGCTCCAAAACCGATAAGAATCACAGGGACCATTATCTTCCAGCTCCAGTTCCAGATGAACCATCCCAGGAAATTGCTTAAGAGCAAAAGTGCTCCCGCTACGACCACAAACACGCCAAAAATTATTCCCCAGTCGGAGCCTTTGATTTTTGGAGGTACTTCCTGGGGAACTGCTCCTTTCAATTGATCGCTCTCAGAAGACTCCGGGATCACGATCATCGCCAAAATATAAGCGAAGACCCCGAATCCCCCAAAGAAAATCGTTATCCCCCAAATGAAGCGGACAAGCGCGGAATCCACGCCCAAAAGCTCTGCCAACCCTCCACAGACTCCCGCGATCATCCTGTCCCTGCGCGAACGGTACCACCTTTTAGCCATTTCCAAGACCTCTTTCATGCTCGTTCTGGCTGAGTCCTTTTTCGTTTCTTGTGCCAGTTAGGGTTATTATAAAAACAAGTGAGAGATAATACACAAACGGAGGTAAACCTTGATGGAACTGCGAGAGGCTATTTTGAATCGGAGATCGATCAGGAAATTTCAAACAAGAGATATTCCCAGGGAAAAAGTTCAAGATCTTCTGGAACTTGCAACTTGGGCACCCAGCGCTAACAATCAGCAAATGTGGTTTTTTTACGTGGTGCACTCCCCGGAAGTAAAAGAAAATATCGCTCAGGCTATCGAAGGCAAGCTGGAAGAGATTCTCTCCTGGCCGGAAACTGAAAGGATAAAAGACAGACTGTCAAACCTGAAGCGATACGCTCAATACGTGCGGGAGGCACCCTGGCTGATCGTTTTTTGCCTCGAGAAATCCCGGTCCTCTTTCGAGGAGTTATTAATAAAAAAAGGGTTAAATAGAGAGAAGCTGGAGTATTGGCGGCCTCACGCAGGACTTCAGAGCGTTTGCGCCTGCATCCAAAATTTTTTGCTTGCCGCCCATTCCGAGGGTTTAGGGACAGTGTGGATGGTCGGACCTCTGTTCGCGGTGGAGGAAATTGAAGCTATTCTCAAAGTTCCCGAAAGAAGGAGGATAATCGCCTTAGTACCTCTGGGGTATCCTGCTGAATCCCCGCTGCCCAGGCCTCGGAAGTCCGCGGAGAGCACCTGGGAATTTATTCTGTGAGCTTTTTAAGGCCGATCGTGACCTGGTGACCATCGATTTCTACAGTTCTGGCGAAGATCTTTTCGGGTAATTGTGGCAATAAGGCCGCGCTCAGGGTTTCCTTTTTAAGGTAATCGCTGAATTCCTCAAACACTTCTTTTAAGGGCGATTCGGTTTGGAAATATGACAGGATGCGGTCCTCAACGTTAAAAGAGGCCTCTTTGCGTAAAAGCTGAATGGTGTGAGCGAGTTCTCGCGCCCATCCTTCTCTTTGTAGCTGCGGTGTAATCTGGGTATCCAGGATCACTAAATAGCTTCCTTCTGCTTCTGCGGCGAAACCAGGAAGGTCATTTCTTTGAATGAGCACCTCACTCGGTTCCAGGTAGACGGTTTCGCCCGGGAGGTCAACCTCTAGTGCCTTTCCTTCCATTATCGCCTGAGCTGTTCGTTCGCCATCAATCCCCTGAAGCGCGTCCTTGAGAAGGGGTAACTTTTTCCCGTACTTGGGCCCTAACAGAGGCAGGTTGGGGAGAATTTTAACCTCCTGCATTCCCTTCGCTCGATCCTCAAAAGCCAGCTCCTTTATGTTCAACTCCTCGAGGATGAGTTCCTTTAAGTTCGAGATTGTTTCCTTGTGCTCGGGCCTCAGGCCTACAAGTATGAGGCGAGGTAATGGTTGTCGAACTTTAATGCTGGCCTTATTTCTGGCTGCCCTTCCCAGGCTTACTATCTTCTTGACAAAAGACATCCTCTCTTCGAGGGCTGAGTCAATCAATTCAGGGAGGACTTCGGGGTAAAAAGTCAGATGCACTGATACTGGGGCGTCCTTATTTACTGAGCGCACCAGGTTCTGATACATCTCCTCGGTGAGGAAGGGGATGATTGGCGCAAGCAAGCTGCATAATGTGGTCAGTATCTCGTAGAGGGTGAGGTAGGCGTCCACTTTATCCTTGTCCTCCTCTGATTTCCAGAAGCGGCGTCTGCTTCTTCTCAGCCACCAGGTAGATACATCCTCAACGAAATCCTCAACCTCCCTGATCACTGTGGCCACATCTAAATTGTTCAGGTGTTCTCGAGAGAGCATGGTCAGATTGTGCAGGCGGGAAAGGATCCAGCGATCTAAAAATGACCGTTCCGAAGGCTTTGAGTGGTGCTTCAGCGGGTTGAACATGTCTATGTTGGCGTAAGTGACAAAGAAAGCGTAAATGTTCCATAAAAGGAGCATTTTTCTTGTAACATCTTCGGCAGGGCCATATCCAAAAAGAAGGTTGAGCTCTATATCCTGGGAAGCGTAAAGCCAACGCATGATGTCTGCCCCCATTTTCTCTACAGCCTCATCGAACCAAATGGTGTTTCCCAGGCTGCGGTGCATTGGTTTCCCCTTTTCGTCTAACAGCTTCTCGTACACCAGTGCGTTAAGGTAGGGAGTTCGTTCCTCTAAGGTCACGCTCATGAAGAGCATCGAGTAAAACCAGAGCCTGATCTGCTCTCTCATCTCAGTTATGAAATCCGCAGGGAACCATTGCTCCCAGTATGCTCTATCCTTTAGGTAATTCAGAGTGGAGTAGGGGATAATCCCAGCATCAAGCCAGCAATCTCCTACCTCGGGGATTCTCTCGGCAATTCCGCCGCATTTCGGGCATTGAATCTTAACCTCATCGATCCAGGGCCTGTGGAGCTCTGGAAGCTCAAGGGGTTTTTTCAAAGAAAGGCTCTCTAACTCTGCCCTGCTGCTGATTACGGTCACTTCACCACAACTCTGACACTGGTAAAAAGGAAGGGGCAATCCCCAAAAGCGCTTTCGGGATATGCACCAGTCCCCCATGTTGCTTAGCCAGTCCCTCATTCTTTTTCCTGCGGATTCAGGAACCCAATGGACCTTTTCGGCCTCTCTGATCAAAAGAGGCCTGATCTCGTCCGTGGCGATGAACCACTCGTCCACGACCTTAAACACCAGCTCCTCATGGCAGCGCCAACAAACTGGATAACGGTGGGTGTGCTGCTCCAGTTTGAAGAGCAAACCTCTTTCGCGCAGCCTGTTAAAGATGAGGGGATTGGTCTCTTTGATGTTCTTTCCACTCAATATTCCGTAACCACTAAGGTAATTGCCATCATCATCTATGGGAACAAGGACCGGAAGACTGTGGATTCTGGAAAGCTCAAAGTCCTCCGCGCCACACCCTGGGGCAATGTGGACGATCCCCGTTCCTTCTTGCTCGCCAACTTCCTCCCAGGGAATTACTCTGTGTCTTATGTCTTTCTGAGCCTCGAAATCCTCAAAGGGGCCATAATATTGCAGGCCCAGGAGCTCTTTGCCCTTAAAGGTCTTGAGTACCCTTCCCCTGGGGAGCAAGAACCTGGTCATTGCGCTTACCAGTATGTAGCGCGCATCGTCCTGTTCTACCAGGGCGTAATCTAACTCAGGATGAACGGCGAGGGCCACGTTTGCTGAAAGGGTCCATGGAGTGGTGGTCCAAACCAGAAAATACTCGTTCCTTTTCCCCTTTAAGGGTAGCCGCACAAAAACCGCCGTATGAGTAAGCTCTTGATATGAATCTGAGCCCAGGAGCTCATGCTGAGAGAGGGATGTTCCGCAGCGTATACACCACGGCATGCTCCTGTGTCCTTTGTAAAGCCAACCCTTTTCGCGACACTTTTTCAAAAAATGCCAGATATGCTCGATGTTGTCGTCGGAAAGGGTATAGTAAGAGTTTCCCCAGTCCATCCACATTCCCAGCCTTTGAGACTGTTCTGTGATTAAATTTGCGTATTTGTAAACTCGTTCCCGGCACTTCTGAGAGAAATTACCTAGCCCAAAGGCCTCTATCTCGCGCTTGGAGTTAAACCCTAACTCCTTTTCCACCTCCACTTCGACCCACAGCCCCTGGCAATCGAAACCATTCTGGTAACGCTGGTTGTACCCCAGCATCGCTTTGTACCTTTGGAAGAGGTCCTTATAAGTCCTTCCCCAGGCGTGATGGGCACCCATAGGGTTGTTGGCTGTTATCGGCCCATCGAAGAAGGAAAAGCGGGGTCCATCCTTGTTCTTTTCCTTAAGGAGTTCGAACACCCTCTGTTCTTCCCAGAATTTAAGGATCTCGTTTTCCTGAGACGAAAAATCAGGTTTCGAAGTTACTGGCTTAAACAATCCTTTTTTTCCTCCATTTTTATCCTTTTATCTCAGGCATAGAGCCCAATTAAATTAAAAAACCCCCTGCGTTTAAAAGGCCGAGAGGTTTTCCCGCGGTACCACCTTATTTGGCTGAAGCCCACTCAGGGGTTTACCCTTCTTGATAACGGAAAACCCGGCAGCGCCTACTTTAGGAGTTCGGACTGCAGCTTTGAGGCGATTTTCCAGCAACCACTCCTACAGGCTTGCACCAAACCCTGCTCGCTAAAGGAGAGCAATGCTGTACTTGTCCTCTTCATCGCTTTGTTACTTTTTACTCAAAAGAAGAGATGGTGTCAATGAGACGAGCAAAAAATTTAATGCCGATAAATACTCTCGCTTGGCTCTAAAATTTTAAATTAACCCTTCTCAGCTCTTGCCCAGGTTTTGAAAACTCATTTTAGTTGACAAAAAGAAAGCACTTTATTTAATCTATTTAATACTAAAGAAAAATTTTCTTTAAAAATGGCTAAAGCATATAAGAAGAACAACAAAGCGCTGAACACTGGAATTGCCCACAAGATCAAACAGATTCGCACAAGCCAGGGAATGTCTCTGCAGGAATTATCTCAGAAAACGGGGCTTTCCATGACTTTCCTTTCCCGTCTGGAGAATGACAAGGCCAACATCAGTGTATTGAATTTGAGGGAAGTAGCTAACGCGCTCGGGGTTTCTATTTCTACCATCTTTTCTGATGATGAGCGCTCTCATATTAAGTGTTCCAGGCCGGGCGAGCGAAGAAAGATGACCCTTATGGTCTGCGAAGGAAAAAGGGTAACCGAGGAGTGGCTTCTGCCTGATTCCAGCGCCAAGTTAGAACCAGCATTAGTAACGCTCCCCCCCGGGACTTACGGAGGCCCTCCTTTTTATCACGAGGGCGAGGAGTTCCTCTGGGTGTTGAAGGGCACAGTGCGCTTTCACCTTGGAGCAGATGTATTTACCCTGAAAGAAGGGGAAAGCCTTTACTACCCTGCTACAATGGCCCACCAATTTTTTAATGACACGAAGAAAAAGGCCATTCTGCTCTTTGTGGCAACCCCCTGGTCTTTTTAGGCTCTTATTTTCAAATTGTTTTTTCCTTTTCATACAATTATTTTTAAAAACACTTGACTTATATTTTTAGGCCGTGCTACTCAATTAAATGAGGAAAGAAAGGAGGCTGACTTTGATTAGCTGCGACTATTTCAAGCCGAGCGAAGTAGGGGAGGCCCTGAAGCTTGTTTCGCAGTTCAAAGAGCGGGCGCTTTTCGCAGCAGGCTGCACTAACATCCTTCCTGACATTCATTCCGGAAAACAAAAGGATTGTGTGCTCATCGACATTTCTGACCTTGAAGAGCTCACGGGAATTTCCAAATGCGGCAACTCCATGCGTATTGGCAGCTCTACTACAATTTCTGAGCTCTTGGACTCTTCCCTGATAAGGGATGAGACGCCACTATTATATGAGGCTGCCCTAAATTTTGCCGATCCAGTCGTGCGTAACCGAGCAACTGTTGGTGGAAACCTTGCTTACGCCTCTCCCGCAGCCGACATGGCCGTCCCTTTGCTGGCGCTGGACTCCCGAGTTGTAGTTCAGAGTTTAGATCAGGGGTTAAGGGAAATATCCCTGCGCGAGTTTTTTGTTGGTCCGGGTAAAACGGTCCTTTCTCCTTCTGAACTGATCTTGCGGGTGGAATTTAACCTTTCTCAAAATTTTAAAGTTTTCTACGTGAAGGTCGGGAAGAGGAACGCCATGGCCATCTCCCTTGCCAGCCTGGGCCTGGCTTTGAAAATTGATCAAACAATAAAGGACGCCCGCTTAGCCCTGGGAGCCCTTGCACCTACGCCGATTAGAGCTTGGAGAACAGAGGATTTTTTGATGGGCAAATTTCCCGAAGATAAGGTAATGGAAGAGGCCAGTGAGATCCTCCTTTCTGAGATTAACCCTATCTCCGATATTCGAGGGAGTAGAGAGTATAGGGTAGAACTGACGCGCTCTCTGTTTAAGAGAGCTTTTAGGGCTATTTTATCAGGAGAGCGAGGGTTGTCATGAAAAACTACAAGCTTGTGACGATTTTCGTTAACGAGAGGCCGGTCACAGCCCCCGTGGAACCGCATGAGTCTTTGCTGGACTTCCTGCGCCATAAAGCAGGGGCTGTGGAGGTGAAGTGTGGTTGCAATCAGGGTGACTGTGGTACCTGTACCGTGCTCTTTAAAGGAAAAGCAGTCAAGTCTTGCCTGGTCCTTGCCCTTCAAGCTAATGAGAAGGATGTCCGCACTATTAAAGGTTTTACCGGTGATTTTTTGATGGAAAAGCTTCAGGAAAGCTTTGTCAGAAATGGGGCTGTTCAATGCGGATTTTGTACGCCCGGGATGTTGATTTCCTCTTACGCTTTTTTGCAGGCCAATCCCCAACCCACGAGAGAAGAAATAAAAACCGCCATCTCAGGCAACCTCTGCCGCTGTACGGGGTACAAAAAGATCATTGATGCTGTGGAAGAAGCAGCTTTTGGGGAAGCCAGCACAAAGAAAGCCACGTCATCGGGCTCTCCTGAGATCTCTGAAGGTCAGGAAGAAGTTAAGGGCACCTACCTTCTTCTGGGAGGAGGATAGAGATGGAGCTTAAGGTTATCGGGAAAGGGGTTCCTAAATATGATGCCTGGGGTAAGGTCAAAGGCGAAATAATTTATGCTGATGACTTTACTATGCCAGGAATGCTTTATGGAAAGGTGTTTCGCGCGTCCGTACCCCGGGCTAAAATTCTCTCTATAGATACCAGCAGGGCGGAAAAGCTCCCTGGAGTTCATGCGGTTATCACCCACAAAGATATCCCCAGAAATAACTTAAAGGCCAGGTTCGGGCAGGGCAGCGAAATAGGGGCTCAGTTTGAAGGTCTTTATCGCGTCCTGGCCGAAGGAGAAGTGCGATATTTTGGCGAACCCATTGCGCTTATTGCTGCAGAGGCTCCAGAAATAACCGATAAGGCCTGTGAATTGATTGATGTCCAGTATGAGCCCCTGCCTGGCGTTTTCGATCCTTTGGAGGCCATGAAGCCGGAAGCACCTCAAGTGGGAGAAAAAGCTAACAACATCGCTTCCCATTTCAAGATCAGGAAGGGCAATGTGGAGGAAGGTTTTGCCCAAGCACAGGTGATTGTCGAAGGATTTTATCAGGTCGGCTACCAGGATCACGCTTACCTTGAGTTAGAGAGCGGCGTTGCCTGGGTAGATGATGACGGGACCATAGTAATTCGCGTTTCCAGCCAGGTTATTGAGCATTTCCGTGAGGTGGCTGAGGTTCTGGGTCTCCCCCACAGCAAAGTTCGTTACATTGGCACGCTCATAGGCGGAGGATTCGGCGGCAAAGAGGACATCACTGTGGAATCCTACCTTGCTCTTTTAGCGTGGAAAACCCGGAAGCCAGTAAAACTTACATACACTCGCAAAGAATCTCTTCTGGTGCACTCCAAGAGACACCCTTACTACATGTACTACAAAACTGGAGCCACCAGGGACGGGAAAATAGTTGCTCTGGAAGCAAGGTTGATCTCGGACGCCGGATCTTATGCTGCTCTGTCCCCATGGGTTCTTCTTTATTCCACGGTAGACGCGGCTGGCCCCTACAACATCCCGAATATAAAAGTGGACAGTTATGCGGCGATGACCAATACCCCTATTACTTCAGCCTTCCGCGGCTTTGGCGCTCCCCAGGTGAATTTTGCCTACGAATCACAGATGAACCAGCTAGCCCAGAAACTGGGAATTGATCCCCTGGAGCTAAGGAAGAAAAACCTCTTAAAGCAGGGTGACTATCTGGCCACAGGTTATGTATACGATCGCCCTGTACCTCTGGATGTGCTGGCAGAAAAGGCCTGGAAGGCGCTTGGTCCCAAAGAAGAGAGCAAAAAACCTCACATAAAAGTGGGCCGCGGTTTAGCAGTGGGCATGTGCAGCTACGGCAGACTTACTTTCCTGCATGATACCTCGCGTTCCTACCTCAGGCTCGAACTGGATGGAAGCGCAGTGATTCGCTGCGGAGTTCCCGATGTAGGCGGAGGGCAGGGGCACATACTTACCCAGATAGTTTCAGAGGAGCTTGGCGTTCCATTGGACCTAATCAAAATCCATGTTACTGATTCCCAATTAACCCCATTAGCTGGGACCACCACCGCTACCCGGCAACTTTATATGTCTGGAAACGCCACCTTAAAGGCAGCCAGAGAATTGAAAAAACGGATGATAGCGAAGGCTGCCCAATTGTTGAGTGTAAAAGAGGAGGACCTCGTGGTTGACCAGGGAAAGGTGGTGTCCAGAAACGATCCTACCAAATACATCGCCCTGGTTCCCCTAATAAACCGGATGTCTGCCGATGGTGAGGAGCTTTTCGTAGAAGCCCAGTTCAATGCACCTTTTACGGATGTTCCGGAATCAGAAATTATTGAAGGCCGAACCCATCCCGACTTCACTTTTGGAGCTTATGCAGTGGAAGTGGCGGTGGACGAGGAAACGGGAAAAGTTGACTTAAAGAGAATTGTGGCCGCATTCGACGTTGGTAAAGCTCTAAACCCTATTCTGGTCGAGGGGCAGATTGAAGGAGGAGCAGTTCAAGGTATGGGTTACGCTCTGATGGAAGACATGGTAATAAAGGATGGAATTATTCAGACGCCTTCCTTTGCTGAATACCTGATTCCCACATCTAAAGATGTTCCAGATGTTGAGCCCCTTATTATGGAAAGCATGACTGGATTGGGTCCATACGGTGCTAAAGGAATAGGTGAGCCCCCGATCGTAGGGATTGCTCCAGCCATTGTGGACGCCATTGATGACGCTTGTGGGGTGCGGATTACCTCTCTTCCTGCCACCGCAGAAAAAATATTAATGGAGGTGAAAAATAGGAACAAAGAAAAGAGAGCAAGCTGACTGTCGGAAAAGCGCCCTGAAAGGCAAGGGCGTTAAAAATGAAAACTCCATGAAGTTGTCGTTAAAAATCAGTTTGGCTCCGGCAATAGTCAAAACCTTTTTAAAGTGATCAGGGAGATACAGGTGAAAAATCCGCCCACAACAGCGCCCTGGGAGCAAAACACTCCAGAGGTCTTAAGCGTTGTCGAAAGGGAGTTCATTTTGCGGAAAGGGGCGGTAATCTTTAAAAAGTCAGGGATCAATCAGGGAAACATGATCTCATCAAATTAAGTTACCTTTCCGTAGCCTGAAGTTAGAAAGGAGGCTTTTATGTTTAACATAGTTGCCAAAACTACTCCCAGGAAGGACGCCGAAACCAAGGTAAGGGGCCTGGAAAAATACACTGGTGATATCTCTCTTCCCGGTATGCTATATGCTGTCACCTTGCGCAGCCCTTATCCTCATGCGGAAATTTTGAGCATTGATACAAGCGAAGCGGAAACCATGGGAGCTATATGCCTCACGCCGGACGATGTCCCAGAGGTACTTTACAACGAGCGTGGGGTAAGCGTTCCCGCAAAGACTTTCAGGGACAGGCGGGTTCTACCTAAAAAGGCTCGTCATTTCGGAGAAGCGATTGCCGCAGTAGCAGCTGAGACAGAAGAACTGGCCTGGAAGGCTCTCAAGTCCTTAAAAGTGGAGTATAGAGTTCTTCCACCAGTTCTGGATCCCATAAAAGCAATGGAGCCAGAAAGCGCTCAGCTTTACGACAAAGTATATTTTGGCGATGAGGATATAAATGTCAGGAACAACGTTGCCTGCGAGAGAGAAATCATCGTTGGCGACGCTGATTCAGCCATTGCTGCTTCAGATTATGTCTTTGAGGAGGAGTACGAGCTTCCGAGGGTTTACCACCTTCAAATGGAAACAAAATCCGCGGTGTGCAATCCCGAACCTGACGGCAGTTTAACAGTTTGGTGCACCACTCAATCAATACACAACGTGCGTATTCTTATCGGCTCCATTTTTGGGATACCTTTAAGCAGGGTGAACGTTAAGAAGGTTGTCATTGGCGGTTCTTTTGGCTCAAGCATCCAGATGAATTCTATAATTCCCATTTGTGCTGCGCTGGCATTGAAAGCTCGAAAGCCAGTAAAGCTCATCTCTTCGAGGGAAGAGGATATGTACGACCACACAAAGTACCCAAGCAGGATCAGGCTAAAGGTCGGAGTGAATAAGGACATGGCTATCCAGGGGGTGGAGGCCAGCGTGCTTGTAGATATCGGGGCCCATCAGATTCAGGCCTATCCGCTCTTGGGCAGCATGGCAGGCTGGCTGGTGTCGCTTTATAAATGGAAGAACATCAAATACAAGGCGAAAGCTGTGTACACCAATAAAGTGCCTGCCTGCGCCATGCAGGGATACGGCAATCCTCAGATGAATTTTGCTGTGGAATCTCATATGGATCTGATCGCGGAAAAATGCGGCTTTGATCCCGTTGAGCTCAGGCTCAAAAATTACGTTGGGGTGGGAGACGAATTCTGGGGCCAGGGCCCCACTGTGAGATCGATAATAAAAAGCTGCGGCTTGGAAGAATCTTTTAAAGTTGGCGCAGAGCTCATAAACTGGCAATCCCGAGGCGATCCCCGCGCTAAGACAGGCCGTTTCCGAAAAGGCATTGGCCTTGCGCGCGGCTTCCATACGTCCAGCGCTGGAGCGCCCGGTCCGGCTGAGGTGATTGACTATTCCGGGGCCACGGTAAAGGTAAACGAGGATGGGAGCGTGGACGTGCTCACCCCGGTAATGGATCTGGGGGGTGGAACCTGCGAAGCCATTGCCAAGATCGTAGCCGAGGCTTTATGCCTCCCTCTGGACAAGGTTGGTCTTTCCCCGGTGGATACCAGAACCACGGTTTACGATGTCTGCACTCATGCCTCCAGGGGGGTTTTTGCCGGTGGAGGCGCCGCCTATAAAGCAGCCCAGGAGGTTAAGAAGAAAATCCTGGAATTTGCAGGAATTATGCTCCAGGAACACCCGGAAAACCTTGAGCTTATCTATGACCCCTCAAAGAATACCGCTGTGGTTCACCCGAAAGGAGTGCCATTTAAGGCCCTGACAGTTGGGGAAATTGCCAGGACCGCAATGAGCACTGGCTTGGGGAGTATTGCCACCACTGTCAGTTTTAGACAGAAAACCTGTCCCCCATCGTTTGTGACGAATTTCATTGAAGTGGAGGTGGATACCTACACTGGAGTTGTTAAGATGACCAGGGCAGTTTGCATCGCTGATTGTGGAACTCCAGTAAATCCCGATGGAGTGAAGGGTCAATTGATTGGTTCCCTTGCCCGCTATGGAGGCTATGCACTCTTAGAAGAGGCGGAATATACAGAGGACGGGAAGCTGAAATGTGATGGCTTTATCACTGACGCCAAAATTTTTACCCCTTTGGAGATGCCCAAAATCGAAAATATTAGGGTACACCTTACCAGCACCTATGAGCCTACCGGACCGTTCGGGGCAAAGGGGATCGGCGAGGCCGCGGGAAACTCAGTGGCTTCAGCAATTGCCAATGCAGTTTACAACGCTATCGGCGTGAGGTTTACCCGGCTGCCAATTACCCCTGAGAGGGTGCTTGCTGCCTTGACGAAAAAGGAGGGAATAAAATGAGCACTAACACCAAGATCCTCCCTCTGGAGTTTGAATATTTTGAGCCAGAAAGCGTTGCCGAGGTCCTCGAGCTGCTTTCCCGTTTTAAAGAGCGCTCCCGCCTCATGGCCGGGGGCACGGACCTTCTCGTAAAGATTAAAAGGGGTGTTGTCAACCCGGAAGCCATTATTAGCCTTTCCCGAGTTCAGGACTTAAACTTCATTCGCGCTGACCAGGATGGCCTTAAAATAGGCTCTGTTACCTCTCTTTCCGAAATTGAGGGCAATTCGCTGGTTAGGGAATCTTACAGCGCGCTCTTCGAAGCAGTACGGTCAATGGCTGCTCCTGCTATCAGGAACATGGGGACTATCGGTGGCAATATTGGCAACGCTTCTCCCGCTGCTGATACGGCTCCTGCTCTTTTAGCTTATGGTTCAACGGTGAAAGTTTTGAGCACGAAAGGGGAGAGGATCATCTCTCTGGAAAATTTTTTCCTTGGCCCTGGCCTCTCCGTGCTGGAAGCCAACGAATTGATTGCTGAGGTGCATTTGCCTCGATTAGGCCTGAACGAAGGCTCAGCTTTCCTGAAGCTCGGCAGAGTTTCCGCTGATATTGCCAAGATCAACATGGCTGTCTATTTAAAAAGAGAGGGAAACTCTTGTCAGATATGCAGAATTGCTTTCGGTTCGGTGGCCCCTACACCTATAAGAATTTATCCAGCAGAGAAGCTCTTAAAAGGGAAGCCTTTCACTGATGCTCTGATTAAGAAAGTCGCCTTAGAGTGCCAGAGGCAGATAAAACCCATTGACGATGTTCGCTCCAGCAAAGAATACAGATTTCGAGTAAGCGAGATCCTGGCTGAAGAGGCCTTGAGGGCTGCCTGGCTCAGAAGTGGAGGATCGCTATGAGGGAAAAGCTGATAACTTTAAAGGTAAACAGGAAAACTTATAAGCTGACAGTGAAGTCCAACGTTCTGCTCCTGAACTTGCTAAGGGAGCTGGGGTACACTGGCCCTAAATACGGCTGTGGGATAGGGGAGTGTGGCGCATGCACGGTTCTCTTCGATGGCAAGCCCACCCTTGCCTGCCTTACCCTGGCAGTAACTGCAGATAACAAGGAAATCCTGACCGCCGAGGGTCTGGCCGAAGACGATCGCTTTCATCTTCTTCAGCGATCCCTGATCGAGCACGGTGCTGTTCAGTGCGGCTTTTGCATTCCCGGGGTACTGGTCACCGCCAAATCCCTTCTGGACGAAAATCCCCACCCGACCGAGGAAGAAATCCGCGATTACCTTCGGGGTAACCTGTGCCGGTGTACCGGCTATACGCCCATTATTGAAGCTATCCTGAATGCTACTGGAAAAAAAGAGTCTGAAAAGCTTTAAGGGAATGGCTCTTGGCGATGACCTTCTTTAAAGGGCGGGATTTTTGTTCCCTAAACTTTAAGAAAGCTCTATAATTAAAAAGTGCAAGAATGCTCATTTTTTACATCAATACGGGGAATAACCGCGCAGGAGGCTTAAGAAATGGAACTCTCTACAGACAAAGTTTTGAGAAACAGGTTGACCCTCCAGGGATACGAGAGGCTCAAAGGAATACCAAACCCTGACCTTCATGATTTTCTCGCTAAATTCCTGGAACTAATGAATCCTGATAAAGTCTATGTCTCCATCGGGACAAAAGAAGACCTTGAATATATCAAGCACAGGGCTCTGGAAAGAGGCGAAGAGAGTAAACTCGCCATTGAAGGGCACACGATTCACTTTGATAACTATGGAGATCAAGGAAGGGACAAGAAAAATACCGGTATTCTTGTGCCCAAAGGGGTTGACCTCGGGCCTTCTATAGAAACAAAGGAACGTAATGCGGCCCTGGCCGAAATCGCCTCTATCCTCAAGGATATTATGGTCGGCAAGGAAACCTTCGTTTGTTTCTATTGCTTAGGGCCCACTAACTCAGAATTTGCCATCCCCTGTGTTCAAATTACCGATTCCAGCTACGTAGCTCACTCGGAAAACATCCTCTATCGGCAGGGATATGAGGAATTTATCAGGCAGGGACGAGGAGCGAGGTTCTTCAAATTTGTCCATTCGCAAGGCGAGCTGGACGAGAGAAAAACCTCCAAAAATCTTGATAAGCGGCGCATTTATATTGATTTTGAAGAGGACATCGTCTACAGCGTTAACACCCAATACGGCGGAAATACCCTCGGCCTGAAAAAATTGGCCATGCGTTTGGCCATCCACCACGCCTCTCAGGAAGGATGGCTCACAGAGCACATGTTAGTTATGGGCGTGCACGGCCCTGAGGGCAGGGTAACATACTTTACTGGTGCTTTCCCCTCCCTCTGCGGAAAGACTTCCACCGCCATGCTCGAAGGGGAAACCATCTTAGGGGACGATATCGCTTACCTCCGGAAGAAAAACGGAAGGGTCTACGCTGTTAACGTTGAGCAGGGAATGTTCGGCATCATTCAGGGCATAAATTCCCAAGATGACCCCATTCAGTGGAAGGCCCTTCATAGTCCCGATGAGGTAATTTTCTCTAATGTCTTAGTCACTCCTGAGGGCAAAGTCCACTGGACGGGAAAGGATGGGGAGGTTCCGCCCAGAGGAGAGAATCACTCTGGGGAGTGGTGGATTGGGAAAACCGATAAAAACGGCAAGGAAATACCCTGCTCCCATCCCAATGCTCGGTTTACCCTGAGGCTGGCGTCCCTGGAAAACGTGGATTCCAAGCTCCATGATCCCGAGGGAGTAACCATTGGCGGAATCGTCTATGGCGGAAGGGATTCTGATACCTCGGTTCCCGTGGAGGAGTCCTTTGGCTGGGAACACGGCGTAATCACTAAAGGCGCCATCTTGGAATCGGAGACCACCGCTGCTACCTTGGGGCAGGTGGGAGTTCGGGAATGGAACCCCATGTCCAACCTGGACTTTCTCCCCATTCCTGTCGGGCGCTACATCCAGATTAACCTTGACTTTGGCAAAGACCTTCCCAGTCCTCCCAGGATTTTCGGTGTGAATTATTTCTTGAAGGACAGGGATGGTCACTTCCTCAACGAGAAAAACGACAAAAAGGTCTGGTACAAGTGGATGGAGTTGAGGGTGCACGGCGATGTTGACGCCATTGATACTCCCACCGGGCGTATTCCTAAATACGAAGACCTGAAAGTTCTCTTCCGTGAAGTTCTCGGCATGGAGTATTCCCAAAAGCAGTATAATGAGCAATTCATGATCCGTATCCCCGAGCACCTCTCCAAAATTGAGAGAGTCAAAGCCATATTCGAGGCCCAAGTGACTGACACCCCAAAAGCGGTGCTTCGAGTGCTGGAGGAACAGAGGCAGAGGCTCCTTAAATACCAGAGGAGGTTTGGCGACTACATCAGGCCCGATCAGCTAATTTCCAGGTAACTGCCTTCTTGCCCCGGAACGATTTATAGTTTTTTATTTATCCTTTATTATTTTTCTGGAGGCAAATAAATGCATTTATCCTGGTGGGAAATATTGGTGAGGCTTTTTCTCGCTTCCCTCGCAGGTGGGGTTGTTGGCCTGGAAAGGGAAATAACCGGGAAACCAGCTGGATTGCGGACCATGATTTTGGTCTCCCTGGGATCTGCTCTTTTTATGGTTCTTTCCTTTTCTGCATTTCCCGTAGGCTCCTCCGATTTGGGGCGGATTGCTGCCGGAGTAGTCACAGGGATCGGCTTTTTGGGCGCTGGAGCAATTTTTAGAGAGGGAGTAACTGTACGTGGCCTGACCACCGCGGCGACAATATGGGTAACCTGCGGGCTGGGGTTGGCTGTTGGTGCGGGCCTTTATCTGGAAGCGCTTTTTGCATTGTTCTTTGCCATGGTGGCACTTGTCGGCCTTCATCGCCTGGAGGGAGCGGTTCCCAGGCAAAAAACTTACAGGATTGCTCTTACCATTTCCCCACATCCGGAGAAGTTGAACGAACTGTTTTCCTACTTCCGGAAGTTGAATATGAAAATCGAGGAAGTGGAGCAGGTGGAAACGGGAGGTGGATTATGGAAGCTCTCTTTATTGGTACCTACAAAAATTCAAATTGAGGACATGCTTCAGAAGCTTTCCGAGTACGGAAGTTCCTACGCCATCGCCCTGGAACAGACCAGATAGGTTACGCCGCTTTATGAGTGCGCCCGACAGAATTCGAATCCGCAGCCTCCGGCTCCGGAGGCAGGTGGGTGGAAGTGAAAAGGAGGTTTGCTTTCAATGCGATCTGCAGGTACTAAAAAGAAGGATGTTTTTCAAACGGCCGTTGGCTCTTTAGTTTCCCTCTATTTAAAACAGTGCGACCTCAGGGGTCTTTCCCCGCGCACTCTGAAAATTTACCGGGAGAAATTGGAGAGGTTCCTCCGCTTCCTCAACGGCCAGAGCTTAGAGAAAGCGGACATCTTTGCCTTCGTTTCCCACTTGAAGGAATCCGGAAACGGACCGGAGAGTATCAACATTTACCTGAGGAGTCTGAAGATTTTCCTGCGCTGGGCCTATAACCAGGGCTTTATCAAAACTAACCCTTTAACCGGTTTCCCTGGAGTAAGAATCCCCAGGAAGCTCCTCCCCACCTTGACCCCCTCAGTCCTTCAGGAGCTCCTGGACATCGCTAAGAAATTGGAGAGGAACTCGCACAGGAACCAGGCCATTTTGCTCCTCTTGATTGACGCCGCTTTGAGACCAGGGGAACTCCTGAGCCTCACTTTGGAGGACTTCCAGGGCGATTGCATCAGGGTATGCGGTAAAACCGGGGAGAGGCTCCTTCCTATCTCTCAAGTGACCAAGAGGGCAATCCATTCCTATTTAAGGAAAAGGAAGGCGCTTTCCCGTGAGGAAGCGCTCTTCACCACCTCAGACGGAAGATCTCTAACTTACTGCGCCCTGCGCTCCATCCTGCGCCTCCTCAAACAGAAAAGCCAGGTTGGCAGACTTTACCCCTACCTTTTCCGCCACACCTCAGCTACTTCTTACCTTCAGAACGGCGCGGACCTGGAGACCGTGAGGCGCCTTTTGGGCCACACCTCCTATGCCGTCACCCAGAGGTATTTGAGTTTGACTCAGGCGGACCTGGCCCGGGCGCAGAGGAAAGCGAGCCCCGTGAATAAGCTCAGGTAGGAAGGAGGCGAAAATCCAATCCCAGATCGCCGTTACACTGGCCTTAACTGTATTCCAGAACTGGCAAAAAAGTTTAAATCGTCTCTAAGTTTTCGAAAATTAAACCCACTGTGGTCCCCCTCCGACGGACAGAATAACATAACCTTCCCGTCTGGTTATTGAGCTATCGATTTGAGGAAATCAGGGAGTGACTATAGGGGGACCCGGGGGAAGAGAAGCGTCTCCCATAAAACCTTCCGGTACGGAGATGCCTTCGCCCTCGAAAAAAGGACCTGTACATGTAATTAAACCTGTGCCTGTAATTGTAAAAAACCCGTAAGGCATGGATGGGGTACTATACTCATTAACAAGTATTGTACCATCCTCATTAACCCGGAGAAGGACTGGTGTACCAACAGCTTTAACCTGCGACCTGTCCTGAGCTAACCCCCAGGACGATAGCAACCAAGAGGGCCACTACTGCCGACACCCGAACCCCTTTCCTCGGACCTCTGGAGGACGGACTGGAGAAGATGGCCAGGGAGGCCATGAGAAGGAAGGGCCTTTCAGAGGAGGAAATTGAGGGGAAGCTTGAGAGAATGGATGTTCAGTGGAAGCTGACCATCCATAGAGGCATAGTTAAAGTATGACGGAAAATGACAGAGGAAAAAGCCCACGCAGTTGAAAAAGGTGCCTGTAAATCCCGGAGTTAGACCTAAGGGAGGTAGTGAAGATGCCCCATAAAGACCCGGAAAAAAAGCGAGATTACCAAAGGGAATATATGAGGTTACAGTTCGGTGGTCTAAGTCTTACCCCGGCTCAGGTTTCAATTCCCTTAGGGTTTAAACTGAATACCGCGCAGGACATCCTTGACCTTTTAGCTGAGCAAATAAGCGCTGTGAAAAACCCCTTAGCGGGGACCTTAGAGAAAGCCAGGACCATAGGTTACCTGGCCTCTATCTCTTTGAGGGCTGTGGAAACTACGGGTTAGAGACCAGGGTGGAGGCAATTAAGAGAATGCTGGAGACAAGGGTGGAGGTGATGGTATGAGCTTAAAGAAAAAGTGGAAGAGCTGGAGGAAAAGGCCGGCCCGGGAAAGGAAGTCAGGCGGGGCCTGGTAACCGTAACACTGGCTCCCAAATGAGTAGAGGAAGACCCTGAAAAGAAACTTGAAATCCTGAAAAGGGAAGAGGAAGAGTTTGAAAGGAACCTCGAGACCTTGGAAAGAGGCCTCAAACTGAAAGCGCAGGGCAAAAAGTTGACGGCGAAGACTCCCTGGCTAATTTTATTCAAATGCTCTGGGGCTTCTGAGGAGGGATTTCAGGCCTGGGAGGAAAAAATGAAGGAAGAGCTGGTGAGGAGAGGTTATAAAGGAAGGGACCTTGAGGAGCTTCTGAAAGGTTAAGAGGACCGCGCAGGTATAGGCAAAAATGGCCTCAATTTGCCCCGTAGAGGCGCGGGGTAAATGACAAGGGAAAGAGAAACTATCCCCCTTTTAAACGCTCAAATTAACGGTTAAAATTGCTATAGGGCTGAAGCGGGTTCAGGCGTTGCTCCGCAAAGCCCTCCACCTCCTTAATTCCCCCAACCACACCTAAGCAGCGCCTAAAAAACCGGGGCGCTGGGCAAAACCCTTTTTCTTCAAGGCTAAAAGGCTAAGGCCTGCGTTCTCTAAAATGCATTTTGAAGAAAATTGACCAGGGGCAGGAAGAGAGCACCCTCCCTTTCCGATAAATCGTGCTTGGCACGATTTCGCTAATTTAGCGTTAATTCACTCCCATGGGACTCTCTTAAAGTATCAAGCATTTGAGAGTTTTGTGATGATCAAATCAATCGTATTTGCTTTCATAAATGAAGGAAGGTCTCCCTCACTATGCTCATCTGCAAAAGGGTTCTCAGCTGACTCTGCACTTAAAACCTTGTTTTCATCTAACTCAACAATCACAAAGTAGGGCAGTGGCCGAAATGATAATTCATAACGCTTTTGAGCCCTTTCTTCTTATCTGATGTAGAACAGATCTTTATACTTCGCCTCTTAGTATAACGCGTTCAGACCATATTTATTTTGGAGAATTTTTGAAGCTTTTCTTTAATTTTTTCCTTTCTCTTTGCCAAATACCAGGAAAAATATTGTTCCTGCAAGGCCAAACCCAAATGCCGTCATGAAGTTGACTTTTGGGCTTATATTCCAGAGAAATCCCGCAGAAAATGCAGCCATTGATACTATTACATCGCGAATAAGGTAATAAGTGCCGAATGTTGATGCCTTTGCATCTTTAGGTGCAAGATCAAGTATAAGGGATTTTCTTGTGGGTTCTCCGAACTCCTTTAAACCCCTTATAATGAAAGCAAATACAAGCATTTCAAAAGTTCGTGAATAATATATGAAGAGCGGAAATATCGTGAAAAATCCGAAGGTTATAACCACGAATAATTTTTTACCATATTTATCTGCAAGAAATGCTATTGGTATGTATACGCTCGTTGCGATTGCCATTTCAATTCCTGTTAACAATCCGAACTGGAGTGCGCTGAAGTGAAGATTATCAACAACCCAGAGCACTACAAATGCATAAGGAATCTGCTCTGCAAACCTTATAAGAATATCAGAAACAAGCAGCATCCTGAGGTCGAGATTTATTCCTGAGAAAGATTCTTTAATACTCATCCCCTTTCCCTTAATTTCCGTATCTTCTGCCATAAAGCGCTTTATAAAGAATATGGAGAGTATGGCAAGAACGAGCGCACAGGCAAAAGCAATTTTTACTCCAAGTACTTTTCCATAAATCCCGATTAAAACTCCTCCGAGAATAGGTCCAAGCCCCATAGGTATTCTTCTTACAAGTGAATGAAGAGAAACACCCATTGTCTGTTTTTCTTTTTTTACTGACTTCGAGACAAGGCTCATAATAGAGGGCAGGGAAATTGCGCTCCATGAAATGAAAAATACAGCACCAACAAGTACTGCCTGCCACCCTGGAAAGATAATTACGATAAGGTACCCTATTATCGCCATAAATATGAAAACAATCAGCGATTTTTTGTAGCCGATTCTGTCACTAAGATATCCACCAGGGAATGAGTATAGGGCGCTTAAAAGGTTATCCATTCCATTTAAAAAGGCGACAAATATTGATGAACCACCAAGGGCAACAATGTAAAGAGGTAGGAATCTTTCAGCCATTTTTTCCCCGAGGCCGAGGAATATTACCATGATGAGCATGGTAAGGATTGTCTTATTCAATCCAAGAAAGCTTGTTATGCTTTTTAATGGATTTCTTTTCAGATGTTCCATTTTTCTAAGTTATTTTCTACTACTCATTCTTGCCAGGCAAAAGTGGGAGAGCGCTTTTACTTTTTGGTGAATTTTTTCCTCTAAGTGGAAGTTTTATTTCAAAGTGGGACACTTTAAGACATACTGGGACGGTTTCAGAATACCTTGCCATAACCTGCCATTTTCAGGATAGCGTCCATATCGGGCCATAAGGCACCAATTGCATATCGTCCCAAAAGCGAATTATAAAGAGTGCAAAACTTTTTTCTCTAATAGGCTCCTGGAGAGCTTTTCCTTCCCCTTTTGATGAGTTTCTGGACCCAGCAAAAAGGGAAGGAGCACAAAATCTTAACGTCTCTGAAAGGCTTATCCCGGGTAGAGAGAATTGAGGGTTTTACTTTACCTTTTTCACATTGGCTGCCTGGGGACCTTTGGGTCCCTGCTCGATGTCAAATTCGACCAGGTCGCCTGGTTTGAGGGTCTTGTCCTCCTCCGTTTTAATGGCGCTTTGTTGTACGTAGACGTCTTTTCCACCCTCTACCTGGATATAGCCATAGCCCGTCCGGGCGTTGAACCACTTAACTTTGCCTTTAGCCATCCAATTTTCCTCCAGAACTTCCTGAATTTTCTTTCAAGTGAGCTTGAAAGATGATTTACTTTAAGCCCGTACCTGCTACTTGTAAAGTACCTGGATGAGCTTTCAAACCTACCTCTGAGAGGCCGGGCAAAGGATCAGGGGGTAAAACCTATCCTTCCATTAGAAATGCCCTTAAGAGACAAGATTGAGGGAAACGGGTAAAATTATTTTGCTGGAAAGCAAACCTCCAGAGGGGGGAGGATTTCTCCTCCCCCCTTTTTAATTTTTATAAAACTCTTATAATGAAGGTGGCTCCTTCGAAGGACCGAACTTAACTTGAACGAAGGAGGTAAGGGGAGTGAAAAAGGTAAAAGGGAGAACTAACAGAAAGAACGAAAGAGGAGCAGAGGGGAATGACAACCGATTGGAAGAATAAACTCTACTTCGGCGATAACCTGAAGATAATGCGTGAGTATATTCAAAATGAGAGTGTAGACTTGATTTACCTGGACCCGCCGTTTAATAGCAAGGCTACCTACAATATATTGTTTGAGGAAAAGAATGGCACACAATCACGGGCACAAATAACAGCTTTTGAGGATACCTGGCACTGGGGGTTAGAGGCACAGTTGGCTTACCGCGAGGTAACAGAGAAAGGACCTCGGAGGCTGGTTGACCTCATAGGCGCTTTGAGGCAATTCCTGGGTGCTAATGACATGATGGCCTACCTTGTCATGATGGCCATCAGGCTTGTAGAGATGCACCGGGTGTTAAAGCCAACCGGGAGTGTTTATTTGCACTGCGACCCAACGGCGAGCCATTACTTGAAATTGGTGATGGATGCAATATTTAGCGTACATAATTACAGAAATGAAATTGCTTGGTGCTATTACATTGGAGGCCGAGTATCAAAGCGTGTTTATGGACGCCGCCATGATATATTGCTCTTCTATACAAAAAGTGGTGATTATCCTTTCAATTGGGGAGAGGTTTTGGAGCCTTGGAGCGAAAAGGGAGCAGTGAAATTTAAGTATGAAGATGAGAAAGGCAGATATAGATTAATGGGTCGCTTCCTTAAAGGCAGCCCTATTAAGGGGCACCGTGATGTTAGCCCTGAGTGGGAAAAAACGCACCCTCATCTAGTTTATCGCCATTATATGAAAGAAGGTCGCATGGCAGTAGATTATTGGAATATACCCCCAATTAACCAAGCTGCAAAAGAGCGCTTGGGCTACCCCACCCAAAAACCAGAAGCCTTACTCGAACGTATTGTAGAGGCCAGCAGCAACGAGGGTGACCTCGTGATGGACCCCTTCTGCGGTTGCGGAACTACCATTGCCGTGGCTGAACGCCTGAACCGCCGCTGGGTAGGCATAGATATTACCCACCTTGCCATAAGCCTAATGCAACGCCGGCTTGAGGATACCTTCGGCACTGAATTATCCCCTTATGAAATTGTTGGAGACCCAAAAGACTTGCATAGTGCGGAAGCATTAGCTGAACAGAATCGTTATCAGTTCCAGTGGTGGGCTTTAAGCAAGGTTGGGGCCTGGCCGGTCAGCGATAAGAAAAAGGGTGCCGACAGGGGAATAGACGGCATAATCAATTTTATTGACACTCCTGACGGCAAGGTCAAAAAGATAATTGTCCAGGTGAAGAGCGGTCATATAGACCAGAGCCATATTGCTACCCTAAGAGGGGATATAGAGCGCGAAGGCGCAGTAATCGGGGCATTTATTACCTTACACCCACCGACAGCGCCTATGCGTGAAGAGGCAATAACAGTAGGTTTTTACGAGCCTGAATTTTTTCCCGGCAAGCGCTTTCCAAGGTTGCAAATCATCACTATTGAGGAACTCTTGAACGGGAAACAGCTTGAATACCCCCGAATGGGGCCAGAAGTTACATTTAAGAAAGCGGAACGAAAAGAAAAAGGCAAAATACCGGAGCAGATGAAATTAGAGTAAGTAGAACATTCCGGGGCCTTCTGGCAATTTTACCTGCATCCTGACTGGAAAATTACCTGAGCAGCTTGCCCAGAAGCTTTCCGGTTGCCCTGCCTACAAGGCGCCTGGCAATTCTTTTTCCCGCTCTCCCCTCCGCCACTGCCTGAATATCTCCTAAAATCCTGGCCGTCTTATAGAGGCTATTTCTTGTTTTAGCCATAGGGCTCCTTCTCATTTTCCTCCCTCCTTTTACTTGCAATGAAGAAACTTTAAGAGAAATGCCCAATTTCTTAATGAATTTTACTATTATCCCTTGACAAAAACTCTTATAATAAAGGTGGCTCCTTCGGGAGACTATTA
>Ga0315280_10003477_pt1 | contig 24166 bp, 13 predicted proteins | sample YL17G06_40_MG_FD_203697 | JGI IMG/M metagenome (GOLD analysis project Ga0315280, IMG submission 203697) | Sediment microbial communities from Yellowstone Lake, YNP, Wyoming, USA - YL17G06_40 | ecosystem: Environmental > Aquatic > Freshwater > Lake > Sediment | place: USA: Wyoming | collected... | reverse complement strand
GACCCGCTTCCTCGCTCGAGGCGCTCGGTGCGGCGCGCACGATAACCGGGCTTTCGACCGTCCCATCGTAGGTTACGCGCAGCAGATATACCCGCCAGCCCAGCTCGTAGGGGCTGTCGGGCTTCTGACGGACGGTTAGTACGTAATCTGCTCATCCGGGTGCCGGCGGTTCCATTCCTTGAATACCTGAATCGCTTTTTCGTCAACCACGTTATGCGGGCTGGTCAACGCAATTTCTTTCACTTGGTCCAACTCAAGCAAGCCCGAGTAGTCGTGTAATTGATTGCCGCCGATTATTAACCATCTTAAGGACTTCAGATTGCCCAAACCTTCGATCGTTCGAATCTTGTTCCATTCAAGATTTAGAACTTCAAGGTTAACGAGAGAAGAAAGGTTTTCAATTTTTTCTATCAAATTGCGGCCAAGGTACAATTCTTTTAGACCTACCAAAGGTTCTAGGCCTTCAATTCGTTTGATCCTGTTCTGCGTGAGGCTTAGGATCTCTAAGTCCGGTGCCTCCTCAAGGCCTGAGATCTCATCGATTTGGTTTGCCCCTAGCTCAAGAATCTTTAAGTTTGGTAGCCGCTTTAGCCCTTCAATCCGGCTGATGTCATTTTCAGCGAGGTTGAGTTCTGTTACAGTTGCAAGTTCATTATCTGTATACAAATCGATAAATGAAGGTATAGTTGTCAGTCTTGGTGCGCCAAATCTGCCACTAAAATATAATAGCCTGCCCTCCCTAATAACTGGCTTTATCGATTGACCTGCTTGGGTGCTTGTTCTTTGCATTTGTTGTGCGATTGTCTCAGCTCGCTGACATCCAGCCCAGTCAGCAGCTATGATGAGTTCCGCAAACATGAGTATCAGGCATCGGGCCCAATATTCAATGGCGTATCTTGATAGATTTATCATCTTCTAAACCAGTCCTCATAGATCCAGCGCGGGTTGTAAAATCTTCTGTCATCGTTATATGGCCACTTCCACGAGCTGCCGTCAGGGTTGCGGAAGCTGCGGCTGTCGCCTAGCCCTAAGACATCGCTCAGATACCGATTGAACCCATAATTCAGGTTGTAGATCGTAAAGTGATTGTGATATCCTGTTTTTCCTTCCACCATTGTGCCTGTATTACCGCTTAAACCCAAGAGCTGGTTTAATGCTATCGAACCCGAGGTCACATCACGCTGGTTCATATGCGCGTTGGCATAAGAGAATCCAGCGGACATAAATAGTCCTTCAAATAAATAACCGGCTGCCACCGAGATCGTGTTGCCAATCGACTTGCTCAAGGCTGACTCTTCCACCAGACCCGGCCACGGCGCCGTAAGAGGGGTGCCTTCGGGGTTTGGAATATCAAGACCAACATGGTAATCGTAGTACTTAGCGGTTTCTGTAATAGGCACTCCGAAGAATTGACTAGGTCGAAAATATCGATCATCCACCGTCCCGCTTGCGAGGTAAAAATCGATCATGCTGTTTCTCAGCGCCAGATACCGGTTGGCGTAGGCATTCGTGGTGTATCCGCTGATTTGGCCCTTCAGCGCTTCCCGCATCTCAGCTCTACTCATCGAGGGGTTCTCCGTCACCGCGGCCTGAATTTCGTCCATGATCCCGTTGTAGTGCATCGCGGTGAACAGATAGCTGGACAGCCCCGGCTCGGTCACCGTACCGATGGAGATTCTCTTGCCCATGTTAGCTTCGAGGGCAGTCCCGCGCCAAGTCTTGCCATCAGCAGTCATCCCGGCATCGACCATCGCCTCGTAGGACTCACCCTTGGAAACCCCGAGGTACATGGCCAGTGCCGTCTGAATCGCATACGGGCTTGTCCCAGCTCCTACCAGGAAATTCCCCTCCTCATCATAGATATCCGCGTAGCTATCAAACTCCAGATAGTATTTTCGGTCCTCTCCTTTAACCAGTTTCCAATAATCTGCGGAAGAATCATAGCCGGCCGCCACGTAGCTCGCAAAGGCCTCCCGGCCCAACATCAGCGCGGCTATGTCCGAGGACAGATTTTCGTCGTTCAGGATGAAGCCCGCCCCCATCCCGAGATTCCGGTCGCCTGCGATCCTTAAAGCCATGCCCGCATGTGCTGCAACCGCCAGTTGGGTCTCCCAGTCGTTGTCCGCGCTCAAAAGCCCGTTTCGATAGGCCTCATGCTGCAGGTACAGCGCGCCGCGAAGCTGTTCCTGCGCACTCAGCCCGGGAGCACTTGCCAGGTGGATCACCCGCCTGCCGTCCTCCAGCACCGTTTCGGCCAGTCCCTCGGTCCCTCCGAACTCCAGAGCCGCCCGGCGGGCCAAGAGCTCCTGAGCCTGGCTTCGCGCCTGCTCGTCTCCGAACCCATACTGCGCCCGCAGCATCACCCGAATATCCTGGCTGAGGCTGTTGGAGTAGTCGGTGATCCGGCTGTTCAAACCCCAGACCCAGGCGCCGCGCATCGAAGAGGCCACCGTGCCCAGGCTCACGCCGGTCCCTTCGGACCCAAGGCGCAGCGAGGCTCCCTTCTCGCCGCCCAGATGCAGCTCCAGCAGCCCCATGGACATCGCGTTGCCCTTCACATCGGTGAGGCCGAAGTCCGCCACGTTGAGCAAGTTCAGTGTGGTCTCCCCCGCCAGGGCGTAGGCCACGGCGCTGGAGGCCAGGCCGCCCATCAGGCTGTTGAAGCTGCTCACGCTGCCGATTTGACCCTGGTTGAAGCCATATAGCTTTCCGCCGGAGCTGTTCCACTGGCCCAAGCTGCCCGACACCAGGCTGCCGGTCATGGTGCCTACGTAGCCCGCCAGGGCCTGCCTGCCCGCCAAGCTCTCGGCGAACAGCCCCGAATCCCAGCTCCAGCCGGCCTCGTCGCTGTAGCTGATCGCGTTGATCGCCCCGCTGACCGCCTCCTTGGCCAGGGCGCTGACCCCTGAGAAGGCCGTGCGCGCCACCACCCCTCGGAAGCCCTCGATGGAATACAGCCCCGTGGCCTGGGTCATCTGTCCCGCGGCATTCAGCGTGCCCCCCATGGTGCCCATGACGCCGGAGCTCCACTCGCCCAGCCCGGCCGTGGCCACCCCCACCAGGGCCTTCTTGCCGAACTCCACTCCCACCTCGCCCCAGCTCTTGTAGCCCCCGGCCACGTCGGCCAGGCCGAACACCGCCTCATCAGCCAGGTTGACCGCGGCCGCCAGCCACACGTTGCCCGTGGCCAGCGCCGCGATGTTCACCCCCACGTCCACCACCTGCCGCAGGGTGGGGGCCTCGAAGTTCATGCCCCACAGCCCGGCCCGGTCGTCCCACAGCGGCTTGTCGTAAACAGGCAGGGCGATCTCCCCGTAGCCCTCCCCCTGGCGGATGGCGAAGTAGGTGTAGTCCCCCATTAGATGCCCCAGTTCCCCCAGGCCTTCCACCAGGATATTCTCCGCCTGGCTTTTCTCCGCATCGGGATTCTTCACGAACACCGGCGCGTAGCCGATCCACTCTCCGAACTCTCCCCCGGCCCAGGAGAGCTGGATGTGGCGCACTTGAGCCACTTCCCGCGTCACCGCACGCGTCTGCCAGCTCTCCCTGTCGTTACGCGGGTTTCGGACCAGCTCGCTGACCAGCTCTTGCACCTGGGTGGTGAAGGTGCTGTCCTTGCGGTCCACGCTGCGCTCGTTTCGTTCCCCTTCCTGGCCGAACACTTGCTCTCGGCGGGACTCGAGCTCTTTCAGCGCCGAGGCCAGCTTGGCTTGAATGCCCTCCGCGCTCAGAGCTTCCAGGACCGCTTGGCCCAAGTCGGTGCTCACCTCGAAGGAGGGCACCGCAAAGGGCCTGTAGCCTTCGGCCACCTGATGCTCGGTCAGCACCCCGCTGAGGACCGTGGAGCCCACGATGGCCTCCCGCTCGTAGCCCCGGCCCGTCTTGGCGTAGCTGGCGCTGCCGAACAGCGCGTCCATGCCGCTTTCGAAGCTCTGGTTGGCCTGGACCACCATCTGCCGGTAGCCGGACTGCGCCTCCCGCAGGCTGTCCCGCGCCTGCAAGGCCACGATCAGCGCCCCGCGCTTACTGAGTTCCTCGCGGTTATCCGACTGGAAGGCGTGCACCAGGCTCAGCACGCTGGGCTCTCCGGCCTCCTGCCGCAGCCCGCGGCGAAGCGCCACGGCCGCGCTGTTGATGCCGCGGTTCAGCAGCCGGCCGCCCTCCAGCAGAGCCGCCAGAGTTTCGGTCCCCAGGAGCTGCTTCACCACCTGAGCCGGATCCGGCTCCCGGTAACTGATCCCGGTCACGATCCGGCTGGAAGCCTGTCGAGAGAACACCTCCGCGCTGTCCCCAAGCTCTCTCAAGATCTGTTCGCTGCCCACCTGGGCCGCCTTCAGCGCCGCAGCCTCCACCCAGTCCTTCTTGCTCTGCTGCAGCCCCAGGTAGCTTTGATCCCAGGCCGCGCTCTTGCGGCGGTATTCTTCGGCATATCCCTGTTCCCAAAGGCCCTGCTGCGCCAGGAGCTTCTCGGCGCCGCTCTTCCACTGCGCCAAGCCTCGGGCCACCATCACGCCGATTTGCCGCTGCCATTCTTCCTGCTGTTGCTGCAGCTCCTGGGTCCGCAGCGCCCACTCCGCCTGGCGCACCGTGCTCAGCGCGGAAAGCCTCTGGGCGTACAGCTCCTGGAGGCTGGCCTTCAGCTCCCCTAAAACCTCCCGCCGCGCGCCTTCATAGCCCTCGTTGTCCGTCGGGGAGGGCTCAAGCCCTAACGCCTGCTGAATCTCAGCCAGGCGCTGCGTGTGATCCTTCTGCGTGAACAGCGGCCTGGCGAAGGCCGCCTCAGCCGCCGCTTTTAGATCTTCCAAGCTTACCCCGCCGCCGCCCTCGAGGTAGGCGCTCAAAGCCTGCTGATACGCCGCCGTCCGTAGATCCTGCTGCCGCAGCGCCCGCCCGGCCTCCTCCAGGACAGCCCCATAGCAGGCGATCTTCTCCCGTTCGCTGGCCTCTACGATTTCGAGGAGCAACCCCGCCGGATCGCCGGCATCGACGCTGCCGAAATACCGGTGCAGGTAGCCGGTGAGAGCCGGATCCAGGCTCGCCTCGGCCGGATCGGTTCCTTCCCTCAGGGCGGTCATCTGCCGCAGAGCGGCCAGAAACTCCTCCTCGCTCGGCTTGAGGCCGCCGTCGCCCTTCATGGCCGCCAGCCTGGTTTGTTCCAATTCCAGGGTCCTGAGTGCCGCGTTGCTCGTGCCCACGCGGCTGGCGAACCAGGCCTCCGAGGCCGGCACCCCTGTTTTCGCGTCGGTCTTTTCGGCCAGAGCCGGCTCGATCCCGGTTCGGTTGATTTCCTCGTATTCATTCGCCGTTACGGTATCGGCAATAGAAAGACCGATCAGGGCCGCTCCTTCGATACAGAACACCCAGCCGCCGCACCAGGCAAGCGCGACGCCGGCGGCGTACAAAGCTGATCCTGTAATGGCTTCCTGCCTGGCGCTTTTCTGGTAGGCCGCGACCTGGCTTTCCAGCCGGCTGCTGAAATATTCCAGCACCGCGATGGAGGAACGGTCGGTTAAAAAGCCGTAAGCGAGCGCGCTGTTCTTGTCCTCGGCGGCGCCGAGCAGGTTCAGCGCCAGGTACAGCTCGAAGCACTGCCGCTCGCCCTCGCTCATGCCGGCAAGAGCCTTCTCGCCCTCCCGCCGGATGTATTCCTTCCAGCCGGTGATCTCCCGGAACTTGGGTTTATCCATTATGGCGGCGATGCTCTGACCCTCCAGGGCCGTTTCCGTAGGCACGGCCGGCTTCAGCATCTCGCGCATCGACGCGTACAGGGGATCGGCGCTGCCCTCCCCGATGCTTTCATACAATCGCTGCTTTACGTACCCGGCGGCCAGTCCCCAGCGGCTCAGCAGGCCCAAGCCGCCGGCTTCCCGGAGCAGCCGGTCCATGTCCTGGATCCACTTCCGGAAGTCGGCCTGGAAGCTCGTGCCGGCGGCCTCTTCGCCGCTCTGCGTCTGCCCGCTCAGGTATTGCTTCAGGTCCTGCCAGTCCGTGCCGCTGTTCAATTCCAGCTCATAAGTATTTTGGTCATAGCTGAGCCGCAGCCCTTGCCCCTCTACCAGGCGCACGAAATAGGAAGCGGCCTTGGGCAGGTACTGATCGAGCGGCCTTTGATCGTCAGCGGGTTTCTCTCGGAGCGCCTGGAGCTCCTCGGTGAGCCGGGTTTGGAGATCCTCGAAGCTCGTCTCCCCGTCGAGGAAGGCCAGCCCTTCGACCGAGGCGATCCCGTCGAGCTGCCTCTCCAGCTCGGCCGCCTGGCGGGCCACTACCCCTTCCTGCTCGGTGATCTCGGCCAGCAGCTCGCCTTGGAGCTTCTTCAACGCCAGGAAGCGTTCGTAGGACTGCCGGTAGGATTCCACCGCTTCGAGGTAGGAAGTATCGGTGCCCGCGCGCTCCACCGCCTGCTCATCGATGACGCCGGCCAGCGCGGCCAGCACCTGCTCGGCCCGCTGCTTGCGCTCCAGGGTATAGGTGAGCTCTTCCGCGGGGCTGCGGTATCCGGCTTGGGCGCCGGCATCCTCGGCAGCCTGCAGGTATCCGTTTGCGGCGAATTGCTGGATCCTTTCCTGGGTGCGCAAGGCCAGGCGGGCTTCTTCCAGCGCCGAGTACGCCGCCTGTGCCGCTTCATACAGAGCGTTGTATTCGCCGGTCAAAGCCCCGAGCTCCGTGGCGCTCCGATCGATCCCGGCCCGTACCTCGTTATAGGAAGCCAGGGCGCGGTCTATGATCTGCTGTTGATCCGCCAGGACCTGGGCTCCGCTGCTGTCCTGGTTGAAGAGCTCCAGAGCCAATCCCAGCCGCTCGATCTCGGCCTTGAGCGCGGCGAGCCTGCTCAGGGTCATGCCGAGCAGCGCTCGGGAGCGCGCATAGTCCTGTTCGGTGTCCGCGGCCATCCGGTAGCCGTCTGAGGGCTCCCAGGCGGAAGCCGGGTCTTGCGGGGCCGTGAAGCTGGCCATCCGGGCTTCGAAGGCGCTGGCGGCCTCCCGTTCCGCAGCCTCGGCCTCCGCATCCGGAGCCAGGGCAGCGGAAAGCTCCTCTCCCGCGCGCAGCGCATTGTTGTAAGCCTCCAGCAGCTCATTTTCTAGGGCCCGGTCCTGCCCGGTCTCGGGCTCCAGGTGCAGGATCGAGCCTGCATCCATGGTCTGGGATGTCTCGGTGATCGCGGATTCCGGTTTGTCTTCAGCGCCGCCCGCGGCGAGCGTGGAGCGGAGCAGGTAAGCCCGGTAGTTCTTTTTCCCCGCGGACCCATCCGCCGCCGCGCTCTCGTACAGTCCCCGGTACCGGCAGAGCAGCTCGAGCCGCTGCTGCTCGGCCTGAAGCGTTTCCGTGCGCGCGGCCAGAAAGCCCGCCGCGCAGCTCAGCAGCTCTCCGAGAATCCCTCGATCCAGCGGGCTGCCGTCGCCGTTTTCGCACTGCCATAGGAACTCCAGGAATCCGCTGCCGCCGCCGCCGGTGGCCAGCTCCGAGGAGAACAACGGGTCCGGCCAGGAGCCCCTGCGGATGGCATCCGCGTACTCGCTGGCCCGGTTGGCGTCGCCGATTCCTGGAAGTGCCAGAGCGTACGACGCTTCGCTTGAGTCCACACCGGGCAGGTAGCCGCGGGCCGCATGGAGAATCGAGGCGAACCGGTCGAGCTCCGCCTTGCCCGCCTCGCTCAGAGCACCCCGCGGTTCCGATAGCTCCTCCCCGGCCAAGGCAAGCTTCCGGCAGTAATACAGCCTGGCGTCTTCGGCCCTGGAGTTGTCCTGCAAGCCCAGAAACGCTTCGCGCTCCACGTCGAGGCCGGCCGAACCGAAGAATGCATCCTGGACCGGACCGTAGGTCCTCAAGCCCGAGAGGCGGGTAATCCATTCGAAGATGGCCCTGCCGCGCTCGCCGGGTAGCTGCTGCGCGAGCTTGAGGGCCAGGGCCCGTTCGAATACCGCCCCGCCCGCCTCCTCCCAGTGCCTGAACTGGCCGATCCGGCCGGTCAGGGCCTCTCCGCCCAGGGCGGACAGGAATATTGCCGCCGGGTTCTGGAGACCGGCGGCCAGGGCCTGGACCACGCCCTCGAGGGCGGAAGCGGCCTGCGGGGACAAGGTCTTCCGGTAGCTCTCGATCGCCGTGCTATCCCCGGACTGCCGCTCCACGATTTCCCAGAGCCCGAAGAGCTGCTCCGCGTAAGGGCTCAACTGGACGCGCGCCGCCTCGAGCAGGTCGGTCTCCTTCCACAAGGCGAAGGCGTACGCTTTCCGCTCCGGCTCGGTCAGCTCGGGCAGGGCTTTGGCCCCGTCCAGCGCGAGCTGGATCCCCGCCAGCACCTGTGCCCGGGCGATGATCGGCCCCTCCAGTTCCAGGAGCGCGGGCGGGGCGCCGTGGAAACAGGAATCGAACGCCTCGCCTAAGGCTGCTTCCCCCGCGCCGGCGGCCAGGGCTTGCCTGGCCACGGCCACGGCCCCCGCGGCGATGAGCCGGTCGCGCAAGGCTTGAGCCGGCAGGCCTGCTGCGGCGGCCTCGGCCGAGCCGTCGAGGCTCTCGGCGATCCGAGCCAGCGCGCCGATCCGGTCGGAAGTCTCCGTGATTTCCCGCTGCAGCATCGTGAGGTTCTGGAGGGACTTCTGAACGGCATCGCGCTGAAGTCGCACGGCCTCCTGAGCGCCCGCCTCGGCCAGGCCGGACTGGACCGCCTGGACCGCCAGGTAGCGCAGCAGCTCCGCGATGTAGGCCTCCAGCCGCTCGGCCTGGTAGGCGGGAAGAGCGCCTTCCGCGGCGCGGATCTTACCGAGCGCTTCGGCCAGCCACTTCTCCCCTGCGGCGGGGGTCTTGGCGCAGAGCGCGCGCCCGGCGGCCTCCGGCCTTTTCAGGGAGAAGGGGGAGGAGCCGTCCAGCAGGCCTGCTTCATGCAGGGCGGTTTGGAGCGCCGTTCTGCCCTCCGCTTCCCGTTGGAGCCGGGTGCCCGGCGCGGTCAGGGCATAACGGGTATAGGCGTCCTGCAGGCTGGCCGCATCTTCTTTTTCCATCCACTCGTCAGACAGCGTGCAGGCCGCCAGGTCGACCCCCTGCTCGCCGATGATGCCGCCGAGGCCGCCGATGAAAGCCGCCAGGTAGGCGTCGCCTTCGGCCAAGGAGCGCAGGGCTTCCCGGTTCGCGGAAAGGTCCAGGTGTGATTCGGAGAGAAAGGCGATGAGCCGGTCCAGGGAGCGGAGCCGGGAAGAGGCGACCTCGCCGGTCAGGCTCGAACCGGCCGAACGGAGCAAGGCTGCGGGCAGGAAGTCTTTGACCTGGCCTGGGTCCGCTGTTCCTCCCTCTCCGCTCAGCTCCTGAAAGCGTTGGAGCGCCTCCCGTTCAACCTGGGCCCGCTGCAGCAGGAACAGGCCCGCGGCCCGGTTCTCGCGCAGCGCCAGGGCCTCGCTGAGGGAAAGGCCCGCGGGGAGGGGCTCGCCGGTTGCGGACCGGTACCAGGCGGCCGCATCCGCGCAGGAGAGCAGCCGGATGGCCTGTTCGCGCGCCCGAAGGGCCGCCTCGGCTTCCGAGCGGGCCTTTCGCGCCACCATGGCGCATTCGGCGGCCAGATAGCTTCGGGTCGGGCCGTCGGAGGCCTGCCCGTAGCCGGCGAAAAGCGACTCCAGGATCGAATAGTACGGGTTTTCGCTCCCGATCCCGAAATCCTCCAGGCGGCCGGGGAAGCTTCCCGCTTCGGGAACGGCGATCGCGCCCGCTTGCCGGCGAAGCTCGCTCAGGGAGGGCAGCTCCCGGCTGCCCTGCACCAGGAAGGCGAGGTCGCTCGAAGCGAGCTGGATCTGCCGCTCGAAACCGTATCGCCGGGCGGCGGAGAGATAATCGGCCAGCACCTCAGGCAGCGATTCCTCCCCGGCCGCTCCGTTGCCCAGGCCCAGGGTATCCAGGAGGCTGCGGTAGCAGGCCTGTAGCTGCTCGCAGAAAAAGGCGCCGTTCTGGCTCTGGTAGATCGCCAGCTGGGTGGAATACCGCTCCTGGGCCTGTTCCAGCTCGCGCCGGCGCTCGGCCAGCTCCTGCTGGCCATCGGCAATCGTACGGCTCTTGTCCGCCAGGCCGGCGCCGGCGGATTCCAGGGCCTCTATCGCCTTCGCGTACGCGGCGTTCCGCTGGCCGTAGGCGGCAAGCGCCGCCTCGTAAGCCGCCCGTCCCTCCGCTTCGGTGGCCCGGTTGGAGCTGAGGTCCCGCGCGTACGCGTCCACTGCCAGGGCGATCGCGTACTGCTCCTCCCAGTAGCGGCTCACGGCCCGCGCCTTCAAAAGCTCCACCTGGTACTCGTCCAGGTACAGCGCGGCCGGGTCCGCATCGGCGGCCAGGATGCCCTTCAGCGGATCGAGGGTGCCGTCATCGGAACGAATGGCGGCGTAGGTTTGCTCGAGCTCTTTGCGGGCGGCCAGGACATAGCCGTTGTAGGTGTTCCAGACGCCCTGCCAGTAGGAGACCTGCTCCAGGACCTGGGGTAGGTCCGTGGTCGGGTCGGGCTTGGCTTGAGCCTCGATATCCTGAAGCGAGGCGGTGAGCGGGATCGTCACGTTCAGCTTGTCCAGCCAGTAGCGCCCTGAATCCTCGGCCGTGCGCAGCATGGCTGAAGCCTGGCTGTACATCTCCACCAGGCTTTCCACCCGTTGGGACATGCTGCCCGCTCTCTGAGCGCTCTCGCGCTCCAGCTCCGCCGACGCGGCGGCGATGGCCGCGGCGAGCTGCTGTTCCTTTTTTGCCCACTCCGCCTTTCCGCTGGCCAGCACCCCGCGGATCTGCTCTTCCCAGTTCCTGCGTTCGCCTTGCAGGGTCTGGTAGGCCAGGGCCCAGGCCTGCTCGCCGTCCCGGTAGTCCTTGCCCGCCTGGCGCTCCCAGCTCACCCGCTCCACCAGGAGCGACTCCTCGGCCTGGTCCCAGCGGTCCAGCCCGGCCTCGAAAGCGGCCTGGAAGCTCTCCAGCCACCGCCGGCTGTCGATCTGGGTCTCGCCGGCTCCGGTCTTGGCCGGCTCCTGCAGCCCGGCTTCCAGATTCCGGATGCCCTCGGCTAATCCCTCTCTGGTTTCCCGGATGAGCCGGTCCACGATCGCGCCCGCGGTGGCCTGCTCGCTTTTCCGGCGCAGCGAATACTGGTCGTAGCTGCGCAGGGCTGCGAACCGCGCCTCCTCCTGCTGGAAGATGGCGTCCAGCTCCCGGCGATAGCCTTCGCGGTATAGCTCCGCGCTGCCGGCGACCAGCCCGGCCAGCCCATCCCGCTCGCCTTCCGGCAGCTCGGCCAGCAGCTCGGGCAGGGCGGCCTCGACCCCCTGCCGCCATTCATCGAGGGAGTTCCCGATGGCTTCTTGGACCGCCTGCCGCCACCGGGCTCGGTCCTCGGCCAGCTCGCTGCCGTCTTTGAGCAGCGGGTCGCCCGACTCGTCACGCCGGATCTTGCCCTGATCGGTGAGGTAGAGGTAGGAGAGGTTCTGCTGCTGGACCGCCGCGTACAGCCAGTCGAAGCTGGCTAGCGCGCGCCGTTCGAGAAACCGCCGCACCAGCCACTCGGCGAACCGCTTCTCCACCTCACAGGAGATCCTCTCCTGAACCAGGCGCCTGGCCTCCTGCAGCTCGACGCCGTTCTCGAACAGGAGGACCGCGTTTTTCTCCCAGGCCGCTTCCGCCGCCGAACTGCCCGCTTCGCTGATGTTCAGCCAGTCTTCTCTACGCTGCTGTAAATCGGCCCGGTCCAGGTACACTTCCAGCACCTCGGCGCGGTAAGCCTGGAAGGGATCCTTGTCCTGGGCAGGAAGCGAGAGGGAAATGAAAAGGAATGCCGCGGCGAGCAGGAGCGCGTAGCTCTTCATACCTCCCTCGGCGTAATGGAAGGATCTCGGCCACTATATCATCATTGCGGTGCCGGCCGCAAATTTAATTTTTATTCCTTATCAGACCGGTCCCAGCCGCTCCATGCCCTCGATGACCCGCCGGAGGACCTGCCAAAGGACCCCCACGCTGGCGATCTCCACGCATTCCTCCGTGCTGTGCACGCCGCGTATGGTGGGGCCGATGGAGGCCATCCGCAGATCCGGATCGATCCCTTTGAACACTCCGCACTCCAGGCCGAAATGGTAGGCCTTGAGCTGTGCCGGTCTTCCCAGGACCGCTTCGTACTCTTCCTTCACGAGGGCGTTGAAGCGGCAGACCGGATCGGCGGTCCAGCCCGGGTAGCGGTCATGCTGGCTGACTCGTGCTCCGTGCCGTTCACCGATCTGGCGAAGCCTCTTGCTGAGGCTGTCCAGCTCGCTCGCCACCGAGCTACGGTACATGAGGGAGACCTCGAAGGCCTTCCCTCCAGACCTGACGATGGCCAGATTGTTGGAGGTCTCCACCAGCCCTTCGATCTCCTTGCTGAAGGCGAGCGGGCCGTGCGGAAGCTCCCGGAGCAGCCCGCAGAGGGCCTCGGTCTGCCTGCGGGTAGCGGCCCTGGTTTCGCCGGCCTCGGCCACCTCGATCCGCATCCCCGGTTCCTTCTCCCGGCTCTCTATTAGGATTCGCCCTCGCCATTCCTGCAGCCGCTGCAAAGCCTCCGAGGTGCGATTCACAGGTACCAGGAAGGTGCAGGCGGCGCTCGCCGGGATGGCGTTGGTGGCCGTTCCCCCTTCCAGGCGGCCGATGCGCGGCTCCGAGGCTTGGCCCAGCTCCTCGAGGGCCTGCACGATCAAGAGGATGGCATTCAGCCTGGGAAGGTGGATGTGGATTCCGGAGTGGCCGCCGGCCAGCCCCTCCACCGACAGCCGCAGCGCCTTCGATCCGGCGGCTTCCCCGAAGGCGGCGGGCAGTACGTAGTCGGTGTACTCTCCCCCCGCCGTTCCGATGGTGATCAGCCCGAGTTCCTCGCTGTCCAGATTGAGCAGGTACTTGCCCCTGAAGAAGCCGGGCTTGAGGCCGAAGGCCCCGACGAAGCCCGCCTCCTCGCCCACGGTCAGCAGCACCTCCAGGGGTCCGCGCTTCAGCGCCGGGTCCTCCAGGGCGGCCAGGGCCAGCGCTACCCCGATGCCGTTGTCGGCCCCCAAGGTCGTACCCTGCGAGGCAACCACATCGCCCCGGATCCGCACGGGAATCGGATCCCGGTCGAAATCCACCGGGCAGTCGGCCGTCTTGGCGCAGACCATGTCCAGGTGGGCTTGCAGGACCAGGACGGGCGCCTGACGGCGGCCCTCCGAGGCCTCGCGGCGCAGCAGCAGGTTCCCCCTCTGGTCTTCTTTGCATCCGATGCCTCTCCGGCCCGCCCAGTCCTTCACCCAGGAGCGGATCCGCTTCTCCTTGCCCGAGCAGCGAGGCACGCCGGTGATCCCCTCGAAGAGCTCCCAGACCGCCTGCGGCTGCAGGCCGGCCAGCACACGCGCTTCCATGTCCCCACCTTTCACGACTTAGGCTCTCCGTGCCATTCGGACACGTGCCGTCTGTCGGCATCATTCAGATACTCGGGAAGAAGAGTCTGGTAGAAGCCCAGGTCCAGATGGTGGATCTGGGCGAGGATGGGAACGAACATGGCGTCGGCGTACTTCGGGAACCTGCCGTAGGTTTCGTAAACATAGGTGCAGTAGGCCTTGACGATATCCGTAATCGAATCGTAGAAGCCCGGCCGGGGCAAATCGTAGCCCTTCTTTCCATAGATCCCTTCCGGGCCCCACTTGAGCGCCGCGATCTCATCCACCGCCTGCTCCAGCGACCTGTACGGCGGGCAGAAGCCCTCCAGCACGCCGTCGATGCCCACCGGATTGTCGGTGGCCTGCGGGAAAGAGCCCTCCCGCCTCTTTTCGAAGCGCATGCCGAGCGCCCTCATGACCGTCGGCAGATCGATCGTGTGCATCAGGAAGGAGCCCAGCCCCATGGCCGTGGCGGCCAGGGCCATGTTCTGCATCGACATGCCGGCCTCGAGATTGCACAGCCACGGCAGCATGGCGTCGTACTGGGCGATGGTCATGCGCGGTCCGTGCAGGAAGCCGTTATCGATCCAGCGCCCCACCCCGGCCGGCCGGTCCTCGACCTCGTCCCAGAAACGCCAGCGGAACTGCGCCAGCCCCGTGAACAGCAGATTGATGTACTCCCGCGTGGTGTCCGCTATCGGGATGAACAGGGTGGTCCCCGGGAGGTTGACCAGGCTTTCGAAGGCGGAACCAATGGCGCTGCGCGGTATGTCGATCCTTCCATCCTTGAGCTTCACCGTGCCCATGCGGAAATCCTCCAGGATCCTGGCCCGGTCGCCGGGATCCTTCAGGCGCACCCGCTCCTGGGGCACGGCTTCCTTGGCCCGATAGCCCCGATAGTAATAGACCCCCTGGTCGTTGCTGAAGAACAGGTTCATGGTCAGCGAGGCGCACGGGCTCCCGCAGGTCCTGCCGGTGACGGTGAGGTGCCCCAGCAGGTGCCGGATCTCTTCCGCCGTGACGCCGGTCACTCCCGCCGCGGCGAAGCAGAGCAGCGCCGTCTCGATCTCGCTCAAGGCCAGAGGCTGCTCCGCGGAAGCGTAGCGCAGCCCGGCCCTGTTGGAGGGCAGCTTCCCGCCCTGTGGGAAGCGCCGGGTCCGCCTCTGAAACATGGTTTGAAACAGCGGGGCATCGAACTCCAACTGCATAATCTCCTTCCTCCCTATGGCCTCACTCCGTAGCGCTGGAAGATCCGGAGGTCCAGCCCCCGTTTCCGGAGCTCGTAGCCTTCGATCCTCTCCATCGGCTCGAGCCCCAGCTTCTTCGCCAGGTAGCCCGCCACTCCCTGGTCCATCAGGATCGCATCCACCCTGCCTTCGGCCAGAGCCCGCGCGAGCGCCTCCTGGCTCGCCAGCTCCATCTTGAGGGAAGTCGGCAGGGCATCGATGCCAGCGCCGTAGCTGTAGCCTGCCAGGATCCCCAGAGTGTGCCCGTGCAGCCGTGTCGAAAAGAGCAACAGTTTCTCCCTCTCGGGGGTGGGCGCCATCTGATAGACCCCGTCTGCCTTGCCGTCCTGCATCCACTGCAGGCACTGGTTCCAGGTCAGGAGTGTGGTGCTGGCGCGCAGGCCGAGGGCCCTCAAGGCTTCGCCGATCGTGTCCTGATCGATTCCCCGGACCTGGCCCTTCTCCTCGAACTGGTAGGGCGGATAAGGGTCGGCTACCAGACGTACCGTGCGAGCTTGCGGGCTCATGGGGCCTCTTGCTGGGACACCGCTTGCCTGCCGACGGGCTTCAGTGCCCGCAGGCCTTGGCCAGCTCGAGCAGCTCCGGATGCACCACCTCGCCGTTCCTGGTGAGCGGCTGGCCGCCGAGGGACACCGAGCAGTCCAGGCAGATGCCGTCGATGTGGGAGGCGGCCACTCGCGGCTTGCCTCCGGAATACATGGGGCCCTGGTACCCGAAGCCCCACTCGGTGCAGCCCCATACCCTCTCGTCCTCCGTGGTGGAGAAGCCCAGCCTGGCATTGGGGTTGAAACCGTAGCACACATGGGCGGCGAGGTACATGTTGGGATCGTTCAGCTTCTCGAACCAGCGCTTGACGATCTTCGCTTCCCTGCCCCCGCGGATGTCCTTGATTCGGCCCTTCACTACCTCGTAGACCACCGGCTCCGCCACCCGTCCGATGTCCGCTTCCCCGCCCCCGGAAATGGCCCCGTCGAAGACCATGATGCCGTTGATCGATTCCTCCCGCGGGGCCCAGCCGATCTGGCCCGTGAGGAAATGGCCTCCGGGCGTCTCGGCGATGTGCTCGTTGGCAAATGGCCGATTAGGGTCGTTTTCGAACTCCACTTCGGTTCCCGCGGCGTTGGTGATCTTGACCCGCTTGGCCCGGCGGGTCAGCTCCACGACCTTTTCCTGGAAAGCGATCTGGGCTTCGATGTTCACCTCGCCGATGCAGCGGATCAGCTGATCGGTGGACAGGCCCCCCAGCATCAGGTTCCGGGTCCGGCCGTTGCTCACCGCGCGCTCCCAGGCCGTTCCGTATAGAAGCCATTGGTTGTTGAGCTCGATCCAGGCGTCCGCTTCCGGGCAGGCGGCCACCAGCGGGCGCGGCAGGTAGGGATCCGTGGCCTTGCCGTAGCCTTTCGGGGTGGAGTGCCAGGCCACCATGACCTTGGCCCCGAGGGCTTCACCGGCCTTGGCCATTTCCTCCGCCACGCGGAACTCGCTGATCGAATCGATGGTGATCAGCAGGTTCTCCCCCTGCTTCAGGCGCAGGATCTCCCGCACCGTCTTGAACGCCGCCTTGAACAGCTCCAGGTCCTTGATGCTCGGCATGGTTTCCTCCAGCTTCTATGGTTTCCTCCGCGCCCTGGCCAGGAGCTTCTGGATGCTGGGGGCCAGCCCCTCGGGAAGCAGTACGATCACCAGGATGAAGATCAGGCCGAAGAAAATCCTCATATAGCGCTCCACCGGCACCAGCAGCTCCGGAACCAGGATCACGAACAGGGCCCCCAGTATCGGCCCGTAACGAACCCTGCTCCCTCCGATCAGGGGTATGAAAAAGATGTACACCGTAGAGAAGACCTCGATATCCACCGAGGAAACGAATCCGGTATAGTTCACGTAAAGCGCGCCCCCTAGCCCGGAGATGAACCCGGCGATGGCGTATGCCGCTATCTTGTACCAGAAGGTGTCGATACCCACGGCCTGGGCTAGCCGCTCGTTCTCCGAGATCAGGGTGAGGATCCGGCCCGTCCTGGTGTTCATGATCCAGAAGAAGAAGGCCACCACGGCCACCGTGAACAGGATCACCAGCAGGTACAGGTTCCTGAGCCCCAGAGGGCCCGAGAGCCCGCTGAAGTACAGGCCGCTCCGCCCCCCGGTAGTGTCCTGCAGCGCCTCGATGAGTTTGGGGAAGAGGATCGCCAGGAGGAAGGAAGCCATGCTCACGTAGAAGCCCCTGGCCCTGCTGGTGGCGAGGAAGATGATCACGCCCACCGCGCTGGCGGCCACGGCGCTGGCCAGCATGAACAGCGGCAGGTACCGCTCGGCCATGAGCGCCGGCACGATGGTGCCGTAGGCTCCGATGGCCATGGTCACGGAGTAGCCGAAGAATGGCTGCCCGCTCTTGAAGAACAGGAACCAGGCCACGTAGCCCTGGACCAGGAACAGATACACGTAGCCGCTCACCTGTTGAAGATACCCGCCCCTGAGGCTGAACAGCAGGGGCGCGAGCAGGATCAGCAGGATGAGGACTCGTTCAAAGCGATCTCTCACTGCCCAGTATCCCCTTTGGCGCGACGATCAGTACCAGGATCACGATGGCGTACAGGATGACGCTCTGCCACATGCCACTCAGAAAGTACCCGCTGAAGCTCATGACCATGCCGATCACCAGGGCGGAGATCATCCCGCCCCAGATGTTGCCGATCCCCCCTACCACCGCGACGATGAACCCCATGAAGCCCAGGTCCCAGCCGCTGGAAAGGTCGAGGTTGTACAGGGAGCCCCAGAAGATGGCCCCGACGCAGGCCAGGGCGCAGCCGATCCCCGAGGCGATGCTGAACACCCGGGTCGTACCGATGCCCACCAGCTTGGCCAGCTTCAGGTTCTGCGAGGTGGCCTGCCAGGACTTGCCTCCCTCCGTGTACTCCTCCGAGATGCGGATGAGCACCAGGGTCAGGATGGCGAAGCCCAGGGCCACGAGCTTGAAGGCTTCCACCGAGTAGCCGGCGAAGCGGACCGTGCCGAGGCGCGGCAGGGCGATGGAGATGTTCGGGCGGGGGAACACGGCCCGGATGATCCCTTCGAACACGAAGCCGAGAGAGACCGTGATGATGAAGAAGAGCGTGGAATCGCCTCCCATCTCGCTGATCGGAGTGAGCAGCACGCGTTGCGTCACGTACCCCACTACGAAACAGGCCGCCACGCCGGTCAGGATGGCCAGCCCCATGTTGTAAGGAAAGAGGTACCAGGTGATGAAGCCCCCGAAAACCCCGATCACGCCGATGGCGAAATTGGGGATGCCGGTGATGCCGTAGATCACCGCCACTCCGAGCACCGGCAGGGAGAGGATCCCGCCCATGATGAGCCCTGTAATGGTCCCGTTCAGCAGCACGCCGTTTCTCCCGGGCTACGCGTCATTCCACTCTCCCAAGGTACAGGTTCTTGACCGCCTCTTTGGAGAGGTTTTCGGTTTTTTCGTCGAAACGGATCTCCCCTGCCTCCAGCCCAAACAGCCGGTCGGCGATGTTGAGCACCTTGATGTTCTGCTCGGACAGCACGATGGTCTTGCCCGTGTCCTGCCTGATCTTGAGGAAGGTTTCGAACAGCCTGGTTACCAGCTTGGGGGCCAGCCCGATGGAAGGCTCATCCACCAGCATGAGCCTGGCGTTGGAGGCCAGGCCGATGCTCACCGCGAGCATCTTCTGCTGCCCTCCGCTCAAGGTGTTGGCGTTCTGCTTTCTTCTCTCCCAGAGAACCGGAAAAAGCTCGTAGGCGTACTCGATCAGCTCCCTGCGCTGCGCGTGCCGGCTCAGGATGACGCTCACCTCCAGGTTTTTCCTGACCGACATCGCGGGGAACACATTCCCGTCCTGCGGAATGAGCATCAAACCCTGCCGCCTGCGATGCAGCACCGGCCAGCGCTCGATGCGCTGGCCCAGGAACTCGATCTGGCCTTGCTTGACCGGCACCGTTCCGGCTATGGCTTCCAAAAGGGTGGTCTTGCCCGCGCCATTGGGGCCCACGATGCCCACGATCTCCAGATCGCGCACGTAGAAGTCGATGCCCTTCAGGGCGTTGACCTTGTCGTACGAGCAGGCGAGCCCTGTGACCTTCAGGATCACCTCATCGGAATGTGTCTGTCCTTGCTCCGGCACGGCCCTATTCCAGATATACGTCGTGGACGGCCTGGTTGCGCCGAATCTGCTCCGGAGTGCCCTCGGCGATCTTTCGGCCCTCGTCGAGTACGAAGATCCAGTCGGAGGTCCTCATGATCGGCCCCATTTCGTGGCCGATCTGGAAGATGGTGTACCCCTTGCCCTTGAGGGCTTCGATGACGGCGCAGATCTCCTCGGTCTCTGCTGGCACGAGGCCGCCGATCAGCTCGTCGAGTAGGATCAGCCTGGCAGCGGTGGCCAGGGCCCTTCCCAGCTCCACCAGCTTGCTCGCCAGGGGCGGCAGGCTGGAGACGACCTCGCCCCGTTTGTCATGAAGCCTGATGAGCTTCAGGATCTCCTCGACCCGCTCTCGCCTTTCCCGTTCGCCGAGCTTTTCCTTCAGCGTGCCCGCAGCGACGTTGTCGTAAACGCTCAAATTGGGGAAGAGGTTCTTCTGCTGATAGGTCCGGGCGATCCCCAGCCTGCAGATCTCATGGGGCTTCCAATGGGTGATCTCGGTTCCCAGGAACTCGATCTCGCCCGAATCGGCGGGCAGAACACCGGTGATCAGGTTGAACAGGGTTGTCTTGCCCGCCCCGTTGGGCCCGATGAGGCTCCAGATCCTGCCTTCCTGCAGCGTGATGCTCACTTCCTGCAGGGCCTGCAGTCCCTTGAATCTCTTGCAGACGTTGCGTATCTCCAGCATTCTTCGATTGGCGGGGATGGACAGGCAAGCTCGATGGCCGCCTGTCCATCCAGCATCCCGATTGATCTATTGAGCGGCCGGGTAACTTTCGTTCGATTCCAGCTTCCTCATTCCCTTCATTTCGTCGAGTATCTGGGTCATGGTCTGCTTGGGAGTCTCGTAGACCTTGACCAACTCTTCGTGAAGCGGGAAGCTGGGATCAAGCTTCGAGGAGCCGGGGACGAACTTGACGATGGCTCCCTTGGCCCCCCAGTTGTTGCCCAATCCGTCCAGGGGACCCATCGGGCTGATGCACACGTTCTGGAATGAGGTCTTCTGCATCAGGTCCACGATCACCTGCGGATCCTTGGTCTGGGCTTTTTCGAATACTTCCTTGATCCAGTAGATCACCTGATAGTAGTTATTCGTATACGCTTCCGGGAAGGACTGCGCCCCGTACTTGGCCTGCCATTTCTTGACGTACTCCGCCCAGGCCGGGCTGGTCGGATCATGGTCCGCCAGGGTGTAGGTGTTCTCCGCCCCGTACGCTCCGGTAATCTTGGCTCCACCCATGTTCGAGTAGGTCGTCTCGTACAGGAAAACCCGCGGCATAGCGCCGGCATCCTTTAGCTGCTTGGGGATGCTGAACCACCCGGCTCCTGTGTACACGCAGAACACCGCGTCCGGCTTTTCCTTCTGGATGAGGAGCACCTCGGTGGTATAGTCGGTCTTATCCAGGGGCGTGTAGATCACCGGCCCGATCTCGAAGGGTTGCCCGTTCTTTTCCCAGTAGGCCTTCAGCCCCATGCCGTTGCTGTAGCCCCAGTCGTAGTCTCCCGCCATCAGGGCGACCTTCTTCACGCCCATTTCGTGGAAGAACTTGCCGGCGTTCTGCCCGATGAAGTAATCGGCGTATCCGTAGTACACCACCCACTTGGTGACGGGAACGGCGCCCGAACCCATGTACTTGCTCATGCTGAGGTGCCCGCCCACGAAGGCGGGGATCTTGTACTTGGGGGCCAGCACGCACAGGGGGCTGATGGTCACCTCCAGCGCCGCTCCCCCCATGACATCCGGCTTCCAGGTGGCGACCTCCCGCTCCAGCTTTCTCTGCAGGACGGAGGGCTTGGTTTCGGTATCGATGACCTTGTATTCGATCCCGGAAAAGCCCTTGATTCCCGCCGCGTTGATTTCCTCGACGGCCAGCTTCATGGCCCGGTCGTAGCCCGGACCGATGTTCCCGGCAGCTCCCGAGAACTCCACGGTTCCCAGGATCCGGATCGGCTGCAGCTTTTCTTCCCCTCCGCCCGCCATTAGGGGACTGGAGAGGAAAAGCGCCGCCAAGAACAGAACGCACGCCAGCAAAGCAATTTTCTTGTTCATCTCCCAACCTCCCTTCCAGGTTGATTCACGATTGCCTGTGTCTGGTCTCCTGCCAGCGCGGAGACCGCTCGCATCCGAACCATGTACCTTTGCCCCCGGACAGGCCGGTGACTGCAGGCTTTCCGGCGTCGTCGGGATGTCACAGATGAGCCCTACAGGGATTGTAATGATATCTCTTTTCCTCATGGGCAGGATCACTGACACCCGCAGTGAAGAAAGAGCAATTTAGAAAGAGGCAAATACTGTATATAGTAGCCCGATTCGTTTGTCAAGAGAAGCCGCGTTTTCCACACATTCGCCAGCGGTCCTTTAGCGAGTCGATCTTATTGTTCTCGACGGCCTGGGTCACGGTTTTCGAGACGAAGGTGATCTTACTGCCGGCGGCAAGCGATCGGATAACACGGCCGGAGCGGGAGGGGATCGCGCAAGGCGCCGGTTCGGCCTTAACCGGCAGGGATGGTGAGCTAGGTCTTTCTCGCCTTCCCTAGAACAGCAGCCCCTGCTCGCCGCGGAGGCGCTCCTCCATCTCCGAAACGATGGCCTGGAAATCCTTCGGCTGCCCCACGAAGTCCAGGTGATCCGAGGCGAGTATTAGAACCGGCGCCAGATCGAAGCCGTCGATCCATTCCTCGTACAGCGCATTGAGCTCGGCGAGGTACTCCTCCGAGATATTCGCCTCGAAGCCGCGCCCGCGCTGCGCGATGCGCCGCTTCAGGGTCGGCACGGAGGCCCGCAGGTACACCACCAGGTCGGGGGGCGGAAGCAAAGTGATGACCGTGCGGTACAGCTCGAGGTAGGTAGCCCAATCCCGCTCGCTCATCCGGCCGTGGATGTAGAGGTTGCGGGCGAACACCTCCGCGTCCTCGTACAGCGAGCGGTCCTGCACCACCGACCAGGGGTCGTCCATCAGGGCGTGGTGCGAGCGCACCCGGTGGGTCAGGAAGAACACCTGGGAGTGGAAGGCCCATCTGGCCATGTCCTGGTAGAAGTCTTCCAGGTACGGGTTCTCGGTCACCGGTTCGAAATACGGCTTCCAGCCGAGCCGCTCGCACATCATGCGCACCAGCGTTGTCTTCCCCGACCCGATGTTGCCGGCGAGCACGACGTACTTCTTCATCGGCGCCTCAGCCGCCGCCACCAGCCTGCGAGCCGTTCGCGCGCCCATTTCGTGGCCGCGGCTCCGTAGCCGCCCGGGCGCTCGGCGTCCTCGGCCTGCTCGGTGCGATCCGCCCTCTTCAAGAGGTCCGCCACCGTTTGTCCGGCCGGGAAGGCCAGGGCGGAGTCCAGGATGGCGCCCAGGAGCGAACGGGCCTGAAGCGCGGGATCCGCGGCGGAAGCCTTCGGCGGAGCTGCGGCGCCGGGCCCTGGCGCGCCGAGCAGGGTCTGGATCAGCTCCCGGACCGGAATGGCGTCCAATGACCGGGAAGGCACCAGTGCGGACTGGTTCTTCCCGGTTGCCAGCAGGAGGTTGGCGCTGCTGAACCTGTCCACGAAATGCTTCACGTCGGGCTCGGCCGCCAATAGCTTCCGGGCGAGCCCGGCGCAGGATAGCGGAGCCTCGCCGCGCAGGAAGCGGCCGGCGATCAGCAGGTATATCTCCAGGCCCAGGAGCAAGGTTTCAGCGGGGCTCATCTCCTCGCGTCTCTTGCCGGACCCCGTCTTCCACCAGTTTTGGTGCACGTAGGCGGTTTCCAGCGATACGAGCACGATGGTCCAGGCCACGTACAGCCAGATGAGGAAGATCGGGATGGCCGCCAGCGACCCGTACATGATGGATAGGCGGATCACGTAGGTCACCCATAGGGAGAAGATCCGGCGGGCGGCCTCCCAGAGCACTGCCCCCACGGCCGCGGCCAGCAGCGCGCTGCCCGTGCGCACGACACCGGAAGGGATGAAGCGGATCATCAGCAGGAGCGCCAGAAAGATGAACAGGGAGGGAAAGATGCCCAGGAGAAACGGCGCCGTTTTTTGGATATCCGGTAGCGACAGGCTGACCGCGACCGAGCGCAGCGCACCGGTCAGGTTCAGCCCGATGGAGATTACGAAGCTGCCGACGATCAGGATGGAGGCGTAGGTAGCCAGCTTGCCCAGGGATTTTCCGCGTATCCTGGAGCCCCATACGGCGTTGAAGTTGTTCTGGATCGTGCCCAATAGAAAGATCGAGGTGACCAGGAAGAACAGCAGCCCTACGACCCCGAGCGCCCGGGTGTTTTGCACGAAGCGCCGGACGTAGAGCATGATCTCTTCCTGACTGGCGGGGAGGAGCTGCTGAATCAGGAAGCGCTGGAGCTTGTCGAGCAGATCGGAGAACGAGCCCAGCGACGAAAACAAAGAAAATAGCAGCGCGGACAGCGGTACCAGGGCGATTAGGCTGGCGAAGGCCAGCCCTGAAGCCCGGTTCAGGCACTGATTCTTCTGAAACTCGATGAAGACCTGTCTTACGAAGGAAGGGAATGAACGGCGAACCTGTGCTTCCTTGCTGCCGGCCACCGGGGGCATTATACCGAAGCCGGCCCCCGGATAGCAAACCCGCTTCCTTGAAGGCCTGCCGCCCGGACAGGTAAACAATACGAATCGGACACGGTATACTACGTTGAAAGCCGAAGGGGGTGCCTGCCGTGAGCGCGCGCAACAACAAGCTGAAATCCACCACCCCGCAGGATTTGGAGTCCCGCTACCGCAAGATCTTCGAGACCGCGGAGGTCGGCCTGTGGGAGGAGGACTACTCGCGGGTGAAGGCGGAGCTCGACCTGCTGCGGCAGCGGGGGGTCTCGGATTTCCGGGACTACTTCAGGGCTAACCCGCAGGAGGTCATCCGCCTGGCCGGGCTGATCCGCGTTCTCGACGCCAACGCCCAGGCGCTGAAGTTCCACGGGGCGAAATCCCTGGCCGAGCTGGAAGGCTCCCTGGAGAAGATCTCCGTGCCGGAGGCCTTACCCGCTTTTTCCGCGGCCCTGGCCGCGATCGCGGAAGGGAAAGACTGCTTCGAGAGCGAGGTCCCCGGCAGGACGCTCGAGGGCCAAAAGCGCTACTCCTTCATTCGCTTTTCCATCCCTCGGCTGGATGCGGAATTCAAGCGGTTGATCGTAAGCACCGTGGACATCACGCAGAGAAAGCTGACCGAGCTGGCCTTGAAGAACAGCGAGGACCGCTACAGGAGCATCTTCGAAAACGCCAAGGTTTCATTGTGGGAAAACGATTTCTCCACGGCCTACGAAGCCATCGAACAGATGAAGCGGCAGGGCGTAAGCGACTTCCGGCGCTACCTGGAGGAACACCCCGCCCTGATCAGGGAGTGCCTGGGCAAGATCCGCGTCCTCGACGTCAACCGGGAGA
>Ga0315280_10003476_pt1 | contig 24174 bp, 28 predicted proteins | sample YL17G06_40_MG_FD_203697 | JGI IMG/M metagenome (GOLD analysis project Ga0315280, IMG submission 203697) | Sediment microbial communities from Yellowstone Lake, YNP, Wyoming, USA - YL17G06_40 | ecosystem: Environmental > Aquatic > Freshwater > Lake > Sediment | place: USA: Wyoming | collected... | reverse complement strand
CTGTGGGAGCTAGTGCTAACCTTCAGAGGTTGAACCGCGGGGGTGGCGGAACTGGTAGACGCAAGGGACTTAAAATCCCTTGGCCCGCAAGGGCCGTGCCGGTTCGATTCCGGCCCTCCGCACCAATCTTTCTAATGAGTTGCAGCGATCGGTAGCCCCTCTGCGCGAACATTGCTTTGCTCGACTGTGGGGACTTTTGTGACGTGAATTGGGCCTTCGCGGTCCTTCCTGAGGGGTGGCCCCGTCACGCGGCCCAGTCCCTGCACAGCAGCTCGGCTTGTTCGAGGGCGGTCTGGGTGGCTTTCTCCTGCTTGTCGGGCGGGTAGCCGTGTTTTCTGAGGATTCGCTTAATCATCGTCCGCAGCTTGGCGCGCACGCTTTCTTTGACGGTCCAGTCGATGGTCGTATTCCGCCGGACAGTCTCTACAAGCTCGCGAGCGATATTGCGCAAGACCTCGTCGCCCATGATTTTGACAGCGCTGTCGTCGACCTCTAGAGCGTCGTAGAAGCCCAGCTCCTCTTCACTCATCCGCAGCTTTTCGCCGCGCCGGCATGATACCTTCCTCCTGCTGACCTGGCGGACGTGGCGGAACTGGTAGACGCAAGTGACCTAAAATCCGATCGCGCCGGGCTGAATCCATTTGTACGATTTCGTAGCTGGTAGGAGAACTTGAGCGTAGGGTTCTCCTTTTCGATGGCCACCATGGCGTCATCTAGGAGCTTGCTGATCGTGGGTTGCTTGGTGTTCGCCTGGAGATATGACCGGCGCGCCACCTTGGGCACCCAGAACATGTTTTCGGCGGCATACTCGTCACGGTCCTCAGGATCGGCTGGAACGGGAGTTCCTGTCCGCCTATACCCCGCAGCTCAATCCCGTCGAATCCCTAGTCCCGCCCTTGGGCGAGGCTGACGTACTGATGGGGCTGTCCGCCTCCCCCCGGCGACGGGGGGGAGCGCAATCGTCCTCAGGAGCTACGGTGCTCGAATAGATGGTTGATCGCGACTCGGCAATTGCCTGTCGCAGATCTCAACCGACGAGGAAGCCAAATTCAGAACGACCCGATGCTGAACGGCATCTTTCCACTTGCTCGTCGGTGGCTCTGCGCCGCTTCGAGGAAAGTGTGCCCAAGAAAGGTCTTGACACCGGCGCGCACCTCATAGAGGGGGAATTAGGGCGGGATCCCGGGGCCTGGGATCTCGCAGGGATAATTAACGACTGCAGCCTTCGGACACTCCTACTCCCTTCAGGCTGCGTGCGGGGCTGGTTGGTTCTCAGGCAAAAAAGAGACGACGGCTTTTTCCATCTCACGAGCCGTCGCGATATGCTCGGGGTAATTTACCACCCGGATGTCAAATGAGAAGCACTCACTGGCACCCGAGGCAGCCCGCAAACGATCTGCGATCCGGTCCGCCACGCGGTAGGCGTCGGCTGCGGATACGCCGGGCAGCAGGATTCCGAACACACCGGGCCGGAACTGATAAATGGAGTCTTCCCGGCGCAATGTGTGGATAAGCGCTTTGGCACCGTCACCAAAAGCCGAGGTGATCTCCACGGGCTCGGATAGCTCCCTCGCAGGCCTCAATTGCACAACCAGCAGCGAGAGGGGCTCTTGGGTGTTGGACGCACGGCGAAACTCCATCGCTACCCGGTCTTGGAAATGGCCGAATCCCGGCAGCGATTCCAATAACTCGGCGCTGGCCTCGTGGCGAATCTGCATCATTTGGCTCTGTTCCTCGACAAGCTGCTTCCGGAGCTGGCGAATCGTCAATTGCCGATCCAGAAAGTAGCCGGCGAGCAGGATGGAGAGCACGCAGAAGCCGAAGAACGTTTTTCGCAAAGTTGGGCCGCTCAGTATGATTGGGTTGGAAAAGACCGTCGGGTACATCAGCAATGCCGTACCCGTGGCCAAGATCGAAATGACCGTGATGGCCAGCAGCCACAGGTGCAGTTCGCGGCGGTCCAACGTCGTCGGATCAATTCGGTCAAAAACTCGCATGACTCAGCTGCTCCTGCCGCATTCCCCGGCCTCCCTGGTGCTACGACCCTCTCAGAATACCCGTGCGGGCTGCCCGCTACGCTGTTTGTTGCGGCGCATCCAGCACCTCGCGAACCTTGCGGGTCAGCGAATCCCGCGTGAAGGGCTTCTGAAGAAATTGGACGCCTTCCTCCAAAATGCCATGAGGCACGATCGCGTTGTCCGTGTAGCCGGATATATAAAGAACCCTCAGCCCCGGACGCAAAAACGCCACATGTTCGGCCAACTGCGGCCCGCTCATCGTCGGCATGACCACGTCGGTCAGTAAGAGGTGGATGGGTCCTTCGTACCGCTCACAGACTTGCGCGGCTTCCGTGGGATTCGAGGCCGTAATCACCTTGTACCCCTTCAATTCCAGAATCCTTCTTGCCAGGTCCCGCACTCCCTCCTCGTCTTCTACTAGCAGGATGGTCTCGGAACCCCCGGCCAGCGGCGCGCCCGGGGAAATAGCCTCCACCGGTTGGGCGGCCTCTTCGAGTCGCGGCAGATAGATCTTGAACGTCGTTCCATGGTTAGGCTCGCTATAAAGCCAGATGTGGCCCCCGCTCTGCTTGACGATCCCATATACCGTGGCCAGTCCCAAACCGGTTCCTTTGTCCTTCTCCTTGGTGGTGAAGAAGGGCTCGAAGATGTGGGCTTGCGTTTCGGCATCCATCCCAACGCCGGAATCGCTCACCGCGAGCATCACATAGCGACCCGGCAACACGCTCACGCGGGTGCGCGTGTCGCCTTCGTTGAGCTCCACGTTCGCCGTTTCAAGGGTCAGTTGGCCGCCCTGGGGCATGGCGTCGCGCGCATTGAGGGCCAAGTTCAGAATGACCTGCTCGATTTGTCCCGGGTCAGCTTTCACCCATCCCAATTCCGGCTCGAGCACCGTACCCAACTCGATGTTTTCCCCAATCAGGCGGCGCAACATCTTGTCGATGTTGGTGACGACGGCGTTCAAATCCAGCGCCCGCGGTGCTAGTATTTGGCGGCGGCCAAAGGCCAGGAGCTGGCGCGTCAGGGAGGCGGCTCGTCCCGCAGCTTTCTTGATCTCCTCCACGTAGGCGCGCATCGCGTCTGCAGCCCCGAGCCTCTCCAGGACGAGATCGCTATAGCCCGTCACGATGGTCAGCAAGTTGTTGAAGTCGTGAGCGACGCCGCCCGCCAGGCGACCCACCGCTTCCATCTTTTGTGCTTGCCGTAGCTGCTCCTCGAGGCGCCAGCGCTCGCTCAGATCCTCGGCGATGATCTTGAAGCCTTGCAAGGCTCCGTGTTCGTCCAACACCGTCCGACCGCTGACCCGGACCTGGACGGGTGTACCATCCTTCCGCCGCCACTGGGCTTCGAGACCATCGAGCCGGCCGTTTTGCCGGTACTGCTGGAGCAACCGTGCACCCTCGTCAGGGTCCCGAATGACATCGTGGACGAGGTTCGCCGCCAGAAGATCGGCCTCGGACTCGTAGCCGAGCATCGCCACGAGTGCCGGATTGACGGCCAGAAATTTTCCGTTCACGTCGCACCGAAAGATGCCATAGGTGGCGCCCAGGATGAGGGAGCGATAGCTTGCCTCCGAACGGCGCAGCGCTTCCTCCTCTCGCTTCCGGTCGGTGATATCGCGCAGTACGTGCACGGAACCATACGCAGTTCCGGAAGAGTCGAAGAGGGGCGAAACGGTGACGTCAAAAACCTTGCCCAGCCGGGCCACCTCGATATCGCATCGCTCCTCTTTCCCGGTCCTCAGCAGGCGTCGGAACGGGGAGCCGGGGAGAGGTCCGGCCGTGTCGCCGAGCACTTCGTAGCAGTACTTGTCGATCAACTGGCTGGGTTCCAATCCAAGCAGCGCCGCGGCAGCGCGGTTGGCGCGCTGGATGCGGTACTGGTTGTCCACAAGGAAGACCGGGTCGGGGACGACGTCAAACGTCAGCTCCCATTCCTGCTTGGCACGGTGGATTTGCTCCTGGAGCCGGGCGGCATCCTCGCGGTGGGCCTTGTCGCGCAGCACGCGCTCGACGACCACCGGCAGACGCTGCAGGCGATTCTTCAGGACATAGTCAGCCGCGCCCTGCTTGATGCATTCGACGGCCGCTAGACCGCCCAACGTCCCGGCGACCACCACGAACGGAATATCTTTCCTGGACTTCTTCAGGATCTCCAGGGCGTCCATCGCAGTCCAGGCACGCAGATTGTGGGCGGCGAGGATAATGTCATAATCGGTCCGCGCCAACTGCTGTCGGAGGTGCGCGAGCGAGTCCACAACCTCAAAACTCAGGGCATAACCCACCTGCTTCAGGAGCGTCACCATCAGTTCCACGTCCTGACGGTTATCCTCGAGAATCAGCGCCCGTAGCGACCGCGGCGAGGGAGAGGGCCTGTTGGCCTGCACTTTCTTCATCATTGCCTCGCTCTACCTTGGCCGGAAGGCACTCGCCGGCGGGGGCTCGTTCACGGTTCCCTCCTTCATGAGCGAGGCTTCCAGTTTTGCCATCCGCTCCTCGATGCTGGCGAGGGTTCCACGATCTTCTTCCCGGTGAAACATTGGGTTGTTTACCCACCAATCCATCCCCATTTCCTTGGCTTTGTCGACCGAGCAGATGACCAAGCGGATCTGGATAGTTAGCAGCTCGATGTCGGCTATATTCACTTTGATGTCGCCAGCGATGACGATTCCTTTGTCTAAAATGCGCTCCAGCACGTCGGCCAAAGTTGAACTTTCCACCGCGTGTATCATGCTGCGTTGCTGCGCCATGGCATCTCCTTTTACAGAAGCTTTCCGAGCGGGCCGAGATCCAAGTTGAGATCCTCTTCTTCCAGGCCGAATTCCTTGCGGAGCCGATCAATCTCCTGGGCTTGCCTCATCAGCGTCAGTCCGAGCCTTTCAATCTGCTGGTCACTTAGGGAGCCGGCCTCGATGCGGCGGATGGCCTGGCGCTCTAGTAATTCGTGAAGGAGCTTGACCACAGTCAGCACCAGTTGTCCGAGCCCGTTCTTGGTATTGTTCTCATCGAGATTCAACCGGGCCCTCTGCCCGAGCAGACCCCCAGATGGTCGAGGCCGAGGTGAAGGGTCTGCTTTCATCACCTGGGCAAAGTCACTCAGGGCTTCAGACTCGACCCGCGCCAGCTCAGGTGAGTCCATTCGCCTTCTCCTTTCCAATGCCCATGCCTGCGCCCAATTCCACCGGCGCTCGGGAAGAACCTTGGCGCAGCGTCTCGATCGACGAAAGCACGATTTGCAGTCCCAGGTAAATGAGGTCGATATCGGCGACCGAGATCGTTACATCCCCGGTCACCACAACCCCCTTGTTCAGCACCCGGTCGAGCGCCTCGCACAAAGAGATTCGCCTGGCGTCATCCAGCGCGAGCCCTGAAACCACAGCGGGCCGACTTTCTGTGTTGGTTTCAGCAGACATAGGCCCTCGATTCCACGCGGGTGCCTTGGTAAAGGGCCTTCCCCAGTTCTCCCAGCCGGTGAAGGCCGCGCATCTCTCCGCGGCGATAAACCACGGTGACGTCCTTGCCCGAAAGACTTTGTTGAAACTTCTTTTGGACCAGGGACTCCCTGCGATACAAGGCGGAACACAACTCGCAATCACTGGGGGGCGTGACAAGGTTGAGAAACAGTCCGGGCACCTGAATGCGCAAGCGTTCGCAGGCGGCCACTAAATCCCGCGTTTCCTCCAAGGCCATATCCGTTGGAATGCTGACCGCATAGAGAGCGGCCCTGGCCGGATCGCTCAACAGTCCCCGCAGTCTCTTGAGATTTTTCGACATCGTCACCAATTCCTGAGAGAACTTGGTCAGTCGAAAGACCTGCCGGTATTTCAAGAAGAGGTCGAAGAAAACCTTGAGCCACTGGTCAATGATTTCGGGAAGCTCCAGCAGCCGAACCAGGTGACCCGTCGCGGCGGAGTCGAGAACCAGAACGTCGTAGCGGCCCGAGGCGAGCAGCGCCATGACCCGGGTCAGGGCCATCACCTCGTCCAAACCGGGAGGGGAGAGATCCAGAATCCTCTCGAGGACCTCGCGGTCGAAGGTCAAATCAAACTGGCTCGACACCGATTCCAGGAATTTCTCAATGTCCCCCGCGTATTGTTTTTTCAAAGCCTCAAATTCCGCCTGCGAATCGATCTCCATGGCCGTGAGGCCGGACATCACGACCCTCGGCTGGGAGTCGATTTCCATCTCGAGACAAGCTGACAACGAGTGAGCAGGCCCCGTCGAGAACAGAAGGACATCCTTCCCGGAATTGTTGCGCGCTAGTTGCAGGGCCGTAGCGCAGGCCAGCGTCGTCTTCCCCACGCCGCCCTTGCCCGCAAAAATCAGCAGGGTCGCCTCGGGCGGAGGCCCCTGGACGGATGCCTCCACCCTGAGCGCCTGGACTGCCGACGGCGCGCGCTCCGCGGGAGGGGCTTGGGTGATTTGCCCGACCCCATCCCAGAACGACTCGAGAGCTTTCCGCCCACGGACCTCCTCGGCGTAAAGCGGGACAGTCCAAAGTGCAAACCTGGACAACTGGGTTTGGCTGAAAAGATTCCGCAGTTCCCGGATCTGGCGGAGGCGTTCATCCCGACAGACCGCGCAAGGATTATCGGGATAGAGCCGGTTGATCACGATATCGTTCATCGGCAGCTTGAGACGGTCCACTTCCTTCACGATCGCGACGGTCTCGCGGATACTCATCGCTTCGGCAAGCATCACCGGAACAAAGCGGCAACGCGCCGAATCCCGGAGCAGCTCTTCCATTCGTTTCACCGAGGCCGCCAACTCCTCGAGGAAGGTATCGAGCTCGTCGCGATAGTGGGAGCGGGTGAAGGCCCATTTCATGTAGCGGTGCTTGGCCAGCAACGTTTCCAGCATGGCAAGCCATTTGCGGAGGAATTCCGGCATGGCGAGCAAGCGGAGCGTGTGACCGCTGGGGGCGGTATCGACAATAATGCAATCGTAGCTGCGATTTTCCACCCACGCGGAGATCTCCAGAAACGCCATGAGTTCATCCAGGCCGGGCAAGGACAGGTCCAGAAAGCGGTTGATTTCGTCGTCATCGAGGAAGGTTCCGCGTGACGCGATTTCCCGGAGTTTGTCGCTGTGTTTGTCCTTGAAGGTGGCGAGGTATTCCCGGGCGTCCAGTTCGGAAACCTTCAAATTGTCGGGCGGGAGCAAGCCCGCCAGGCTATCGGCGAGAGAGTGAGCAGGGTCTGTGGAAACCAGTAGAAAAGATGACTCTGGTGAGCGTTGGGCCGATCGTAGTGCCACTGCGGCAGCGCAAGTGGTTTTTCCGACGCCTCCTTTCCCACCGAAGATCAGTAGTTGTAGGCCTCGGGAGTCCAAAAACGAGGGAGTGGCCATAGTCTCCACGCATCTGATGCGCCCCTCACGCGACTCTTCTCTCTACACTTTGGTCCTTTTCTTCTTCCTCGCCGTTTTTCCGTTCGATGGTCCTGCCACGCTTTTGTATTCTGTCCAGCCGTTCGAGTAAGGTCTTTTCTTCCGCTGCAAAACCTTCCTCCGAGATCTTCCCGGTTTCTAGCATCATGTAAAGATTACTCAGCTCGGCGGTGGTGGATTCGGTCTCGTTGGCAAGCTCCTCCTGGGCGGCGTTGTGAATCTCACGGAAGATCCAGAGCACACTGCGGATCGGAAACATCAAGAGGTCATCCACGAGCACCATTGCATCCTCCCGTATCGCCAGTCTTAGCAGGGTGCTGAAAAACCGTCCATGTCATGCTGAGCGCAAGCGAAGCATCTCGGCGGCGACTGGAGGCAACGAACTTAGATCGTTCGCTTCGCTCACGATGACATACTCCAGGCCTTTTTCAGCACCCGGTTTAGAGCTCGAGGTCGATCTCCACAAAGTTGTGAGGGGCCCACGGCCCGTTGTAGTCGAAGGCGAAGTTGTTATCAAACTGCTGCGCGGCCTTGAAAACGCCGCCCTCGAACTGCGGCATCGCCGCCCGCGCGACCAGGCAGGCCAGATTCATCACCTCACGTTCGTTGCGGCATTTATTGCGCTCGATCTCCGAGCAGTGAGGCGCGAGAATGCCTTCCACCTTGTCGGTGTACTCGTCCCGGTCCTCGTTGAGTAGACGGTCGAACATCCTCCCGACTTCGATCTTCTGTTCCTGTGAAGGCTCGCGGTGGCCTCCCAGGAATCGGTCCCGGGCGAGCCTAAGCTCCGGATGGGTATTCACGAAATACTCGAAGATGTTGGGCACGTCCCAAGCGACTCGCAGACCCATTTCAACTCTGCCCGCGACGCGGCGGAGTTGCTCGACTAGAGCATGCTGGTTCCGAGAAAGCATCTTTCGAACTGCTTCCGGGCTGTCCGCGAGGATCCCGAAGGACATGGGCAGCGGCGTGGCCTCCGCCATGAGCTTTTTGAGGACTTCCTGATGGGCCGCGAGACGGGAGCGTTCCGGGCGGATCGTTCCGCCGGGCAGGTCGCTGACGACGGCCGCCACTCGCCCAACAGGGATCGAATACACCTTACGTCCATCGATGCCGACGTCACCGTACGTCCGGCCTTGAGCGTCGGTTATGACCGCGTAAAGGTACGTCGTGCCCCTAGCTGCAGTTTGACTCGGCAGGCGTTTCTCAGCCGCTTTCGGAGTCGAGGTTTGGCCCATACTCACTGATTTTCCTCTTCCGGAAAGCGGCAGGCGTAGTGAAGGATGATCTCCACCAGCATCGCCGCCCGGAACATGGCGTTTTCGGGCTCGGTAGTCAGGACCTGCGCGGCGATTTCGTCCGCTGTGCGGCCCGAGGCATGGAGCTCCAAGATACGAGCGAGCAAGGTCTGGGAGGCTTGAGCGTGGTTCCGATCCATGAGCTCGGGTTCCTGTCGATCCCCGCGGGTACCTCTTTCTCCAGGGTTTTCTCCGCCCAAGGCCCCTCGCTCCTTTCCCGAAGTCGATCTCCGAGGATATCTATCGTCTGTTTCCTGGCTCTCCTTTACCCGGTGCGGCGAGGCCCCGAAGCCCCCGCCCCCCGGGCAGCCGCGTTCATCGGGTTGACAACGCGCTCGAATACCTCCTCAGCCGAAGGCTGCAGTACGCTATTCACTTGCTTGACCGCTTTGATACTGCCCTGTTCCGTGCGGATCTCAAGGATCGCCCTGCAGGCGAAACACTTGACCGGACCCTCATAGTCGTCGTAGGCGTCGTCCAGATCCACCTTGTGCCCGCAAGCCAAGCAGTTAATTCGCATATCTACTCCTCCGAGTCCCCAGGACAGCCATGTGCGGGCGAAGCCCACCGGGCGGCCCGGGCTAGGTGACGTGCACTGGCTCCCCGTTCAGCTTCCTCACCGCCCGCTTGACCGTCCTCTTGGCTCTGATTTCCAGGACCACACCCCCAAGATACGCGGCCATCCGATAGATCGGCTGCCACGGCAAGATTAGTATAACTAGCAAGAGCGCCAGTATCGGAAAGCCCCAACAACCCAGTGCCGTGGCGACGGCAACCTGAACGACCTGTCGGAGCTCCTTTTCGGTTTCAAGAAACATCTCTCCTCGCCCCCTGGGCAGCCTTGTTCATCGGGTTGTGAACGCACTCGAAGACCTCCTCAGCCGAAGGCTGCAGTACGCTATTCACTTGCTTGACCGCTTTGATAGTGCCCTTTTCCGTGCGGATCTCAAGGATCGCGCTGCACACGAAGCACTTGACCGGACCCTCATAGTCGTCATAGGCGTCGTCGAGATCCACCTTGTGCCCGCAGCAAAGACAGTTGATTTTCATTTACTCCTCTCTTTCCCCTACCGAGTCCCTGGGTCCGTAGGCCACGACGTTGAGTTGCCCGTCCACCCGAAGTAAGTAGTCCTGGCAATCCAGCACCTCCTTTCGTACCGGCAACCCTAAAGCCCGTATGGTCGCATTCGGCACATAAACCTCCGCCTCGGCCTCCCAGATTCCCTTCTCGGCGTCGATCTGTACCAGCTTCGTCACGCGCGCCTCCCGAACGTCCGGCTGTTTCTTCAAGAAGTCGCAGACCGCATTTCGGACATTGTCAATAAGAGAGTGCGGCGGGCGACTTTGCGCTTGAGGATCGCTCGCAGGCAACACCGGTTGGGCCATAGTGACGGTCTCCAGAATGTTTGCCAATCTGTTCGTCTCCTTGCCCTTGTGGCTGCGCTCAGCGGACACCCTGCCCCTTGCAAGGGGTGCAGTAAAAGACCCCGTCTTCGCCCGTTCCCCTGCATTTGGGGCAGGTGGCGGCCTCCTTGCGGACGGACACAGCTCCCGCCCCCCCACAGGCGAGGCAGCTCAGGTCGCCGCCTTCCCGTCCTGAGCCGAAGCACCTCAGGCAGGTGACCACGGGCGGGGTGACCTTGACCTTGCCGCTGGCCCCGCACACAGGGCAGCGGCTGGCGTGGCCATACTTCGGGTTCACGCCGCTGCCGCCGCAGTAGGCACAGTCCACCGAGTCCACGAAATGCTTACTCCGAGACCGTCTCTCTTCGCGTGCCCTGTGCCGGGCGAGGACTTTCTGGGCGTATTCCATGGGCTACCCTGCCATCCTTCCTTGCCCGGAGCGCGCTGAAGGCGGCAGCACACGCAACGGACCGGATACACGCTCGAAGTGTTCGCTCCACTCCTGGTTGAGCCAAAGGCGCTGCGCTCCCCTCGAAGCCAGCCACTTTTCCTGGAGAAGGATCCGGCGTCGATCCAGATGCGCCATCAGCACTCCCGTGGCATTCGGGAACGAGCGGAAGCTCTTGATGTGTCGCATCGTTCTAATGTGGGCGGAAGTCTTCAGGGTTAACATCGGGTCTGTCCCTTTTAGTATCGGAGCTTGAACCCACCTGTCGTCGGGCGGGCCGCGGGCTTGAGTTCCAAGCCGGGAACGCCCCTGGGCCGGCCGCCGTTTGGCGGCCCCTCCAGGGCTTGCAAGAGCGCGGCCTTCTCGGCTTCGATTTCCTTCAAGCGAGCGTCGATGCCGGCCATCCGCTGGCGGGCGCTGCTCCTCTCCTTGCCGCGCCTGACTTTCTCCATCTCCAGGCAGCTAATCTTCAGGTATGCCCTGGATGGCAGAGTTATCTCATCAACCCTTCCTGAGTGGGTACGAATGTCCCGCAAGCCTCTCCTGGGGATCGCCATACCTTCACCTCCCCTTCTTTCGATCGGCTTTTTTCTGGAGTTTCGGCTTTCCGCACACCTTCCCGATTGCCTCCTCCACCTTTTGCCACATGAGCGACTGGCCGTCGCGAGTAACTTTCGCCGTGTCCGTCTTGAGAACGTCGCAGCAGACCCACCAAAAGGTGGGATCCTCGATCCGGGCGCGGCTGTGGCGGAGGGCGAGGATCTTCGCGATGGCGATACAGGCCCGAATGGTGGGGCGGTGGTTATTGACCCCCACACGGCGGAGTTCCCTGACAATATCCACGATCCTTTCCACATCGGAGCGGGGAAGGCGCGACTTCGCCTCCGCAATCCGAATCTCCGTCTCGCGATCGAAATGTTCGAGGTTGATGGTGATCAGCCGGTCCATCAGCGCGTCCTGTGTCTTGTGGGTGCCGGCATATTCTTCGGGATTCGAGGTGAAGATGGCCCGGAAATCCGGATGCACCTCCAGGTAACCGCCGCCCGCCCGCAGTTTTGGCAGATTGAGAATTCGCTCCTCCAAAGCGCTGAGCAAGACATTATTCGCCTCCGGCCTTGAACGGTTGAACTCATCGTAGATGAGCGTATGGCCTTCTTGGCAAGCGGTTGTGAGGCGGTTGTCCACCCACAGGGATTTCATCTCCTCTTCGGTTTTCAGCACAGAATGGATGAAGTTGTCAATCAGCCTGTACTTGCGGTAGCCGGCCTCCCTGCCAACGAGGTCGGAACTGGCGAACTCGTCATCGCCGTGAATGAGCGTGACGGGTCGGCCGAGCTCGGCAGCAACATGAAAGGCCAGGGTCGTCTTGCCGGTCCCTGTCAGACCGGCCAGGTGGACCGCATATCCCACTTGGAGATAAGCCAGGGCGCGCTCCGTCAACTTCTGAACGTAGGGTGTTAAGACAAACTCGTCGCTGGGCTCCAGCAGGAGGTTGTCACCGCCGGTCGGGAGCCCGACCGGGGTAGCTGATAGGTTTGTCAGATCCTGGTGATTCATCGTAATTCATTCCCTCCTAATTCCCACGCTTGTTGGTCAACAGCCTACTCGTCCCGTGCCACACAGCAGGCGCCTCGTGGCTCGGCCCGCTTTCGACCCGTTGGCCAGGGTTTTCTTTCCGCATTCGTCTCATTACACGGGCAGCCATCCGCGGCCGCGGCATTTTAGACACGCCATCGCTGGGGCTGAGGCGTCATCGCCCGTACCCTGGCACTGCGGGCACACAACGGTGGGGCCCGCCGGCAAGGGGACAAGCCCTTTTCCGCCGCAAACGGTGCAGGTGAGCCTCTTGATGGCCCCGGTGCCCTGGCAATGCGCACAGCGCGCGTGTGGCGCCTGCACCTGCACTATGCCTCTCCCTTTACAAACACAACAGGTGGAAAGCCAGGACATGATCCCAAACGGGTCCCTTCCGCTGCCGTGGCAAAAGGCGCAAGAAACCGCCACCCCATCGGATTCGCTGGAAGCCGCTTTTGAAAGCATGATCTGCTCGCCCACGCGGGGTCACCCACCCCTCCGCTTGCTCTCCTCAATGTAGGGCGTTATGGATCAGTCCCTGCCGCGCGCTTCGCAATGCCCGGATCTCATTTCGCAATCGAGCCAGGTCGTGGGTCAGCACGCCCATGGTGATCCTGCGTCCTCGTTTCTAATCTTGTTACTATGGTTGCCTTCCGTTCGAGCCCGCTGCCGTTTGATGCGACAGGGGGACGCAGCCGGGTGGCGGCCCGCCGCTGAGCACGAGGCGGGCTTCAACGGGCAACCGTTCTCAATCCCCACCCCCGAGACCTTGCTGACCGCCGGGCCGCTATGCGCCCCTACCGGCCCGAGCACGGCGCGGGGCAGTATGCTCAGCCCTCATTTCCGGTTGCTGCCCGTGCCCGGCCCAAGCACGGCCTGCGGCAGCCATCTCAGCCCTCATTTCCCGTTGCTGCCCGCCGACAGTTCGTTTCAGGTTTTTGCAGAAAGCAAGACGCTCCTCTTTGGCCTCCTCTGCCACCGTCTGGCGATCGCTGTTGCCCTCTGCGAGTTCTTTTCGGAACGCTTGCCGACTTCCGCGCAGCGCCTGGATCTCCCCGACCAATCGAGTCATGTCCTCCACCAATCTGCCCATAGTATCCCTCCTTCTATTTTTTTCCGGCCATCTACCTGTCCACACACTGCCAAGCGGAGGGCCACACGATGGCCCCCACTTGACCGTGGTCGGTCTCCAACCAAGCATCAGGCGGGAGCCGCAGCCGGGTGGCCACCCGCCACTGAGCACGACGCGGGCTTCAACAGGCAACGGTTCAATCCCCACTCCTGAGGGCTTGCTGACCGCCGGGCCGCTATGCGCCCCTGCCGGCCCGAGCACGGCGCGGGGCAGTATGCTCAGCCCTCATTTCCGGTTGCTGCCCGTGCCCGGCCCAAACACGGCCTGCGGCAGCCATCTCAGCCCTCATTTCCCGTTGCTGCCCGCCGACAGTTCGTTTCAGGTTTTTGCAGAAAGCAAGACGCTCCTCTTTGGTCCTCTTTGCCATGCGAGCGTGTGTGTCCGCAAAATCCGCACACATTTCAACAACATCCATCGCGAGTTCTTTTCGGAACGCTCGACGGCTTCCGCGCAGCGTTTGGATCTCCCCGGCCAATCGAGTCATGTCTTCCAACATTCTACCCATGGTCACCCCTCCATTAGTCTTCCGGTCCCTTCATTCCATCGTGTGCTGCCAAACGGAGGGCCGTACGACGGCCCCCCAATCGGCAGCGTTCGGTCTCCCAGCGAGCATTAGGCTGGAGCCGCAGCACTGGCTGTCAGACCGATAGCCTCGGCATACTTCAGGTAGGTCTCGACCGAAGCGATCACGACGCGGGCCTCAACCGAGAGCAGCTCGATCCCGACCAGCGACACCTTCACCCAGGCGTCGATCACGATCCCCTTGTCGAGAATCCGATCGACTACTTCTGCCAGGCTCGAGGAGTCAGTCGACTTCACGACCTTTGCCATGGTTGTTCTCCTTCCGGGTAATGAGTTACCCAAGTTATGATTAGGGCACGCCTCGCGTATGCGAGACCTGCCCCGCCCGCCTTGCGTGCACAACTGATGCCGCGCTGGATTGTTATCGGCGGGTTTCACGAAGACCTTGATTCAAAAGAGAAAGCCCCCATCGCGGGGAGAATTGTCGCACCTGGAAGGGGCCATTAAGGAATTCACTCCATAGAATGCAGGCGCTAGTTGCGAGGCATGTCATCCCTAAAGGTGACGTCGAGAGGGCCACGTCGTTTTCGGGGTTCGCGCGGAGCAGGACTCAGCGGTCGAATCGGCCATTCCCAATCGAGTCCAGCCGTCTCCGGCTTGGTCACCGACCTGTCCCGAAACGGGAAAGGTCAGCGAACTTCCTTCCGGGGGTGGAAACGATTTCAACCCTGACTGAGTAAGGGCAGGTGGTTTCCGCCTCGGGACTTCCCAGACCGAGAACCACGCTCTGGAAGGGTAGGCTTACGTTCAGGCATCCCCAACCTACTAAGGCCTCCAAATGTCTGGGACGGACATCTTCGTTTCGAGGGAATCAACAAAGTTGTACGGCGGCCAGGGGCCGCTCAAGAGCAGCTTGACGGACTCCTTGGGGTGGAGGTCACGAGCGGCTTGGCGAAATGATTCTACGGAACCTCTTGGCACGAGGAAGTAGAGGGACAAGAGACGGCTCCTGGCCGAATCCGGGAATTCCACCTTGCGGCGAACGTAGAGGCCGGCCAGGGAACCCCAAAGCTCCTCTACCAACAAGCGCTCGTGCAGGGTTGCTTGGTCCAGGCCCAGATAACGTTCTCGCTTTGCTGCAAGGTAAGCAGCGCCGGAACTAACCAGAAGGGGAAAGGATTTTGGAGGGACAGGCCGTGCATCGCTCTCCGTTCCCGCTCCGGAACTGTCGAGGAGAACATGGATACCCATCTCCCCCAGGCCCTCGAGTTCGTCGAGAAGCGCGCCGTATTCATCGCGGTGGCTTTCCAGCAGGCAGACGGCCTCGGATGCGTCTTCAAGCTGACATCCATACCGCATGGGGATTACGGTCAGGTCGCGATACAAATGTTCGACGACCGCTTCGTAGGCCAGAATTTGTGAGATATCAGGAACCAGATCCGATTCCACAAGCTCAGAAAGCCCCGCGCTCAAACCATTCTGAGCCACGACGAATACCGGTTTCCCTCCGACTCCCAGAGGTATTCCGGGTCTTGGTTGTGCCGGGCTGCGGAAGATGCAGTAAAGCAGGTAACTCATGGGGCCGTTCCCATCGATAGAGGAGGAACAAAGCGATAAGGGGGCCAGGGCCCAGAGAGTTCGAAGACCAGCCCCGTGGTGGCATGGTTCTGGTTCACCTGATCGATTCGCAAGCGAAATGCCGCGCGTGCGCCTCTCGGCAGCAGGAAAGCCCAATTCAGCACAACCTCGATTCCGCTTTCTGGGGGCTCGCGAGGTACAACTTGACATTCGCGGAAATCCGAAGCCTGCTTCCTCAGGTCGCTCGCGACTTGCTGGCAGGTTTCATTTAGCCAGAGGCTCAATTCTTTCTCCGCCGCCGATTGGATCCGCTGCTCCTGAAAGTAACGGGTTCCCGGAGGCAGCGTGGCAAGCTGCTCCTGTTGTGCCGCCAGACGCGCGGATATCAACGCCTGTCCGGCTTGCTTTCGGTCGAGCAGGCCCTTGACTGACCATTCCTCTTGATCAGCCACCCGCTCGAAAAACTGCGAAATGGTCTGGCGATGTGTATCGAGAAATTCCGTCAAGCTTTTCTGCGACGAGAAGAGAGTCCCGAAGCGGACGGGCAGCACGGGAGAATGACGCATCACCTCCTCCACCACCTCCTCGTGGCGCAGGGCGCGCGGCCCCACCCAAGCTAGCTGTTGCATTTGGAGTTCTGCCGCCGGGCCGCAGAAATCTTCTCGGGCCACCTCGCTCACGACTGCACAGACATCCGGGAAGCGCCGAAGTACAGAAAGAGGATGCCGACCATCCACACCGCTCCCCTGAAGCTCCCCGACGAGGTCGGAGCGAGCAAAGCAAAACAGATAGAGCGCTGTCTGGCTCTTCTCCATCTACTCTTCACCAAGCTCTTTGAGAGTCTGCTGACGAATCTCTTGGAGCGCCGCCTCCAGGTCGCTGGCCTTAATGGTGACCCGCACCTGGTCAGCGGGTGCCTTTTCGCCCGCCTGAACGGCTCGCCGGACAGCGCGCCGGGCAGCTTGGTTGCAGACCGAACCAATATCGGCGCCGCTAAAGCCGTCGGTTCGGGAGGCCAAGTCCTTGAAACTGATCCCCACGCCGAGAGGTTTGTCCCGCAAATGGATGGCGAAAATTTCGCTGCGCCCGCTCTCGTCGGGAAGTGGAATTTCCACGACCTCGTCAAAGCGGCCCGGCCTGAGAATGGCGGGATCAAGTAAGTCTGCCCGGTTGGTCGCGCCGAGGACCAGAACCCCTTTCAGCTCTTCCACCCCATCAAGTTCCGCGAGAAACTGGCTCAAGACGCGCTCCGCAACGTGCGAATCCGACGAGCCGGCACCTCGGCTGGGCACCAGCGCGTCGATCTCATCGAAGAAGACGATGCAAGGTGCGGCTTGGCGCGCTTTGCGAAACACCTCGCGCACGGCTTTCTCGGATTCCCCGACATACTTGGAGAGCAACTCCGGCCCTTTGACCGAGATGAAGTTCACCTTGGTTTCGCTAGCAACCGCTTTGGCGAGGAGGGTTTTTCCGCACCCTGGGGGGCCGGAGAGCAGGATACCCTTGGGCGGCCGGATGCCTGCCTGGGTGAATAGATCGGGGTGCTGGAGCGGCCACTCGACGGCTTCCACGAGGCGCTGTCTGGTCTCGGCCAAACCACCGACGTCCTGCCAGCGCACGTCGGGAACTTCCACAAACACCTCGCGCAGCGCCGAAGGCTCAATATCCCGGAGGGCCTCCAGGAAATCGTCCATTTCCACCTCGAGCTTGGCCAACTGGTCGTAAGGAATACGCGCCAAGCCGAAGTCAACATCGGGCATGATGCGCCGCAGGCAAATCATCGCACCTTCCCGGCACAGCGCCTCGAGGTCGGCCCCCACAAAACCGTGCGTGATCTCCGCCAAGTGGCTCAGGTCTACTTTTTCGGCCAGAGGCATGCCGTGGCTATGGATCTCCAGGATCTGCTTGCGTCCGTTGCGGTCGGGAATGGGGATGCTGATCTCTCGGTCAAACCGCCCCGGCCGCCGCAGGGCCGGGTCGAGGACATTAGGGAGGTTAGTCGCCGCAATGACAATGACCTTGCGCCGCTTGGCAAGCCCGTCCATCAACGCCAATAACTGGGCGACAACCCGCTTCTCGACCTCGCCCACCACTTGCTCGCGTCGAGGGGCAATGGCATCGATCTCATCCAGGAAGATGATGCTCGGTGCCTTGCGGCTGGCCTCCTCGAAGATCTTGCGCAAATGGGCTTCACTCTCCCCGTAGAACTTGTGGATGACTTCGGGCCCGCTGACGGCATAGAAGCTCGCCTGGGTCTCATGCGCGATAGCACGGGCAATCAGCGTCTTGCCGCATCCGGGAGGCCCGTGCAAAAGCACACCCTTCGGCGCATCAATCCCCAGGCGCTCGAAGACCTCGGGATAGCGCAGGGGTAGTTCGATCATTTCCCGGATGCGCAGGAGTTGGGGCTTCAGGCCGCCGATGTCCTCATAGGAAATCGCGCGGGCGGCCACTTCCTCGGGTTGGGCCCCCTTGGAGATCACGAGCTGGGTCGTTGGGTTAATGAGCACGGGACCTTTGGGCACCGTGCTTTCCACCTTGAAATCGGCCCAGCGGGCTCCAAAGAGGATGGCCCGGATGCGGTTCTCGGCCAAAACCGGCAGGCCATCGAGGCGGCTGCCGATGTAATCCAAATCGCGCTCCGAAGGGGTAATGTTCGTGGGGGCCAGCACCACCCGCTCGGCGGGAGGGCACGCCACCTTGCGCACTTGCACGAACTCATCGAGCCCTGTCCCGCCATTCTCGCGCGTGAGTCCGTCCAGTTGAATCCGGGACTGACCGCGCATCTCCTTGTAAGCCGGCATCGCCTTGCAGACAGTCCTGCCTTTGCCCACAACTTCTACGATGTCACCGACGTCGACCTGCAAGCGCGCGAGGTCCTCCGGCCCCAAGCGGGCGTAAGCACGGCTCACGTCCTTGCTGAGTGCCTCGCTGACTTTGAGTTTGAGAGTCTTCTCTCCGGCTTCGCCCATGACTCCTCCGTAGGGAGCTACTTAAGACATTTGATTTCCAAGACCCCGTTGTTACACGAGACCTGCATCTTTTCCTTCGAGACGCTGCGGGGCAAGAGGACCTCTTTGCGGTACTTCTTGTCCTTTTTCTCGGCGGAAATCGTCAACACATCATCCTGGAGGTCAATGCGCACGTCGTCCTTGCCGATGCCGGGCAGCTCCGCCAAGACCAGCAGGTGGTCGTCTTCCTCAAAAACGTCGACCATGGGTTCACGGACCTCCTGGACCTCGGTCTTTCCGGATTTGGCGTCGCGGCGAATATTTCCGAAGGGCTCGATGCGCGGCCCCTCATCCCCCAGCCCAACCTTAACGCTAAACCCGTAGATGCCTTTAAGCTCTTTTCCGGGCCCGTGGATTTCTCCCGTTTTGGAGAGCTCTCGACCGGTTTCGGCCAGTTCGCCGAGCTTCTCCACTAGGTCTCCCAAGCCCTTGAGTATCCCTCCGAGCCCACCTTCCATCCCGCCGTGCGAGTTCCTGTCTTTTTTCTTCTCTGCCATACGCTCGTTACTCCTTTCGGCCTAGAGAAAGGCCATATTGCCTGATCTTAGATTGGATGGTTTTATAATCGATGTGAAGCAGGCGAGCGGCTTTCGCTTTGTTGCCTGCCGTTTCCCGCAGCACGTGAGCTAAGATCTCCCGCTCCATGGCGACGATCTTGCGGTGCTTGATTTCTTTGAGCGAAAGGTCTCCCCGGAGCGTGTCCTGAGTTTCCTGATTAGCTTCCGGGCCCGGAACTGCGGGTTTGGGGGATACCCGCTCCATCCCCAAGTGGTGCTCGGCGATTATATCGTCCGCCAGAAGCACGGCCCGGCGGATCATGGAACGGAGCTGCCGAACATTTCCGGGCCAATTGTAAGAGAGCAAAGCATCGACCGCCGATTGCGTAAAGCTCTTCACGTTCTTCTGCAACTCGAGATTGGTGAGATCAACGAACCGCTTAGCCAGATATAGGATGTCCTCCTGGCGCTCCCGCAAAGGCGAAACCCAGATCGTGAATTCGTTCAACCGAAAATAGACGTCGCGGCGAAATAAATCCGATTCCCCCAAGCGGTGCAGGTCCTGGTTGCTGGCCGCCAGAACCCGGACATCCACGCTGATGGGCTGTGCGCCGCCGATGCGGTAGATCGTCTTCTCTTGAAGCACGCGCAGCAATTTGGCCTGGGAGCCCAAAGGCATGTTGGAGATTTCGTCCAGGAAGAGTGTCCCGCCTTGGGCCATTTCGATTTTGCCGATCTTCTGTTTGTCCGCGCCGGTGTAAGCTCCCTTTTCGTGTCCGAACAGCTCGCTTTCCAAAAGGGTCTCAGGGATGGCCCCACAATCCACCACCATAAAAGGAGCCTCGCATCGAGGGCTGAGTTGATGGATGGCGTGCGCCACGACCTCTTTCCCCGATCCGGTTTCCCCCAGAATCAAGATGCTGAAGTTGGTTTTGGCTACCCGGGTCACATCGGAGATCAACCGGCTCACGGCATCGCTGGGTCCCATGGATTCCCGGAGCGAAGACTCGTCCTGGATCTGGCAGGACAGACGCCGGAGCTTACGCTTGAGAGCGCGTTCGTTCAGCGCGCGGAAGACCACGCGGAGCACCTCGTGGTGTTTGAGAGGTTTCGCCAGGTAATCGTGAGCGCCTGCCCTCATCGCCGCCACCGCGCCCCGAATTTCCGGGAAGCCCGTGACCAGAATAACGGGGAGGTCCTCGTCCAGGGCTTTCGCTCCTTTCATGATCTGCATCCCGTCCATATCGGGCGGCTTCAGATCCACGATCAGCGCATCTGGGTGTTCCGAGCGGATCTTTTCCAAGGCCGCTTCCCCAGTGTGGGCCACTACTGGGGTTAGTCCCTCATGCTCCATGTACTCGGAAAGGACGGCGCAAATCTCTTTTGTGCCGTCCACAATGAGAATCTTGCTTCCCACGGGTGTCACGTCTCCTTCTCTCCACGATTCAAGGGTTGATGAATCGGGTAGACGATCCGAATATCCTTATCGAGCCAGGACCTCACGGAGTGAAGCATCCCCAGGAAGATCAGGCCCGTTTCCCCCGCGAGAAGCGTGTCGTTGATCCGACGGGCGATGTATTGATCGCGCCGTTTGAGCAAGGAATCCCTCAAGGCTTTCTGGCGCGCTTCCCCCCGGGTGGCGACTTTGGGCTTCCCGGAAGCGAAAACCTCCTTGACGAGTTGATACTCCTCCACCAGGAGCTCGGAAGATTCCGTGCCCATGATCGTGGCGCCCTTCTCCCTTAAGCGAAGAAGCAGCCGATGGTTCCGGCTGCCCGCTTCTGCGAGCTCCGCAACAATCGCCACCTCGCGACCACAAATCGGCAGCCCATCCTGATAAAGACGAACCCGTTCGTAGGGAAGGATCAGACTCTCGATGGCCTGTTCGATCCGGGCCCACAATTTGTCGACTAGGTTCACGGTGCGCTCCCAGCCTTTTCGACCCAGCCTCTTGACTTTCAAACGCTGTATTGACTCGCTCAGCGCCCCCATATCGGCTTGGGTGTGGATAATCGGAATGTAGATGAGAGTCCTCCCACCAGATTCGGGATCCTTGGCTCCGGCGGCGCCCCTCCTAGTTTGTCCGCCCATGGCACGTATGGTATCGGCTCTACCGAACTGAATCTATGGAAATCAGGTGGAGCGTCCAGTCTTTTCGGGAAGCCTTCATGTAATCAGATCACCTCACCCCGATCCTAAAGGCCAAGGTCGCACGAAAAGATTCTAGCTCGTGTGCTGTCTGCTTCTTCGCAGGATAGCGTTGACGTTGCCATCCGGTTTCCCCCGCTCGGCAAACACTCTGCGATCGCCACTTAACATCTCCGGCTTGCATCTGCTCTTCCACAGGGGCTCGGTTGGAAAATGAACAGGAGCCATGTCACATGCTCGACTCAATCCGAACGATTGATTTCAAGCGGCGTGGAGGGGTTCGTCGCACACCCTCCCCCGGCTGCCTCACGCTAAGTATTGTCTTGAGCTTCGCGCAAGAGGTTCGAGGCGGAGATTTGCCGCCTCGCTAAATCCGAAGGCTCCCTTCCACCTACATCAACTCGAACGCCTCGTGCCCACTTGGAGCAGTTCTGTACTCATGCCCTTCTTGAAAGAGTTTCTCGCTGGGCGACTTGCAGGCTGCTGGCTCGTCATCCGCGAGCCAAACGCGCGGCGTTGGCCCAGGTTCCTCCGTGAGCAATCCCCCTTCTCTGTATCGGCCCCCTAAAGGCAAAGGTTGAGCCCATTTGTGAAGTCAATGTGCCGCAAATATCAGGACCAGATTTGGTTATTTTGTCGTCCGCAACAATCTCGGCTCTTAGTCGATCAAGCGAAGACGCCGCATGACCAAAGCCTTTGTTCGCAGTGAGGGGGCAATTTCGGACGACTGCGGTTAGTGTCCTTACTGCTGATTGCTTCGATTAGGTTTGGAACTTCTCGCCGAGGCTAAGAGCGGCCAGAAATGCTTGTCCCCTGGCCCGGTCATTTGTCAGTCCCAATTCCAGCTCCGGGTCAGGTCCAATGACCACCCGCAACCACGCAAATCCGTAAGGCGAACCCCTGCCCCCCAAGCGGATCCGCAGACAAACAGCGAACTCACCAGGCAGGCTCACAAGGCTGCTGGGACATTTGAAGGAAATGAGAGAAATCAACGGTCTCATTTGCGCTGAAGTCGGACACCGCAAGGCCCGTGCCGGTTCGATTCCGGCCCTCCGCACCAATCATTTCGCTGAGAACGAAGCCAGCGAGCCCTATCGGCAGGCTCTCCAGTTCCCAGGCAGGTCATTCAGTGGCCACTCGTTGCGGGCAATCATTTTATGAACTCATCAAGATACATGTTGTCTTGCGCATCGGCGAGATCCGTGGTGTCGCCCAGAACATAGCGATACCGAAACTGCGGACCGAGAGGAACAATCCGGCCCATCCAGTTCGTCGGCTCGGTCCACAAAACCGGGCGATCTCCCATGGCCTTCGTAAGATCCTCCAGGTCCCGATGCAGCGCAAAGCCGGGAATCACAGCATCAAATAGGCCAGTGTTCATCGAGTTTTCCAGAGCAAGTCGCAGACTGTAAGGTGTTCGATCCAGCCAGACCTTGCGGATTCGGGTGTCGGCCGCGGCCGCCAGCAAAAGCCAGATCCCTTTCACCCCGCGGGCAGCCACGCGAATGGAGGCGGGATCGACGTCATCGCGAGCGGCCAGAACATCCACGCCCCGCAAAATGTCATGGGCCCGCATCGCCGGCAGATTGCGCCCGATCTGGTTAGCCCGCGCATTGGTGAGGCAATTCCCGACAAACGGCCGATCGTCATATCCCGAGGGAGAGTCACGCGGCTCCAGCGCGAGAACCACTCGCCCTTTCTTGGCCATCCTTTGCGCCAACGTTTCTGTTGAGGCAGCCAGAAAGTAACTGGCCTTATCCGCCACCAGCAGCACCGCCGGCTTGCGCCCAGGGGAAGTTGGGAGGTAGAGCTTTCCCTCAATCTCGACGCCGGGCTCACTCTCGAACTTGATGTGCTGACGCCGGCCCTCCGGGCCGTTCGATTCATCCCATGCCTTCACTTCGGGGGAGGAGCCCTCCGTGGGAATTCCCAGCTTCCACAATTCGGCGCGCAATTCAGGGATGGTTCCCTGTCGTTTCTTGGCGCGAAAGCCCGCAAGGATAAATTGATAGAGCTTCCGGCTCCCCGGCTCATCCTCCACTCGGCCGGTGGGTGTCACCAGAAGCTCGTGGTTGGTATAGATCTTCACCGGCTGTTCATGAAAATCACCCTGACCGTCTTGGAGCCAGCGGATCATCCATTCATAAATAGCTTCGCGACTTTCCAGGGGAGTGCCGTGGGGTCCCGATCCGATGAAGAAGCGCACCTTGTCCTCAGCGCCGTAGAGGGCGTACCAACGTCGCACTTCCTCATATACGAGCTTCGCCCCTGCGGGCGTGAAGTAGTCATGCTCGGTCGCCTGGATCAGCCAGGGCGCGGGGGCAGAGAGCTCCACGAAATCCGCCGTGTCCAGGCCGCTCGCAAGGAAATCAGGGAAGCTCATTTCGGAATCGGGGTCAGGGCCTGCAAACAACACTCGATATGAATTGGGATAACAGGCGGGGACGACCGCCTTGACCCGCGGATCCAGAGCGCCAATGAACGTAGTCAATGCCCCGCCGCCCGAGCAACCTGCGGCTCCAATACGCGTGGCGTCCACGTCGGGCCGGCTGAGCAGATAGTCGAGAGCGCGCTTGGCATCCCAAATGAAGTAGCGACCCACGCCCTCGCCAACCAAAATGCTCTGGGCTCCCGCATGAATATGCTCGTTAACCGACCAGCCCGCTAAGGGTCCCTGGAGTTGCGGGTCAAAGGTCTGTTCCCGTTCGCCTTGACCGATAGGATCGAAAGCCAGCGCCACGAAACCCTTCAACGCTAGATTAGCGGCGAGTCTCTGCGGCTCGGGCTTGCCCTCTTGTGTATGGCCGGACTGCAGCAGGACTGCAGGATAACGACCGGGTCGGTTGGGCCGGTAAAGATTGGCGGTGACGAAAAAACCCGGTAGGCTCTCGAATATAACCTTCTCGATGGTGAAGGACTCATTCTGGATACGCCCCGTAACCCGGGGATTCAGCGGCCCGTTGTAGTCGGGCAGGCCACCCAAGATCTCCAAGAGTCTCTCGCGGACCAGTTTTTTCCGGCGCTCCGCGTCGGCGACGGTGTGGATTTCAGCGATGGCGTTCTCCCGACGCTGTAGTTGCTCCTGCGCGATCCGGTCCATCCATCGGAGAAGAGGGTCTGGGGTGGACTCTTGAGCAGCAAGAGATGGGAGACTGA
>Ga0315280_10003475_pt1 | contig 24178 bp, 19 predicted proteins | sample YL17G06_40_MG_FD_203697 | JGI IMG/M metagenome (GOLD analysis project Ga0315280, IMG submission 203697) | Sediment microbial communities from Yellowstone Lake, YNP, Wyoming, USA - YL17G06_40 | ecosystem: Environmental > Aquatic > Freshwater > Lake > Sediment | place: USA: Wyoming | collected... | reverse complement strand
CCTCCGCGTGGGGATCGCGCAGTTCGCACCATACCCAGTGCGGCCGGTCGATACCGAGACGGCGCCATAGCTCTTCGTCGTCCGCGCACCCCAGCTCCGTCTTGAGCTTCGCGTTCATCTCCGGCGTCCCCCAGTAGTCCGTAGGGACACGGTCGGTGGACTTGCGTCCAACCACCGCCAGCCAGCGCTCGCGGGGAGTCATCCTTCCCGATACTCCTTACCGATAAGCTCGCACTTCTTTCGCCGGTAATACTTGTAGTTCTCCCACGATACGTCCGGCGGCACCCGATGGTCGACGAGCGGGATGAAATTCCCGCGCTTGAGAAGCGGGCGCAATTTCTCCATCTCCCGGTCGATGGCCTCCCTGCCATGGATGAGTTGTATCTTGTCGACGAACCCGTGCAGGCCCACCTTTTTCCCGAATTCGTCGGAAATGCGGAACGCATCCGTATGGGCCGCCTCCAGGGGAAACATTACGTTGATTCCCGCCTCCAGCCAGAGCGGAACCAGCTGGTGGATATTGCCGTCGCAGTCCACCCGGTGGAACTCGCACCCGCACTCCCTGCGCACGAAGTCGGTGATGCGCTTGTAGCGGGGAACCATATACTTCTTGAACATGGCCGGCGAAAGGAGCGAACCCTGCTTGTAGCACATGTCCTCCCACCAATCCATCCGGTCGATTTTGCACTTCCCCGCGATTTTCTCCAAAACTTTGAGCGCGAGCACGGTGATGTGCTCCATCATCTCCTCGACCCATTCGGGCTCCTCGATGAACATCATGGAGAAGTTTTCCACGCCTATCCAGTTCCTCAGCCATCCGTAGAGCGAACCGGTATATATGACGGTCGGATAGTCCGCGGTCAGGGTCCTCTTGCAGAGGTCGTCCAGGTCCTTCGGGATTCGTGCCGGGTTCCGCCAGTCCAGCTTCTCGTCGCGAATCTTCTTCCAATCCTCCCTCGTCTCAACGGCAAACCGGAGGTACTTGGGGATGGAGGCGCCGTATTCCGCCTTCATCTGCTCGCAAGTCGCCCCGTCATGGTCAAGCACTATTTCCCATTCGCCCTTGTCCTCGAGAACCTTCGGCTGGAACCCGGGCTCCAGCCCGATGTTCACCCACGGGCTCGGTCCATACTCGTTGTTGTCCAGGTGGAAATACTGCTCCATGGCCTCGTCCGAACCGGTGTATTCCTTCGGCAGTCCCTCCGTGTGCCAGCGGTCGATGGTCTGCCCCCACGCCCCGAACTCGTAATCCGGGACGCGGTCCACCTTCCCGCCCCGCAGGACCGCCATATGCCTTTCCCGATGGTTCATTCCTTTCTATCCCCTTTCCGGAAACGCCATCATTTCAGCGAACAAATCCTGGAAATCCGGCGACGTTTCCAGCGATACGTGACGTACGCGGGAGATTATATCCTCGCAGGCTTTCCTTCCGCCATCCGGCATGAACAGGGTCATCTTGGCGCCGAGGAGCGCGGCGTTTCCCGCCGGTTTCACCTTGTCCGCCGGGAAGGACAGGAGCCCGATGCGCCGGCTGTTGCCGATGTCGAGGCTGTTCCCGAACGCCCCGGCAAGGTGGAACGCCGCCAGGTCCGCCTCCGCAATCCCCATCTCGCGCATCAGGATGACGATGCCGGCGGCGATGGCCCCCTTGGCGAGCTGGACCTCCCGGATGTCCTGCCGGGTAAGCGCGACCTCCTCGCGGACGGGAAGCTTCCCGGCCGGCAGGAGGCCGGACGGCTCGATGAGCCCCGCCTCCAGCCCGCAGGCGACCGCATCCACCAGCCCCGAGCCGCAGATTCCACTCGCCTCCATGCCACCGATTACGTGCGCGACCATCTTCCCTTCCTCGATGACCACCCGGTCGATGGCGCCCGGCGCCGCGCGCATCCCCTGCGATATGCGGGCCCCCTCAAAGGCCGGACCAGCCGCCGTCGAGGCGACGGTGATGGCCCCGCCCGATGAGAAGATGATTTCGCCGTTGGTCCCAAGGTCCGCTCCTCCGGCCGGCGGGCCCGCCCGGTGGAGCCCGGTCGCCAGGATGACTCCCAGGATGTCGCTCCCGACGAATCCCCCCAGGTTGGGAAGGAACCGCGCGGAAGCGCCCTTCGCCTGTCCGCCCCATCCCAGTTCGCTTCCCGCAAGGTCAACGCCCTCGAGGTGCTTCGGCATGAAGGGATAGGAAGCGAGAGGCTCCAGCGGGAACCCGAGGAACAGGTGGTGCATGGCCGTGTTCCCCACGATGGTAGCCCGGACGACCCGGCCTGACGCGGAAATCCGGGTGCAGAGCTTGGTGACCATATCGCCGACTGACTTCCGCACCGCTTCCTTCATGCGGCCGGCGGAAGCGGGATCGGCGGCCGCCGCAATCCGGCTCATAACGTCCGCGCCGAACCGCGCCTGCGGGTTAAGCGCCGTCTCTGTCCCCATTACCCGTGCCGTGGCCAGGTCGAGCAACTGGACCACCAGGGTCGTGGTGCCCACGTCAACCGCGATGCCCAGCCCCTCGCCCGGAGTGAAGGGGAATTCAGTGTCGTCGGCGAGGATGAGCGCCGTCCACTGGCGCAGTTCGATGGTGATGTCAGACTCTGGCCGCGCCTGGCAGGCCAGCCGCCACCCCGCGCGGCGCTCCCCGGGTTTCAACTGCGCCGAATCGGCGGGGGTTTCCGGAAGGCTTCCCTCCAGCACCCGGACGCGGCATCCGCGGCACCGGCCGCGACCCCCGCAGGGAAACTCGACCCCGTGGACAATCAGGTGGTCCGCCAGGGAATGCCCCGCCGGCATCCGGAAAACGGTGCCGAAAGGCTGAAGGGTGATGCGGATGTCCCCGCCGCTCATCTCATTCTTCCTTCCCCGCGCCGTAACGGCCGGGGATGCCGGTCACTTTTTCCCGACCAGCTCCTTGGCGAGCGTCGCGGCCGAGAACGCATCCGGCTTGTATCCATCCGCCCCAATCTCCTTCGAGAAGGAATCGGTGATGGGGGCCCCGCCGATTATCACCTTGACCTTGTCCCGCAGCCCGGCGCTCTTGAGCGCCTTGATGGTCTCGGGCATCGACAGCATCGTGGTGGTCAGGAGGGCCGACATCGCGACGACGTTCGGCGAATGCTGCTTTACGGCCTCGACGAACTTATCGGGCTCCACGTTCACTCCGAGGTCCACGACCTCGAAACCGGCCCCCTCCATCATCATCTTGACGAGGTTCTTGCCGATGTCATGGAGGTCGCCGCGCACGGTGCCGATGATGACCTTGCCCAGGGGCTGGTAGGAAGTTCCCACGAGCTTCGGGCGGATTATTTCCATCGCCGCCTTCATCGCCTTGGCCGCCACCAGCATCTCGGGAACGAACGCCTCGCCCTTCTGGAATTTCTCCCCAACCGAGGCCATCGCCGGAATGAGCGCCTTCGAAACCAGGTCGCCGGGGGCCGCGCCCGCCGCGAGCGCTGCGTTGGCCGCCGCCTCCGCGTCCTTGCGCTTTCCCGCCTCGACCGCCTTTTTCAACGTCTCCAGGTCTGCCATCTAAATCCCTCCTGTTCAATCCATTACGTATTTCGCCGGAAGAAACCTCTTTGCTGCCTCAAACCGCCTTCCCGGCCGCAAAGACAATCATACCAGCATCCACCCGCTCCGCTACAACTCCCTTTGCCAAACAACCCTGAGCGAGCCCTTCGACAGGCCCAGGGCGAGTCGAAGGGCCGCCGCAAGTCCCCGGCGGGCGAAAGAGGGCCTATTTTTTTACCGGCTCGATGGAAGCGGCCAGCTCGTAAGCCAGCTTCTCACCCAGCCCCATCATGGCCTTCTGGACGATGGCCTCGGCCGCCGGGACCAGCCCCGGCTTCGCGCCAATGAGGTGTTTCTCGGCCCCCTCGGCGTGGCTGACGGCCCGGGAAGACGCGACCAGGAGCCCGGTCTTCACCTCTATCATCCGGGCCTCCGCCTCGATGTCCACGAACCGTTCGGTCTTGGTGGCCACCACCACGCTGCGGAATTCGTCCCGGATGGCGATACGGGTTATGGAGCCGGTCACGAGGTACTCGGCTCCGGCAAGCTGTCCCGCCTTCGCCGCCGACGCCGGGTCGACCGCGCCGGTCATGCCCAGCGCCTGCTCACTGAGGAGCGCCTTCAGCCGGGACCGCTCCACCAGCTTGACCCGGCCGGTGGAGGCCAGCGCCGCGGTCACGCTCTCCGACAGCCCGGCCGCGGTGTCGGCATATCCGGTCGCCGACGCCTTGTATTCGAAATCCATGACGGCCGCGACCGCCCGCTCCGACGGCGGAAACGCCGACGGCTTGGTCGGCCCCCCCGCGCAACCGGCCACCGCCAGTGCGGCCAGCACCGGCACAAACACCTGATTCATCATCGCCGTTTTCATCTGGTTCCTCCTCGAAATCCGGTTAAATATGCCTAGCGCAAGAGCGAGTAAATCGCCTTGCCCTCCGCCGCATCGCCCCACTTGTCCAGCGCGGCCTTCAGCTCCGGGTGCTTCCTGGCCGCCTCGGCGGCCGGTTCGCCCTTCATCGCCGCTTCAATGGCCTGGTGGAACGCCTTCCCGCCCGCGACCGCCCCGCCAGGATGGCCGTGGATGCCGCCTCCCGCCCCGATGATGAGGTCGCGCCCGAAATCCCTCATGCTGATGGCCACCGTCCCCGGATGCATCCCCGCCGCCGGCCCCGGGAACACCCTTTTCAGGTGCCCCATCGGCCCGGTCAGCTCCTGCGCCACGCGGATGGCCCGTTCCCGCAGGAGCGGAACCTTCCCGTAGGGCGAGGGATAGATGATCATGTCCACCCCCGAAAGCCGGGCGAACTTGCCCAGGACGAGGCTGGACGTGAGCCCGTATTCGGGCGACTCGAAGAAGGTTCCGGCAAACGAGGGATGGGCCAGTATGGGCACGGTTATCGCCGGATCCTCGGCGATAGCTTGCATGGCGGCGTAGCCCACCGAATATACGTTGACCATGAGCGCCGAGGCGCCGGACTTCACCGCTTTCCGCGCCTTCTCGAACATCCGGTCGGGCCGGTCGGTCACGTTCACCGTGTAGATGGCCCGGCGGCCGGTCTCTTTTTTGGCCCGTTCCAGCGCCTTTTCCGATACCTCGATGCGCGCCTCCACCGGGCAGAACTCCGGGTCGGCCAGCAGTTCGTCGTCCTTGATGACGTCGATTCCACCGAGCGCCAGTTCATAGGCCATCCGGCCCAGCGCCTCGGGAAGCGCGCCCACGCAGGGTTTGTACATGGCGCACAGGATGGGCCGCTCACCGACCCCAAGGAGCTTCCGCACGCCCTCCACGCCGAACTTCGGGCCCTTGAACGCCCCCAGCAAGGAGGGCGGCAGGAACACGTCGAGGAGCTTCAGCTTCCCTATCATCGAAATGTTCCCGTAGAGCACGGTGAGCATCTCGGGAAACTGGCCGTTGATGTTGATGACGGGAAAGGCCGCCAGGATGATGAGGTTGCGTTCCCCCGCCGCCGCCTCCGCCGGAATCTCGCGCTCCCAGTCGGGCATCTCGTAGACGCCGAGCACGCGCCCCATCGAGCGCTCCTTGACCTCCCGGGTCTCTTCCGGCACGGCCGTCCAGGTCCCGGTGGTCTGCTCGATGACGAGCGCCTGCGCCAGATCGAGGGCGTCAGAGGTGCGCGCCTTCATGGAAAACAGGGCGAGCATGAACTTGTCGCGGTCAATGCCCTCGAATGACTGGAACATCAGCGGGTCATAGCCGGCCATCGGTCTGGTTCCTCCTGTTGGTAATCAGAGAATCGGGAGGTATTCCTCCACCTCGAAGTCGGTGACATGCATCCGGAACCGGTCCCATTCTATCTGCTTGTTCTCGGCCAGCTTGGCAAACACATGCTCGCCGAGCGCCTTCTTGAGAAACGCGCTGCCACGGGCGATTTCCAACGCCTCGATAAGGCTCCCGGGAAGCGACCCGACCCCGTTTTTCGCGCGCTCCTCCTCGGACATGCCATACACGTCCATCTCTATGGGATCGGGCGGCATGAGTTTCTGCCGTATTCCCTCCAGGCCCGCCGCGAGCAGTGCCGCGAACGCGAGATAGGGGTTGCAGCCCGGGTCGGGGAAACGCGCCTCGAGCCTGGTCGCCTTTTCCTTGCCCGGCTTGTACATCGGTACGCGCACCAGCGCGGAACGGTTACGCCGCCCCCAGCAGATGTAGACGGGGGCTTCGTAACCCGGGACCAGGCGCTTGTATGAATTCACCCACTGGTTCGTAACCACCGTTATCTCCGGGGAGAACTTCAACACCCCGGCCAGGAACTGCCGGGCCGTCTCGGAAAGGTGGTAGGCGTTGGAGCCGTCGAAGAACAGGTTCTGGTTTCCCTTGAAAACGGACATGTGGGTGTGCATGCCCGAGCCGTTTATTCCCGCGATGGGCTTGGGCATGAACGAGGCGTAGACCCCGGCGGTTTTCGCCACGCGTTTCAGCGTCATCTTGTAGGTGATTACGCTGTCGGCCATCCGCAGGGCTTCCTGGTGCCGGAGGTCTATCTCGTGCTGGGAAGGGGCGACCTCATGGTGGCTGTATTCGACCGGGATGCCGAGCGCCTCGAGATTCAGGACCGACTCCCGCCGGAGGTCCGAGCCTTCGTCCAGGGGCACGGTATCGTAGTAACCCCCCTTATCCAGCGTTTCGGGCACCTTGTCATTCTTGAAATAGAAGAATTCCACCTCCGGGCCCACCTGGAAGGTCATGTCCTTCTCCGCCAATTCGGCCAGGTTCCGCTTGAGGACATGCCGCGTGTCCCCCGGGTAGGGCTTCCCGTCCGGATTCAGGATGTCGCAGAACATCCGCGCGGCCCCCTGGTCCCCGGCTCTCCACGGCAGGATTGCGAAAGTATCCGGATCGGGCGCAGCCAGCAGGTCGCTCTCCTCGATGCGGGCGAATCCTTCGACGGAGGAGCCGTCGAAACCCATTCCCTCCCGGAAAGCCGTTTCAAGCTCGCGGTCGGTGATAGCCACGCTCTTTAACTGCCCTAGGATGTCCACGAACCAGAGGCGGATGAACTTTACATTCTTCTCCCTGACCTGCTTGAGGACGGCCTCGACATTGTCTTGTTTCATGGCACGCATCATAAACCGCCGGGGCCGTGTTTTCAAGGCGCCAAAATGACGGGGCCGGCGGTCCTGGCCCGCCGGCCCCGCGCCAATCCGGGGCTTTCTTCCTATACCAGCCCCTGGTCCACCATGGCGTCCGCGACCTTCACGAATCCGCCGATGTTGGCCCCCTTGACGTAGTCCACATAGCCGCCTTCCTTTCCGTATTTTACGCAGACTTCATGGATGGCCTTCATGATCCCGCGCAGGCGGTTGTCCACCTCCTCGCGCGTCCAGGAGAGGCGCATTGAATTCTGCGACATCTCGAGGCCCGAGGTGGCGACTCCGCCGGCGTTCGCGGCCTTCCCGGGTCCGTAGAGGATTCGGGCCTTCTGGAACACCTCTACACCCTCCGGGACCGTCGGCATGTTGGCGCCTTCCGCCACCAGTTTGCATCCGTTCTTCACGAGGGTTTCCGCCTCCTTGGCGCTTATCTCGTTCTGGTGGGCGGAGGGGAAAGCCACGTCGCACTTTACGCTCCATGGCCTCTCCTTGGGCAGGTATTTCACTCCCTTGAAATGGTCGGCATATTCCTTAATGCGCCCCCGCCTGACGTTCTTCAACTCCAGGACCCAGGCCAGCTTCTCCGGGCCTATTCCGGCTTCGTCAACGACCGTGCCGTCGGAATCCGACAGGGTAACCACTTTCGCTCCCATGTCGTTGAGTTTCTCAACGGTGTATTGCGCGACGTTGCCCGAGCCGGAGACCGTGGCCACCTTGCCCTTGAGCCCGTCGCCGCGAAGGGCCGCCATCTCGGCGGCGAAATAGACCGCGCCGTAGCCAGTCGCCTCGGGACGTATCAGCGACCCGCCCCAGGCCAGCCCCTTGCCGGTCAGGACGCCAGTGAATTCGTTTTTTAGCCGCTTGTATTGCCCGTACATGAACCCTATCTCGCGGCCACCCACGCCGATGTCTCCGGCCGGGACGTCCGTTTCGGGCCCGATGTGACGGAACAGCTCGGTCATGAAGCTCTGGCAGAAGCGCATGACCTCGTTGTCGCTCTTGCCCTTCGGGTCGAAATCAGAGCCGCCCTTGGCGCCCCCCATGGGGAGCGTGGTCAGGCTGTTCTTGAAGACCTGCTCGAAGGCAAGGAACTTCAGGAGTCCCAGGTACACGGTGGGATGCAGGCGCAGGCCGCCCTTGTAGGGCCCCAGCGCGCTGTTCATTTCCACCCGGAAACCGCGGTTAACCTGGACTTCGCCCCGGTCATCCTGCCAGGGGACGCGGAAAATTATGGTCCGCTCGGGCTCCACCATCCTTTCGAGGATCTTCCCCTTTACATAGGAAGGAGTGGATTGGTAGAGCGACATCACGGACTTGACGACCTCTTGCACGGCCTGGTGGAACTCAGGTTCTCCCGGATTCTTCTCCACAACCCGGGCCATGAAATCTGCTACTGGATCCGGCATTTTGCGACCCCCTTCGTGAAAGTGTTCACTGAACACCCGTGGGGGGAACTCATGGCAACGTTGTTTTTTTGCATCCATTGCACATGTGTCCCCGTATCTTCTTCGCTAGGTGACACAGTTGTCCTGGACAGGCGCATTCATCGCGCCGCACCCCGAACATCGTTGCCCGCGGATGTGGCGACACTTTACAGGCAATCGGGCCTGTTTTCAAGCCAATTGCTTCCCTGCTTCGCCCGGACGCCCCCGAGCGTGCGAAAATGCCGGATATGGCGGAAAAGCGGATTCCCCCCGGCCTCCCCGGCCATCCGGAACACCATTCCCTTCCGGAAGTCCGCCGGAGCGTTTCGGTCCTCTGGCGGACCGCGCGGCTCGCCGGCCCGGCGGGGCAAGGCGGAGGCTGACCGCGTGGGTGCCCCGTCCCGGCTTGGTCTCCTGACCCCCCGGCTGGCCCTGCTGGCCGTCCCGCTGGTGGCGGCGTGGGCCTGCGCGCCCCGCCTCACCCTCGAGCAATACGAGCTCCCCAAGCATGTTGGGCTCATGGCGCTGGGCGCGATGATCGCCGTGGCCGCGCCCGGATGGCTCGCGCTGCGGCGCTGGGGGGCGTTCCCCCCGCTCATCGGCCTGTTTGCCGCCGTCCTTTTCTCCAGCCTGCTTTCGCCAGCCCCCGCCATCTCGCTGGCCGGCGACAGCGAGAACATCGCCGGCCTCTTGACATGGATGCTGTATGCTTCCCTCTTTCTCGCCGCTTCTTCCGCCGATGGCGGACTTCGGGCGCGGCTGCACGCCGCCGTCCTGTTCGCCGCGGCGGTCAGCGCGGCCTTCGCCCTCATGCAGCAGGCCGGCTTTGACCCGCTTCGCGGGGAATACTTCCACCATGTCCATGCGTTCGCGGGCAATCCGGACTTCCTCGCCCAGCAGATGGCGATGGCCCTTCCGCTGGCGCTGGGTGCGGCGATTGGACGGCGCTCCCTGGGGGCGGCGGGGCTGGCGGCGCTGCTGCTCGTGGTGGCGGCGCTCACCGCCAGCCGGGCCGGCATGCTGGGGGCGCTGGCCGGGGCCGGGTTGCTGCTCTGGTGGCTGCGCGAGTCATGGCGCCCGTGGCGCGGGGCCGTCCTCAAGGCCGGCATTCCCGCCGTCATCCTCCTCCTGGCCGCCGCCGAGTTCGCCGTCCCGCCCGACCTTTCCCTGCGCGCGCGCCTTAACACCTTCCTCTCCGAAGGTGCGTTCGCCGGGACGCGCGGCTTCCTTTGGGGCGGGGTCATCCGCGTCATCCGGGACAACCCCGTGGCCGGGTGCGGCACCGACGCGCTCAAGACCCCCTTCCTGAAATACGCCCCGCCCGGATGGGCCTCGCGGGAAGGGCTGGGCATCTCGGCGCGGAATGCCCACAACGAGCCGCTCCATCTCTGGGCCACCGTGGGAGCGCTGGGGCTGGGCGCGTATCTCTGGCTTCTGGCGGCCGCGGCGCGGACGGCCCGGCTCAGGCTCTCCCGTCCGGGCGTCGCGGCTCCCGCCGCTGCGGTCGCCGCGTATCTCGTCCAAAACCTGTTCAGCTTCGGGACCGCCGCGACCTCCCCGGTGTTCTGGCTTCTCCTCGGAAGCCTGGCGGCGCCGCCCGGGACTTCCGGGGGGGAAACCCGGCCCGGCCCGGTTTCCCGGGCCGTGCCGGAGGCGTTCCTGGTCGCGCTCGCCCTGTTCGCGTTCCTGCGGCTCGCCGCCGACGGCTTCGCCTACCGGGGCAACGAGGCTTCGCGCGCGGGGCGCCCCGACCTCGCCGCGCCGTATTTCGCCCTGGCGCACGCGGCCGCGCCGTGGTCGGCGACCTACGCAATCAGGGAGGCGGGGGCGCTCGAAGAGCGGGGACGGCTGGAGGAAGCCCTTCCGCTGTTCGAATCGGCGGCGGCGCAGGACCCCCGGAGCGGAATCCTCCTCGGCAACGTGGGCCGCGTCAGTTTCGCGCTCGCCACAGCCGGGAAGTCACGCGAGAAGCAGGAGGAGGCGCTGGCGGTCCTCCTGAGGGCGGTCGAGCTGGCCCCGACCCAGCCGACGCTGCTGGGCGCGGTCATCATGGCCTACCAACAGATGGGCCGCATGGCCGAACGGGACGAATACGCGCGCAAGTTGTGGACGGCGGATCCCGGGTGGGCCGCGAGGATGCTGGCTTCCCCCCCGCCGCGCTAGGCGCAGCCGGGAAGCTCCCCAGCTATTTCCCCCCCAGTTTGAGGAGCTTTCCGGAGGCGTATTCGGCGTAGCGGCTGCCCGCCGGCGCCAGCTCCAGGGCCTTGGCGAACATCCCCGCGGCCTCCTGCCTCTTTCCCATTTTTAGCAGCAGGTTGCCGGCGTTCAGGAATATTTCCGGCCGGGTGGTGCCCTGGACCGCAAGTTTCCCGTAGATTCCCGCCGCAGCCCCCATTTCACCCGCGCGCTCCAGCGCCAGCGCGTAATTATTCAGGGCCCCTTCCCGGTCCCCCAGGAAGGGATTGACCGCCGCGTGCCGGAAACGCCCCAGTGCTTCCGCGTTCCGCCCCGTGTTGGAAAGGAAATCGGCGTATTGCCGCTGGTAGTTGCCGTAAAGCCCGATGACGCCCTTCTGCCGTTCCGTGAGCCCCCGGACCGGCGCATGCCAGCCGCGCGCCCGCATCCACAGCAGGCCCGGCGGGGAAACCTGCCCCCCGGCCAAGCGGACCTCGAATACCAGGTCGCGGTTTTCCCGCGCCAGCCCCGCGGAAATCCCCTCCCGGGACGGGTTGGTCATGAACACCCGGCGGCCCGCGGCCAGCGCCGCCCGGGAGGCCTCATTGCTCCATTCGTCCTCGGTCCGGAGCCAGCGGTCGCCGGAAAGCACCCGCGCCATCTCGGGATTCCCCCTGGCCAGACGTTCCCGTTCCGGGCCGAAAGTCAGGAACCCCTCGGGAATCGCGGTCACGTCGTTCCTGAACCCCTCCACGCCCTGCAGGTAAAGGACCGGGTAGATTACATCGTCGCCGCCGACGAAAAAAACCGCCCGCCCGGGCAACCCGGCCAGCAGGTCGCGGCCGTAATCGTATTCGAGGCTGGTCTTGCCCGCCCCTGCCCAGGGCAGGTTCAGGGCCAGGATGGCCAGGGGAACCGCGGCCGCGCCGCAGGCGGCCCAGCGGCGCCGGACGGAACCCGCCATTCCCCACGCCAGCAGGCAGCCCAGCCCGAAAGCCAGCAGCCAGATGACGGGAAGCACGTAGAACTCGCGCCCGGTTATCCGCAGGCTGGCGGTGAGAAAGAGCCCCGCCGCCACGGTGGCCCACGCCGCCGTCCCGGCCGGCCCCGCGCCCGCCGACCAAAGCGCCAGCCCGGCGGCCCCGGCAACCGCGCCGGCCCAGGCCGTCTGGCCACCCAGCGCCAGCTCAGTCTCCTTCCAGCTTCCCTTCTCGTCCGGCCCGCCCACCTTCGAGGTGTATTGGGCTGCCCGCACGTAATTAATCCATTGCCGCGCCGTGGAAACCCGGCCGAGCAGGAGCGGCGGGTCCTGCGCACCCCGGACCGGCGGATAGAGCAGCTTCGCGGAAAACCCCAGGAGAAACAGCGTGGCGCAGACCGCGGACGTCCGGCGCGTCCAGCCTCCGCGCCTCCACGCCAGCCAGGCCAGCCCGGGCACCAGGTAAAGCGACTGCAGGTGATGGGCGAAGGAAATCCCCAGCACCAGCGCGACGCGCGGCCATGCCGCGCCGGTCGCCGCCAGGAAATACGCCGCGGCTATCAGCGCGATGTTCAGCGCGTATTTGTCCGATATCACCGCCTGCCTCCAGAGCGCCTGCGAAACGCCCAGCATGACCGAGGCGGCGGCGGAAGCCAGCACCGCCGCGCGCTCCCCCGCCCCGAACCTGGCCTTCGCCTCCCGGCGCACGAGGGCGAAAAGGACCGTGGACGCGAACGCGGCGCACGCCGCCGAAAGGAGGTTCAGCCGGAACGCGGGCGAGCCCAGCGGGACAAGCGAGGCAAGCTTTCCGGCCAGGGTGAGGAGAGGATAGCCGGGAGGATGCGTCACTCCCAGCGTCACCGCGGCCGCGGCGAACTCCCCCGAGTCCTCTCCCCCGAGCCCGGGGGAAAGGCTGAACAGGTAGAACGCGAGCCAGGCCAGCCAAACCAGGGCGAGCATGTTACGCGAATAAGTTAACATAGCGTCATGCCAAAACGGGACGTCCCCCTTCTGCGCAACATGCTCGCGCTGGCCGCGCTGGAATGCTGCTGGGGCCTGGGCATCTGGCTGGCGAACCCTTTCACCGTCGTCCCCAACTTCCTCCTCCGGTTCGGCGCGGCACCCGCGGTCATCGGCCTACTTCCCGCCATGTGGGGGGTGGGCATGGTGTTCGGCGCGCTCACCGCCGCGAGCCTCGCCGCGGGCCGCCGCAGGCTGGCGGGAATCATGGGGGCCTGGCATTACGCCGCCGCGCTTCCCTACCTGGGGCTGGGCCTGCTCGCCATGGCCTCCTCCAGGTGGAACATCCCCGGGTGGATGGGACAGGCGGCCACCATCGCCCTCATCTGCTCGTTCAACGTGGTGATGGGCCCGCTGTTCCAGCTCTACTTCGTCCTGCTGACGCGCATCCTGCCGGAACGGTCGCGCGGAAGGATTTTCGGCGCCATCTTCGCCGCGGCCACCGCGGTGAGCCTCGCCGGGCCCCTGGTGGCGGGGCGCCTGCTGGCGGGCGGGAACGCGCCGACATCCGAATACTCGTGGATATTCCTGGCCGCTTTCGGGCTGTTCTGCGTCGGGAATGCCTCCTTTTTCTTCATGCGGGAGCGTCCCTCGGCTCCGCATCCGCCGCGGCGCGTCGCCGAAAACCTGCGGGCGCTCCTCGCCATCTGGCGCGGCAATCCCATCCTGCGCCGCTACCTGGTCGCGCGGATGTGGCTCGACGGCGCCCTGCTGACCTCGGCCTTCCTCGCCACCTACTCCCGGACCGAGGCGGGCCTCCCCGAAGACACAGTGACCAGGCTCGGCATCCTGCTGGTGGGCGGGCAGGCGGCCGGGAGCCTTATCCTCGGCTGGATGACCGGGCGTGGCGGCGCGGCGGCCTTCCTCCGCACCCAGATTTTCGCCCGTTCGGTCCTTATGGCGATCCTCGTCGGCGCGGCCCTCGGTCCCAGCCGCCCGCTGGCAATGGCGCTCGCGCTGGCCGCCGGCCTGCTGTCGGCCAGCGACATGGTGGTCCACCCCAACATCCTCATGGAAATGGGGCCCAAGAAAACGCGCACCGACCTAATGACGCTGGGGACGCTGGCGCTGACCCCCAACCTGCTCCTCATCCCGCCCCTAGCGGGGGCGGCCATCGGCGCCTTCGGCCACCGTCCAGTCTTCCTTTTTTCCGCGCTGGCCGGGCTGGTCGGACTGGGGCTCCTGCGGGGCCTTTCGCATACACTGCGCGGCAGCCGCCCCTGAAGGGCGCTTCCCCCTTGTGATAAACTGGTGACACTATGAACAAAAAAACGCTATCCCTAATTGTCCTGAGTGCGATTATTGCGGCGGGCTGCACGGTCAAGCCCCGTCCGCCGCTTTTCAACCTCTATGACCGCCAGAAGATGGTCGTCATGCCGCTGGAGAACAACACTCCGGACCCGGCACTGGCGCGGGCCGTCCAGGACGGCGTCGAAGCGGGACTGGTCCGCCTGAACGCGGTTCCCGTCGCGGAGGATTCCGCGGTGTCCGCGCTCATCGCCAGGCAGAGGGCCACCAACCTGGCGCTGGAACAGAACGACAACCTGCGCAAGAAGATTGTCGATTCGCTGAAGGCCGACATCATCATGACGGGGGTGGTCAACACCTACACCGAGGACGTCCGCGAGGAGGAGCCCCAGCGCATCGCGACGTACCACGGCAAGGACAAGACCACCTACAAGTGGGGATACAACGACACGGTGGCGGTCAACGTGAACGCCACCGTCAAGCTGCTCGACGCCAATTCGGGCAACATCCTCTGGGTGCGGCAGGCCAGCGGCGACGGGGTGTTCCGGCGCTGGAAGGACCTGGCGTGGCCCGGAGATAACGCCGCTCCGCCGGCGGAGGGATGGGACCAGCTGAAGGGGAAGGGAAAGCCGATGCCGAAGGAACAGCAGAAGCCCGCCGCAACCCAGCCGCAGGCGCAGAACCCCGCGGGCACCCCGGTCGCGACCGGGGGCGGGCAGACCATCAACATCATCGTCCAGAACGTCAACCAGCAGGCGCAGGGACAGACCCAGGCCCAGGAACAGAAACAGGAGCAGAAGCAGGAGCAGACCCAGACCGCGGCCGCGGCCGCCCCGCCGAAGCTCCTCTACCTGACCGACAGCAACGTCATGCGCGCCCGCGGCGTCGCCATCAACTACACGGTCGGGACCATCCTCCGGGATTACTACGGGGTGGGAGGCTGGACTCCGACGCCAAAGACCAAGTAACCGCCTGACAAAGCGCCCCAGGGACGCGGGCCGGAACCGGTCCGCCAGTCAAAATAATAAATCCGCTATAACCTGCGAAGGGCCGTTCACGAACCCTCTCCCGCAACTCGGGAGAGGGTATGGGTGAGGGCGGATGATTCTTCACCACTTACCCCGCCGGGCGGCGCCGATGGTCACGCCAGCCCGGCTCTATAATGTATGGAATGCCGGCAACCGCGGATGCCACGTTTCGACACCCGGGAACGCTGAAAGGGCTGCTCCCCGAGGAACTTGAGCCCATCATGGCGCGCGAGGGGGCGCCCCGTTACGCCGCCCGGCAGGTGTTTTCCTGGCTTTACCAAAAACGGGCCGACTCCTTCGACGGCATGACGGACCTCGGAAAGGAGCTGCGCTCAAAGCTCGCCTGCGGCTACCGCCTCAACGAGGCCAAGCTGGAACGCGTGCAGGAGTCCGCCGACGGCACGAAGAAACTGCTCCTGCTCTGCGCGGACGGCGCCCGCATCGAATGCGTCGTCATCCCCGAGGAGAGGCGGAACACCCTGTGCCTCTCCAGCCAGGCGGGGTGCTCCCGCGGCTGCGTGTTCTGCGCCACCGCCCTCATGAAACCCGCGAGAAACCTCACGGCGGGCGAAATAGTCGAGCAGGCCCTGCTGGCCGGGAAAATGGGGCAAGTCACCAACGCCGTTTTCATGGGCATGGGCGAGCCGCTGGACAACTACGAGAACGTCCGCCGGGCGGCGGCCATCCTGACTTCCCACCGCGGATTCGGCCTCGGCCACCGCCATGTGACCATCTCCACCGTGGGCGTGGCTCCGGGGATACGGAAGATGGCCCGGGACCGGGTTCCGGCGGGGCTGACCTTCTCGCTCACCGCGCCGGACGACGCATTGCGCTCAAAGCTCATACCCACCAACCTGCTCTGGCCTATCCGGGAGGTACTGGGGGCCTGCCGGGAATGGGCGACCGCGCTGCGCCGCGACTTCACCCTTGCCTATGTCTTGCTGGACGGGGTGAACGATTCCCCCCGGCATGCGGAGGGGCTCGCGGCGCTCGCGCGGGAGGCGCACGCCAAGGTCAACCTCATCCCCGCCAATCCCGCGCGCGGGTTCAGCCGCCCCCCGGAGGACCGGGCCCTGCATTTCCAGTCGGCGCTCCGGGCGCGGGGCGTCCTGGCCCTCTATCGCAAGCCCCGCGGGACCGACATTTCCGCGGCCTGCGGCCAGCTTGCCCTGGGCAGGCCCCGGCCGAGCTCCCGGCGCGCCCGTGCCCGGGGCCCGGCCGGAAGACGGAAGGGGAAATCCGGCGTGGACGGGACGGGGCACCGGAATGCGTAGCAGATTCCTCCGCACCGTGCGCCTGCTTTCATTGATGGTGCTGACCGGCCTGGGCGCCGCGTTCCTGACCGTGCGGCTGGCGGCGCGCGGCTCGTCCGTGGCCGTGCCGGCGCTGGTCGGCAAGGACCTGAAGGAGGTCAAGAAGGCGCTGGCCTCCTGCCGGCTGGAACTGGCCATCACCGGCGAGGATTTCAGCGAGCAGCTCCCGGCCGGGTGCGTCATCGCCCAGCAGCCGGCCGCGGGGGCGCGCGTCAAGCGGGGCCGCCGGGTCAAGCTCACGCTTTCCCGCGGCTCGGAAATCGTGACCGTGCCGCAATTGCGCGAGCTGGCCCAGCCGGACGCGGAATTCCTCATACGCCAGCTCGACCTCGAGCTCTCCAGCGTGGCCACCACCCCGTCAGGCGCGCCAAAACACACCGTCATGGCCCAGGACCCGCCGCCGCGCGAACGGGTCGCGCGCGGATCCCCCGTCAAGATACTGGTCAGCGACGGGCCGGCCCAGCTGACGCTCACCATGCCGCGGGTCACCGGAATGCCGGCGCGCGACGCGCTGGTGAAACTGCGGACGTTGAACCTCAAGATAACGGAGGTAACCTACGAAACAACCTCGCTCTATGAGGGCGGCATAGTCACCGGCCAGAACCCGGCTCCGGGATTCCGCGTATCGCCGGGGGACGAGGTGAAGATGAAGGCTTCCCTGCGCTCCTCCGAAGGGCTGGCCCGCTATGTCACGTTCAATTACGCCGTCCCCATTGGCCAGGCCCGCCGCGTGCGCGTCGTCATAGTGGACGAAGGGGGGAGCCGGGAAATCACGAATGACATCGAGGATTCCGGGATGGTCCTCCGGCTGTCGGCGCGGGTGCAGGGCGAAGCGGTGGCCCAGTTCTTCATCGGCGGAAACCTTGTCGAGGAAAGAAAACTTTAACGGCGCCCGGAACGGGGCGGGGGTTCCTTCAGCGGCTTCCCCCGAATATCCTGGCCTTCTCCTCCGTAACCAGGGCGTCAAGGGAGGCGTCCCGCGGACCGCGGGGAACGCTTTCGGCGACCTGGAACTCGAACGCGGCCCCCACGGCAACCCCGCGCCTGCCGCGGAGCACCCGGTCATAGAACCCCCCTCCATGGCCCAGCCGGCCGCCGTCCGCGGAAAAAGCCACGCCCGGGACTATGACGAGGTCCGCCTTGGCCGCCGGGACCTGCCGGCCGCCGGAAGCCGGCTCCGGGATTCCAAACGCCCCTTCCCGGAGCTCCCTGAGGGAGTTCACCCGGAGGAAGACGAGCTTATGGCCCGCCACGCGCGGGAATGCCACAACCTTTCCCCGCGCCAGGGCCCGGCGCACGAGCGGGGTTACGTCGGCCTCGCCCCGCACAGGCGTATAGGCGAACACGACCTGCGCGCGGCGGTATGCCGACATCCGCTCCAACCTGCGGCAGATGCGGCGGCTCCAGGCGAAGCGAAGAAGCGGCGGAACAGCCCGCCGCCTCTCCAGCATCCCGCGCCGAAGGGCGCGCTTGCGCCCCGAAAGGGAGGCATTCATATCCGGTTGGATTCTATCATCGCCGCCTGCCTGGCGGCGCTTTCCCTCCCCCTGTCCGGGTGCCTCCCGGGACTGGTCAATACGGCACGCACGCTCCGGCCCGGTGAAATGACCTTCGCCATGGGCGGAATGGGGCGGACCGGCGTACTCCCCGACAACGTGGCGCAGGGCGGCAACGCCTCCGGAATGATAGAGCTGCGCGGGGGACTTCCCTTCGAGCGCGCTGATTCCGCAATCACGCTGCAGCTTCCCTGGAACGCCTCCTGGGATGTCCGGTACCAGTTCATTAGCGAGGACACCTTCGTGCCCGCCGTTGCCGGCCAGTTCATGCTCGGGGCCGCCCAGCCGGCCCTTCTTGCGTCCCTCGCCGCCACCAAGACTTTCGGGAAGGTTTCGCTGACCGGCCTGGCCTCGACCGGCCACGTCAACGAACAGCTTTGGCGGCCCGGTTCCGGTCCATACTCCGGCGAATCGGAAACCCTCGCGAAGGACGTCTATGCATGGGGCGGGGGGATTGAAGTCGAAGCCTCGCCCATCCATCGCCTGTTCGCGGGCTTGTTGGCCTGGAACAACGCCCACGAGCAGGAGGCGCCCGCGCGCAAGGACGGGGAATTCCATGTGGATGAGGGCGTGTCCTGGTTCATCACTGCGGGCCTGCGCATCGTGTGGAAACAGCCCCCGCCCCCGCGGCCTGCTGGCGCACTCACCGTGCTCCGGGGCTATCTCCTTCAGGAGCCGGCGAACAACCGGTTCGAGCTGGGCCAACCCGGCCTCTTTCGCGCCGTGGTTCTCACCGACGCCTTCACCAAGGCGGTGCGCGACGGGAAAACCGCTTCACTGAAGGAGCTCAAGGCCGGGATAGCCGTCCTCGTCCAGGGCATCCCGCTCCCCCAGCCCTCCACATTTTTGGCGAGGACGATTGAGCTGCAAGGACCATAGAATATATGGCAACCTGTAATTCCACATGCGCATCAACAAGCCGGACCGAGCCAACCCTGAGCCCTTCGACTCACTTCGTTCGCTCAGGGTCCCGAGCCAAACACAGGAAGCGAGTCGAAGGGCTGGCTCGTACAATCGAATTGCAGGGCCCTTGAAGACGCTCCATTTATCCGCTCCAGCCAAGGTTAATCTTTTCCTCCGCGTCCTGGGGAAGCGCAAGGACGGCTACCATTCCATCGAGACAGTGTTTCACGCTGTCGGCCTATTCGACGAAATCCGGCTGTCCCCGGCCCCCCGGCTCAGGCTGACCGTGAACGGACTCCCCTCTCCCCGCGGACCCGGGAACCTCTGCTGGCGCGCCGCCGAACTCCTGAAAAAGCGCTGCGGCGTCCGGGCGGGAGCGCACATCAGGCTGAGGAAACGCATTCCCTCCGGCGCCGGGCTGGGCGGGGGGAGTTCCGACGCCGCCGCCTGCCTGGCGGGACTGAACCGGATGTGGAAACCCGGGCTTTCCCGCCGTGAACTCATGCGGTTGGCGGCGAAGCTCGGTTCCGACGTCCCTTTCTTCCTCCTTGGCTCCGCTTCCGCCATTGGCCGCGGCCGGGGCGAGCGGCTCACCCCGCTGAAATCGCGCCTGCATGCATACGCCGTCATCCTTAAGCCGCGCTTTTCCATTCCGACCGGCCCGGCCTACCGGGCGCTCGACCGGATGAAACGCCGCGCCTCCCCCGCGGAAGGCCTTGCCCTCACTTCCTCCGCCGTCCGCCGCGGTGACCTGACCGGGCTTTCCGCGTTCAACGATTTCGAGGCGGTCGCCGCCCGGACGCACCCGGAAATCGACCGGCTGATCGTGGCGTTGCGCCAGGCGGGGGCGATGCAGGCCTTCATGTCCGGTTCCGGCTCCGCCGTGGTGGGATTGTTCCGTTCGGCCGCGACAGCACGAAAGGCCGCCGGCAACATCAGAAAAGGATTAAGGGTTACTTGCTGGGTGGTGAAACTGCCTCAATAGCAATCTGCTTCATTTGTGTGAACGCGTGGGGGGGATGACAGCGACCAAGCATGGGCAACGAAATTAGTTGAGGCGCAGCCCCACCCGCCTGGCAGTTGGCGGGTGGGGTGAGCGACCCGGCAATTCAGTTGCCGGTCGCGAAGTCGCGCAATCAGGGGGGCGAAGCCCCCCTATTGAGGTTCCTCAGAACTCCCACAATTGCTTTGGGATTTCAGGGGGCAACCCCAGGTCAAGCGGCTTGGTGCCGCCATTGGGGCTGATTAGGTCGCGTGGGACTCCTCCCTCATCATAATCAAGCTTGTAATGGTTGCCATCGTCCAGCACGATTTCCTGGATGGTGTTGTCGGCCGCGTAGATAAACTGGATGTGCCGCCCGTGGCTTTCGGAGATGTATTCAATTAGCGGCATGTCCGAACGGTACCGTATGTCCACCCAGGTTCCGTTGGAATCAGAGGCCCTGGTCAGGTTTCCCGCCGAGTCATATGACCAGCGGGAGATGTCCCCCCCTTCCCTGGTCAGGGAAACCACGTTCAGCGCCTCGTCGCATTCGCGGGACTGCCGCTGCGTCCCTCCGGTCGCCTGCTGGGTGGGGTCCAGCGACTGGTCCACGGACATCCGCTCGATGAGCACGCCCCGGTCGTCGTAGCGGTCCGTCACCAGCTGCTTTTGCGCTCCCAGCTGGATTTGCGTGGTACGGTCGATGCCCCAGCGGTAATTCATCCGCATGAGCGAGGTTCCCGCGGCGTCGGTTATCTCCTTGACCCGGTCCACCTCGTCATAGTAGATGCCCGCGATGACGGTCCCCCGCTCGCTTCCCGTCCCGTCGCGGATTTCCGCCAGCCGGCCCTGCTGGTCATACCTGTATAGCACCGACTGCTGCGAGTTCGAGGTGACCTTGGCCAGGCGCCCCACTTCGTCATATTGGTATCCCACCGAGGCCCCCGAGGTGGAGCGCACCGCGGTTATCCTGTCATGCTCGTCGTATTCGAAGTGAATGCCCGGACCGCCCTGGGTGAGTTCGGCGTTCTGGCCCTGCGCGGATATCTGGATTACGGTCCCCATGTTCCGGATGGACGCCAGCTTCTCGCCGTTGTATTCGAACCTAAGCCGGAATCCGAGCCGGTTGCCGACCTCGGCCACCTTCCCGGTCGCGTCAAAGAAAAGGTAGAACCCCGTGACGTCCTTCATGAGGTAGCCGGTCCCGGAGCGCGTAAGCTCGTCATCGAATCCCTCGGGCGACTTCCACCCGCCCTCCCTGGGCTTGTAGCAGTAGTGGGAGCCGTCCCAGCGGGTGTATTGAATGGCGCCCTCCTCCTGGAAGTCCAGCCGCGCCGCGAAATTATGGCTCCATCCCGGCCCAAACGGTCCCGGCGGGCGGGACAGCCCGTTGAAAATCCGGTAGAGCATGACGTTAAGCCCCTTCCAGAGGGCGGATGCGTCCAGCGAGCAGACGAACAGGTTCCCGGAGAATGTATTGATGACGGGGGACACGGTGAGCCCCTGACCGAGGTAGGAAGCCGAACCCATGGAAAGGGCGTATTGGCGGCTCAGCAGTTCGGACAGCTCGGAAAGGAAGGTCTGCTCCGCCGCGCTTCCCGGCGACATCGGCGTCAGGTTCGACTGCTCCCGGGGGGTATTCAGCGGCATGAGCCCGCCGCTTGCGGCCGTGTAGGGGGCCAGCCGCGACTGGTCGAGGAATATCCCGGACGGCAGGCCGAGCTGGGTCAGGCTCACGAAGGCGAGCCGCTCCAGCCGGCGCGGAAGGGCAATCTTCACGGCGGCGGGCTGGTGGTTCGCCTTGACCGTGGGGATGCCCAGCCCGTCCCGCACCAGCATGGACAGGCACATCGAGGACGGAATGATGTCTTTCGCGGACATGAGGGGCGGATGGGGGCGGGAAGCCATGGCCAGGGCGGCGGCGGAAAAAAGGACCGATAGAAGGTTCATCTACGCACTACAGGATACGCCAGCCGCGGCCGACCGGGCAAGGGAAGGCGGATTATTTCTCGGATTTCCCGACGAAATCCATGACCATATCAAGGTATTCCCGGTATATCGTGACTATTTTCCGGCCCATCGCCACCATCGGCTTCCCGCCGGGCAACCTTTCCAGGCTGGTCAGCTCGGTGCCTGTTCCCGTGCTGGTTATCTTCCCGTCCTGGCTAAATTCGATGCTCCCGCCGCTCCTAATATCCTCCTCCAGCCTGGCCTTTTCCTCCACGGAAAGCTGCCTGATCGATGACGGATGGCCGGATGACTTCTTCTGGCTGTTCGGTGAACCAACCAGGGCGTTAATTGCCAAAGGCAGCGAAAATACCAGGACCACCAGGAAACCGGCCAGGGCGGGAATTAATACGCTTCGCCTATTCATTGGCAACCGTCGTAATTCTCGTTCCGGGAGCCATGAAAGTCAAACCGGGGTTCACCCGGCGAACTCGAACGCGGGAAGCCCGCGCACCCCGGGCTTGAAGGCGAAGAGGCCGCCGGCCTGGGGCTGGCTTGCCAGCGCCTTTTCTTCCAGGCCGGTCCGGGCCGAGGTTACGAAGAGCGTTTCCAGCCCGGGACCGCCAAAGGCCACCGAGGTCGGGCGCTGGACCGGCATGGCCACCTTTTCCATCAGCTCCCCCGTGACCGGGTTCCAGCGGGCCACGCACCAGCCGTCCCAGTGCGCCACCCACAGCTTTCCCTCGGTATCCATCGTCGCCCCGTCAGCCACGCCCATGTCCTTGGGCACCGGCGCGACGGTCCGCCGGTTGGAGATGTTCCCGGAGGGATGGTCGTAGTCGAAAGCCTCTATCTTGTAAACATCGGAATCGATGTAATACATCGTCTTGCGGTCGAAGCTCCAGACGATGCCGTTGGATATCTTGATGCCGCCCAGGATGAGGTGGGTGGAAAGGTCGGCGTCGAGCCGGTAGAGCGAACCGGGCTCGCCCGCATCCGACTCGTTGGAACCCGCCCAGAACCTTCCAGCCGGGTCGCACTTCCCGTCGTTGAACTGGTTGCGGGGGTTGTGTTCCTTGGGGGCCGCGATGAGCCTGGTCCGGCCGGTGGCGGGGTCGAATGCCATGAACCCGGTGCGCACGGCCAGCACCAATCCGCCCGCGGCCCGGGGCACGATGCATCCTATGGGCTCCCCCACTTTCCAGGCCCGGTCATGCCCGGTGGCGGGGTCGAATTGGTGGACTTCGCAGGCGTAGGCATCGTCCCAATAAAGCTTCCCCGTCCGCGCGTCCCAAATGGAACCCTCGCCGAGCGAGGCACGGGCATCCACGACCATTTCCGGCTTGCCGCTCATCTTTCCCCCTTCCCGGCCCGCATTAGACGGCCGGCGTGCGGTAGGCAACCCGGCCGCCCACCCTGATTTCGGTCTCCACGAGGTATTTCCTTATCGCCGCCGGATCCGGCGAAATCCCCAGTCCGGGCGCGTCCGGCGCGCGCACCATCCCCCGGCTGTCACGGTCCAGGTGCTCCCTGGTGAGTTCCACGGCGAGAGGTTTCGGCTCCATGGGGTACTCGCAAAGGGCGTTGCGTTCCAGCCCGGCATAGGGCTGGAGCGAAGCGGACAGCGCCAGGTGCGAGGTGAAGGTGTGGTTCACGTAAGTGACGCCGTGCCGGACGGCGTAATCCGCCACCCTTTTCGCCACCGTGATTCCCCCGATGCGCCCCGCGTCAATCTGGATGAAGCCGATGCCCCCCTGGTCAATCATCTGCCGCGCCGAATGGAAATCGTGGCTGCCTTCCCCTCCCGCCAGCCTCAGCCGGCGGCAGGAAGAAGCCAGCTTGCGGTAGGCGGGCAGCGCGCCGGAAACGAACGGTTCCTCGAGCCAGGTTACGCGGTTCCGCTCCAGCGCCTTAAGCCGCCTCCGGGCGGCCGCCACGTCGTCCCCCCACACCGTTCCCGCATCGACCATGATCCACACGTCCGGACCCACGGCCTCGCGCGCGGCCTCCACCTGGTCCTCGTCCTGTTCCGCCGTCTCCCTGCCGTAGGGACCCCATCCCAGCTTGACCGCGCTGAACCCCCGCTCGACCATGCGCCGCGCCTTCGCCATCGTGTCGGACGGTTTGTCCCCGAACAGCATCGAGGCGTAGGGGATACGTGGGCGCGCCTCCTTGTAACCGAGCAGTTTCCAGACGGGTTCCCCGCGCTTCCGGCCCAGGAGGTTCCACATCGCGATGTCGATTCCCGACAGCGCGTGGTCCGCCTGGGGAAGGTCAAGGCTGTTCGCCCGGACCAGGTCCCCGATGCGGGCGATGTCCGCGGGACCGTCAAGCTCCTGCCCCAGCACGGAGGCGGAAACCGGCTTGCAGGCGCTGTGCGACATGGGGCAGACGAAAGCCGCGATGGTCGGAAGCGGCGCGGCCTCGCATTCCCCCCAGCCCTCGTGGCGCCCCGCCCGCACCCGCACCAGGAGGGCGTCCTGGCTTCCGTCC
>Ga0315280_10003473_pt1 | contig 24202 bp, 20 predicted proteins | sample YL17G06_40_MG_FD_203697 | JGI IMG/M metagenome (GOLD analysis project Ga0315280, IMG submission 203697) | Sediment microbial communities from Yellowstone Lake, YNP, Wyoming, USA - YL17G06_40 | ecosystem: Environmental > Aquatic > Freshwater > Lake > Sediment | place: USA: Wyoming | collected... | reverse complement strand
GGCCCCATCTATTATCGGATTTTTGCGCCCTTTTTTGCTTTACCCCACTTCTCGCAACAGAGCCTAGATGAGAAAACTTTGCGCCGGACGCCGGGATCATCTGGCCTGTGAACCTCCTCATCTCTCCTCTAGTGTATACAGAGAGTACATGGAGTTGTCGACCTTTACGGAGTGCGCAAAGCTTCTTTTGAGGCTCTGAGGCAAGAAGCAAGCCCCTCCAATTCAGATTCATCGGGAAGAAAAAATCATTTCCCCCCTAAAGAAGGTGAAAATTCATCCTCAAAATCACCCCAAAAGGTGATTGACCCCTGAAAAGGGCGATGAAATTATGTATTCGGCGCGAAAACTATGGAGGTTTTTAGGGTTAAAAAGAAAAAATGAGCAAAAAAATACTTGTAGTGGATTTCGACGCTCATTCTTTGGATTCTCTCTCTAAATTCCTCCGTTCCGAACGATTCAAGGTTGCCACTGCCACAGATGGTCAGATGGGCTTCGAAAAATTCAAATCCGAAAACCCTGATCTAGTCATTATGGAGGCTATGCTTCCTAAATTGCATGGGTTTGAGTTGTGTAAAAAAATAAATCATGATTTCCCACGAAAAGTGCCCATCATCATCCTCACCGGTATCTACCGGGAATCCTTCTACAAGACTGAAGCCGTTCGATTTTCTGGAGCGTCCGCATTTTTAGAGAAGCCCTGGAAGAAGGAAGAGCTGCGCCAGACAATCCAGAAGCTACTCGATAAGCAGAGAAAAGAAAAAGAGGATGAGACGCATGTGGATGCGACACCTGTCCTAGAGGTTCTCGCCCAAGAAATGGGAGAAGGAGCTTTTCTTGAAGAGAGCCAAAAGGGGGAAAAAATGAAAAAAGGGACTGTCCTTGAAAAAGAACTGCAGGAGGCTCTTTCAGATTTAAAAATCCACCCAGCCAAAAAAGAGAAAAAACCTGAGATTAGTCCTGAAATTGAGGACATGCTTAAAACGACCCTCGCTGAGCTTGCGCTGGATAAGGAAGGGAAAAAGAAAGCGGCCGCACCCGAAGAAAAAAAATTAGAACGAAGAGAAGAGCCGCCCATCATTTTAGCCCCGAAAAGGGAAAAGGAGGCGTTCGAATCACAGGAAGAAAAACATCCCTTTGAAGAGTATATGCTTCCCAAGAAAGCCCCGAGCGCCCCCCGGTTTATAGGCTTGGCGCTGATTGTCATCATTGTGGGCGGAGGCGCTTTTTATCTATTCAAACCCAAAAAAGCCACCCCTCTTCGCCAAGAATCGAATGTCTCCATGGTGCAACCTTCTCAAAACATAACACCAGAAGTTAACACTCAAGAGACTCCGGTCGAAACCACGCCAAAAGCTACGCCTAAAAAAGAAGAGCCTGCCCCGCCTGGGACTGCCAATAACACAACTCCACGTGGGGGAAATCCTGAACCAATCCTTCCAGCTCCCGCTCCTATTGTCACTACTCCCGAACAGCAAGAAGCTCCGACTGAGCGGGCATCCACTCCACAAGAGCAAAAGCCCGCTGAAGAAGAGCCTAAGGTAGAGCCGACTCCCCCTCCTGCTCTAGAGGAAAAGCCAGCTGAGGAGCCGCCCAAGATTGAACCGACTCCTCAAGTTGAACAGCCGACCACGCCAATAATCAAAACTGGAGATCTCGTTGCGTTGAACCTGGTGGATATTCCTCCTGTGCCCATTAAAACTGTTGAGCCTGTCTACCCCGAATTGGCCACAAGAGCAGGAGTTGAAGGAGTCGTTATTGTTAATGTGCTCATATCCGAGAAGGGCGATGTGATCAATACCAAAGTCATTAAAGGGATCAAAGGCCTGGGCGGATTGTTGGATAAAGCCAGTGAAAATGCCGTGAAGCAATGGAAATTCCAGCCCGCTGTCAAAGGCGGCGTGAATGTCAAAGTTTGGGAACCAATCAATATTACATTTAAGAAAAAATAAATTTTGATCAAGGAGCGAGAAATGCCATTAAGCAAAGAGCAAGAGGAACTTTACAGGAAAACCATGGACGAAGTGAAAAGACAGTTGGATGGAATTGATTCCCAAGTTGAAAAAGAACTCCAAAAAGTGCGGGAAAGACTTTCTGAGCTCCAGGAAGCTAAAAAGTCTTTCAAGATGATTTACGAAGGAACAGCTAAACTTCTCGGAATTGAACCTGAAGCGGATGAGGATGAAGATGAAGACAAAGTCTCTGCAGCTCACGCATCGGCTGCGGCCAAAATGTAAAGGGCTCTTCGAGTTAACAACGGCACTGAATTCGACACTCTGAATGAGAGAAAGAACCTTCCCTCTCATCAAAGAGAGCGGAGTTTGTTTTTTCGCCTGCCATAAATCATTCCTAACTAAAGCCTGCTAAAAAAACTCCCCTGTGTAGCCAGTTTCTGCCCAAAGGGGCCTCTTTCTGCTTATTTAGGAAGCATCTTTTTTCCCGGGGTTGATCATCTGGGGCTGCATCTTTTTCCCCGCGATAGGTGAGTCCATTAAAGAAAAAATGGGTGGCGAGGCGCTAGTCCCCGCCCGCCCGCAGCGAATGGTGGCGGGTGGGGGGGTCTTTAGCGAGGACGGACGGGGACGTGCCTGGACAGGACCCATTCTTTCAAACTTGATAATCACGACGGGAAAAAAGAGGCTATCGATTATTTAAACGAAATTGACAGTCTTTTCCTGATTTGCTATAAAAGATGAACCTTTGATGAAAAAATACGTTAAAAGATAGAGAAATCCTAAGATGCACATTCTGCTCGGTATGTTAATCGGTTTTGTGGCGGCTATCCCCCTTGGTCCGGTAAATATCTTTATCATCTCCCAGGCGATCAAGCATGGTTTTTTCCGTGGCTTCCTGGGTGGTGTAACAACCGCTGTTATGGATATCATCTATTGCCTGGTGGCATTCTTCGGAGTATTTCATCTGACCGTCAATCTTGCAAAATATATGCCCATGATGAAAATTGTTGGAGCATTGATTCTGATCGCGATCAGCCTCCGCCTCATCCAGCATTCGAAGAGCGTGCAAGAGGCCCGGCCGCCCCAAAAACTGGGTGTTTCCCCCCGTCCGATTTTCGGCGTTCTCGCGCTCTATGTCTCAAATCCAACCTTGTATGCTTTTTGGCTGGCTGTAGCAGGGACGGTGACCGCTCATAAATGGGTTCACAATTCGGGTTGGCAGCCCATTGTCTTTGCTATTGCCTGCGGTTTGGGGAGCACTTTATGGTATTTCGTTCTTACCCGATATTTCTCTCGGCATAAAGACAAACTCCAGCCTCAAACTTTTAGAAAAATTTTTCTGGGTTTATCTGTGGTCCTGATTGGGTTTGCCCTCTATACGCTCGGCACCCTCATTTTCTAGTAAGAAAGAGCTTTTTGCAATAAGTTTTTCTCGGGGTTATAATGGCACGCCAATGGATGTCAAAGAACATTTTTACTCGGATAACCCAGCCAAAGGGCCTGAGGACGCGCAGACGACGCTGGCCGGTGTGAATTACCTCTTTCTCGGGAATGGATTGATTCAAGCCGCAGTTCAGGTTGACACTTCGAAAAAAGGAACGCCTCTGGGGTTGCTCCTCATGCACCCCGAAAAATTTGGTCCCAAGAGCAAATCCCTCACTTCTGATCCTGTTTCTGGTCTCAAACAAACTGTGCTTTGCATTCTATCGGAGTCCAAAGTCTACCTGCCTCATCCCGCCCAACTTCAGGCAGGCTGGCTCCGCGAAGAAGGGATCCCTCAGGTGGAAGTTACGTGGAAGTCTTCTCCTTTTCTTGTCAAAGAAGTCTTTTACTGCCCGGATCGATCGACCCCTCGCCTCCTTCGTGAAGTCACCGTTCAAAACCTTTCAAAAGCCAAGCATCAAATCATCCTTAAAACAGGGATAAAAAAACAGCTCCTCAAAATCCCCGCTCATTTAGCGCCAAGAGAGAAAAAAATATTCATCTTTGAGTATGAAATCAAAGAAGACGATTTAAATCATAGCGCGGAAGTGAAGAGTATTGAGAAATTCTCTATTTCCTCTGACGCTCGTGCTTTTTGGAAAAACACGAATGACTGCCGATTCCACTCCCGCCTCCTCGATCATTTCTTCCAGGCTTCGAAGTTCCAGCTTCAGGCGAACATCGCCCAATCCGGTAAAATGGACGGCGGCATCTGGCAGTACAACCTGGAATGGGTGCGAGATCAGGCAATGGTCAGCCAAGCGCTCACGCTCCTTGGCCAATTTGAAATGGCCCGGACAATTCTCGAGCTTATCCTCACCCATTTTGTTACAGAGGAAGGCGCGACTTTTGATTCGAGCCGCCTCCGGCCCTATGAAGAATGCGAGTTTGACCAGAACGGTGTGTTGCTCGAAGCTCTCAAAACCGATGTCGATTGGAGCGGCAACAAAAACATACTTGTCGAGCATTGGCCTAAAATTCGAGCTGTGGCCGATTTCCCCCTGAAAGAAGTTTTTCATCATTCCCCATCCGGGCTTCTCCACAATCAGCGCGAATTTTGGGAACGGCACTCGGTCCATGGCATCCAAGATGGAATCGAGCTCGCTTACCAGCTTTTTGTCTCGATCGGCCTTTCTGCTGCCGCCTCTCTCGCTCGATTGCTCAAAAAAGGAGAAGAGGCAAGGCGATGGGAATCTGCAGCCTCCACAATCCAGCACGCGATGCTTTCTAACAAAAAATTTGGCCTTGTCCACAGCGGCCATTTCATCAAAAGGCGAACTATTACGGGCGATATCCAGGCAGAGATTTCTGCATTACCCAATTCAAACCTTCCCGATAGCGTCCCACTCTTTGAAAAAAGACCACATCATCTAAACCCGGATACATCCACAGCTCTCCCCATCGCTAAAGAATTTATCAATCCTAAGAGTTCCCTGGCTTCAAAAACACTGGAGGAGATTGAACAACTCTGGAATCAAAGATGGGAAGGCGGAGGCTACGGCCGCTATCATGTGAGCTCCGAGCCGGATTCTCCTGGCCCCTGGCCCTTTCCCTCTCTTTTTGTGGCTCGCGCCTATTTCGAGGCCGGGCAACATGAAAAAGTCTGGCGTATCCTCAACTGGCTCAACACCGTGCCTGGAGCCAAGGCCGGCACCTGGCTCGAATTCTATGGGCCCAGGCCTATCCCTCCTTATCCCCAAATCGGTATCGTTCCCTGGACGTGGGCAGAGCTCACATTTTTTTTCATCCACCATATACTGGGAGTCCGGCCTAGCTGGGACAAGCTCCGGCTGAGGCCCTGTCTTTTGCAAGGGTTGAAGGAAATTCAAGCTTCGATCAGACTACGAGATTTTCGTTCAAATTTGTCCATCGAAAAACAAAAAACAAAAGAAAAAGTTGGATTTTTGATCGACGCCAAGTTCTATCCTTATGAAGAAAAAGACCCTATTATTTCTATGCCGAATAGAGATTTAGAGATAAAAATCATCTTACCACAAGACTATTAGAGAAATGTAGCAGAATTGGAGATGTCCCATTTTTAAGGAGAAATTTGAATGCCCAAGAAAAAAATTCATCTTGTCTGCAACGCCCATCTGGACCCCGTCTGGCTCTGGGAATGGGAGGAGGGAGCATCAGAAACTCTTTCCACTTTCCGGACTGCAGCTTCATTTTGTGAAGAATTCGATGATTTTATCTTTAACCACAATGAAGCCCTCCTCTACCGATGGGCTGAGGAATATGAACCCGTTCTCTTTAAAAAACTCCAGAAGCTCGTCCGCGAGAAGAAGTGGCACATCATGGGAGGCTGGTTTCTCCAACCTGATTGCAACATGCCCAGCGGCGAGTCGTTTGCCCGCCAGATACTTCTCGGGAAAAAATATTTCAAACAAAAATTTGGAGTGGAGGTAACAGCAGCCGTCAACCTCGACCCTTTTGGACACAGCCGCGGCCTTGCCCAAATCCTGGCAAAAAGCGGATACGATTCTTACCTTTTCTGCAGGCCTTCACAGGCCGAATGTCCCTTGCCTTCCGACGAATTCATCTGGGTCGGGCATGATGGTTCAGAAATCATAGCCGCCAGAGCTTCCGCTCATTACAATTCTTTTTTGGGAAGAGCCCGGAGCAAAGTCGAAGACTGGATGAAGAATAATCCTGAGAAAGACCTCAGTATCCTGCTCTGGGGAGTCGGAAACCACGGCGGAGGGCCTTCCAGGCAAGACCTGAAGGACCTCGCCAAGCTCATGAAAGAAACAAGAGATTTTTCCATCATCCACTCCACGCCTGAAGCTTTCTTCAAAGAACTCAAAAGAAAAAAATCGAGCCTGCCCCGGCACTCAAAAGATTTAAATCCTTGGGCGGTTGGCTGTTATACCTCGATGACGCGAGTAAAGCAAAAACACCGCCAGCTCGAGAATGAAATCTACTCTGCCGAAAAAATGTCTTCTGTGGCCTCTTTCCAAGGCTTGATGAAATATCCCCAAGCTGAATTTCAGGGAGCGATCTTAGACCTTGTGTTCTCTGAATTCCACGATATCCTTCCCGGCTCATCCATTCCACCTGGAGAAGAAGGAGCATTGCGATTGCTCGACCATGGACTCGAGATCTGCTCCAGAATCAAGGCCAAAGCCTTCTTCGTTCTCGCCAGCGGCCAGCCTAAAGCCAAAGAGGGAGAAATTCCCATTCTTGTCTACAACCCTCACCCATACAGGGTGAAGGGCATCATTGAATGCGAATTCGAGCAGCAAGAGCCGAACTGGTCCAAAGGCTTTCTCCTCCCAAAAGTTTACAAGGATGGAAAGCCTCTCTCGACCCAGGTCGAAAAAGAGCTCAGTAATCTCAACATCGAGTGGCGTAAAAAAATCGCCTTCCAAGCGACACTCGAGCCGAGCCAGATGAATCGTTTTGACTGCCGGCTGAAACTTATTCCTTTAAAACCCAAGCCATCTCTTCAAGAATCCAATGGAAAAATTTTTTTTAAGACTCAGGACCTGGAGGTCGTCATTAATACCAGCACAGGTCTCATAGACCGCTATTGCGTCAAGGGCGTGGATTTTTTGAGTAAAAACGCATTTCAACCCATTGTCATCGAAGATAACGCCGACCCTTGGGGGATGAAAGTCACGAGTTTTCGGAAGCTCCTTGGGAAGTTCGGTTTGATGTCAAAAGAAGTCGGCTCACATTTCTCTGGAATCACCGCTGACCCCATTCCTTCAGTCCGGGTCATTGAAGATGGAGAAGTCCGGATTGTTGTAGAATGCATGCTTTCCTACGGCCATTCTTATATCTGCCAAAAATACAAGCTCCCCAAGCAGGGGACAGAAATCGAACTGGAACTTAGAGTTTTTTGGAATGAAAAAGACAAAATGCTGAAGCTTTCCATTCCAACTCTTCTGGCTCAATCCGCCTTCCTCGGCCAAGTAGCCTATGGACTGGATGAACTTCCGTCAAACGGAAAAGAGGCAGTTGCCCAAAAATGGGTGGCCGTTGTCTCGCAAAAAAAGAATTTGGCATTGATCTTTATCAATGAGGGAGTGTATGGCTCGGATTTTTACGACAAGGAGCTGAGGATTTCACTGCTCCGCTCTCCAGCTTACTCTGCTGACCCGATTGAAGGAAGGCCCATGGTTGCCCAGGATAGACTCGTGCCCCGGCAAGACCAGGGTGAAAGGACTTTTCGCTTCTGGATTAATGCCGGAAGTGCAAAAGAAAGATTAGAGAAGGTGGACCGGGAAGCCCTGGTGCGAAACGAAAAGCCATTTGTGCTCTCCTTCTTCCCTCCAGGCACTGGGAGAAAGCCGAAGCCGGGCGTTATTCTGAGCGATAAAGCCATCCAGGTCACGACTTATAAAAAAGCGGAAGAGAGTGCAGACCTCATCATCCGGCTTTTTGAGCCCACAGGCAAAAAGAGGACAACTATTCTCTCGCTTCCCTTTGTCTCTGTCCAGAAAAAAATCACACTTTCTGCTTTTGAAATCAAAACTCTGAAGTTTAGCCCCAAGACAAAAAAATTCCAGGAAGTCAACCTCCTGGAAAGGCCGATAAAAAAATAGTATGACCTCCAAAGAACGGGTCCTGGCCGCACTCGAGGGGAGAATTCCAGACCGTGTCCCTTATGGTGAATTCGCCATTGATTTTGACACGGTTCGAAAAATCCTCGGGCACGAGACCCATCTCCGGGCAAAAGCCAAATCCCAGATTGCTTTCTGGGAAGGCCGCCAGGAAGAGGTTGCCGTGAGTTATCTCAAGGATCACATCGAGCTCCACGAGAGACTAGAACTGGACATCATTACTTTCCCTATGGCCACCTGGGAAATACCTTCAGAAACAGATCAGGCTCCCCCTAGAAAAATCAACGGAAACACCTGGGAAGATAAATGTGGCCGGGTTTTTAAATATTCAGAGGCAACTCACGACATCACCTGTGTCAAGGACCCAGTTAATGAAGCCAAAAAATATTCGCCTGAAGATTTCGCTAAAGAGCCGGTTCCAGTTCCAGGCGACGAACGATCCTGGAAAATTCTGGATGCCGTCATCCAGAAATTCAAGCAGGTGCACCAAAAGTTTGGCAAGAAAATCATCAAACACTGTTGCGGAAACGTGAACTCACTCCTGGATTTCTTCATCGAAATTGGCTACGATGCCTATCAATCGATTCAACCGACCGCAGCTATGGACATCTGCTCGCTCAAAAGAAAGTATGGTGAGAAGATTACACTTTGGGGTGGAGTCGCTGTTGAGAATCTCATGGAAGGATCGCCTAAAGATGTACGGTGGGATGTACGGCGCGCCATGGAATGTGCCAAGCCAGGAGGCCGGTTTATCCTCGGCACAAGCCACAGCGTTGCGGTCGGAAGCAAATATGAAAATTTTATGGTCATGCTGGATGAAGACCATAAGCTTTGCGCCTATTGAAGAACTAATCCAATGAAAGAGCCGATAACCATAGTTCTTGTGGGAATCGGAGGCATGGGTTCCGTCTATGTCGCTGCTCTGCTTAAAAAAGCAAGGGAAGGCCTTTTTCAAATCGTTGGGGCAGTCGATCCCTCACCCGAGAGATGCCCTCATCTTGCGGAACTCAAGGCATTGAATGTCCCTCTCTATGACTCGCTTGAAAAATTCTATGCCCGAAGAAAAGCAGAACTTGCGATCATCTCCTCCCCTATTCATTTCCACTGCCCTCAAAGTTGCCTGGCCCTGGCACAAGGAAGTTATGTGCTCTGTGAAAAACCGGTCTCTGCCACCATTCAGGAAGCAAAACAGATGATGGAAGCGAGGGATAAAGCCGGGAAGTGGGTGGCCATTGGCTATCAATGGTCGTTTAGCACAGTTATCCAGGAATTAAAAAAAGACATCCAAAAAGGGATTTTCGGAAAGGCGAAGCGCTTGAGCTGCCTCTATCTCTGGCCCCGCGATAAGGCTTATTATCACCGGAATGACTGGGCGGGGAAAAAATGTGATCTCCGGGGACCCTGGATTCTGGACAGCCCCGCTAACAACGCCATGGCCCACGACCTCCACAACATGCTCTATGTTCTTGGCGATGAGAAAGACAGAAGCACACATCCCGTGGAAGTTGAGGCCGAGCTCTACCGTGCCTATGATATTCAGAATTTTGACACGGCGGCTGTCCGCTCTAAAACCGAGAAAGGGGTTGAAATTCTCTTTTTTGTTGCTCATGCAACCCAGAAGGACAGGGGACCCCTCCTCTCTTATGAATTCGAAAAAGGGATCATCCTTTCAAGCGGCCGGAATTCCGATATCAAAGCTCTTTTCTTTGACAGCACGGTGAAAAATTATGGAAATCCGGACAGCGAGCCGCTCAAAAAATTGTGGGACTGCCTAGAAGGTGTAAGAAGCAGCCGGACTCCTGTTTGCGGCATAGAGGCTGCAGCCAGCCAGACTCTCTGCCTGAACGGAATGCAGGATTCTATGCCGGAGATTACAGGGTTTCCGAGAGAACTTCTCAGTATCGAAGAAGAGCCAGGAAGCCGGAGGATTTGGGTTGAAGGACTAAATGAGGTTTTGGAGCAATGTTACGGGGAAGGGCTTCTTCCTTCTGAGTTGGGCGTTCTTTGGAGCAAAAAAGGAACAAAAATCAGCTTAGCCGATTACAACAAATTCCCGGGTGGCTAAACACCGATGCAGGTTCAGATCGAAAAAATTGTCTATCCAGGAAAAAGCCTGTCCTTCTGCCAGGGCAAGACTGTTTTTACAGATGAAGGCCTTCCCGGAGAGATTGTCGAAATAACACTGCTTAAAGAAAAGGGGAAATACTCCGAGGCAAAAACAATTAGAATACTTCAAACCTCTCCTCACAGAGTCCAAAGCCGCTGTTCCCATTATCTGGCATGCTCTCCTTACCAATCGATCGCTTACGCCTATCAGCTCGAGATAAAAAAAGCCCAAATCAGAGAAATTTTCGAGCGCACTCTCAAAGCGGAATGGCCAGAGCCTGTTTTGAAGCCATCGCCCCAGGTCTGGGGATACAGGAATAAGGTAAGGTTCCATATCGCCAGGAAGGACCGATTGGCTTATCTCACTTATCATCAACCAGGTGCTCAGAATGAGTTCGTGAAGGTCGAGGAGTGTTTTCTTGTTTCCGAACAAGTCAACGCGCTCTCAGCCGCAGTCCTCAGAATGATCAATGAAAGTCAACTGGATGTCATCCGGGATATAGAAGTCAAAGAAAGCTCCACCACGAAAGAAATGCTCCTTGTTCTCTTCATGAATTCTCAGCAGGAGCTTAGCAATCTCGCTCCAAAGCTTGCAGTGCTTGCAGAAAGATTTCTGCTCAAAGGGATTGTTGGACTGCTCAAATCCAAAAAAGGCTTTCGAGAAATTCTCTTTTGTGGTGAAAATTTTGTCCAGGAAAAGGTAGCTGACTGCATTTTCTCGGTCGGCCCTCAATCCTTCTTCCAGGTCAATGTGGGTTTGCTCGAAGAAGTTACGGCCGACATCAAAAAATTTATTCCCCAGGGCGGAGAAGAAAAAATTGCGGACCTCTACTGCGGGATTGGCACCTTTGGCGTGGCCCTGGCTTCAAAAGCCCGAGAGGTCATCGGAGTCGAGTCCGATCCTGAAAATATTGCCTTTCTCAAGAAAAATCTTCTCTTGAACAGAGCGGGGAATTTCACCGTGTGCGAGGGAACGAGCGAAGAATGGATTCCCCGGGTTCTAAAGAAGCCTGTGGATGTTCTCTTTCTCGACCCTCCCCGAAAAGGCGTGGATTCGAGTCTTATCCAGAACCTCCATCGCAATCCCGTCCCTTGCGTAATCTATCTTTCCTGTAATCCTTCGACTCTTATCCGAGATTTAAAGCTCTTACTCTCCGCCTACAAATTGAAAGACGTCCGGATTTATGACTTCTTTCCGCACACGCCTCACATCGAGACCTGCGTTTTTTTAGAGAAAATTTAGTTCCAGCTCTCCTTTCAAGTCCTGGCGCGGCCGGCGAGTTGGCCGCAGGCCGCAAGGATGTCTGCACCTTTGGAGCGCCGCAAAGTCACACTGACCTTCTTGCGTTCCAGACTTCGCATAAAAAACTCAATCGTCCGATCATCAGGGGTTTTGAAGTTCAGACCTGCGACCGGGCTATAGAGAATCAAGTTCACTTTGGCCTTTAGCCTTTTGGCGATCCCAGCTAGCCCCTCTGCATCCTGTGGGGAATCATTCACATCCTGAATCAAAACATACTCGAGGGTCATTTTTCTGCCGCCACCCTGGATGTAGTCTTCGCAAGCGCGGATAAGCTCTTCAAGGGGGTATTTCCGGTTGACGGGCATGAGCTTATTTCGGAGCGCATCGTTTGGCGCATGAAGGGAAAGAGATAAATTCACTTGGAGGCCCAAAGTCTTAAAGCGCAAGATCCTTGGAACGAGCCCGCACGTCGAGACCGTCATTCTCCGCGCAGCGATCCCCAGGCCCTGGGCTGAGTTCATGATCTGGATGGCTTTGATCACATTTTGGTAATTATCGAGCGGCTCTCCCATCCCCATAAAAACCAAGTTCGTGATGCTGGCGCGGACCATGTCCCTTAAATAAAGCGCCTGGTTGAGAATTTCGGAGGAAGTCAAGTTTCTGGTGAAGCCCGGAAGCCCGCTCGCGCAAAAGGCGCAGGCAAATTTGCAGCCGACCTGCGTCGAAATACAAACCGTTTCTCTCTGAGCAGTAGGAATTAAGACGGTCTCGATGAAATTTCCATCGCAAAGCTCGAACAGGAATTTTTCCGTTTTGTCCTTGGATCTAAAATGGCCGAAGAGCTCAAGAGCGCTCAGAAAATAATGCTGGTTTAGCCTTTCTCTGAGTTTCTGGGGAAGGTCAGTCAGAGAAGCGAAATCCAAAGCCCCCTTTTGATAAATCCAAGCAAATATCTGCTCAGCCCTGTAGGGCTGCTCTCCAATGGCTTCAAGCTCCGCTCGGAGCTCCTCCAGCGTTAAATTCTTGATGTCCTTTTTGTCCAAAGTCATTTGACCAAAACTTTATCCTCCCAGTAGCGCCATTTGGCTACCCCCCTCTTTGTGGACAAATCATCCGGCTGGCAGGTAAAGGCCGAGGAAAGCCTTCCTTCAAAAATCACTTTATCTTTGTAAATGATCTTTACCATATTGGTTGCAGAATAAGATAAGCTCTCCCCTTGCAACTTGCCATAAAAAAAGCTGGCATCCGTCTCTACCGGCCCGAACTTCACCCGGCCGGAGTCAAAGTTGTAACGAGGGCGGATATTTTCAGTCAAAATTTCCCTGTTCAAATCTGTCTTGACACAAATGAATTCATCGCCATTTTGGGAGGCCAAATGCAGCCCGACTCCATCCCTGGATCTATCCACATCCAGGAGTTTGATAGAATCCAGAACAGGCTTGAAAACTTCCCCCCTTCGCACCGGAACAAGCACTGTTATGAAGGTCTCGATATCGCCCGCGTGATAATGGCTGGAAATGGACTGATAGGCTGTTTTCTCCTCCTGGCTGTGCCGTTCGAGCGAAAAAGTTGAATCTTTGCGGATCCCCCGCTCGGGGAAATAGACCAGCAGAGCTTTTTCCTTGGAAAGCTCCCAACTCTCGATGGAATCATTGGCCAAAACATAATAATGATCACCCTGTTCCCAAATTTTCTGCCCGTGCCAGAGGTTGGCAAAAGTGTAATAATCGCTCTCAAGGATCTTGACAATGTCAAATACCACAAACGCATCGCCTCGCTTGAGATAAACAATGACCCGGTCCCATTCATAGCCAAGGCTTGCATCGTGCAGAAGGACTGAGCCTCCGTTCATCAGGAGAATGATGGCGTTTTCATCCAAATGTCCGTGGTGCATCTTCTCCTCTTCCACAGGAATTGTGTTCCGGAGATAATCCCGCGGCACAAGGGCATAATCTCCTTCATCCCGGTAGTTCAGCAGAAGATAAGTGGACTGATCGTTCCACCCATTCCTGAACACAATTTTTTTGCCGACGAGATCTTCCAGCACCTCCTCGCTCAAGGCGTTCGGTGCTTTGGGCAGGATTTTATCATCCGCCCAGCGGTAACAATCAGAGAAAATGAGGCCCAATCCCGCATCCAGGTTTGAAGCTCTCGGACGAACGATCTTCTCATAAATTCTCTCGGCGGCCCATTTGTACTCAGGCTCTCGATACCCTGATGCCGCTTTCTCAAAACACACCAGATAGCGCATCCAGCTGTCATTCCACCGAGCATCCCCAAAATCTGGCACCATGCCCGCCGGCGAGAGAAGACGGAGAAAATACTCAAAATAATAGCGGACGGTCGGCATCTCATAGATCAAGTCATCCCCGAGTGCTTCTCCATAGGACATTAGCGAATACAGCCAGACCGGATGATAAATCTGGGCATCCTCCTCTTCCCATTTTCCCCAGCTATCGGAAGCGAGAACTCCGGCCAATTTCCTCCACTGAGCCGCCTGAGGATGGTCGGGAAGAGCGAGCGCGGCGTAGAGCAAGCCCTCTGCCCGAAGCATGGCCCGGTTCATAGGTCCCCACTCAGGAAAGTAAAAAATATAATCAGCGCTTTCAGCAATGCTCTGTTCAATCTCGCGGCGCGCGTCGGGAGTGATGGAGCGGCTCTTTTTTATTCTAAGATATGCACGGCTGAACACAGGGAGGTCGAAAAAATTGGTCAAATTTTCAACGGCTTCAGGACATTTCTGCAAACTCTGCTGATAACCCGCTCTCGCTAATTCCAAGTATTTCTCGCGGGAGACAGCGCTTAAATCTATGACTGAAATAGCCAGAACAATAATAACCGCAGATATCCTCAAGGACTTAGCCCTCATTCTTGCCTCCTAACATCGATGTCCAACACTCTCCAACTCAAAAATCCGATTCCCCTTTTGTTCCCCCTTTTCTCAAAAGGGGGATGAAGCAGGGGATTTATTATTTTATTGTTACCATCAACCACAGCAAGAAAATTATCACACCGACGAGCACCCAGCTACCTCCAAATCCCAGGACATCCTTCCAGCCAGGTTTCATAATTTCCCAGTTCGAACCGGGCCAAATCTTATCTTCTTCAAATTTTTCAGGATGGGCATAAGCTTCTTCTAATGTTTTTCTTTCAGCCTCTGCAAATGGCTGGACAGGTGTATGGATTCTGGCAAAAAATGGATCCAGGTCTTTTTTGGCCACAGGTTTGGTGATAAAACTGATTAAAAACAGGAGCACAAAAGGGAAAAACGCGTCAAAAAAGAAACGGGTGGCAACCAGTTGAGCTTTAGAAAATTTTGAAAAATCAATGCCAAACCAGCCAAGCACCCAGATTTCAGCGCTGAAGCGGCCCCACCCGATTTTGGGAGAATTGGGGTCCGAGGGATCTTGCCGTACAACTTGTTCAAAATAGACTGCGGCTGGCTCAATAACATGCTGTTTTTTAATCTTTTGGCCAACCTTCACCGCTCTTCCTGCTTCAACATCCTCCCTGAGAACCGTGGTTGTTATCTGAATGACCTGAGGCCTCGTCTCTTTCAAAAACACTTTGTGCGTCCTGGCCCACTCCATGCTTTGAAACAAGTTGGGAATCAGAGCATAGATTGCAAAACAGATGAAAACCTGGATGATGACAGCCCATTTGGAGAGGCGGCGCCAGATAAAACCGAGCCAAATTACGGCTCCGAATATCGCTGGAATGGAGATAAAATATTTGAACAAATCCAGGAGATTTCCGATGAAAAGGGCTGCTCCCACGCCCCCGAGCAAAGTCACGACGATAACAACTCTTCCCACATTGATGTAGTGGCGGTCGGATTGGGAAGGGACCATAGGCTGATAAATATTCTGGATAAAAAGTGCCGAACAGCTGACGCTCTGGCCGGCGAGATTTGACATCTTTGCAGCCAGAATTCCTGCTAGTATCAGGCCTATCGCTCCAGGAACGAGAAGGTCAAGCGTCATAAATCCCCAGATCAGGTCCGGGTCATGAAGTTCCCCGCTGTAAAGGCCGATGGCCAGCAAGCCTGGGAGAGCCCAGAAAATCATGATGAATCGCTTGAAGAACATTCCTCCGATCATTCCGAAGCGGGCTGTCATCTCGTTTTTGGCGGAGCCTGCCGTCTGCATGCCTGTGGAAACAGCAATGATCGAGACCAGGTTGGCGAGGACCATGGCCAGAATCGTGTACCAGGCATATTCAGAAGTCGAGGCAGACCCGAACAGCCGGAACATGAAATCCGGGACAGACGCATGAAGACCTGCAAAGCCTCCAATCTTTATGAGCCCAATGGGAATGAGCAGGAGAGAGAATGTCGTGATCAGAAATCCCTGGATGACATCAGTGATGGCAGCAGCTAGAAATCCTCCCATGATGGTGTAGATCGCCACAACGACTGAGTAGATAATGTAGATGCTGAAAGGATTGGTGTAAGATACAAAAGCACGCAGCTCCCCCCGCTTATACCGGTCATTCAGCTCGTCATACCGCTTCTGTTCTAAGGCTGTAAGGCCGTGCGGCAGAGCTTCTTTAAGTCCCCGGAATTCACGGAAAAGATCCACGCTCAGTTTCTCCTGGACTTTATATTTTGCGGGCAGCTTGGGAGTGAGGGCCATCATGGTCTTGCCGGCAACCATGTAGCCTAGGCCATTTCCAATAAAGGCCATAACCAGGATAAAAACGGCAAAGGCTGCGCCGAGAAATTTGCTTCGGAACCGCTCGCTAAAAAAGTCTCCGATCGTCACCAGTCGCACGCGCCGGAAAAAACAGGTTGTGAACCAGTAAAAAGGGGTTAAAAAAAGAACCAAATATTGAATCCACATCCCCCCGATTCCCTGGCGGTAAATCTCGCGGGAGACAACCACAGCCTGATTGGCATTAGTGGAAGTGCCGAAGTTGAGGAAAAATTGGTAAAATTTGCCGACCTTCCGTCCCGCCACATAAAAATCTTCAGTGCTCTTGGTGCGGCGTCCGGCAAATTTTCCCAGCCAGAGGACGATAAGAATAAAAAGAATAACGATGCTGAAATCCAGCCAGTGAAGCCCAAAAATGTGCATCCGATTGAGGCTTTTCCATGAAGCGCTAAATTAGGTTTAAGTTAATCACAATCTTCGAGTTAATGTCAAAATAAAAATGTTTAATCACCACAGGAAAAAAGATGCTGTCTTTTTGGAAAGTGATTGGAAAGAGATTTGACCCAAAGCGCTTTCTCTGATATAAGAAAGTTTTTTATTCAAACGAGAAAACATCGTGCTTCACTTATTTGAATCAGCAAAAAGCTTCCCTTACTTCGGAGAATCGCTCGCTCTCGGCTCCGCAGTGGTCTGGGCCTTTGCCGTTATCCTTTTTCGCATCAGCGGCAAAACCGTTCATCCGCTCAGCTTAAATCTCTTTAGAAATGTCCTTGCCTGCACATTGGTTGTCTTAACCATGTTAGTCTTCGGCAAGCCGATTCTGGCTGAAATTCCCGTAAAAGCTTATGGATTCATGCTTCTCAGCGGAGTTTTGGGCATTACACTTTCAGACACCCTGTTTTTTGCAAGCCTCAATCGGCTTGGCGCCGGACTATCGGCTGTCGTGGACTGTCTCTACAGCCCATCCATCATCGCTCTTTCTTTCCTATTTCTTGGCGAGCGGATGAGTGCTTTGCAGCTCGTGGGAGTCGGACTCATCATCTCTGCTGTTTTATCTATCTCCCAAAAAAAGCACGAAGCGTACATCCCCCCCAGAGATCTCTATTTGGGGATAGTGCTTGGAATTTTGGCCATGTTCACCATGGCTGTGGGGATTGTGATGATCAAACCGCTCCTGAAGGAAGTTCCTCTGCTCTGGGCTCTTTTCATGCGGCTTTTAGGCGCTATCCTCTCCTTGGGAATAATCCTGTTATTCCATCCCAGGCGCCGATTATTAGTGTCCCCCTTGCTTTCCCTTCAAAATTGGAAGTCAATGGTTCCAGGTTCCATCCTGGGTTCTTATTTCGGACTCATCTTCTGGATGGCCGGGATGAAATATACTTTGGCGTCCATCGCAGCAGCTTTGAGCCAGCTTAGTACAATATTTATTTTCATCCTGGCTTCCATATTCCTTAAAGAAAAAGTCACTCCCTGGAGAATAGCGGTTATTATCCTCGCTTTTGTCGGAGCCTTTCTTGCTTCTTTCCGCTAAGCGCCAGTTATTGATTCTGAGCCAGCTTCACGTCAATCCAGAATGAATATTTTTTTGGCCCGCGGGTAAATCCGAGTGAAGGGCCTCCTTCGCCGACTTCGTCTCCGCCACCATCTATCTGCTGCTCAATCGAGCTATCCGTCGCGCGTGCTCTGCTCGCATCAGAAGCCTGGTTGGCCATCATGGCTTCTCTCATCTCTTTGGTCATACCACCCCATTCAAACCCGATCTTCAGACCTTTTCCTGACTCTAGGCTCAGCGCTGAAGGCTGAATGCCAAGTGCGCTGAAAGGAACTCTGCATTCATAATTAACTGTTCTCTCTTTCAACATAGCCCTGTAAGCAGGAAGCTCTGTTTGGGCTGCATTTTCAGCTTGGGCAGGGGAATTGGCTTTTTTGTTTATGACTTCGCTTTGAAACAGAAAATAAAAACGATTGGCTTTAAACTTTGCTTTCTCCGCCTCTGAGAGGACCTGGCCCCGTTTTTCCAAGCTCGCAATGAGTTCATCGGCTGTGACTTTTTTCCTGAAGAATCTGACTCCAAGGTCTGATTTCTTTTTCCCTTCGGAGTTGAGCCAAATGGTCATTCCCGTAAAATCAATGGAACTTAAATATTTGGGGTCCTTGAAGATAAAAAGAATATAGAGATTATTTAAATCATTGCTCAGAGCATAATCAATGCCTTTTTCATAATTGTAGACCTCTCCACTCCAATCGTCACTCAGGCCATCAATCCTGGGAGGCGCTGCGGCCCACTTGCTCTGGACGACTTGCTCCTTAGAAAATCCAGGGGCAGCTAGACTAATGACCGCCATAAGAATAAAAAAACCGATGTATAATCTTTTGGCCCTCATAAAATCCTCCTCAATTAAATATAAATTTAACATAATTTTATCTCTCTTGACAAACGAAATCCTGCAGGCGATACTTCTTGAAAAGGGGATGTCCCCATATTTTAGTAGCGGGCAATGATCCTGGCAACTTCCTCCACAGCGCTTGCTGCATCTGGGGCATAGCCTTCGGCGTTTATCTTATTGGCATAGTCGCGAGTCACAGGCGCCCCTCCGATGATTACGGGCATGGTGAGGCTGGAAGAGTGGAGAGCTTCGACGATATTTCTCATCTGGACCATGGTCGTGGTCAGGAGGGCAGAAAGCGCAACGACGCTGGCGCTGTTGGCATGGGCTGCTTCCACAAACTTTTCTGGAGATACATCCAGCCCCAAATCAATGATCTTATACCCTCCTCCCTTGAGCATCATCGCCACCAGATTTTTCCCGATGTCATGCAGGTCGCCTTTTACCGTGCCGATGACAACCACACCTTTGGGTTGAATCTTGTCTTTAACGAGATACGGCTCGAGTTTTGTCAGTCCCGCTTGCATCGCCCGTGCGGCTACTAGCACTTCGGGGAGAAAGACTTCGTTGTTTTTGAACATAATTCCCAATCTCTCCATTCCCGCTATCAGGCCTTCATTCAGGATCTGAGCTGTGGGTATTCTGGAGGCCAAAGATTTTTCAACAAGGGCCTCGACCTCTTCCTTCTTGCCCACTAATAAAGCTTCCTGCAATTCTTTTAACATCGGATGACTCCTTGAATTCATCGGATTTTTAAATATATCACATTAACCTACTTTGATTGTCAAGCAGGGAGATAGAAAAGTAGTCAACATCAACTGAAATTTGGTATCATTATTTAAGCATGAAGCCCTTTAAAGTCGGGATTGATAGTTACGGCCTCAAACCCCTCCAATTTTCTCCCTTTGAGGTTCTGGATTGGGTTCTCATCAACAATGGTGATGGCGTTCAATTCTCAGAGGTCAATTTGAGCCCAGAACAGGCGGCTGACAAGACTTTTCTAAAAGAACTCTCCCAGTATGCTTCCGAGAATAAGCTTTATCTTGAGTGGGGAGGCGGAGAGCACATCCCTCTCGACTTTGAAAAAGGTGTACCTAAAGATATTGTCCTCATCAACAGGAAAGCAGCGGAACAGGCAAACCTTCTCGGAGTATCTATTGTGCGCTCCTGTTCGGGTGGCCTGATGAGATGGCAAAAAGATTCGCTGCCCGCAGAAGATTTTCTGAGGATGATGGCTAAAAGCCTGAAAGAACAAAGGCAGATGTTTCAGGACCTTAGGGTGGTTTTGGCCATCGAAACGCATTTTGAATTCACAACCTTTGAGCTCCTAAGGCTTTTTGAGATGTGCGGGGCAGAGCCAACGGAATATCTTGGTATTTGCCTGGATACGATGAACCTCCTCACCATGCTCGAAGACCCAGTCAGGGCGACTCAAAGGATTCTTCCCTGGGTTGTTTCCACTCACATCAAGGATGGTGCGCTTCTTCTGACCGAAACAGGTTTTGTTTCCTTCCCGGTTGAAACAGGAAAAGGAGTTGTGAATTTCAAAGAGATATTCGAACTGCTTTCTTCTCTTGAGCACGAGATCACTCTCTCTATCGAAGACCACGGAGGAGAATTCCAGATCCCCATTTTTGACGCAGCTTTTCTTGAAAAATTTCCAGGCCTGTCGGTCGCAGAACTGGGAGACCTTTTAGAGCTCTCGGTCAAAAGCCAAAAACTCTTGGACGAAGGGAAAATTTCAGTCCTCGAAAGGTCGCGCTGGCCAGAGCATTGCGAAAGCCGAATGAAAGCAGGCATCCAGCATATAAAGAAAATCGTTCGAGAAAATAGATAGCCCTTTATTGCCTAGAATGGTCGAGACAAAGCACGAAAGATTTAAATTTAAAAATAAACAGGAATTCCTCAAGAAAATTCAAGAACTAAACCTGGACATCCCCTTCTCCGATGATATCCGAATCCTTTTCGATAGAACTGTAATTCAGGAGGAGACGCTTCCCAATCGGTTCGCTGTTCACCCGATGGAAGGGGCGGATGGCGATGCTGAAGGGACGCCCGGAGGCCTGACATTCCGGCGCTACCTGAGGTTTGCGGCAGGAGGAACCGGCCTCATTTGGTTTGAAGCCACAGCCGTTTCTAAGGGGGGACGTTCCAACGCGCGGCAGCTCATGCTGGCCAAAAAAAATCAGGATGCTTTTAAGCGGCTTACGGAAGAAACACGCAAGGCGGGTAAAAAAGGTATAGCCGTCCACCATGACATTCTTCTTATTCTTCAGTTGACCCATTCCGGCCGCTATTCAAACCCGAAGGCAAGCCAAAGCCAATCCTCTCTTGCCGCAGCCCTTTGCTCGACCGGCTGCAAAACCTCCCCGAAGATTATCCTCTTATCAAAGATGATGAGTTGGATAGGATTCAAGAAGATTTTGTTCTCTCGGCTAAACTTGCGCGGGAAGCTGGGTTTGATGGTGTGGATATTAAGGCGTGCCACGGATGCCTCATCTCTGAGCTCCTGGCTTCATTCACCCGCGAACATAGCCGATACGGTGGTTCTTTCGAAAACAGAAGCCGTTTTCTCGTTGAGACGGCGCGAAAAATTAAGGATTGTGTCCCCGGAATGATTATGACGAGCCGCATCAGTGCTTATGACGCCATCCCCTACCCTAACGGGTTTGGTGTCGATAAAAAAAGTTGGGAGAAAGAAGACCTGACAGAAGTTAAGGCGTTGATTAAAAACCTCATCCCAATCGGATTTCCTCTTCTCAATGTGTCCTTAGGCAATCCTCATTATAAACCGCATTTTGGCAGGCCTTATGATTTGCCCATGGAGGGTGGATATATTCCTGACGAACATCCCCTGATTGGAGTTTCGCGATTGCTTCGGATCACGGCGGAATTACAGCATGAATTCCCAGCTCTTCCTATCGTCGGAACTGGATACTCCTGGCTGCGCCATTTCTTTCCTAATGTTGGGGCCGCTATAATCAAAGCAAAAAAAGCCAAGATAATTGGGCTTGGAAGAGGAGCTTTGGCTTATCCTGATTTTGCAAAAGACCTTCTGGAAAAAGGAACTCTTAACCGCAGAAAAGTTTGCACCACCTGTTCTCTTTGCTCAGATCTTTTAAGAAAGGGAAAGCTGGCAGGCTGTGTTTCGCGCGACCGAAAGGTCTATGGCCTCAGGAAAAATCCTTAGGAGGAGGAGCTGATCAGGAAAAAAGATGAGAAAAGACCAGAATTCAGAATTTTCAATGATTTTCGACATGGATGGTGTGATCGTTGACAACAGACGCTATCATTTCAAAGCCTGGAAAATATTTGCTCAAAAGCATGGTCTCAAGCTGACCGAAAAATATTTTAAGAGCCACCTTTTTGGGAGGACGAACAGGGTCATCCTCTCCCGGCTGTTTCAAATGGAGCTTGCGCCAGAGGAAGTCCGCTCCTTTGGAGAGGAAAAAGAATCTATCTACCGGGATGTCTATAAAAAATATATTCAGTCGGCCAAGGGTTTGGTCAAGCTTCTTAAGGCTCTGAGAAAGAATGGCATCATTTTAGCCGTTGCCACTTCAGCGCCAAGAGTCAATTTAGATTTTGTCCTGGAAGGAACGGGATTAAGGTCATTTTTTCAGGTGCTGATGGACGTCACATCGGTCACCAAGGGGAAGCCAGACCCTGAAATCTATCTCAAAGCGGCGGCCTTGCTTGGGAGACCTCCTGAACGATGTATCGCGGTCGAAGATTCACTGCCGGGAGTTGAAGCCGCTCTCGCCGCGGGGATGAAAGTCATCGGGGTCACTACCACCTACACCAAGGAGGAATTGAGCGAAGCCCATCTCATCATCAGAAATTTTGAGGGCTTGACTTTGAAGAAACTCAGAGAGCTCCTTTGGAAAATGGCAGATTCAAAGGAAATGAAGGGAATCGAGCAATTGAATAAAGCAACGTCGTAAATTCAATGAAAGGAGAAGAGGATGAAAACAGTCAGTTATCTTGGATTTTTTCTTATTTTAATCCTCGTTTTTTCCAGTTGTGTGCCGGGGCCAAACGATGCTGAAAAGACCCCAAATAGAGAGGGAAAAATTGTCGGATTCTGGTACAACTTCGGTTTCGTCATCGGGGCCGGGCTCTTTTTGAGCGGTGGAATCCTTGGAAGAAAAAGAAGAAAAAAGCGGATATGAATTGATAAAATGGTTCTTTCTCTGACTCATCTTTTTATTTATAAAAAATTAGCTTATAATTGAGCTTACTCATTGCGCAAGCTCACTAAACAGCCATAAAAGAAATCAAATATGTGACGAACGATAAGGAGAAGAGCATGGCCAACATCAATCATAAAAAGGGAATCATCGGGATCCTCACCGGAGGTGGCGATGTCCCGGGGCTGAATCCTGCCATCCGGGCGGTAACCATTCGTGCCCTCCACGAAGGATATGAAGTTATCGGCATTCGCCGGGGATGGGCTGGCCTCGTTGAAATGCTGAGAGACAAGGACGCTCCGAATTCAGAGCATTACCAGGTCCTGACCGAAGAACTCGTCAACAAGGTGGGGCGCACCGGGGGCACTTTCCTTCACACCTCCCGCACCCGCCCCAGTCAAGTTCCTGATGTCAATGTACCTACTCACCTCAGAGACAAATACAAAGACAAAACCAATGACCTGACTGAAGAGGTTTTGAAAAATATAGAATTTTTGGGCATCGACTATCTAGTTCCCATCGGCGGAGATGACACATTGAGCTATGCCGCTCATCTCCACCAGAAAGGAGTCAAGATTATTGCCATCCCCAAGACAATGGATAACGATGTCCCTGGAACCGATTATTGCATTGGGTTCAGCACCTGCGTCACCCGCACCATCAGCATGACTCACTCCTTAAGGACAACCGCCGGGTCCCATGAGGGTTTTCTGGTCATCGAAGTCTTTGGCCGGTATGCGGGCTTCACCGCTCTTCTGCCCACGATGGCCGGAGCTGCCAATCGGTGCGTGATTCCCGAGTATAAATTCAACATGGAGCGCTTGTGCGAGTTGCTCACCGAGGACCGTTCTGAAAACCCCAGCCTCTATTCCGTCGTCCTCGTTTCTGAGGGAGCCATGTTTGAAGGCGGGGAAATGATCTTCGCCAGCGAAGAGAAAGACATGTTCGGGCATAAAAAGCTGGGAGGCATCGGAGACGTAGTCTCAAGCCAGTTGAAAGACCTTTCCCCGAAATACAACAGCGGCCGACGGATCAACGTCATCGACCAGAAATTAAGCTATCTGGTCCGCTGCGGGGACCCCGATGCCGTGGACTCTATCGTTCCCATGGCCTATGGCAACATTGCCTTAGACATCATCCTGGACAAAAAGCATGGCCGCATGGTCTGCCTAAGAAACGGCGAATACGACAATGTTCCTCTCGAGATCGTGACCAGCACCAAAAAGATGGTGGATGTGGATAAATACTATGACCGCGAGCGGCTCCGCCCGCATTACAAGAGCTTCAGCCAAAAGCCGCTGTTCATCATGACCAGCGGCTAAGGTTAGCATCTTTTTCAGCTAGCACCTCTATTTCCTCGCTTGAAAGCACTCCGCTATTCATGGGAAAATAGGAATCAATGATTCCAAAGGAGGAAAGAATGAAGCAAAAAGTCCTTTTTGCATCTTTAATTTTTCTTTTCTCGCAATGGTCAATTTCCCAGGGTCAAAATCCACCTGCTGCGAAAAGAATGATTGAAATCGTGCTCGATGCGTCAGGAAGCATGGTGGGAAAGCTGGCCAGCGGCCCATCAAAAATCGATGCGGCGAAAAAAGCCGTGTCAGAGTTAGTCCAAAAATTGC
>Ga0315280_10003472_pt1 | contig 24205 bp, 31 predicted proteins | sample YL17G06_40_MG_FD_203697 | JGI IMG/M metagenome (GOLD analysis project Ga0315280, IMG submission 203697) | Sediment microbial communities from Yellowstone Lake, YNP, Wyoming, USA - YL17G06_40 | ecosystem: Environmental > Aquatic > Freshwater > Lake > Sediment | place: USA: Wyoming | collected... | reverse complement strand
CGCGGAGAATTTCCCTCAGTTTGTGGTCCGACCGCAAACCCACCGAAATTCCCGCCCTCGCACGCGCCGCATAGCTTCTCATAGGGTTGAGGTGTGTGTCTCATAGCCCAAAACTTCTAAAGCTCAGGATAGTAGAACTCGGCATTCATTCGAGGCCAGAAGTCAAAAAAATCTGCCAGTGGGGCATTCGGGGGGAGACGGTCGCGTTGGATCAACTCATTCACAGCCAGGTCTGAGGCAAGATTCCACGCCACAGGGTCGAGTTCGTGACGGCGCTGAGCTATGTGGCCGCTCGCCGCCTGCAAGATTTCATGTTCAAAAAGCCCGACTTGCTGCGAGGGTTTCAAAGAGTGGAAGAAAGAGGGGTTGTAGACCAGTTGAAGCCTGCCGCCGGAGTAACCGATCATTGCCGTCTTTGTGGTCTCTGCACTAGCAATAAGATCCATCGACCGGAGCATATCGAAGTAGAAAATATCATGGACGAGCATGTGTTGTTTCATCCTCTTTAGATCATCATCCATCGACTTAAACCGGCCTTTCTGTTTTGGTATACGATACGTTGTTGCCTCTGCACTGGTCGTATTCTCACCTTGCCTATCGTGTAGACATTCCTTCGTCCCTGTTGTCCAGAAACGGCAGCGGATGCCCCATACCTTCGCGCTGCTGAGTGCGCGCATGTCGCCGCGACCGAAGAAAAAGGTACGTCGCATCAAGCGCGACCTCCGGGAAATGCTCGTCAGGGATCTTCTGACACGCCAATGCCGCCTCCCGCGCATCCGGGGGCATGCGTTCCCAGTCAGCAACAAACAACACAGGATCGACATCCTGGAAGCGCAGAAAATGGGCGAGGAGGCTCTCTGGAAGAAACTCGAAGAGCCTTTCAACTGCACGGGCGGGCAACCTGTTCCACAGGACTGCCCTTACCATCCGCACTGCGTTGTTTCGGCGAAGCCACTTGAGAATCTTTTTGAAGTCGGTTTCACACAGATTCTCCCAGTAGTGGGTATTGTACAAAGAGTCGAGGTCGACGCCGACTCTTGACAACGAGGCCCGTGCGTTCTCCCGTGCTTGGTCGCGAAGCCGACGGTCTGCGAAACGATTTTGTGAACGCGGCTTCTCTCTTTGCTCAGAAAACCAGAATTCCAGGAGGTCGTCTTTGAGTCTTTTCGAAATGATTTCGTTTCGCGTGAGCGCCTCGAACAGTCGGCGATGCGGGATACCCTTGTCTCCCAGAGTGACGGCCTTCTCCGCAAGCTGCGTCATGACGTGAACGAACACGTCGAGCGGTAGCGAGCGCACAAGCAACTGCATCTTGGCCAAGCGGTCTTCCCGTTCAACTGCGATTTCCAGAAGGTCCTTGGTCATACTCAGCATCTGATCGGCAACATGGGCAAAGTCGGATGTTCTGAACGCCTTGGTGGCCTTTTTAAGATCCGGCATGTCGCACTTCAGCAACGTCGTAAGTCTATTGGTCTCCAAGTGCTTTTCCAGATACTCGATGAACCTGAGAGACGCATCCTCTCCGACAATTCCAGTTATGGCATTCGCCAGTAGGTTTTTGCGCGAGGCATCCGCAGGGGGCAGCAAACCCATTGTGTCGGAGACCATTTCCCAGCCCCGCGGTGTTGGTATTGGTCCGGCAGAAGGTTCGGCGCCGTTTGCGGGCTCCAAGTAACCAGGATTGCTCTGAATGAACTCGATCACGGCGGGATGGAGGCCTTGCTCGTTCGCCCATGCGACGAAGTCCTCAGGCGTGTTTTCAATGGTAATATGAATGAAGCGTGTCAGAAGAGCAGGGTCAAGGGGGCTGACGTCGTAGGCTGCCCTGTCTGGATTCATGGCTGCGACGAGTTTAACACTATCGGGAAGCTGATGGGTATGCAACCGTCGGTCCAACACCAACTGGAATATGGCCTGCAATACCTGGCGAGTCGCACGGTTCAGCTCGTCGAGGAAAAGCACGGCGCGATCTCCTTCGTTCGGCCACCACGCAGGCTTTGCCCAAGTAGTCCTGCCATCCAGGATTTGCGGAAGGCCGATGATATCCCCAACCTCTTGTTGGCCCAAGCGGAGAGAGATCAAATAGTAACCCATTTTTTTGGCCAAGTCCTCGATCAATTCGCTCTTCCCAACGCCGGTTTCGCCGATGAGCAAAATCGCCCGCTGGATCGGCCAAAGGGCCTCAAGCATCTGTTTTGCCACACTGATTCGCATTGCGCCGCCCCTTGTTCTTTCCACTCTTGGCGTATTCGCGTTTTTGCCTCCGTCGACGCAACTACTCACACCTTATCTATCGCCTAGGAAGATACTTGATGTTCCCGGTGTTCACGGCGCCACATCTTGGACAAAGATCCACGCGCTCCTGAATCAGTTGTCCGCTCGTCTCCTGCAGGTACAACCGTGTTTGGCGGCTCAGGCGATCCGAATGTGTGCCAACGCGCGAGAATGCACCAACAACGTCCCATAATGTACCCGAGCGAGGCAGTTCATCATCGTCCAGCGCGTCAATAAGCTCAGTAACAAGGCGATCCGGAAAACGGAGTTTCACGCCGATTGACCGAACAAGGTCCGCGGAGTTGTGTGCTCGTTCTCTGGCCAATATCTCGACGGCCTTCATCTTCGCGGGCAATTCTTGCCAAGCAGTTGCGGCCATATCTTCAATACGCTGCAGTGTCAGGGCTCGATTGCCAGCGGAGGCCCGGCGTATTCTCGACGCGGTCTCGATGGAAGTATGTTGGCAGACCGGAACGACCATGCCGTTTTCGCAGGCCAAGCGGAGGAGATAAGAGCAAATCCGAGTTGCGAATTCTGCGGTGTCACTGTGTCCAACGTGCAACCCGGCCTGTACAACATCGCCGACACGCGGACTTGTCTGGAGCTGCGGGCTCGTAAATGAGACATGAAGATCGCCGTTGAAGCAGACATCTTCCACTTCAAACCGGCCCTCATCGATTTCCTCCGGGCATACTGACAAGGCCGCTTCCAGTACTTCAGAGCCCTCGAGCAAAGCCAGATCGGGATCGACGACCCCCTTGACCAGAGTCCCGTCCAGAAGCACAAGCGACATGGTCGCTTTACCCCACTTTGCCTCCGCATGCTCTGGGTAAAGCCGGCGGAAGAGGAACCCCCGGACGTCCGGGTCACGTTTGGCCATAAACGTCGCCGGGGTGTCTGATAGCCGCGCGAATGTCCTCAGGGCCCGGTCGCCAAGGCGAAACCTGTCGCTTCCGACGATCAAATGGTCGACATCGTCGAAATCGATGGCCGTCACCGGAACCGTAATCCTCGAAATCCTGGTCTGATGCTCAGCAAGGTCGTCTCGAACGCAGCTGATCGATTTCATCGAAATATACCTCTATTTCCGCTGTGGAAACTCTGTGCTAGCGGGCACTTATTTCCGCCGTCGGTATCCTGCATCCCCAGTGCCAGTAGTCTGAGAGAGTCGGCTTGACCGCCGCCTATCGGCGAGAGAACCCGAGCACAATACACGGGATCAGTCTTGCGTGTTTGTCCATAGATGCTTGATATTGCTTGTTGTATACACACATGGCGACTCTCCACTCTGGGTTTTGAACAACGGTATGTGAGCATAGACCCCGAAAGGCTGTCAAGAAAAAAACGTATCTTTCTACGATTCTGAGAAATCCTTAATTTCCATGTTCCTTCCGTGCAACAATCTTTTCCCTTGTCCGAAGCTTTTCGACGGTCTATTCTCTTTTTGCATCTGACGTCGGGGAGCGATCCAAGGGAAATGAACTTCAAGGGCAGCCCAGGCTTAGTCGCCGTCAGCGTGTCGGGTACCGGACGTGGCGACGGCGTGCTGGCAATACACGACAAAGATAGTCGGGGTTCAAGCAGTACCGTTCTTCTGAGACCTCTAATACAGGAGTCGCACCGTATCTCTCGGCACAGCGGCGCAAGTACCGAGAGATCGTCGCCGGCTTTGTTTCTATCCCGCACCGTTCAGCGATGCGGCTGCAGATCTCAGGCTCTGAGAGGGACTCATTCCCCAGAACATCCGCAACGTAGAGATCCATGTTGTAATAGAAACGCATGTATTTCCGGTTGCACAAGCGCCGCTTGTTTTTCAGTTCCGGCCGAGAAATGTAGTCACGTGCATACCTGCGGTGTTTCTCCATTTGGCCAGCGTAGAAGAAAGCCTCGCGAGCGCGCGACAGGCCCTCCGCTCCGACAATTGACCTGGAGTCAGCCAAAGGTAGATCGTCGTCGCACTGACATCATGGAGCTGTGCGAGCATTTTGTGTGCCCGGCGTCTCGACAAGCCCTCGGACATCAACGACTTCTCCATCTCCCGAAGTTTGGCAATCAGATCGGCGTGATCGTCTTGCTGGTTCATAGGACATAGTAGCGTGCTTGGGCATATAAAGGTTTCGTTTGCTCCCTGCATACTGTGCTTCAAGGAGGCGGATCGTGAGCAAATTCGGTGAGTGGTTGGCTAAGGAGATCGAGCGACAGAAACTCACCCTGAAGGCAGTGTCCGAGATGGCGCAGTGCAACTATTCTTATCTTTGGAAAATGATCAAGTACAAACAGAATCCTTCACGCGAGAAAGCTCTGGCAATTGGAAAAGCTCTAAATGCGCCGGTCCAAGCCCTGCGCGCCGCCGGCTATATTCCATACCCTGAACGCGAAGACGCCGAGTGGGAACAGTACCTTGCCGGGGTGCAGTCCCTTCTCTACTGGCTCCGCGAGGCAGGTGTATATGATGAAGCGGAAACCGGGCTCCTTGCAGGTATCTTTAGCAGCTACGTCGCGCTGCACTTCGATCCAAAGACCCAGAATTCCAGGCGAAGTCTGGAAAAGGAACTGCGCGAGACACTGATGGTTGAAATCCCGAAAATCATCCAAGAGATCTCCAGCGTGCGAGAGGTCAGCGGCCCGTTGTCACCGTCCTTTCTCGAGCTTTCAGGATTCTCCTTTCACGCTCGTATCTCCTTGCCCAAGCACTCCGAGCAAATCGGGAAGTTCAAAGATGTACTAGTAGATGATCCCTCGAAAGCGGCGAGTAGCCCAGTGTTCCCCTTTTTTTTCACACATCTCCTGCACCTGACGGAGGTTCCCGACTTCGTCGAGGTCTGTAGCCCGCTGAGCCTTTTGCCTCTTGCCATTTTGCGGCCCATAGCACCGTCGCACGTAGCCTCGGACATTGCTCAGTACGTATGGGCGAGGGAACGGTTCCCAGATGATACGCCACTTCACAGGTACCGCAAAGAGCTTGGCAGGTACAACGATCGATTCGAGAGAAATCTCTCCTCGGAACTCGAGAAAGACAGTTTCTGGCTTCGGGCTAAAGGCGAGGTCGATCACCTCTGGAAGGCACTGCAAATCAGCTTCGAGTTCTTAGAGTCTCCTCTTCAATTCTATGAGGTGATGCACCTCTTTCGTCGCACGCACGAAAAAGACGACGGCGTTTTTGTTTTCTCCATAACCTCCGGTCTGTACGACCCGCGTCAACATGAGGGCGATCTTCCCCTGGAACACGAGATGGATGAAGTCTGGCGATCCGAAAAGAAGCCGTACCGTCGCATCGATCCCTATCGCATAGTCTACTTTCGCGATGGGATCGAAAGAGGTTGTCGCACTGGCTGTCTTGTGCATTATCAATTGGACAAGGCACAAACCGCCCGTGCGTTAAAGGAGGGACTTGACAGGGCAAAAAAAAAGAAACGCTACTACAAGGACCGCGCCCGGCAAGTCCTGGCACGGTTTTTAATGCTGCCGAACCTCGAGATATCCTACGGCGATTTCCTTAAGCCCTTTTCCAGTTTCGATTGGCGGTACTGGCTCACTCTCACAAACGAACGCTACGTTGTTCTTTCGATCCGGCAAGATCCAACGCGTGAGATTCGCCACGGCTTTCTCATCGATCGCCGACTGTTCGATGAGGTTCTCTTGAGCGTGGAATCACTATGGCCTGAGGAAGTGAAGAGATACATTGGCGAAAGCACTTCATACGTCACAGCACTCGCAAAGTACCTCTATTATAGTGGCATGCTTGGCGGGCCCGTGAAAAGAACGGATGAAGTGTATTCGGAAGAGGAAGCCAACAAAAAGGCCGAAGATCTCTTGAGGGAATTGGCTGGACCGGTCTGGGACAAAGAATGAGCAGCGAAAGCGAAAAAGTCAGCAAGGCCAGCGCCCCAGGTAACCTTTTCTTCCTTGGCGAACACGCCGTGGTTGAAGGCGTGCCAGCAATAGTTGCCGCCGTAGGTCTGCGAGCTCGCGTCCTTGCCAGGTTGACACAATCTTCGGCGGTTGAAGTAGACTCGAGTTTCTATGGTACAGAATCAGCGCGCCTTGGTGAGGAGAAGAACCTGGAACACGCCAGCATTCCGCTCCGGCCGCTGCTGAGACTGCTGAAGCAGGTGGCTGAGTCCGCCTCGAAAAAGGTTGGCATGAAAGCCACAATCGAGTCGGAAATACCCCCTGAATGCGGCTTGAGCTCATCATCGGCAACATTGTGCGCTCTGCTGGCTGCCTCGGCTCCCCTAGTGGACTTGCGGATCAACCCGGATGATTTCTACGAATGGCTGTATCCCTATCAAGTCGAAATACATGGCGGAAAAGCCTCGGGGGCCGAGATTGCCTCGACGGCTTTCGGAGGTGTTCACCGCGTACAGAAGGTGGTCGAACAAACCACCACACTCCTGCGACGCAAGCTGGACATAAAGCCGCTTCGGATTGTCGTGGGCGACACACTGGTTAGATCCCCGACTCGCGAGGTCACCGGAAGATACATGAGAGAGCTTCAAGAGAAAGAACCAGCTCTGGTTGAACGCAGTTTTGCCAGGATTGCTGCCCTGGTTGACATCGCAGAAAGAGCCATCATCGAAGACGATCTTCCGGTGCTCGGCGAGTGCATGAATGAAAACCAGCGAATACTCAGGGATGAACTCGGGGTTTCACATCTGGTTTTAGACCGCCTTGTCGAAGTGACACTTCAGGCCGGCGCGTTGGGAGCAAAGCTAAGCGGCGCGGGACGCGGAGGAGTTATGTTTGCTTTGACAACAGGCGTGACGCAACCGGCTATTGCCGAGGCCATTGAGAAGGCGGGCGGGAAGGCGATCATGGTGGAGCTCGGAGGCCCAGGCATTGAAGCCACCTGCGAGTAACTTGCAGCGCATAGTCTATGGTCCTTGCCGTTCACGACGTTACGGCAACGTCATGGCGGTGAATCTCTTTCCGCGTGTAAAAGTCTGCATCATCCGGCTGAAGAGTACCTTTGTCTATGCGGATGATAGGGGCAAAGTGTGAGGTAGTAGCCATCGCGAAGGCCACGCGCGGCCAACCGATTGTCCCGCAGGCCTGTCAGCCCAGGCGGCGGACCATCAGGGCAGGCCACACTGGGTTGCCGCCAATCCGCACCATCCGCAGTCGCGGCGCACCGGCGAGATCGCAAGGGCTTCTGTCATCTCGGCCGCGAAATCGAGGCAGGCATGGCTTGACCTTCTGGATGGCTTTCCACAGGTCTTACCGTGCTCGCCTCGCTCTTTCAAGTGCCTTTGACGTCTAAGGTACCCTCAAACCGGATGAACCTAAGAGTCTGTTGCTTCGATTGTACGTACTGCCAGTGCGGCACGACACAGGTGAAAACACGGAACAAACAAACGGCGCAGGAGTACTCCCCTCCTCCTGCTGACATCGCCTCGGCCATTCGGTTTCGGTTTGCCAGGCACTGGCAGGCCGAAGCACGCCCTGACATCATCATGATCTCGGGAAATGGCGAGCCGACACTGCATCCGCTTTTTCCGGAGGTAGTGAAGGAAGTTGTCACACTTCGCGAGGAGTATTTCCCGCGCTGTCCCGTAGGAGTACTCTCCAACTCTGCAACCCTCGACTCAGATGTCTTGAAGGCTCTGGGGCTTGTAGATGAGTGTGTTTTCAAGTTAGACGCGGCTGATTCGTCCATATTTCGACAGATCAACAGACCGACGTACGGTATCTCACTCAGCAGTATTCTCGAGAGACTGTCAAGGGCTCCTTGTACTGCACTGCGAACTGCTGTGATGAATGAGAACGTTCGGTCACTTTAGAGTATGCGGTATCTCGAGGTTTTGACTCAAATCAAGCCTCGCGAGCTACAGCTCTATGAGATTGACCGACCATGCGACGGGTCCGGTGAATCAAAACGGATTTCCAAAGCAGAACTTGTCCGGCTCGCAGAGTACATTTCGAGGCGACTAAGCCTTCCGGTGTGCATCTTGCACGAGGAAAGGAGTCGAGGTTCTCATTGCCTGGCCCCGGAAGTGCGCTTGCGGACACCAGCAAGGGTTAATGGGTTCGAGTGCGTAGTTGCGAGTCACAAGTACACTGGGAACAAGCTGGTCTAAACTCGGCGCCAACAGGCTTGCCGTATCCGCCTGGTAGGAACGCAGCAACAAGAGGAAGAATGGAAGTGCCGGTTGGCCAGAGATGCCGCACCGGTGGTGGCAAGCGGGGCTTTGTGAGGCCACGTGTGTTTTCATTGAACAGCGGTATTTATAAGGCTCCTCAAACAATAGGACAATATGAGCCCATCCGCTGTAACCGCTGAAACCGGGACACCTTTTCGAACGCCGTTTGACGGGCTAGAGAATACGGTGTTCCAGGATCCGTCGGTTTTTGATACAGACTACATTCCCGAAGACATCTTTATCCGCCAGGAATTCCAGCCCGTCGTGCGATTCTACTTCGATTGCCTGCGATTTCAATTGCAGCAGGCGCTGGTGATTGTTGGGCCGACGGGTTCGGGCAAGACTCTGGCCGCGCGGTTTTACGGGAGAGAGGCGATTCGATATGCCGATAGGAAAGACATTTCGTTCCGACTCGTTTACATCAATTGCCGCGAGATTGCCTCGACTTATTCTTTTTGGCAGCAGCTGCTGGGAAATCTGGACCACATCACGCCGAAAGGGCTTTCGATTTCCGACCTGATCGAACGATTCGCCAGTGCTGTTTATGACTGTAGGCATCTTGTGATCGTCCTGGACGAGGCAGAGAAACTGTTCAGCACCCTTGGCCAGGATAAGGCAAACAGCGTCCTCTATGTTCTCACGCGGCTCCGCGGCAATCGCCAACTTGACTCGACGATCTCGGTCATCCTCATCAGCAACAACGTCCACCTCTTGGATTTGCTGGAAGCGCCGGTTCGGTCGAGCCTGAACGTTCGCACGCTCGCTTTGGGTAGCTATTCGGCCCTTGAACTGAACGAGATACTCGACGAGCGCGCGGACAGAGGGTTAAGAGATGGTGTCTGCCCCGGGGACATGATTCGTTACGTCGCAGCGCGAACCGCACAATTCAACTCAGATGCTCGGTTTGCCATCAGGCTGCTTCGAAACGCTGCCTGCGATGTGGAAGAGAGTCATCGGAAAGTAATCATGAAGGAGAGTGTTGATAGGGCGTTCCGGGCTACGAAAACCGAGATCGAGCGCGACATGTTGGCCCGGTTGGGAACGAGTCAGTTGCTTGTGCTTCTGGCGGTGTCGCGGGCAGCGGCGAGACTCCACGCGAGTCTTCTCACGGTCAGAGCCGTTTACCAGGATACGTATCGAAGTCTATGCGAAGAGTATTGCCGCAAGCCGCTGGTCTACTCGCAGTTTCTTTCGATCATCCGGGGGCTGCAAAGCTACGACCTCGTCAACAACTTCCTGGAGCGCCGGCCAGCGGGAGGTTTCATCCGCCGAGTCGAGGTCAACTTTGATCCCACTTCTGTGGAGGCCGTCGCGCGCGAGGCGTTGTGATCAGACGGTGCGGGGCGACCGGCAAACGTATTTATGCCGGCGGGCCCAATAGATACTATGAGGAGGTGGACTGTTTGCACAAAGGGAAACTTCTGGAAAAGGTCGTGGACGCGACGAATCTCAGCGAGAAGCTGGTCCGCTCGGTTGTCGAGGCAACGATGGAATCCATCGCGGCGGCGCTCGAATCGCGCGAGCCTATGCGGCTGGCTGGATTCGGGACGTTCAGGCTGACGAAGCGCGGCGCCAGGAACTACAAGCACCCCAAGAGCGGCAACCTGATGCGGGTTGAGGCCAAGACGGTTCCTGTCTTTCGCCCCAGTCGTCATCTCAAGGCCCGCCTTGCCGCCAAGTGAGGTCCAGGCGGACAGAGAAAGAGGCAGGCACGATAACTCAGAATCCCGACCATGCTCGTTGTCTTGTCGGAGTGCTCTCGTGGCATCTCGCGCTCGTTGATGTCTTGCCCTTCGCTGCCTGTGCCAGATCCAGCGTGGCCCATAGGATTGAACTTTCGGATCACGAGAATCTCGGTGCTCTCCGCCAGGCAGAAAGTCGTCCTTCTACGCGCTTGGACGTGCCCGCGGAGGGCCTTCCGGCTCATCACATGCCTGTTTTCTCGCGTCCGGCTCTCCGCTACGGGCTCAGAGGTCATTCTTGGGCAAATCGGTCTCGAACAAGGTGGATTGGCGGCATCTTTGGTCCGTTGTCACGACAGAGAATCCGGATCTCAGCGCTTGATGGTGGTCTTCTTGGGCTCTGACCGTAAGTCTCATTCGAAGACATCCAGCTCGGCCGGGTCGGTTTCCAGACTTTTGCTGAGACGTTAATCGAGCCTATCAGCATCCAGCATCTCACGAGCGGCCAGCAACCTGACGTTTTTTCTCTGGCCAATGACGGATGCCACCTGCCGTTCGATAGCTTTCTTGGCCTCAAGAGTTGTTGCCACAGACAGGATCAGGTCGAAACCGCTCTCGATGCATTTGCGGACATTGGCGGCGGCATCCGATTTTCCGGTTTCGATTTCGATGGCACACTTTCTTCCGTTACATGTTGCCACCAAATCAACGGTCTTTCCGCCACCGACGGGAACCTCTTGTTCGACTTTATAGCCAAGCTCTCTCAATCGAGTTGCAACCCTTTCCTTCCAATATTGATGCTCAACGCCGCCGTGTCGTTCTGATTGTCTATTGTCTTTTCCCAACATTGTTCTCCCCTTTTCTGTAACTGATACTGCTTTTATCCTGGAATTCCCAAAAGAAACAAGAGTACTGGAAAGAAGACCCTTCAAAAGAAGGGAGTTCTGAACAGAATTGCCGAAACGAGAGGAAAAACCAAGACGATGGTATCTATCTGTGATCGAGGACGTTTCGCATCGCAAGACGTCTTCCAAGAATTTCCTCTCTTTCGTTGTAAGGTCAATTGCGCATTCCACCTTTTTTTTCTCCTTTTTGCCTGAATCCGGAATCGGCCAAATCTCTCGGTCTGAGACCACGAGACGGCCGGAAAGTGCTTCTTGCGGGGAAATGCCCGTGGAAATACCTTCTTGGATTCCGTGAGGGGTGTTTTCTGGCTCCTGGGCTTTCACCATCCGATTTCTGAGCACATCGTCAGTCACCGAACCCTTGACCAACGTCAGGAGGGGAAATCTCACGAGGAACGGCTTGAACCATCGGCCCTGGAGTTTCGTGACCGCCCAACCGACTTCGAGTTTGCCGAGGTAGCCGGCTTGCTCGCTGTCCAAGAGCAGGCAGTCCTTCACCATAGCGATGTCGCCGCGGTGCTTGAGGTTCATGGCGAACGTCGCGTAGGTGTTGCCCAGAGCCGGTTTACTGATAAGCGATGGGTGCTGGTCCAGAAGAATGATTGCCTCGCCGAGTTCACGGATTTCTCGAAGAATCACGTCGGTGACGGTTTCCTCGCCCGTGACCTCTTGCTTCTTTCGCAACAGCACGTGGTGGGCTTCCTCCAGGATGATTGCATGTTTGAACCGCTCGCGTTCGGTCTGTGCCATCCGAAAGTGATGAACCCAAAGAAGCAGTGCTTCGATCAGGAAGGTCTTGTCCGAGTTTGTGAGTGCATCAAGTTCCAGGATGACGCGCCGTTCGAGCAACCGCTCAATGTCAAATGAAGCGCCGCTGTTCAGGACACTTCCCACTTCGCCAAAGCACAGCACTTCTACGGCTCGCATTGCGGATTCCATCCAGCCCATCTCTCTGCCCTTCGCCCTGTATGCGGCGAGCCAGTGGCGCACATCACGCATTGTGGGCCACTGGACGGCGTTGCCCCCGTAAATGGCATTTGTTCGGTAAAGAGCATCAATCGCGCGCATCAACAACACGGCGACGCCTTCACCCAGGAAGTAGGCGTGGCACATGATCTCGATTAGCTTCTTGAGCCAGACCGTGGCAGGTGTACCAGGCGGCGGAATCAGCGGATTGAACCGAAAGCCGGCTATGCCCCGGCCGATCGTGAAGACCAGAACGTCCCGGCATTCCGGGAGTACCAGAAGGTCGCGGTAGTTTCGCTTCCAATCGAAAACGAGAAAAGGTTTTCCTGCTCGGATGAGGTTAAGCAGAATCAAGTACGCTACGTTTGTCTTGCCTGAACCCGAACGGCCGAAAATGCCAATGTGCTGGATGAACTCGTTCTCCCGAAGCCCGAATGGGTAGAACTTGTCCTGGCCGTAGTGGATGATGCCCAGTGGATATTCGCCGCGAGCCACATCGTCAGGCGGCGGCTGTAACAACACGAGCTCGCTATCGAATGCTTCACGAAACCGCCGCGCCAGTGTCACGCGCAGTGTCTTCTCGATCAACTGACGTGTCTCCGGGTCGGATATCAGATACTCCTGCCAGAGAATATCGAGCTTCTCGCCCATAACGGGGCGGAGCTTGCGGAAGACCTCCTCGATGTTCATTCGATCAGCCTCCTCTTGGTGCCAAGGAGCGCCTTGTATTCGTCCAGGAACTTGCGCTTCTCTTTGAGCAGGCCAATGACGTCTTCCCAGTACTTCAGTTCTTCGGTTCGCTGGTCTTTGCGCCTCGACGTGAGGCTTTTGTGCAGACTGAGTCGCAGGAACTCGATCTGGGGATAGAAACCCGCTTTCCAGGGCGGCTCAAGGTGGTTCAGGTGATAGTGTATCTCTTCCATTTCGGCCTTGATCTGCGCAAGGAATCCGTCGCTCAGAGCCTTCCTGGATGCCAGCGCCTGGTCGAGTTCCTGGATGGCCTCCTCGAGGTTTTTGATGCGTTCCGCGAGGATGTCGGTGATTTCGTTGCCGCCGGGAGGGTGGGCTTCATCCTCGTCCGGCGCGCTGGTGCTATCGCTAACAATCGGCCTATCGCTGCCCTGTTTTCTCTTCTCCTTCTCAAGCATGAAGAACCACCGCTGCCCCGTGCGCTCAGTCGTTCCATGGGATACCGCCTTTTCGCGCAAGAATGCGCTTTCGTTTCCGGACCCGTTCGGCCGGCAGAACGAGGACCTTGTTGATGCCGTCGCCAAACCGGATAACCAGATAGACTTTCTGTTTTTGGTGCAGACCTACTGTCAGATGATGCTCGATGCTGGCCCGATCCATGGTGCACAGCACTTTGCTTCTGCCTATCGTGACAAACAGAATCCAGCGATAACGATGTCCAGCAGCATCACGCGATTGAACGACACAACCTGGCCCTCTTGTAGTCCGAATCTTATGATTCCTGCGGCCGAGGAAGTCCGCCCATTCTTCCCGGAACCCCGCGAGCGAGTTGTCCAACCGCATGAAGGCTACTGACGTTCGGGGATTGAAGTGCTTTGTGGGTTCAGCGTGCCCTCGGTGCCAGACACACACCTCACTGAAAGTGGTCGGGCTGTTCAGAAGGAAAAGATATATTCCATCCATAACACTGTTATACTTTTCGCTATCTTTCCTACTCTCCCGGTGTCTCTGAGCGCTTTTGATGAGGTGTCTGTGTGTCCAGCGGCGGCGCTCGCGCGCCGCAGGTCGTTGCCCGGCTGACACGGTTAACGGTTAGGGGGCACCCGTAAAGGGCTGCCCCGCTAAACCCAACGTCCGCTGCCGCCGTTCTGAAGCCTAAAACCTCAAGGGCGACTCGCGCCCAACACGAGCCGCCACTTTGAGGTTTTCCCCGCGGCTGGCAAAACCCTAATGGGTTCCTCGGGAATAGTCCGCGCATTGCTGTCACAATACCATTTTGCCGCAGGTCGGCTTCAGAACGTGAACGAACATAGAACGTATCACATCAGATTAGGGGGCTTCTCGGAATGGGAAGCTCATTCATCGTGGGAGGTGGAAGACATGAAGAGGTTTTGCGTTATCTGCGGCGGGGCATTTGTGACCTTCCTCTCGGGAGTGGTCTGCTGCAAGGCGTGCTATCTGGAACATGAAGAGCCGGTGGAGCCGGGTCTTGATGACGTGGGTGGTGACGATGCAAGACGAAAATGAGATAACGAGACGCGTCAGGGAGCTGGTCTTGGCCGCCGACAGGCATGGCCTCACGGCGTTCGAGATTCATCCACTCGTGAAAAAGGGTTTCCGCGAGCTGCACGAGTACCACCTTTGGCAGTTGGACGAACGCCTGGAGCGGGAATTCGGCCGGTTGGGCAAAGAGCAGCGGCCCGTCTGTCATGTTCAAGAAATAGGAGGTGAAAGCATGTCAAGACCCATAAAGGAATTTGCGTCCGGTTCGGTGCGCGCAACAATCTGGGAAAACGAGCGCGAAAACGGCGGCCAGAAGTTCACGACCCAGACTGTCCGCGTTGAGCGGCGATACAGAGACGAGAAGGGCAATTGGCAAGGCACAAACGGTTTCCGCCAGAGCGACCTGCCCAGCGTCGAACTGGTCGTCAGGAAAGCGTTCGAGTTCCTGACAGTGCGCGAGCGCGAACCGCACGGGGAAGCCGTTGGCGACAACGGCGCCCCCGTTGAAAGAACGAGGAGGTGTTAGGCGATGCCTGGAAAAGTAACCATCGAAGGCAATCCGGTGCTGAAGATATGGGAGAGTTTTTCGGGCTGGTACTGGTTTGCCACCGAGAAAGTGGACGAGCACACGTGGTTCGGCCTCGTCCGGGGATTCGAAACCGAGTGGGGCTACTGGGACGAGCGCGAGCTCAAGAGTCTCGCTCCCATGGTCTGGGAGGTCGAGCGCAAGAACTGGGGATTCTGTCCCCTTGTAGAAGTGGAGGTGAAAGCGTGAAGATAATCCGAAACGGCAAGGGATTCGAGCTGGTCGAAGTGACGAAGGACGACCAGAAGAAAATACGCGAGGAACTGAGGCAGACAAACGTGGAGCTCATGGAGCAGTGCATCCGGGACGCCGACCGAATCGCGACGGCCTTCTTTGGCATCCGATACGGCAACGGCACGGTGGCTTTGATTGCGACGCAGCTTTTCGACAAACTGGCCAACAAGCAATTCAGCGAGGAACAGCGAACCTTGACGAAGAAAATCCACTGGATGAAAGAAGAATTCCGGGCCTCAAAGGAAACGACGCAGGGTCACTACCAGCCGTGCGCCGAACAAGGAACGAGCCATAGCGGAGTTCAGTAGGCGCGCATCGCGGGGGAGCGAACGACTCCCCCGCATTTTGTCATCGCCGAGGCATGAGTGACATGGTTACATGACGGACAATTGACACGCAACTTGCCGCGCTACAACCGACCATGGACCGAGGGCATAATCTTTCTTTGGGCCTCGGACAGAGCGATCTTGCGACTCGGCCACAAATCCAGTTAAGCCCTCGCCAGGCGACATGCCCCGCGCGGGCGGCGGGCAATCTCATGGAGCAACGCTTTCCGTCGGGATTGCTTGCCCGTACCGCTTCCACGTCTCGGAATCAGGCCGGCTCCTACCGTTTCTTGCGGCGCGGAGCTGGTCGGCTCTTGGCCTTTGCGGCTTTAAACCAGGATTGATCGCCTTGATGGAAGTAGAACTGGCCCGGCAGGACGTCTCCATCAACCTCGGCCCATCCTCTGCCCAACGCCGGGTCGCATTCGTCGTTACCTTCCCAGGAAAAGCCCACGCGGATCCTTCCCGCACATTCCTCGGTGCGGCAGTCCATGTAACCATGGACACAGCCGAACTGAAACTCACCGGTCCCATCCTTCCTGAACTCGAAAAATCCTGGCGCGACCATATCGATGAAGTCTCGGTCCCACTGCTCCATCTCTGTTATCCGCCACTTGCCGATGAATTTCTTCCACATGTGAGCGCTCCGCTCCGGGTGTGTCGTTAATCCCTTGGAGGTAGCCGATAGTGGATGGGATTTGCGCGGTCAATCCGAAAGCGACGGGAGCAAGGATCCACCCAAAGCAGCCGGCGTGCTCCCGGATGCCGGATTTGCCCTCACCACTTGCGTCGCCATTCCTCGATAGCGGCTTCGGGGGAGAGGTTGAGATAGATTTCGGTGGTTTGCAGTCGGTCGTGGCCGAGAAACGCTTGCAGCGCGCGAGTGCTGATGCCTTTCTGGATGCATTGAACGGCGAAGGTGTGGCGAAGCACGTGAGGAGTCACCGGTTTTGTGATGCCTGCTTTGGTCGCAACCCGCTTGACGATTCGCTGTATCGTTCGGGAAGACAGATTGGGGCTTTCCTGAAGCAACAGCGCCGCCTCGATGACAGCGCGGACGCGGTCGCTCATGGGAACAATGCGACGCTTGGTTCGACTGCCGTAGGGACCGCCTTTTCCGAAGACAACGATGCGGCGCTCCTGCCACTGAATGTTCTGGCGCGTGAGACCGGCGAGTTCAGACACGCGCAGACCGGTGTCGAGAAGCGTCCAGATGACGAACTTCTCGCGCAGCGTCCGGCAAGCATTGACGAGCAGGTCAATCTCGCGCGAGTCGAGGGGTTCGCGTTTGTATTGATACATGAATACCTATTTGTCGCAGTCCTTTATAAAGGCGACACCCTGACGTTTTTTCTGACGAGGCCTTCTCTTGATTGACGACCAACGAGAAGGTCTTCTGTCGCGTTTTTGCGCGGAAGGCGACACGGCAAAAAAGCAAGGCTCATTCATCGGGCATACAAGATTCATCTGAGGCACGAAAGACGATATGCGAGGGCGTTCGTTCTTCGAGTGTTTTTCGTCGAAAAAAGGCCTCGCGGCCTCGCCTCAGCCGGCTGCATTTTTGGTCCCTTCCACAGTCGTGTCCGCCAGACCAGCGCACCAACGCCGGCGGTGAACCTCGCCCGGTGAGCAGTATTCGCCCCATCAGCACATTCACCCGCGTCCCTGCGCGGAGGGCCAACCGCTTCTTCTCGCCGCCGATGCGCCGTCCATCCGTCAATCACCTCCGGAGGAGGGCTTCGCGCATAATTGTCGCTTGCGGCATGGGCCGATTGGAGGGCCGCAACCGACATAAAGCGCTCAGCCAAAGGTCGCGCGGAGGTGATTGATATGACGGCTTTCGACATAGCGGCGTTCAGAAAAGCGGTTGCCTATGCGCGGAAGCACACCTGTGCCGAGTGCATGTGCCAGAAAGGTGGCGAGCGATACTGCCCCGTGCTCGGCGAGGAGTTCCCCAGGCAATGCTGCCTGTGCTGCGGCGGACACGACTGCTGGTGGTGGGACCTGTGCCAGGCCGGCCAGCAGGCCCGCGAGGCCCCGCCTGGGGACCGGCCGAGTGAGCGGCGCCCAGCGGGCGGGCAGAGCGTCGTGCTCGCCCGCAGAAGCGTGCCGCTGGCCCTGGCAGGACTGGCAAGGTGGGGGCGATCGGCGCAAGCCGCTCCGGCGACTGAGATGTTGCCTGGCTTTCCAGCTCCCAATACGACAACGCGCGGTGAATCACCTCCTCAGCGGTAGAGGAGGTGATTTGATTAGCGGTGCGACTTGCGGGGCCGGAGACTCAGCCGGGCAGACGGGTGCCGTTGGCAGCGTCGTGGAAAAGTGGACGTGTGATCGCGCGAATACTCGGGTCGTCTCAATCGTCAGCCCGGGTCAGGCTGTGCCCAACCTGCGCCCGCGAGCTGGAGGACCCGTCCTGGGGCCAGGACCTCTTGTGGGATCTCCGGGACATCGGGGAGAACGAGTTCAAGGAGCTGGACCCCTCGGGCCCTTTCCGGCTCGCCGAGAAAGCTGCCGTCATCGGTCAGCGGAAGGCGGACTTCTGGGAGGCGGGCGAGGTGCTCGGCCTGGTAGCTCGAATCCTGGCCGCTCGAATCCGCACGTCCGAGGTCCAGCGGTTAAGGGAGTGGCTGTTGGGGTCACAGCTGGATCGTCTGGAGAGAGGCGGCGGCAAGCCTTGTGGCGCCGCCTGAGGTAGAAAAACCGAGGCCGACACCCGGTGAGCCGGCGGGGTCGGCAGCTTGGTTAGGTTGGTGGGCCGACCCCGCTATTTGGGCCTCGGGGCGAGTGACTGGTGAAGCCCTGGTCCTGCGGTCCGGGAATGGGGCTTCCCAGCGGAGAGGATGAAGTTGGTTCAGAGTCTGGCTAAGCGGAGCTCCGAAGAGATCGGGGAAGGGTGAATGGGGGAGAAGTTGTTGCGCGCCCCTTGCAGCAGGTTGTTTCTTTCCCCCGTGTGACCTGCTGGGTTCAATGGGTTCTCGGTTCGACGGGGACGCAGAGAACCGAGAGGTCGATCTATGATCTGTAAGAGAAGCGGAATCAAAGCTGTGTGTTTGGTTTTTGTGGGTGAGTAGGGGAAACGGGGCCAAAAACAGAAACCTAAACGAAAGCCCGGGGCCGGCACCACGAGGAAAGCGACAGGACTGGGGGCGGTTGCATTTACCCCACGCGTTGATGCCAGTCATCATGCCCGTCTGACAAGCCTTCCTTTGCCAGCGAGTGCCCGGTTGTCAACCCGGAGGAGGCGGGCATCGCCCAGGAGCTTGACGTATTTCGAAAACGTTCGGCGAGCGACCGGGACGATACCCTGTTTCTCGCAAAGTGCGTCATAAGAGCGGCGCAGCGCTGTCGTCTGAATTGGCGCGTGTCTGAGGGCAAGGTCGTAGATCAACCGTTCGTGGTGAGACAGACGGCGGATCAGTTGCTTCGGTCTGGTCTCCTCTTGTCCTACGCGACTTGCGAGCAAGTTGCCATCTCCGATTTGGTTTCTTCCCGTGGCCTCTGCGGCGACAGCGGCCGCTTGGAGCGACCGAATGGCCCCGCGAGCGTCACCGCCTGCGACCCTGGCGATCTCGCCCAGAGTTGCGCCCGTCCATGAATTCGGCATGAGTCCATCCCAGGCTCTTGCGAAGAGAATTTGCTCAACCTCGCTGACCCGATAGGGCTGGAATTCGATCATGACGGGGCTAAGTCTCGACCTTGTCCCCTCACCCAGCGACTGGAACGTTTCCTTCAGGCCCGAGATACATACGAGTCCCGTTTTCAATCCCGTGAGTAGTCCCATGATAATTTGTTCGCGCTCGGAGGGCGAAACTCGGTCAATGTCGTCCAGGATCACCACGATGGGCCTTCCCCGTGTGATCTGTTTGACGCGGTCAAGTTTGACGTTCGTATCCTGCGCGTCCCCGCCAAGGACCTTCAGCGAGTCGGCCATGGCCTGGAGGACGGCGTAAAGCGACCGCCGTTCCCAGCAGTTCACGTAGAAGCCGAACCGCGACGCCACACTCCCGCATGTCTCTCGAACAACGGCTCGCGCAAGGGCGGTCTTGCCCGTCCCCGGCGGCCCAAAAAGCCACGCGTTCAAGGGCGGTTGCCCGCGCAGCATCGGCGAAACGCACACCCGGAGTCTGTGTCTTTCCTCTTCTCGACCGATGAGGTCTGGCGGGAGATACTCCTCACTGAAAACGTCCGCGTGCCAAATGACCTTTCCCTCCCGCTGCCCGAACTGCCCCGCCATACACTCTGAATCTCCGCAAATTGTTTACGGCTTTCCCGTGCGCGCCGTGCCGCGCGTGCCAAGGCGCGGTTCCTCTCGACGCCGAGCCTTTGTCACCACTCGGTGATAGTTATTGGGCGCAAGGCTTAAATGCTTTTCCATGCGGCACGCATGGCACCCCACGCGCGAGGCCTTTAAGAAGCGCGCTACTCAATGGTCCAGTATGTCGGCGCGAGACGAGGAGAACGTCCGATACAAGCCCAAACGAAACCTGAGACGGATTGCGCAATCGTTGAAAGAGAAGATGTGATCCCATCAAGAATTGGGACACTCTCTGTATTCATACTCCACACATCCTTTATATCATTCGGTTTGACTGTTACCGCATTCAAACCGTCCTGGGCTCAAGCGAACATGTGAGCTGCATTCGAGTCGGACACCGGGCAAGGTGATCGAGTCGCACAACCTCTTGTCCATCACCTGGCCGTGGTGCCGAAGCATGGTCACCAGCGATGGTGGAAGCCACTTCGCTGACCACGCTGCTACTTCTCAGTCGTCGGACTATCGAAACGCCGCCTGCGGCCTATCGAATTATCCTACGTGGCCGCCTGATGTCGGTCTCGCGTCAATTCGCGAGGACAAAGGAGGTGAGCAAGTCACAGGAATCGAGCACAACCACTTCTCTCGGAAAGGAGAAAGTCAGATGGAAGGAACGAAAGAGAGCCTGCTGGCGGAGCTGGCGGGCGACATGTACACGTTCGACCCACGCGCGTGGGGGCCGAAAGGGATCACGCCCGAAGAAATCAAGCGGCGGTTTCGGAATCCTGAACGGTTCAACCTTGAAGTCTCGGCGCAGGAGCTCGGCCAACAGAAAGCGCGCGAGGTCTCGCAAATGTGTTTTGGCCGGAACTTCACCGACTCGATTCCCCGGTTGAAGGAACTTGGCTGCAAGGAACTGGAGTTCGTGGCGGCGCTGATGAAGGTACGCGCCCAGCGGCTCCGCGAAATGCGCGATTACGAGATGAAAGAGCTGTATTGGTACATCTATCGGCTGATCAGCGAGGAGCGCACGCGGCCCGACGATCCCGCCCAACCTGGAAGCGGCTATCGGCGAACGCTCGAACGCGAGATCGAGCAGATTCGCCGCTGCCACGAGATGGTTGCGATAATCGAAAAGGAACTCGGCGAGCAGACACTCAAGCCGCTGGAGAACTATCTCCCACCCAGGGAAACGGCCGAGTTCAAGCCCGTGGGAGTCTTCGAACTCGACGGCAGCGACCACGTGACGATGGTTCGAAGCTCCGATGGCTTCTACTCGTTTGATCTGGGTGAGGCTTACCCGGCCTGCGGCGAGCCTGGTCGAGCCGAACCAAACATCACTCGCCGCGAATTCACCGAACTGATTCAGCCGACGCTGGTCTCGGCTCTTGCGGGCAGCACCGAAAGCGGCCAGGCATTCACGCTTGCGCTCTACTTCAACTCGACGCGCTGGTATGTGACCATCGAGGTCCATGTTCCCGCCTATCAGAAAAAGCCCAAGACCGAGTTCCACGCCATCGAGGCCCGTCCGGCAAGCAACGCCGTATTGGAATGGGAGCTGACTTTCGCCAGGCTGTTCCTGAAATCCTACGGCCGTATCCTCAACGACTGGGTCCGCGACAATGTCAAGTCGCTCATCGAACGCCACCAGCGCTGGCTCAACTCCCCGCCGCCCGTCGTGACCAACCTCATGGCTTTGGCCGCGGTGAACGAGACAGCCGTCGCGGCGAGCTGCAAGTAATCCGAACCAAACCTGCATCTCAAAACAGCTGCAGCAAAACGGGCGAACGACCTTTCGGGTGTGAGGTCATTCTTGCAGGAGCCCGCGTCACACCCAAAACCAAAGAGGCCCGCAGCCGGTGCCCCGTCGCCGGTCTCGCGGGCCTTTTCATTTTCACAAGAAAGGAGACACAAGCAATGCCACTTATCCCGGTCTCACAAATCCGAATGGGCGAGTTCGTCCAGAACTGCCGCGACCGCCAGCGCGCCGAAGCGATTGACGAGGGCCTGCTCCAGTCCATCCTCGCCAACGGCCTCATCCAACCGGTCGAGGTTCGCCCGCGCCGCGAAGTGCAGGACGGCCGCAAGGTCATGGTTTACGACCTGACTGCCGGCGAGCGCCGCGTTCGCCACATCCTCCACGTCCTCGAGCGCCAGCCGAAGGTCTTCCGCGAGAAGTTCTCCGAAGACGGCGCGCCGCGCAAACTGTTCTGGGACGGCAAGCAGGCGTTCGTCGAGGCAACCTTCTTTCGCGGCTCCGACGTCGAGGCGCAGATTCGCAACCTCGAAGAGAACCGCCACCGCGAAGACCTCCTGCCCTCCGAACTCGCGCGCGGCATCCAGTTGGTGCGCCAGAAAGGCGGCACCTATGCGGACGCCGCCGAGGTCGTCGGCCTGGGCCTGAAGAAGGTCGAGGAACTTCACCGCTGGTTTCAGAATGCGACGGCGGAACTGCGCAAGGCGACCGACGAGGGCACCGTGCCGATGGACGTGAGCAACGAGGTCGCCGATGCCCCGCCCGAAAAGCAGCGCGAGTTCGTTGAGGAAGCCCGGAAGATCGAGCAGGCCGAGCCACGCAAGCGCGAGGCGAAGAAGAAACTCAACGATGTCGCGCGGCGCGTGACGGGCAAGGAGAAGCCGGCGAAGCCGAAGAAGTCGCCGCCGAAGTTCACGCCCGCCGAAGGCGTTTCGGTCCCGAACGAAAAGATCCAGGTCACGGCGCGCCTGGGCGGCCACACCGAGGACGAGATCAAGGCGCTCCTGGAACAGGTCGAGGCGAAGATGCCCGAAGTCAAGAAATCGCTTCAGGCCACCGAATCGGGCAGCCCGGCGCGCACCCGCTGGCTCAAAGCTCAGGCCCGCCTCGAAGCCATCGCCGACACGCTCCGCTTCATCCTCGGCCAGACCAAGGAACTGAAGCTCTGATCCGCCTCAGGCGCACTGCGCCCCACCACCTGCAACCGCATTTGCAGCACGGGCCGGTTGTGATCGCTGCCTCATCCTGCAAGGTAGCGCTCGCACCCGGCCCAATCATTCTTTACCGAGAGCGTGTGAGAGGAGGTGAGTGCTATGGCCTATGAGATGATTGCGAACATCCGAGGACTTGACGGGGCAAGCGCGGAAGTCATTGGTGAGATCAGCAAGTTCTTTGCGCGGTGGAACGAGGCGTTGGGGAATCCGTGGCCGGATTTGGCGTTCAAGTCGAATGGGAAGGATGGCGGGGCGCTCATCTATCGGGCGCATCTGATCGGGCAGACGGAATGGTCGGTGGCGGCGCTGCTTCAGGCGGTGCTTGTGTCAGGGAAGCGATGGCCGCAAGTCAGGTGGACGTTCCAGTCGCCGCTTTGGGGAGGACTCGAGTTCTCCGCTATTGCGGGCCAGATTGAAGGAACCGAAACTGACCATCCGGCGTGGCAGCTTCTGTTTGAATCGTGCCTCGAAGACCCGTGGGCGAACGCGATTGCTCGGAAAGCGAAGTTCCGAGCTGCTTTGGATTGTTTCACGCAACGAGCGACATCTGCGTAGATTGCCTTGTGGCGGCACGATGTCTCGCTCGCCAGCACCAGGTTCACGTCCGCCTCGGAAAGACCGCCAACACATCAGGTCAGACGATTCGCCCCCACCGTCGCCCGCGTCGTTGGCTCCCGCCGGTCGGGACGCGCCTCACCGCCGAGCACCAGGGCAATCGCTACGAAGCCGTTGTGGTCGAGTGCGCCGACTTTCCCCTCGGCCGCGCGATCCTTTTCCACGGCGAACTCTTTCGCTCCCTAACCGCCGCCTCCCGTAGCGTCGCCCCCCACCACAACACCGGCCTCACCTTCTGGAATTGGAATGGTGACGGTCAGGAATGAGATATCTTCTCGATTCTGAAACGCGGCTCTCGCGAGTCCCGATGAAAGGAGGTGATCAAGCATGGCCAAGACGGAGAATGCGCAAGAGATCACCTTGCACAAGAGCAAGGAGACAAAGAGCACGGTGCGGTATGATGCGGCCGGGGATGATGATACGGCCGCCGTCGGCTCGATCTATGTCCGCAAGTTTGCCCTTCAAGGCGCCCGCCCCGAGAGCATCACGGTCACGCTCTCCTGGCAATGAGGGAAGCCGTGCAAGCCGTACCGCGAGACTGCCGTTTCGAAACTCAGCAAAGGAAAGGACGGTAATGCCCATGAAGCTCGAGTAAGTCTCCGCGGAGGACACTCTTAACCGGCCTTCCAGCGCCCCGCAACAACAACGCCCCCATGTTTTCCCGCAACACTGAGTAACACACAGTCCAAACAGCGCCTCTTGAAGGCGCGACAAACCAACACGAAGGGAGAAGAACCATGTCGAACAAAGTCACCATCACCTACCTCAACCGCGAGGGCGGCGGCTTTGCCGAACGCCACACGCTCGACGCCGGCACCACCGTCGCCCAGTTCCTCGCGGCGCGCGCCATCAACGCCGACAACTGCACCATCCGCGTCGTCCGCACCGGACAGGGCGGCTTCACGCCCACCGACGACGAAATCTTCCAGGAGGGAGACCGCCTCTCCTGCGTGCCCCTGAAGATCGAAGGGGCCGGTTCGGCGCGCTTGCGTCGGGCCGCCGCGTAGGCCTCCCCGCCGCACGGCGAAACAGCGGCTTCCGCGCGAAGCGCTAAATGGCCGA
>Ga0315280_10003471_pt1 | contig 24213 bp, 25 predicted proteins | sample YL17G06_40_MG_FD_203697 | JGI IMG/M metagenome (GOLD analysis project Ga0315280, IMG submission 203697) | Sediment microbial communities from Yellowstone Lake, YNP, Wyoming, USA - YL17G06_40 | ecosystem: Environmental > Aquatic > Freshwater > Lake > Sediment | place: USA: Wyoming | collected... | reverse complement strand
TTATAGGCTGGCAAATAACGCGGCCTAGACTCCCCAGCACGATGACGCGTTAAGTGCCTAAACTCTCATCGGGTTAAGCGTCATGATCTGGGGTCGGTCACACACGAGGCGTCACGAGTAGGAGAGGAGTGTTATCTGTCTATTGTTCTCCTCTTGAAATCCAAGAAAGCTTCCTCATCTACCTCGGATGGCTCGTGTCCCTTGGTGATGAGATATGCGTCAGTCATGCTCACAAGACTCAAGCAGTGAACGTACTTGTTTCTGGTAGACGAGATTTTCTCTGATTCTCGCACAAGGTCATTCTGCGCTTCTGCAAAACGCGGCGCCCGTGTTCGTTGGTAACAAGGTGTCAATTTTCGGCTGGGGTACGAGCCTTCTTAGTGAGGAAGAATGAAGCGCTTATATCCAATCGCGGCATACTAATATGCCGAGTTTCGTGATATACCCCGTCCCGTTCGGAGCGCCTCGATGATTGTTGCGCAATACGAAGATTCCCGAAACGCTCCATAATTGTGAGCTAGCTTCTCTCAGCTGCTCTAGTTTACTGGAATTCCGCTTGAGAGGGACGAGAAGCGGCAATTGGCGATGTTCTGGCCGCTTGGACAAGGGGCTCTACAACTGTGCATAGCACTTGGCCAAGTCACGCCACAGCCGAACCCCGTGTTTTGCCAGTTGTTGTGTATCAGACATGCGAAGCCGCACACCAAATAGGCTGATGTTGCGGATGTTTGATCTATGACCATAAGCAAGAATGAGATTACCATCGTTATTCCCACACGGAATGAAGCCCCCGCCATAGGACAGGTGATAGAGGAGGCGAGGCAAGAAGGCTACTCGAACATCCTTGTTGTAGACGGACATTCAACAGACGGGACCTTTGAGTACGCCAAGCAAAGCGGGGCTAACGTGATCATGCAACTTGGCAACGGAAAATGCGACGCCATCAAAACAGCCATAAGACATGTTGAAACTCCTTACATGTTAGTAATGTCTGGCGGTCGAACATACGACCCTAAGGACATACAGACGTTTCTATCTCATATAGAAAACTACGATCTGATAATTGGCTTTCCAGATCAAGCACGCGATATTCCACGTCTAAACAGATTCGGGAGTTGGGTCATAGCAAAGATATTCAATTTTCTCTTCCGAACGAGACTCCATAGGGTTGCGTCGGGGTTCTATATGCTGAAAACTGAGCATGCCAAGCGACTGACCCTACTCTCCAGTAATTTCGGTGTTGATGCTGAAATCGCTGCTGAAACGGCCTTCAAAGGCAAATTGACTGACGTTAGGATAAGCTACAGAAACAGAATTGGTGAGCCTAAGGTGCCGAAGCTAGAGGGAGCAGCACAGATATTCAGGGATATCTTCGGGATATACAACATGCTATCACCTTTTGACCCTAGGGTTTCGGTGATGGGAGCCCTGGCGACGGCTGCAATCGTAGTTTCATCAAGGATACTGTTTGGTCTGGAGATTACACTTGCGGTTACGATGCTGTCCATCGGCGCAGTGTTCGTATCAACGTGGGGTCTGGAATTCGTCGCACGCCTACTAAAGCTTATGTTGAGGAGTTGAAAGATGTCCTCGGACACCCACCGTGCTCAATTGACTTCGGACATCATGCATAGTTCAGTGATCTTAGCAAGCGTCGGGGTGGCGCTTGTCGGAATCATACTCGCAATAACCGAAGCAAAAACAGGCGACGGACAGGTAATACCGATGTTGATCGCATGCAGGAGCGGGGTAGTCTGGTCAACTTATATCTTCTTCGCCTGTTTCTCGTCATCTCTCTCGCACAAAGTATCACTATCAATTGGAAGACCGTACCGCAGGTTTCTCGAAAACTCTGTAGGACTCTTGGTTCTTGGACTGGTCATCCTTCTGTATGGCTTTACAGACTTAGTATACCTACTTTCGGGTTGGTGAACTCCGTTTCAGACCCGGATCAACATAGATACTCCCGAGTACGACTAACACAGGCAATACTACTGGCAAGGGAAACAAATCATAAAGGATGTGATATCGCTCGGGATGCTTTAGCATTTCGATGCAGAGGAGAGATGCACTTGCTTCTCCAAGTGCTGTGACGACAGGGTAATTTCTAGTTATTCTCCGGAACACATCAAAACACTCTAGAGCTCTTCTTTTTAGTGTTTGATACTCAGGGTTTGTCAGATTAGAATGAATTTCAGGATTGCATGTGTGGCCTGGGAGTGGGGTTTGAACCCTCGCTTTCCCAGGGGTCATTTTGTCTGGGTGGTTCTTGCTTCCGAACAGTGACAGAAGACGAGGCGGGCTCAGATCTTTCCATCTACCAGTCAGTCCCAAAAATCGTAGCGAAAAGCGCGGCCGAAGCAACTCCCTCCCATCTTCCAACAACGCCACAGCCTCAGTCTTGGTTTCTGATGGCAGCCTTTCGTGGTCACGTCTTATTATTCTTGAACTTGCCAACCGCGACCCGACTAGGAAAATCGTCAGCGCAGCGAGGAAGATGTAGCAAGGTATCCTACCTGCTGAGTTCCATGCCCTCAGCTCCGCTACCCTTTCCTCCACATCCACGGAACCCACCCTTTCTCACCGCCTCGGCGATGGAAGCTTGTCTCACAGGTCACGGCATGAAGTGCGCACAACAAGGGGTTTTGTAACCCGCCTTGTTGTCCACAGGTGACAACCAGTCCTTCCTCTTGCGGGACTACCCGTTTCGAAGAGGGCTCTGGAGGGAATGACCCACAACTCAGGTTTTGACATGGGGTAGCAGATTATGAAGAGATTGTCTCTAGGCGGTGTTCGTCTTGCCTGAAAGAGAGGCGTTTTAGTTCTCGAAGTCCACTGAAGCAGAGCTAGAAAAGCCCACAGTTCAGGCTAAGCAGCCGCATATACTTGAATGAGACAGGAGCCGCGAGCCCAGATGTCATAGGAGCTTGAGATCGGAGTCTCCACGAAGAACCAGATGCGGCGCCGCTGAGAAACCATGATTTGGAGACTGGGGAAGCTTCTCACAGTCCAAGATTGCGACGACGCTGGACCAGACAACAACAGTCTAGGATCGAAGACCGTGATTAGCAATGTTATGAGGCCGGACACAACATACCAGTATGTCCTTGGCAGCGACGAAGTAGCTTCAAGCCTTTGCGCGGCGGGCTATTTCTCTTTGACCACATGTCCGATTTTTCTCCGGGTTCCCTTTTGGCGGTACTCTGAGTCATACTTGCTGCGATCCCATCCTTCTGAGATAGAACACCAATCCGTGCCACCATACCGAACTGCATTCTTTGGATCAGATTCAGCTGGCAGGTGTGGAATCGGCCTGACGCCTAATTGCCAATTGCGGGATTTGTAAAGGAGAAGTCATCTGACGCCTCGGTAGCCTCGAATGTATTTCAGCTCTACTGCCTGTCTCTTCTTTGCTCTAACAAGCACATCATAGAGAACTGATGTTCCCCATATCACTCCATAGGCTATCGTCGATACCTGCCATCCAAGCATGAACAACTGCGAAAGATTGGCTGAAATTGCTATGAAACACAACGCTGCAAATGCTTGGAGAATCCACTCCCATGTGCCTCCGAACGCTATCTTCTGCCTCGATCTCAACCAACCAAAATACAAGTGCTCGTAGATTCCCTTACTCGGATCGTCATCGTTGAAGCCATCAAAGATGTCCATGAACGAATGAAGCCAGGCACCCAAAGCCACGCAGGCCACCGGTAGTATCGAGACTTGATACTGAGGAACAAGCCATGCCAAAATGACCAATCCCCCAGCCGCGATAAGGTAGCCGATTATGAAGTGACAAGTCTTCTTGTGTACGAAACCTATAGACTCCAGCGAATCCACGTCTGGAACGATCCCCCCGAGAAAACCCGCGAGCACAAGCCACGCAGTAATCGACATGATCACCGGATAGCTTGACGGAGCGATGACTGTCGCAAAAAGCAGCGCGAGAGAATAGGCTGAGACAAAGCCGTAAGCCATATGTGTTGACATCATCAACCTACCCGTTCACCTCAGGGTTCATGTGCACCAATGACTGCTCTGGCTTTTGAGATGATTCCTATTACGGGAACTGATACCGTTGCTTTCTTCATCGAGCCTGAGACTCCTTCTGTGAGGTCGTTTCCCACCCGCTGTTCCCCCAGTTCGATCTACATTGCTTAAGTGACTTTTCAAACTACGTCGGAAATTGTCCGGCCGGTGTCAGCTATTCGCCTGAACCGCTGTCAGTCGGCTTCTCGATTCTCAATGCGTCTTGTAATTGTCGCTTCTCTTTCTCGATGTCTCTGATGATGTCGGCCACTGCTTCGGAGAATCCGTCTCTTCTTCTCTGATTCCACCACATGTTCAGGTTAAGTCTCATCGTCTTCTCGAAGAATCCGTACAGCTCTTTCCAGCCTCCATCTCCATTCAGACACTGCTCTACCGCCGTGAGCAAGTCGAGATTCGATCTCCCCAAGTTCTCTTCTACCCACTCTCCGACTCTCTCTTTCGGAGCATCGGCCGACAACGGCGAGGTCTTAGCCAGTAAGTACTTCACATGGGGTCCCCGTTTGACCGTTCTCCACCGACCATCGGGGAGCCTGACGTGCCCATAACGCTTGATGATCCCCTGCTTCACAAGCGCCTGCAAATACACATTGAAAGTCGTCTTACTTCCAAATCGATCTTGAAGAGCCTCCCAAAGCGTATTGAACCTACAAGGACCCCGCTTCCGAATCTCATCAACAATCAGATTAAGCAGGTCGGGGTTGGCGGGAGTCCACATCATAGAACCACTGCGTTAGTGCAGTCGTCGCTGGACTGATTCTCCTACTATACGTAGTATAGTAGGAGATGGATAGTACACTAAACTAGTAAGCTTATCTCTGGTTTTCTGTGGCCAATTATCCATGAATCGGCCAATGCTTCCTCTATCGTCATCCGTAGCTTTCGGATTGCTCGCGGCTCAAGGTTTATCTACTACCGCGAGCGGTATAACGGTATACAGTATCGGGGAAGCCAAGGATGCCGTCTCCCGAAGCGAGGTATAGTGGCCATGGAAGCGCAGAGTTCGACCGAAGCAACGACACCATCAATGGAGGGGTTCATGGCTACGATAGAGAGTCTACGTTCAGAAATCGAGCCTATTCTCAAGGAAGCTTACTGCGGGAGACTCGGACGACCTCCGTATGATCCACTGGCGATGCTCAAGGCGCTCCTTTATCGAACTAGGACCGAATCGACTCGGCAGTTGTGCATAGAACTTGCATCAAATAGCCGCATTCTAAGGCTTACCGGCCTTCCTAAGGTTCCATCTCACCAAGCATTCTCGGTTTACTTGGCCCGGATCGGAGAAGATAGAGCGCGCAGAATCAGTGAATTGTGTGTCAGTAAGCTGATGCGAGTATGGCCTGATCTTGGGAGAGTTCTCTCGATCGATGGAACAGTAGTGAAGGCTTACGCAAAGAGAAATCGAGGCTTCAGATCCACAACCGACCCTGACGCAAGACTAGGCTACAAGGAACATTGTTCAGGAAGGCCGAGGTTCGAATTTGGCTACAGATTCACAATCGCATCAGATGGCGAACGTGAGATCCCACTAACAGGCGTCACGAAACCAGCGAACGCAAATGAGAGCCGCCTCTTCCGTGCCATTCTGAGACAAGCCAAGAATCTCGGGATACGGTTCGACATCGTGACTGCCGACGCGCAATATGACTCAAGAAAGAACATCTGGCTCACGATTGCATACGGAGCCAAACCCATCATACCCCTCAACCCTCGATCATCAAAGCTAGCCAAGAGCACCGGCAAGCGCAAAAGCGATGCTATACTACCCATCCAAAGAGACTCGCCTGAATGGAAAAGATATCTCGCGATGCGGAGCGCATCTGAACGAGTCAACTCCTCACTCAAGGAACACCTAGGCCTGGAGACATTGAAGGTTCGGGGTCTGAGACGCGCGGCAACGTTCTTCACAATCTGCATCATGGCAAAGCAACTCTTGGCGCTCACCGCAGCCCGGCTGGAACGCGACGACCTATCCCGCAGTGTGCTAGTGTGGTGCTACTGAAGTGAAGGCTGAACACTATGTGCAGTTGCAGCGGCGGAAGTCGCTGAAGTATGCAGAGAAGCAGCACTTTCAAGACTACCTCACTGTGCCCATCGAGTTCACTCGTTTGCTCGGATTCCAACCAGGTCAGACAATGAGGTGTACGGTAAATGGTAATGGCGTTCTGATGTACACAGCAGTTGAACGGAAGCCCGTCGCTGAGAGACTCACTTACCAGAAGTGGCTGAATGTTGTGGCAATGCTAACGCCCGCAACTTGGCCAGGCAAGACCTACCGCCAGATCTGCAATGAAGGCGACATTAGCCTACGAAGCGCACCTGCCATATGGGTGAGGCAAGCCGAGAAGGAGCTGAGCCTGATACGGACGAAGGATCCGAAAACCCACCGAATCCTCTGGTCACTGGATCCACAAAAGAGCAAACCGTCGAGCCGAAAGCCCACTCTGAAGGACACGAAACTCACGGACATAATGTAAGAGGAGGTGCAAGAACAACGACTGAAGATCAAGATACCCGCGAAACCCACCTAGCTTATGCAGTCGGACTGTTTGATGCAAAAGGCCAAATCATTCAAGAGGCTCTGTCAAGTCTTCATCGGGTCGGACGATTCGGGTGACTTGTCAAAAACCGTCGGGTGTCTGAGTGCGATGCGTTCAGTTCCCTTTGGTTTGGATGCCTGATGCTTGACTAGCTTTTGTACTTGGCATTAATGATTTGTACGACCAGCTCTGTCAAGTCCTCGGTTACGGGCATGATTGGTTGGGGGCTGTCAAACCTCGGTTGATGACCATACACCAGCGCAAGCCGCAGTGCCTTTTCAGCCAAACTAGAAAACGTAGACGTAGGTAGGGTGTTCGCCGCCACCTATACCACCTTTCATACCCTTGGCCAGAAAATACTCCTCGACATCTCTCGCTATGGTTTCAGTGTCAGCTTTCCACTCTTTCCAAGACTTGGTGTTTTCACCTTTAGCATCATGCTCCGCTTTTCGGCGCCCTGGGTCATCAGTTATGCCAATAGTCCAGATATTGTAGTTCTTCCCGGTCTTCTGTTCAATTGCTTGTCTTATTTCAGATTCTTGCATAGAATTCTCAACCAAAGTAGTGCAACCGTTCGGGTATAACGCTTGCGCTCTGGTTCTGGTAACTTGGGTAGGGCGCTATTGCATTACCGAGTGGTACCACTAATCGCCGATTTCCCCATGCGCCCATAGAGCAATCACCCATAGACTCGTAAACACTTAACTTCTTGAAACAACTCCCGAAGACCGATCAAAATTGACTGATGAAGAACAAAAGAAGTCTGTCCGAAAGATGATTTTGCAAAGCTTTCGCACTCGTGTCAGGCAGCCTCACAAGAAAACGAGTCTAGAATGGCTTGAGGGCATGATCAAGTACGCCCTACAATCTGGGCTTTCAATTGAGGGTGTCAGAGCCCAAATGATACATGTGCAACCGACAGACGCCATGTCTTGGGAACGATATCGAGAATTACAGAAGATGCTTGACGACTTTCCCCAACGGAACCCCACCCGATAAGACAGTCAGCTTGACCTAATCAGACAAGCCGCAAGGCAAGGAACACAAACTAAGCAAAACAAAAATAGTCTTGGTCGCAGACACTTGACATGGTGTCGGAATTTGCGACGATTGACGAGATTCAACATCCTAGGGTTGGCGATAGCCGATTTTGGGGCAGATGTAGCAACAATGGGGGCAGCTGCCATACTTGCCATCACGATAGCGACAAATTCTGTAACCCCTAACGGATACTATGCCGTTTTCATGCTCCTTTTTGCCATGCCCTTTCGCTATTTCAAAAGATGGTACGAACAGTCATGCAAGACTGACTAGCCTCTCCGTGCCACCCGATAAGTTACCAGTGTAGGTAAATCTTGGTGGTAACTTGTGGGGGGTTTCCGGTTCCGCTAGTGAGTCGGAACGACCGAATCATAGAACAGTTTGGTGAAAGTGTAGTAGGGTAGAATGGCAACCATGATCAGCAAGAACAACAAGCCTATGAAGTATGCAGTGGTTGTCTCTTGCACGAAGAAAGCAAGAGCGGTCGCAGCGGCATACACGAAAGCCTTCTCGACGACTGACTTGAGAGTTATCCACTTCATTCTTTTCAGGACTTTCAAAGAAAGATCGTAGCTTCGTTCATAGTCTCCGGACCGAATCGAATCCTTTGCTTCCAAAACAAGCCTTGCTTCCTTTGCTCTGAAGACGAAAAGGGCGGACATCCAAGACAGCTCCGTAGTGGCTCGCATGAGAGCGATCAAGGCTCTCCTTATCTCCGCATCCTTGAGAGCACTGTCGATTTCTTTGCATAACGATTTGAGGTCTGAAGATTCAGCGATTCCGAGAGCAAGTCTGTCGCCTAACATTGTCCAGTGGCGACCGAGATATGCTATCATTACCTCTCGGCCTTTAGTGCTACGAACGCTTACAACATTTCGCAACCGGCGGAAATTCCGGAAGTACAGGTTCAGTTCTGTGATCTTGCCGTCTCCCTTCCAGTCTAATGCACGACCAAGATGGTACAGGAACCCCCACCTTGAGAACGGGAAAGGAACCATGAGACTGATGACATCTTCTTCGATCTTTCTGCCGAGAACAAGAAGGCGCGCACACTTCTTCACAAGATTCTCTTTCAAGGTCGCTATGCCCTCATAATCAAGAAGCCACCAATGATCAACATTCCTACTAGGATCACGCCAAGGGATGGAATGGCAAGAACTGTCTTGACATAATCCATTGTCTGACTTGAGGTGAGCAGCAGAGAGATTGCAGCGGCGGAAACCATTGCGCCGACGAGGAATTGTTGAGCATAGTAGTTGGCGACGTAGGCTATCACTCCGAATGCGAGAAACAGTAGGAACGCCGACGCACTTGCGGTTTGGAAATACTGGGGGTTCGCTAGAATTGCCAAAGCTGAAGCCGTGCCGATTAGGAAGCCGGAGAGCAGAGTGTTCCTTCGTCCTTCTTCGAGCAACTTCCATTCAGTTTGATCATCACCTCTTTCCAGCGTTTAACCCTGACGGAAAAATAGCCCATCCTTTGGCGGTTCTGTTACGTTGGCGGTGGCTGTTTAGACCTGTTTACATGTGGATGGGCAGTATGACTGGAGAATCTATTCCTTGAGTTTGCCCTCTTCCTTTCTCATCCTCATCGCCGCCAAAACCAGCAGAATGACCACTATGGCGACTAGGGCCGCGATGTAGAGCCCATACGTTTCAAGGGATGGCGTTAGCGTCGTCATTGTCGATTGAATGACTGCTCTCTCCGCGTTCTCGGCCTCGTCAATCATCCGAGCCGCCTCTTGGAGATCCTGCAGCGCCTTGTCAAAGTCTTTGCTTGCGTAACTGTCCTCGGCTCTTCGGAGCAAGTCTCTCGCGTTGTCGCGGAGCCTCACGGCCTCATCTGACTTGAAAGCTGAAGCATTCTGTAACCTCTCCATCACAGTGGGCCTAAGGTCCAGATACTGATTGTATGATGATGGGACTACGCAAGCATTGGCAAGCTGCCTTGCCTCCTCTGCCAAGGCCTTCGCCGAATCAAAGTCCCCGGCCTCGTATGCTTGCCAAGCCTCGGTCAGTTTCAGTTGCGCCTCCGCGAAACCCTGAACTCTGTTGCTTTTCCAAGCAGAGTTGACCGAAGCGTTGGCGGAAGTGAGCGACTGAGCCGTGTTCTGAGCCTTCTCTCCATTCGCTCGCGTCGTGATCCGAACTTTCAAGGCCGCGTCCGGCTGCTCGTTCAAGAGGACGAACGCCCAATCCGCCTTGTCGGCGATGTAGACCAGATCACCGAGTCGTGATAAGGTGGCTTTGAAAACAATGGACCCCTTACCGCTCTCGATTGATCCTCGGATATAGTAGATGACTAGACGAATTGTGCCATCTCTACTCGGCTCAGTGTTTGTGCCTTGTCGGTTCTCTGCCAAGTAGAAGGCATTGGCGGCGTAGACCTGAACCTTCAATTCCCGAATCCCCGTCGCATCGTTGAGAGGACTCACAAGAACTGTAACCGGACTGCGAACCGTCTTTACCGAGTCGCTTGTGATCCACCCTAGCTTGACTCTTGGCCAGGCGGACAGTTCTTCGCTTCCTCTGTCCATAAGATCCCATTCGCCGACTGGTTCCGCTTCGAGTTTATCGTAATTGTAGAGATCTGGGAGACCAAGCTGATGTCCGAACTCATGCATGAAAGTCCGGAGACCCCATCGGGTCTCTCCGATCACAGTCACCTTAGGATTGTCATTTAGTACCCAGCCCCAAACCTCACCAGCGTACACGGCAAACAAGTACCGGTCTGCAACCCGGAGGCTGCCTGCTTTGGTAAGTGCGAAATCTCGCAGTTTCGCTGCATCTGCCGAATCGAGATACCACGTGGTTACTTTCATGCTGCTTAGGTGGAAGCTCGTTTCGTACCAACCATAGACCTCGCCGCCTTCAAGCCACAGCTTACCGTAACTCTGCCTGTAGTAGCTTGCATTCATGTCCTTGACGATGTTTGAATAGTAGTCAATTGTCCTCGTATGTTTCACGTCTTCGAAGTCGAATAACAACACGGCGACTCTCTTCGGTCCACAAACGCACTTCACATCAGGAGCCTTGGCTTGATCTTGAGCCGAAGCCATCGAGACAGAGGTCAAGAGAGAAACGGATGCAAGGACGACTAGGAACAGAGAGACGAGACGGACCGAAAATGAGCGGGCCATCGATTTGCCCCGAAGTATGTGGAGTCGGTGGTCACAATTTAGCTCTTACCACGCAAAGGATTACAGGACCGGAACCCCAAACGATCTTGTAGATTCTTGGAGATCCCGCTACCCAACGAGCCTAGACGCACTAACGCCTCCTCTTGGCGAACCATGCGGAGAAGCCCCCCACAAGTTACCGCTCGCTTGGACCCCCTACTGAAGTTACCAGAACCGCTGAACCCCTCCCCCCCACAAGTTGCGAGTGCCGTGTAGCCGACGGTTTTTGACAACCCTTGCCCGTGGGCTGAACCGATACAGACTTGACAGTGCCCGGCACAGCCATATTCCTGCCAAATACCGCAGCTTTGCGAAACGACATCCCCACACGATCCACTACTTAGAAATCAGTGGATCACTTGAGGTCATGCACGCGCTTGAAGACATGCTACCCTACCTGATATGCAAGAAACGCGAAGCATGGGAAACGTACAAGCAACTCAAACAAAGGCAGCTCGAACGTGCATATGCTCAAACTAGACCTAGTGCACGGAATTTCCACGCCTAAAACGCGGTATCTGTTCACCTGAGATTCATAGCTGCGCTATGTATTGAGGCCTAACCACTATCCTTGGGCTACGAAGTGCCCCTGCCATATGGGTCCAACGCGCCCGACATGACATAGGACTAACGAGAAGAGTGAATCCCAAGACGCGACAAGTGATGTGGATAAGAGCAGACCCTTTGCTAGGAACCTTGATGAGACTGAGAGAGACTAAGCTCACCGATGCAAGGTACACATTGCAAGACGCTTAGGACAGAATTCTCTCGGCAAGATCTTGTGGAGACCTGGACTTCGTCGTAAGCCAAAGTTCGGGTCTGCTTGCGTCATCGACCCAGACGGTGTTCTTCCTCTTGTTGACAAACCCTATGTATTTCAGGTTCTCCCATTCCTCAGTGAACTGTCTCTCGAAGGACGCTTTATCGTCGACCAGTTTCTTCAGCAATGGTTGCCTGATCCTCGCTGAGGCAGATGAGAACAAGATATCGATATCAAACTGAGTTGGTGCATTGTCGATGAGCTTCTTGTAGGCATACTGCACAAGCAGGCTGTTTATCATGATTGCAGCTCTGCTTCCCTCTGGGTAATTGTAGGCCTGACGAAATCGCCCGTTGATCCAGAGAAGTCGAATCATGGCATTGACTTTGCTCTGAATGAAATCAGGAACTTGAGTGGCAGCAGATGCTATCTGGGGGATGCTGAGGGGTTCGGTTCTTACGGCGGACATGAAATCGGCACCATTGTACTCGCGTGAATCGAGCCTTATTGGCGGAGCCCAGTGGATGAGGTCTTGAAGCTTGAGAGAGCTTACTGCGGCCTTGCATGACAGGGTCTGATCGTTGTCCGTGTCCATGAATATGAGCTTGCCAAGTTCGGCGACTAGGCCGTTCAGTTTCATGATTTGCTGTTTGGTGCCCACAGTAGCTATTCGGCAAACCAAGTTTGGGGCAAGGCCTCTACCGGCATTCCGACAGAGTTTCCTGATTTTGTCAGATGTAGGGGCAAGTTGCGGAAGATTGTTCTTGACTTCTATGTTATGAACCTCGTCTTGTATTGTGATCAGGATATCCATCTTGTACCTGTGGCCGTTTACCCATGAAGTCTCCGGCTGAAATACATGGCAACCACGTGTACACGAGACTGCTTGAGTGATTGCGATGAAAGCTATCGTCTGCGCGTATAATCCTGACGCAGGTTTGTTCGCTTGGAAGTCGAGCAGAGTTGATAGAGATGCCGCCTTGGTGAGACTTGACGGCTTAGTTCCCTTGAAGATGAATCCTTGGCCACGTAGGGCCGGGTCATTGTCGTCCACTGGGTGGATTTCGCGGCCAATCTTCTGCGGAGAAAAGAGGTCGTCGATTGCACGGCCTGTTATGTCGTGGTAGAAACCAAGCTTCTCCATTCTGATTTTGAGTTCAAGTTCGTAGAAGTAGTCGTGTTGAAGAGCTTCCTGGATCGTTTCGGTGGCGAGTTGAGTCGTCGCGTCTCTTTGGTAGGTTGTCAGATTGGTTTGCCGCTAGGTGTGTATATTACACGCTTGCCGTCGGCTTGGCAGGCGCTTCATCGCCATGTCAAGGATGGGAGATTGCGCGCGCAGCTTTAAATAGGTGAGCCCGATATGTTTAACATCCCTGTTTAACATGGATGTTTAACATCCTCGGAGCACGATGCTCGACATGTCTGCACAAAGCCTGATGAACATACTCTCGTTCGGCGAGATCAAGGCGTTGAGGCCGGAGGAGCGCGAACGCTACATTGATTCGGTTGTTCTCGAAATACTCGCGTCTAATGAAAGAGGAGTCACCATCGCGCAGGTAGCTAAAGCTACAGGGTTCAATCGAATCACAGTCGCGAGACATTTGGAGAATCTCGTCGCGATACGAGAAGCCTACAAGAAGCATCGCGGTGGTGTCGCGATCTATTCTAGAAATGGGCGACTATTGCACGAGGCTGACAGATTCGAGATCAAGGTCAGGGGAACGATATACTCGTACTATAAGCTGCAGAATGACGAGGGGCAGTTCATCTACATCCAGGAGAAAGTCGAAACAGCTCTCAGGACCGTGAGGACTGTCGGCGGAATAATGATCGACGTTCGTGATTTTCCCGAGTTCTTGAAAGGATTGAGCCGTTTCGGGTTTCAGGTGTCACAAATGGGTGAGAAGTCATGAGTCAAGTCCAACGGCTAGTTGTTGAGCCACTGCATCGTGAAGGCTTTGCGAGGTCTTGTAAGGTCCGGCTCGGAACTAGGGGGTTCCTCACACCGAGTTTTGTGATTCGCATCGACTCGCAAGAAAAGCTTGATCTCTACTTGAGACTCAAGAAGAAACATGGCCTTCATCACACAAGTGGCTATGTTGTACGCCTTTTTGATGCTCAACGCACCTTAGGGCGACGGATACGTGGTAGTTCGCAAGTAGATCTTGAAGGTAGATTTGTTGATAGTGACTTCCTGAAGAGTTCGCTAATGGATTTGATCCTGCTCGACCCGGCATTGGAGAACCTGTACTATGAAGCCCATGTTGGTGCCTTCGCCTTCGTGAGTAACCTGCCCCGAGAATTGGTCAACTATTCGCTGGAATATACTTCGAAGAGAGAGGAATTGGAAAAACGGTCAGATAGTGGTGATCAGAGAGGGCTGCGGAGCTGGCTAGATGATAGGTATCATCAGTTTTGGGACAGGCTGCAGGGAAATGAAAGAGCGAGGACCAAGTTCATTCGGGACATACTGGTCCGCCAAGTTGAGTATGGTGCATCAGTACTGATACCTCCTGTGCCTCTCATCATCAACGAAAATCTCTTTGAATTGACTAAGACCATGAACCGGAAGAGTGCCGAAGTCTCAAGGCTTGTCGGTCTTGTCGGCGAATGTGCTGACGCATTCATCTTTCGTGTTGACGCTCTGCGCAATTCGGACTTGATGCAGGAACTGAAGGAATACCTTGACAAGGCAAGGGCCAGATTTACCATCTTCAAGTTCAAGTACATCAATCTGAACGACGAAGACCGAGTAGTCGAACGCAAGAACTTCAAAGAACTAATGCAGACCCTCGACTTGAAATCGCGCCTAGATCCGAATCGTAGCTTTATGCTTCTTGAGGCTGGAGGCTTGACGTTCGCATGTGCCGGGAGGGGTTTCGACTTCGTCTCGACTTCCTTCAGTCTCGACAGAGAGGATAGGATGAGGAGGACGGAAAAAAGCCCATGGGGTAAATGGTATGATCCTCAATACCAGATATCGTTTGACAGAGATGTATTTCTTGAAACCTACAAGAATAATGGTGGGCGCATCCCTTGCGATTGTGCCGAATGCGTCTCAACGTCCAGGCCCGACACGCTGGGCATAGACGACTGGAATAGGTTCGTAAAACGTCATTATCTGCTCCGCCGGAACCAAGACTACACGGAGATTGCAGATGCTATTTCGGACGGTACCGCAACTGCCGGGACCATTGATAGGCTAAGGGACTCTGCGCTCAAGAATCTAGTAGAGCTCGTTAGGTAGGCGACATCGTACCGTAATACCTTTAGGCATTCTTACCGTAAGTATCGACCATGGCCAAGCAGAAGACATCCGTCGTAATCGAGAAAGACCTCTGGACGGAGTGGATCCAGTTCGTCGTAGCCAGAACCGGATCTGCACGGAAACTGAGCGATGAAATCGAGAAGGCTTTGAAGTACTATATGTCTCACGCGCCGAAGAAAACCTGAGCATCTGTCACTTCTAACCTTGGACTTGGTACGTCATGGACGCTACCCCAGCCCCTGAGATACAGACCTCTTCCTGAGACTAAGAATCCACTACTGAGAACCGAAAACCCATGCCGCCCTCACGCAACACTCCTGCCGGATGCCGCAACCACGCAACAGAACCCAATCGCCTCCTAAGTTCTGCGCAGAGAACATTGCCAGCTATCTGTCACTCGGTTGCCCTCAACCTCGCTCTGCTAACACTGATCGTTGTTTACCGAGGAAATGTCAAAATCGGCAGCCTGGAGTTGCGCCCCTATGTCTCATGCTCAGATGGGACATACATGCGCTTTTTTAGTGGGGGCCATGTATCTGTACCACGACTTACCCTTCGTTCGAACTAAGGAGCCAGACAGGGAGATGGAGTTCCGGTTGTCATGCGATACCCTAGCGAATGGCCGAAGTCTAAATACCAAGTCATTAAATGCACCGACGCATCATCCTAGACATGAGAAGACAATGGATTCTAAGCGGCTTGCACTCGAACAAATCCTAGTAGAATGGCGAGACATCAAACCGACAAAGAAGACTCGTGAAATCGCAGAGGAATGGCGAAATCTGGGTAGGCATGTCAAGCGCCGTGGGTAGTTTCCTCTTTCGCTCTCTTTGACTGACCTAACGCTTTTTGCGGACACACACATCTTATGAAATGTCGCCCTGCTGCTCTCACGAGATACTTAGCCAGCCAATAGCGCATCAACTGCCATGCCTCAGGGTCTTCTGTGTGAGGGGCAACTTTCAGACTCAACTTCTTGGCTTTTCCATAATCGATTACGTATCCATGGGTGGGTAGGTCGAAGACGAGCTTCTTGGCAAGTGAGGTCTTGTTCTTGTATCCGCTCATTGCGAGTATTTCAGCGATATAATCAATTGCCGTATCTTGTGCAGAAGTGTACTCCTCCATCATGGCAGGATCGACACTGTCTGCCATAGCCTTCATGCTATAAGGGGCGTCTTCTACTCTAGTTTCAGAGAAGTAAGCGTCTAACTTGTTCTTGCTTCGCAGCAAAGCATTTGCGGAGACAACTACTCCGTCACCACGGTCGATTTGAACATCAAGAGCACTCAGCTGACTCATCGTCCCCATAACAATCTTGTTGCCCGTTAGTGCCAGCAATGTCCCTCCGCTTAGTGCCATGTGGGGGACATATGTTGTAATATCCTTGAAGCATTGTCTAATCGCTTTGGATGTCTTGTAAGAACTGGACATTGATCCTCCGACGCTGTTCACGAGCAGGAAGACAGGAACATCAGGGGAAGGTATCTTAGAACGTATTCGGGATAACACGGTTTCGACTCCAAACTCCTCGGAGATACCGACGAAAGATGGGGATGTACGAGTTGGAGATACCCTTGCTGGAACATATGATGCAATTATCGCAAGCAGGATGCCTTGGCGTCTTCTTGCGAACTCAATGAGTTTCTTGTCGTTTTCTTCCTCCACATCAATAACTTTCTTGAGTTCCGACGGGATTTCTTCCCAAGAGTTAGCCATGGTCATACCCTCTATTTCTTGATGGTTTAAGCGTCAGACTGCTGCCCCTAACCTCGACTTCCAGCTCCAAACCCTTCCTCCACCCCAACTCCTCGATCCTCTCAGGCGGGATTACGACAACGTATTTCGAGTATTCCTTTCTTGCAGTTTGGCGGGATATTTGCTTTTGCAATCGCATGGGTGCCTACTCGCTGTCGGCAGCATATAAGGGTTAGGTACCTAAAAGCATGTCAGCACCTTGCCCCTTTGGCTGAAAGCGAAGCAAGAGACTGAGCAACTCGGCCATTGGGAGAGCATATCGGCGGCTGTGAGTTGACGGTAGGACGGTATAACGGTAATGTTTAAATCCTCCCGGCATATACTTCTGGTTGGAGTGATTGAGAAATGGCTGTGATAATTGTGGAAGCGAAGGATACCGATGTTGCTTGGCAGATAGCTGAGGAAATCCGTGTGATTCTGGGAAGACGCGCAAGAGTGGTTGAAACATAACCCTTCGTTGCGGACGATTCTGTCTGTGTGGAGGCTGAGATACCTAACCAGTTCTGTGATTTGCAGTCATCGTAGGGATGTGCTCACCTGCGGTTCCTGCAACGACCTGCTGCCTCCTAGCTTCTGGTCCCGCTTGGTTTGGAAACGATTCGAGCCTCAACCGGATACGTATCACGTTACGTCGCTTACCCATTGTCTCGCGCAATCCTACTTCGGAATGACGCTCAGTGCTGAGGAATCAGTGGAATCGGCTTGGAGAAAGCTTCGAGGCACACTTCTCCACTACGTTGGTAGATCTTTCGGGTGGAGTGAGCTTCGTGTCAAGACGACTTTCGAACTTGAAGGCCGAACTATTGCGATCGTCGGCCATGTGGACGCCTACGATCCAGAGACGGCGACCATCTACGATCTGAAGACCACACGCTTCGTGAATTGGCAGCACGAGAAAGGATACATTCCTCGTGAGAATCATGTCGAACAGATTCAGTGCTATTACACCTTACTCGACCTTTACGGCATTCCCGTCAATCGACTTGTCCTCGTTTACGTGGACGATCAAACCATTTTGCCGAAACAGGTTCCTCTCGGCAGTCGAAAGGAGTGGATGATCAACCGCGCAACTGCGTTACACCTTGCCTTCCAAAGGTCAGAGATACCTGAACCCGAAGTCGGAACGGCATGCGTCTACTGTCCCTTCATCAAATCCTGTCCAAAAAGTGCTCAAGCGCTTATCGTCAAGGAGGCCAAGAAATGATCGCAGACGAAGTGCGCAAGGAAGGATTTGAGATTTTCAAGAAAGGCCTAGTGCGGAGACTCTCATCAAATCACTTTATCGCAAAAACTGCAAGCGCTGCTGGCTGGCAGATAGTTGAAATCAAACAGGGCAAATGGATCTGCGACTGCGGAACTGGCGACGAATGGTGCGTTCATCTATACGCGGCGTACTTACATCGTACAACATCAAAGATTCAACCAGAACCGCTTGACGAATCCCATTTGAAGTGCCGCCATTGTGGCTCACCAGATATCGCCCGATGTGGGTTCAGATACAACGCACGCGGAATAGCAAGACGATACTTTTGTAATGATTGCCAAAGAAAGTTCTCGGTTCCCCACGTTGAGAACACTCTCTTGGCAAAACCAGCAGAAGTGTTGTGGTTGGTCAACGAGGTGGGGATGCTCATCTCCAAATTGACGGATCTCGTGTTTGAGCTAAACAACAGAATCCTCATGGTGAGTGAGGAGCAACCAAGCGAGAACCATTCATTACAGGGGCCTTAAATCCGAGTTCATTCCTGCCGGTCGACACGATGAACCAACGGCCTCTGCACCATCGCCAAAGGTAATAGGCAGGTGCAACGCATTCTCACAGGGCTCAGTCTTACAGGCTGTTGCCGCGGCGTCCTGCAATGACACCTGAGGAGAAAGCTCGACAAGCAATCGATGAGCTGCTAGGCAGATGCAGCTGGATAGTCCAGGACAAGAAGCAAGCAAACCTAGCAGCAGGACTCGGTGTCACCATCCGTGAAGTCAGTCTCCAAAGTGGGCATGGCGAGACTGACTACCTGCTTTTTGCAGATGGCAAAGTCATTGCCACAGTAGAAGCCAAGCCTGAAGGTTGGACACTGACTGGAGTGGAGTCGCAGTCAGCAAAGTACGCCCAAGGTCTACCAGGGGGGCTCCCCGCTTGGAGATTCCCACTCCCGTTCTCTTATCAGAGCACGGGCGCGATAACTCGCTTTACGAATCATTTGGAACCTGAAGCTCGTAGCAGGCCCGTGTTTGCTTTTCATCGTCCCGAGACACTCGTAGAGTGGGTCAAGGGCGATTCGAACCTTCGCGAACGTCTTCGTCGACTCCCACCGCTCAACTCTGAGAACCTCTGGCGCGCACAGGCTATTGCTATCCGAAACTTGGAGAATTCTCTTGCTCTGAATCATGCGCGTACCCTGATTCAGATGGCCACAGGAAGTGGCAAGACGTTCATGACCGTGAACTCCGTTTATCGTTTGATCAAATTCGCCAAAGCCAGACGGGTACTGTTCCTAGTGGATCGAGCGCATCTAGGGCGGCAAGCTCTGAAGGAATTCCAACAGTTTGTTAGCCCAGATGACGGACGCAAGTTCACCGAACTATACAACGTTCAGCGCCTCGAAAAGAACTCGATCGATCCAGTCAACCGTGTATGCATCGCCACTGTGCAACGTCTCTACTCTATGCTGAAGGGTGAGGAAGAACTGCCAGCCGAGATGGATGAAGCCTCGGGGTACGAACTTGAATCCCTTTTCAAAGAACCGCCCCCGATCCAATACAACCCGAAGATCCCTATCGAGATGTTTGACTTCATCATAACCGATGAGTGCCACCGATCAATCTACCACCTCTGGCGCCAAGTCCTGGAATACTTCGATGCTTTCATTATCGGTCTGACTGCAACTCCGTCCAAACAGACCCTGGGTTTCTTCCAACAGAATTTAGCAATGGAGTACAGCCACGACCAAGCTGTGGTCGACGGTGTGAACGTCAACTACGATGTCTATCGTATACGGACGAGAATCACTGACAAGGGATCGGCAGTGGAAGCAGGCTACTACGTCGACAAGCGGGATCGCCAGACTCGAAAGGTCAGATGGGAGCAACTGGACGAAGACATAGTTTACGGTCCCGAACAACTCGACCGCGATGTTGTCTCACCAGACCAGATTCGTACTGTTGTCCGTACCTTCAAGGAGAGACTGTTTGCGGAAATCTTCCCCGGACGAACCCACGTGCCCAAGACTCTAATCTACGCCAAAGACGATTCCCACGCAGACGACATCGTACAAGTTATCCGCGAAGAGTTCGCCAAGGGCAACGAATTCTGCCAGAAGATCACCTACAAGACAACAGGAGTGAAAACAGAAGATCTCATCGCCTCTTTTCGCAACAGCTACGATCCCCGGATAGCTGTCACAGTCGACATGATTGCTACTGGAACCGACATAAAACCACTGGAAATCGTTTTCTTCATGCGCGCTGTCAAATCCCGAACCTTCTTCGAGCAGATGAAAGGCCGAGGCGTGCGAGTCATCTCGCCCACCGAATTTCAGGCGGTCACGCCAGATGCGAAGAACAAGCTAGGCTTCGTCATTGTAGATGCGGTTGGGGTATGCGAACAAGACAAAACCGATTCTCGTCCACTTGAACGTAGACCATTTGTCACGTTCGAGAAGCTTTTGCAGGCCGTCGCATTTGGGAATCGTGACAAAGACACCTTGAGTTCCCTCGCTGGACGAATTGTCCGACTCGACCGTCAAATAACCGAAAGCGATAGGCAAGATCTTGAGAGGCTCGCTTTGGGGCGATCTTTGCGTGACATAGCGCAGAGTATCGTTAGCGCCATAGATCCCGATCGCATTGAGGAGGCAGCAAGAACCAGATTCAACACGGCAGCGCCCACCGAGGAACAGCTGAGGCAGACCGCCGGGACTCTCGCCAACTCCGCCGTGGACCCCATCGCCACGATTCCCGACTTCCGTAACAGGCTTGTCGAGCTTCACAAATCATTCGAACAGATAATCGATACAATCAGCAAGGATCAAATCACGTTCGCCGGTCACGACATGAAAGCCCTTGAAGCAGCACGAAATACCGTTCGGACGTTTGAGGAATTCATTGCCGAAAACAGAGACGAGATTGCCGCGCTACAGATCCTCTACAGCCAACCTCATGCGCACCGTCTCACATTCAAGGACGTTAAAGAACTCGCCGCGGCCATCGGAAAACCCCCTCGATCCTTAACCACTGACAGACTGTGGCGCGCGTACGAGATGTTGGACAAATCAAGAGTCCGAGGTGCTAGCAGTCCGCGTTTGCTTACTGATATTGTCTCCTTAGTCCGATTTGCGCTCCATCAGGATCGCGTACTCACACCCTTTTCCGAGACGGTTAATCAGAGATTCGAAAACTGGCTGGGTGCCCAAGAGAGCCTAGGGCGCAGATTTACCCCGGAACAACGTCAATGGCTCGAAATCATCCGCGACCACATCGCAACGAGTATGACCATAGAACCAGATGACTTCGAGCTTGCCCCCTTCAACCAGAGAGGCGGCCTCGGGAAAGCGTATCGAGTGTTCGGAGCAGACTTCCAGAGGGTTCTGGAGGAATTGAACAGTGTGCTGATCGCATGAAGGCAACAACGGACGTGGATAGAATGGATGATTCGTCCTCACTACCGACGGGATGGACTTGGGCGACTGTGGACCAATTGGCTGTCGCGATTCAGTATGGCTACACGTCGAGCGCAAGAGAGCGTCGCGACGGACCACGTTTTCTACGCATCACGGATATCCAAGAAGGCAAAGTCGACTGGGAGGCCGTTCCTTCGTGCGACATACCACAAGGCAAGTTCGAGAAATATCGTCTCGCGCTAGGTGATCTCCTCTTTGCCCGCACCGGCGCAACGACGGGCAAGAGCTATCTGATCAAGGACTGTCCCGAGGCTGCTTTTGCATCATACCTCATTCGGTTGCGACTGACATCGTCGGTCATGCCAGAGTATGTTTTTGCATTTTTCCAAAGCTCAGCCTACTGGAAGCAGATAGAAGAGGGCAAGCGAGGTATTGGACAACCGAATGTCAACGCGCGGATTCTTGGCCGCATCCTGATTCCGCTGCCGCCTGTCTCTGAACAAAGACGAATAGTCGAGGAAATCGAAAAACAGTTCACGCGATTGGATTCTGGAGTTGCAGCACTCACTGCGGTCCAGAGCCGTCTGAAGACGTATCGTGCCTCGCTACTCAAAGCCGCCTGCGGAGGCGATCTTGTGCCCGGAGAGGCGGAAATTGCTCGCGCACAAACCCGCGACTATGAGCCCGGGAATGTGCTACTTGAACGTGTCCTGAGAGAACGGCGGACATCTGAAGGAAAGAATGACAAGTACCATGAACGTTTGGCCAACCTGCCGGGACTGCCAGAAGGCTGGTGTTGGGCAACAGTTGAACAAGTGGCGATGAACTTTGATAGCCGCCGAATCCCGCTCAAGGAGCAAGAGCGCGACCGCCGACCAGGGCCGTATCCGTACTACGGCGCTTCAGGTATCATTGATTATGTTGACGACTACCTTTTCGACGGCGACTTCCTGTTGGTTGCAGAGGATGGAGCGAACCTTCTTTCCAGGAGAACACCTATCGCCTTTCCCGCCTCGGGGAGGTTTTGGGTGAACAATCACGCACACGTCGTCCAGACAATCGGAGAGATCCCGCTCACATATCTTGAGATCTCCCTAAACGGATATGATCTTGAGTTCAACGTCACCGGAAGCGCACAGCCGAAACTGACTCAAGCTTCCTTGAATAGCATTGCCGTTCCCCTTCCTCCTCTCGCAGAGCAGAGAAGGATTGTAGCCGAAGTCGAAAGGCGGCTTTCTGTGGTGAAAGCGCTAGAGCGATCTGTAGTGGATAACCTCAAACGTGCAGAGCGACTGCGGAATTCCATTCTTGAACTGGCATTTCAAGGCAAACTCGCCCCACAGAACCCCCAAGATGAGCCTGCCAACCTTCTTCTCGAACGAGTTCAAATCGAAAGAGGAGACAGACAACATGGAAATGCGAGGCTTCGGTCATGAGCAATCATTCGCAACAGATCGTCCAGAAACTCTGGAATTACTGTAACGTCCTGAGAGATGACGGTCTCTCGTACGGCGACTATGTTGAACAGCTCACATACCTCCTGTTTCTCAAAATGGCTGATGAGCAAACGAAGCCCCCTTTCAATAAACCGTCACGAATTCCCGGAGGTGACGACTGGAGAAGTCTCATTGACCGCGACGGTGACGAATTGGAATCGCACTACCGTCACGTCTTGGAAACGTTGGGCAAAGAGAAAGGGTTGCTTGGAGTCATTTTCCGTAAGGCTCAGAACAAGATCCAAGATCCAGCGAAGTTGCGCCGTCTAGTTGCTGATCTGATCGATCGCGAACAATGGCTTACGCTGGACGCAGACGTGAAAGGCGACGCCTATGAGGGCTTGCTAGAGAAGAACGCTGAGGATGTCAAGGGCGGTGCCGGACAGTATTTCACACCCAGGCCGTTAATCAAAGCTATCGTTGATGTGATGAGACCAGCGCCAGGAATGATCATTTACGATCCTGCTTGTGGAACCGGTGGTTTCCTTCTGGCGGCACATGACTACATTTCGACTCGCTATCAACTAGACTTGGATCAGAAGAGACACCTGAAGCAGGATGCACTGCAAGGAGTGGAACTTGTAGATGCTGTGGCACGTCTCTGCGTCATGAATCTGTTTCTCCATGGCATCGGCGGCGAGGAGAGCCCTATCACGGTCAAAGATAGCTTGGCTGCTCATCCTAGTGAGTTCTACGATATGGTGTTGACGAATCCGCCCTTCGGGAGAAAGAGCAGCGTCACCGTAGTCAACGAACAAGGCGAAGAGGAGAAGGAGAGTCTTGTCATCGTACGTGACGATTTCTGGGCTTCAACCAGTAACAAGCAGCTGAATTTTCTTCAGCATGTCTACAGCATACTCAAGCAACATGGACGGGCTGCGATAGTTGTCCCCGACAATGTACTATTCGAAGGTGGTGCAGGTGAGACCGTTCGCCGGAAGCTGCTCCACGAGTGTGATGTCCACACTCTGTTGCGATTGCCCACCGGCATCTTCTACTCACAGGGAGTGAAAGCGAACGTGTTGTTCTTTGACCGCAAACCCGCCAGCGAAACCCCGTGGACAAAGACGCTTTGGATATACGATTTTCGAACCAACAGACACTTCACGCTCAAGGAGAACCCTCTAAAACGCAGCGACCTAGACGATTTCGTATCATGCTACAACCCTCAAGACCGTCACAATCGAAGAGAGAGCGAACGCTTCAAACCCTACAGCTATGATGACCTGGTTAGGCGAGACAAGGTCAGCTTAGATATTCTCTGGCTCAAAGATGAAAGCCTAGAGGAGTCGACCAACCTTCCCGAACCGAAAGTTCTCGCGGAGGAGATTGTCGAAGACATGCAATCAGCGCTGGATCAATTCTCAAGCATCCTAGAAGACCTAAGGAACTCGACCTCCTAGGCACACGGTCGTCGTCTTAAGCGTCTAAATCTGCATCCTGTTAAGCCCCGAACCAAAAGCGGCGCTGAACTTGCGCCAAGACTTTTTTGCCAAGCTA
>Ga0315280_10003470_pt1 | contig 24215 bp, 24 predicted proteins | sample YL17G06_40_MG_FD_203697 | JGI IMG/M metagenome (GOLD analysis project Ga0315280, IMG submission 203697) | Sediment microbial communities from Yellowstone Lake, YNP, Wyoming, USA - YL17G06_40 | ecosystem: Environmental > Aquatic > Freshwater > Lake > Sediment | place: USA: Wyoming | collected... | reverse complement strand
TCGGGGCTGCGCCTGGCTTGCGGAAGCTGCTGACTTTTGTCCGCACCCATAGTTGGTGGCAGTCTTGGTGGCAAACTCAGAAAATCTCAGAGCAACTGAGAAGATGAACATGGAGCTGAAACCCGCGTCAGATGTGTGTTTGAGGTTTTCGGAGGTGCTCTCAGTTGGCCCTGTTTTACTCTCTTAATCAGTAGGTTGAAGGTTCGATTCCTTCACGGCTCACCAATTACAAGCTGCAAGAGATCTATTTGAGAAGCTGCAGGCCGCAGTATGGAGCCATCCGTTCGAAGTCCTCATCACTGGTCAAGAGCTGCGATTTGGTTTCGATCGCCATGGCGGCAATCAGGCAATCCACTGTTGAAGCGGTGATTCCTGCCTGACGACATGTGTTGGCGATCCTCGCCGCTCTAATGTGGTGCTCACGTGCCGCAAGTATCAGAGGGAAACCCTCCATCAAATCCTCCAGCCGCTCAAACTCGTTCGTGGCACGCACGCCCGAGAGCAATTCCTGCAGCACAATCCCGGGCACCGCAACTGGCTGGTCTTCCTCCACGAGACGGCGGAGGCGCTGTACGAATGGCGGTTCGGGGCTCGTTTTGATGCGCCGGCGGAAAGCCAGTGACAAAACCGACGTGTCGACGAGGATCACCGTCGCCTCCGGAGTTTTTTATAGTCATAAACCGGGTCCATGGCGATGGTGCCGAAGGCCGCCAAGGCTTTGAGCCGCTTGCGGCGCTGGATATATTCCCTTAAGGCTTCGTTGACTGTGTCCCTCTTGGTCTGTTTACCCCCGATCTTCAAGGCATCTTCGAGCAGCTTATCGTCGATCGCAAGGTTGGTTGGCATGCGCCCCCTCCTTTCTTTACACATAACCTTACACAATACGCCACGCCCGTCAAGCCGGTCTGGGTCGTCTTTAGAGTGCAAAATACGGTGACAGGCTTCGCTGTCCCAAGCTATGAAGAATCCTCAACTGACTGTGTGTTCCAGAGCGCGTGGACAGCGTTGCCTGTCACCGTATTTTGCGATTCTATATAGGACGCACAAAGACCGGCAAACATGGACTTGCCGACGAAAACGAATCACGGAGATGCCCGCCGCGGTTTTCCATCGGGAGCAACGCCGTAGTATAGTGCGGCGGGGACCGCTGTCAAGCAAACGCTTGTGTGCCAAATTCGGTGACTGCTCCGAAAATAGACGGAGCAGTTGACTGGATGAACGGGCTAAAGCCCGTCCCACTATACGTTACTCTCAGAGATCTCGAGTGGGCACGGGCTTCAGCCCGTGCCTTTGTCATGCGCTTGAGTGCGCGGCGCGCGCATGAGTCACTGTCACCGAATTGGGAATCGCACTTTGAAATGGCACAAGGTCGTGTTACGCTGATGCTCGTTGCGCCGGGCCGGAAGCGCTCTAGAGCGCTAGCGCCCGGCGAAACACCGCATCAAGTCTACAGGGTGGGCCGTTAGCTCAACCGGCAGAGCAACTGACTCTTAATCAGTAGGTTGGAGGTTCAATTCCTCCACGGCTCACCAATAAAATCGACAGTTCAGCCAAATCCATACTAAATCAGAATTGCTATGGTTCTCCAGGCGGCAGTTTTTCTGCTTTGCAGCGTGCTCATGCTCCCATAATCCAGGAGAGGTTATAGCGGAGCCAGAAACTGCTTAGTCCGCCAGAGCGACTGGCTCGGGTCTTCGAGCAGATTTCGCTACTCATCGACGGCCAGGTGCAGGGGCGGTTCATGCAAGACCAGAAGCTCAAAGGCGAAGGCGACGTTGTGCTGCCGCGCCAGATGAGTGGGGAGATTGGCATTTAATGCTTTTTGCATAATATTTGTCGCGGATGGCTTGACAAACCATTTAGATAAAATAGAATGCGACCATGAAAACAAGGTTGGGACGACAGGAAATGCTGTTTCTGGCTTATGTGCAGATGCGCAAGCTGCGTGTCGTGCGCACTGGCGAGTTGACCGGCCCGCTGCAGCTGAGCCCGGACCAAGAGCGGGAATTGTTCCGCCGGATGGCTCGCGGGCATCTGATTGCGCGGGTGCGGCCCGGTTTGTATCTCGTGCCGCCGCAATTGCCGCTGGGCGGGGCTTGGACCCCAGGCGAGGCACTGGCGCTAAACACGCTCATGAAGGATCGAAAAGGGCGCTACCAAATATGCGGGCCAAACGCATTCAACCGTTACGGGTTCGATGAGCAGATCCCCAACCGCATCTATGCCTACAACAACCGCATCTCCGGAGAACGCACTATTGGGGCGGTTGAATTGACGCTGATCAAGGTGGGCGATGAACGGCTGGGCGACACAGAAGTGGACACGATGGCGGATGGAGAGACGGCGGTGTATGCCTCGAGGGTGCGCACACTGGTAGACGCGGTGTACGACTGGTCGCGGTTCAACGGTCTGCCGCGCGGTTATGGCTGGATTCGGGGTGAGTTGGCCGCAAAACGGGCCAGCGCAGCGGAACTTGTGAAGACCACTCTGAAATACGGCGATGTGGGCACAATCCGCCGTATGGGCGTCTTGCTCGAACGCGAAGGCGTATCGGAGACGCTACTGGCGAAACTGGAACGGGCATTGACGCTGTCCAGCAGCCAGATTCCCTGGATCCCCCGGTATCCCAAGCGCGGCGCCGTGAACCGTCGTTGGGGCGTAGTGGAGAATGATCGGGAATTGGGAGGTGTATGATCCGTTTCCACGAAGACGCTGCGATATTTCGCGAGGCGGTGAGCATCACCCAGGTTCGCACCGGTTTCGCTGCGCTACTGATCGACACGGAATTGGCTGGGCTGGTCCGCCAGAAACTGGCCGTGCCCGGCAATGAACGAGTGAACGTTTCCGAGGGTCGTCTGGCCACTCTCCGAGAACAGCTTGATCCGCAATTGAAGCCGGTGTTGCGGGCAAAAGATTTTGCCGAATTCGATCTGGATCGGGCGTTCAAACTGGTAGCCGAAATGGCTGCAAAGGTGAGTTGACCTCGTCTGGCTTGCATTTACATCAACAGCGAAGACCGGCTCGTGTAGACACGTTCGCGGAGCACCTGGAGCACGAGCTAAACCGGTAGAAAGCGGATACATTTTGTCTGATTCATGATACGATCCGAGGTCGTAAGTGCTCGCAGCCTCAACCTGCGTGAGACTCTTAACCGCTAGATTCCGGATTTGATTCCTGGCTTTGCCAGGCACTCTGCAATGGGAACCATAAGCACATCCGCTCCCTTGAGCCGGCGCTGTTTCCTCAAGTGGAGCGCGCTCTTAGGATCTTCCTTCTTTTCCACTTTCTCCTTGGAAGGAAGCGCTTTCCCTCGAGGTCCGATTCAAAACGCCGCCTCGGGGGAACGGGTCATCCGTGCCGGCTGTCCGTCCCACAACTGCGGCGGACGCTGCCTGCTCAAGGTCTATGTTCAGGACGGAGTGATTGTCAGAATTGAAAGCGATGACCGGCCTTCGGACTCTCTGGAGGATCCGCAGCTCCGGGCCTGCCTGCGCGGGCGAGCCTACCGGCACCGGCAGTACCATCGCAACCGTCTCCAATACCCGATGAAGAGAACGGGAAAACGAGGCGAAGGCAAATTCGAGCGCATCCCATGGCAGGAAGCGCTGGACAAGGTGGCCGGAGAATTAACGCGTGTCAGGAAAACCTACGGGAATCCGGCCATGCTGGTTCCCTACGGAACCGGAAGCTACAACCAGATCAACGGCCGTCAAACCGCCCAGCGCTTGCTGAATCTTTTCGGCGGCTCTCTTGGCCAGTACAACAGTTATTCCTGGGCCTGCATTTCGAGCGTAACATCCACGGTCTACGGGACCGAAATCACTGGAAACCAGCGCCAGGACTGGGTGAACTCCAAATATATTCTGATGTGGAGCTGGAATCCCTCCGAGATGCGCGACGGCACGAACACCGAGTTCTTCCTGCGGAAGGCACGGGAGAATGGCGCCTGCATCGTCTGCATTGATCCGCGCATGACGCTGAGCGCGGTGGCGCTGGCCGATGAATGGATCCCCATACGGCCGGGAACGGACGTGGCCATGATGTCGGCCATGGCCTACGTCATGATCAAAGACGGCCTTTACGATGCCGAGTTCGTGAAGACCGGTTGCGTCGGGTTCGACGAAACCCAGATGCCCTCCAATGCCGGGGGAGAGGAAAGCTACAAGGACTACATTCTGGGGACGCGCGACAAGATCCCGAAGACGCCGGAATGGGCGCAGGCCATCACCGGCGTGCCTCGAGAAACCATCGCCCGCGTTGCGAAAGACTATGCCACACGCAAGCCCGCCGTTCTCTACCAGGGATACGGCATGCAGAGGCGGGCGTATGGTGAACAGGTCGTGCGCGCCGGCTGTGTGCTGGCGGCCCTTAGCGGCAATGTCGGCATCCCGGGTGGTTGGGCAAGCGGCATGGGCCTCCAGGCCCAGGACGGCGGGCCTCTCTGGAACGTTTTCCCGACCGGATCGAATCCGGTGAGAGCCAGCATTCCGTCGTTTCTGTGGACCGAAGCCGTTCTTAGGGGAAAGGAGATGGGGCCGGAACTGGGCGTGAGGGGCGTGGACAAACTGGACAACAACATCAAGCTCATCTACGCCGTGGCATCGAATCTCCTGGCGAATCAACACGCAAACCTGAATCGCACGGGCAAAATCCTCCAGGATGAACGCCTCGTTGAATTCCTTGTCGTCCAGGACAACTTCCTGACTCCCACCGCGCGCTTCGCCGACATCCTCCTTCCGGCATGCACGCAGTTTGAGACCTGGGGGGTCGAGGACGGATGGAAGTACGGGGACGAAGTGATCCTCATGCCCAAGATCGTGGATCCGCCGTTTGAGACCAAGAGCGATTATAAGATCTGTTCGGAAATCGCGGAGCGCTTGGGGATCGGGCGGGCCTACACCGAGGGACGGAGCGAACGGGATTGGGTGGAATGGTCGCTGGAGCGGTTCAGGAAATCCCGTTTCCCAAAACTCCCCTCTCTCTCAGAGTTTGAAAAAAGCAATGCCGGCGTCTATGCCGAACCGGTTACGAAACCCGCTGTGGCCTTCGCCGATTTCCGGAAAGACCCGGCGAAATATCCGCTGCACACCCCGTCCGGCAAAATCGAAATCTTCTCTCAAAGACTTCATGCCCTGAACAAACCGAAGGAAATCCCTGCCGTCCCGAAGTACATCCAGGAATGGGAAAGCCCTTTCGGCCCCGAAGCGAAAAAGTACCCTCTGCAAGCCGTCGGGCACCACACCCTTGCCAGGGTCCATTCAACGCTTGCAGGGGTTGATTGGCTGGAGGAGGCCTTCCCGCAGAGAGTCTTCATCAACCCGCTCGATGCTTCCGCCCGAGGCATACAAAACGCCGACGAGGTCAGGGTGTTCAACGACCGGGGCGAGATGCGAATCCTGTGCCGGGTGACCCGGCGAATCATGCCCGGGGTGGTTGCCATTCCGCAAGGGGCGTGGTGGGCGCCGGATGAAAAGGGAATCGACCTCGGCGGCTCAATCAACGTGTTGACTTCGGAACGGTGGACGCCGCTGGCGTTTGGCAATGCCCAGCACACCGTCATGGTCGAGGTGAAGAAAGTCTGAGGAACGGACTGTGGTAAGCCAATACGCGTTTTTCGTCGATTCAGATGCGTGCTCGGGATGCAAGACCTGCCAGGTGTCCTGTAATGACAAGAACAACATCCCTGCGGGCGTTCACTGGAGGCGGGTCTACGAAGTTACCGGAGGAAGCTGGGAGAAAAAAGGAAACGCCTGGATTTCCACGGTAGTTGCCTACAACTTGTCAATGTCCTGCGTCCATTGCTTTGCGCCCGTGTGTCTGGAGGTCTGTCCCTCGCAAGTCATTTGGAAGCGAGACGACGGGATCGTTCTTATCGACGAGAGCCGCTGCTCCCGTTGCCGCAGATGCGAGTCCGCATGCCCCTATGGCGTAATCCGGTACGACGCTGTTACGGACATGCTTGTCAAGTGCGATTTCTGCATGGACTACCTGGATGCCGGATTGCCTCCGGCCTGCGTGGCTGCCTGCCCAAACCGGGCCCTGGATTTCGGCGACTATAGTGAGCTGAAGATAAAACACGGAAATGTGAGCCGGGTCTTTCCTCTGCCGGACCCGTCAGTGGCAGGTCCTGCCCTCATCATCAAACCTCACCGCAACGCGGCGCTGGTCCAGAGCCGCGACCCCGAAGTAGCAAACTGGGCCGAGCTCTGATCGTAACCGAATCCCAATCCTTCCAAGGCAACCTGCGTTAGCCCGCGCAGGACGTAATACATGGCGCCTGGAGCGTGTCCCTTCTGCGGGCAGAGGCCCACTGTCCCGCAGTTCTCCTCAAGATCAGCGATTCAAACACCGTATGCCAATCATCCGAATGCCTTTGGAACCACAAAGATCTCTAAAACCGCAAAGATCCCGGAATTACGCAGGATTACATAGGATGGTACTTCGGAAAGAGGCTTTGGCTGCCACTCCTGGCACGGGCATCGGGGACAAACGCATGGGGGACAGGTGCGACAGGGAAGCCTGGGATTCTCACCGTACGCTCCAGGCTCCAGGATAGATTCTTCCGCGCGCTTGTCCCTGATGCCCGTGCCAGAAGTGGATTCCGCAGCGCAGCTGCGGACTCGCCTTCGGCGCAGCCAAAGCCCCCTTAGCTCTTGGTTCTTTGGGGTCTTCGAGGTCTTCGTGGTTCGTTTTTGGTATGCGGCGGCATCGTTCCAAGGGGCGTGCATTGTCTGAATTGCCATTCTCGAGATATTTTGCAGCTCGATACTCAGGTCGGTAGCCTTGTTGTTGAGGACGCCATCATCGGGAATTTTACTCCGCCCTGAGGGACTCGACGGGATTGAGCCGGGACGCCTTAACGGCAGGCCAGGTGCCGGAGAGCAGCCCGATGACCATGAAGGTAAGGAACGCGGTGAGGAACACGCGCATGTTCACAATCAGGTAGATGTCGCCCTGCCTGCTCTTGTCCTTGAACAATTCGCTCAGGAAAGGAATCGCGCCGATCCAGCTCGCAAGCAAGATAGCAAGCAGGTAACCGAGAATTCCGCCGATGATAGACAGTGCCAGGGCCTCTCCGAGGAACTGCATTCGGATGTGCCGCCTCCGGGCGCCGAGGGCCTTGAGAACCCCGATCTCGTGCGTCCGTTCCTGCACGCAAAAGAGCATGATGTTCATGATGCCGACGCCCGCGACCGCGAGAGTGAACAGGCCGATGACATTGAGCAGACCCTTGGTCGCCGCGGTGAGGCCGCCGATGATTTCGAAGGCCTCGCTGAATCGGTCCAGGATCAGCGCCTTTTCGTCCGCGGGATTGAACTTGTGGATTTCTGCGAGCACCTGCCGTACCTGCCGGACGGCCGCGTCCTCCATGCGGCCGCTGACAGGCTGAAACACGAGGACGCTGTTGTAGCGAATGTCCCTCAGGGTACCCATGACGTTGACCGGGACGAGGGCACAGTTGTCATCCTGAGTGAAATAGTTCGAGATGGAGACCTTTTTCTTGAGCACTCCGACCACCGAGAATCTCACGCTGTCGATAAACACATCCTGGTCGAGTGCCGGCGCCAGGCTGAAGAGCTTTTTCTTAAGATCGTATCCGAGCACGACAACACGGCGCATGTTAGCCAGGTCATCGGCGTTGAGGAAGCGGCCCTCGCCCATGAACATGCCGCGAATCACGCCGTATTCGTCGTTCACTGCGCGGATCCCCGCAGTCGTTATCCTGTCTCCCCAACGCAGTTGCATCTCGTCGTAGACCTCGGGGCTGACACGTTTTACCAGGGTGCAACGCTGGCGGATCAGTTCGACGTCCTGCGGTTTGGTGCGAATCACGCGGCCGGCGCGTGCGCCGCCGGCCTGCATAGAGGTTTGGCCGTTCCAGATGATAACGACGTTATCCCCAAAGTAACTCAATCCCAGCATCAGTCCCTTTTGAAAGCCGTCGCCGTATGCCATCAGCAGGATGAACGATGCGATCCCCCACGTGATGCCGAGAACCGTCATCATTGAGCGCTTGCCATAAGCAACCAGATTTTCCAAGACGCGCTTGACAATCTCAATGATCATTCGTACCTCAGCGCTTCAATCGGATCCACTACCGATGCAATGAACGCCGGATAGATGCTTGAGAGCACACCCACAAGAGTCAGGAAGCCGAAAGCGATCCACCCAAGTGCGGGTGTTACGATCATGCCCGCGAAGAAGTCGATCTTGGGGAGCTGATTGATCAGCCAACATAGCCCCCAGCCGATGAAGATGCCTGCCAGCCCGGCCATGAAGGTCAGCGTCATCGACTCCGCGAAAAACTGCATCAGGATGCGGCGCGTCGTGGCGCCGACGGCCTTGCAGACCCCGATCTCGTGCGTCCTTTCGCCGACCGAAAGCAGCATGATGTTCATAACTCCGACGCCGCCCAAGATCAGGGTTACAACGGCCATGGCGCCCAGAAACACCTTGAGCGAAGCAAAGAGCTGATAGATAAGTTTCGCCTCCGTGATCGTGTTCCAAATCGGGAGCGCATCCTCATCCAGCGGGTCAAAACCCTTTGCTTTTGCCAGGACTTGCCTCACTTGCAGTTCGGCGGCCTCTCCGATCTCCTCGCTGCGCGGCTGCAGGATCAGGTTCGAAAGCTGGCGCTTGCCCTCGGCTGCATTGGGCAGCGGAAAGTCGCGAGCGATCGTATAGAAGGGGACGAAGATCATTTTCTTATCGGGGCCGCTGTAGTTCGAGTTCTGGTCCTTGTGGGCAAGCTCCCCGACGACGAGGTAAGGGAACTCGCCGATCATGATCGTCTGGCCCACCGCGTTTGCCTTGTTGAACAGCTGATCCTTGACCTCATCCCCGAGAATGCAGACGCGCAGGGCATTGGCATTGTCCCCCTCGTTGATCTGCCGCCCGCCCGGCTTCACCTCGATCGTGCGCATCTGCATGTAATCCGGGAACACGCCGTGCGTGCCGAAAGTGCCGTTGTTGACATTGGAGCGTGCGGGCAGGTAGCGCTGGATTTCGGGGCTTGAACGTTGCAGGTAGGTAGCCTGCTGTCTGACTTTGAAGTAGTCGTCCAGCGTCAGACGAATGATCTTGCCGGCGCGGACACCCTCGATCCCCTTGCTGGTCATGCCGCCCCAGACGATCATAATGTTCTGCCCGAGTGAGCGCGCCTTCTGCTTCTGGGAGACCCACATGCCTTCGCCCATTGCCGTCATGAGGATCAGGCACACGAGACCCCACGCGATCCCAAACATCGTCAGGAAGGACCGCATCTTGTTGGCCTTCAGATTCAACCATGTCTGCGTCAGCAGGTCCATATCCAACCATCCGAGTGACGAATGACGACTGATGGACGAGTGACGAGTGAGAACCGGGGATCGAAACTGCAACTTGGTTTGTTTGTCACTCGTCACTCGTCACTGAAGAACTACCTTGTCGCCAAGTTTCAGCCCTGAGAGCAGCTCGGTTCTGGCCCCGTTGCCGAGGCCGATCTTGACTGCGATTTGCCGTCTCCCCGTCCTTGTCGAGGCATCCGGCACTTCGACGAAAGTCTCTCGCTTTTCGTTATAGATCAGCGCACTCTCAGGGATGACCAGCACGTTGCGGTGCTCCTCGAGCACGATCTCGGCGTTCGAGCTCATGTTGACTTTGAGGAGGTCGAGATCGTTCGCGATCGATATTCGCACTTCAAAGCGCGTTACGTTGTCTTTCTCGACGCCCATGGGCGCGATCCGGAATACCTTTCCCTGAAACGTCCGGCTCTTGTAGGCATCGACGGTCATGCGCACTGGCTGCCCCACTTTTACCAGGCCGATGTCCGTCTCGTCGACCTTGCCCTTCACGTAGAGTTCCTGCACGTCGCCCAAGGTCATGATCAGAGTGGCGTTCGAGCCCAACTGGAGAATAGAAGACACGGCGTCGCCGACTTCGACCTCTCGGCTGAGCACCACCCCGCTGATCGGAGATCGAATGGAGGCATACGCGAGGTTCTGCTGCGCTTGCTCGTACTGTGCCTGAGCCTGCACCAATTCCGCACGGGTTGTTTCGATTGTCCGCGAGTTCTGCGCCAACTCGGCTTCCCTCACCTTCACAGCGGCCAGGAGGGAGTTGCGGTTGACCTCTGTAGCCTTCATTTTCTGCTCAGCAGTGTCGAAATCGGCCTTGGAAATCAGGCCTTGGTGATAGAGGCTCTGGCTCCGCTTGTATTCGGCGGCCGCAAAGTCATAGTCTCTGTTCTCGGCCTCGAGTTGAGCTTTTTGCAGGTTGGCCTGATAGGTTTTGTCCTGGGACTGCATTTCCTGAAGCTTGCTCTCGGCGGCATCGAGGAAAGCCTTCGCCTGCTTCAATTGGGCTTCGAGTATTTCCTTGTCGAGCTCCACAAGGAGCTGGCCCTCGCGGACGCGGTCGCCGGCATTCACATAGAGATACTTGATGATTCCGCTGGCCTTGGACTTGATATCTACCTGGGAGAGCGCTTCAATCTTACCCGTTGCCACGACCGACTTGGCGATGGAGCCCTGTTCGACCCTCGCAAGCTTTTCGGGAGGGATGGTCTTGTCGACGGCAAAGAGCGAGGCGAAAACCCAGTAGCCGCCGAGCACTACCAGGAGTCCTACGACTGACAGGAAGGAAATGGTAAAGATCCGCTTCTTGGCCATGAACTCACCTCCGATTCCTCTATACGAGAATCGGCCGGAATTAGTTTGATGGTTTTCAATCTTTCCCCGTTAACCGGTGTTGATCTCCTAAAATGGCAGTTCAGACAGTGTTGCGCGCCCCTTGGGGCAGTGCCGTCGCATCCTAAGAACGAACCACCAAGAATCAAAGACCTCCAAGAACCAAGAACTAACCGGGCTTTGGCTGCGCCGGAGGCGATTCCGCAGCTACGCTGCGAAATCCACTCCTGACGTGGGCATCAGGAACGAGCGCATGGGGGATGGGTACGACAAGAAAGTACGGGAATCTCGCCGTTCGCTCCAGGATAGCCTCTTCTGCGTGCTCCTCCCTGATGCCCATGCCAGGAGTGGCAGCCAAAGCCTATTTCTGACGCACCATCGATCGCAATCCTGTGAAATCAGAGAATCTTTGTGGTCTTGGAGTCTTGATGGTGCCAAAGGCATTCGGATGACTGGTATCCAGCGCCTGAATCGCTGCTCTGAAAAGATCTCGATCAAGGAAGTCATGTTGAGCAGACGCCCGCTTCCCACACGTCCAGGCCATGCAAGTTTCTGGCCAGTCTGAAAACTGGTCACGGACGTGTTAACTGCTCCTGCAACCCTGTGACCTAAAGTCACGGGTGTGCCTCCGTGTCGACAGTGCGACGCGGAGCGATGCGAGAATCGCGTTGAACCTGGATGAATCTGCGTGGCAATCGTCGAGCAGCATGAAGGCCGTCGGGATTGCCAACCTGAAGGCCGGCGGTGACAAAATGGCCGCGCGCGCATGCAAACCGCAGGAATAGGCCGCAGCCCGTCTGCTCGCGTGCACGCGCGGCTCTGATCCCGAAGGCTAAAGTGCAGCCGGAATCGAGCAGATCACGACCGAATCAGCTGGACGTTGCCAGAGGCGGTAGAGATCTTTAGCTTGATCGCACCGGAACCCACCTGGCCGTAAGCCTTTTTCCCGTGATGGTCAAGATCTTCGATGGTGAGGGGAAAGTCAGTCTTGACCGAGCCACTGACTGTTAACATCTCGACTTGGGCACTCAGTTGTGCTGGGGCTTTCACCCTGACGTCGCCGCTCGCGCTGGAGAATTTCATGTCTCCGCTGCCTGGAACACCGGTCAATTCCACGTCCACCTCGACAATAATTTTGACCTCGGTTGTGGGCATCCATTACGATAGCCGGACTGCGAGGGTCGCGAAGGCCCGAACGAAACCTCACGGATTCTCTGTGGCCCTGGAGACCTTCGCAGTTCGATGTTTGACGCAAACCGATCTCAGGAGGAAATGGTGAAACGCCGGACTTCAATCGATGAAGCATTGGATTTTGCGATCGGCGAAGAGGAAGCAGCCGCCGACTTTTACACTCGCCTGGCGCAACATACAAAAGTGCCTGGGATGAAACAGACCCTGGAAGGCTTTGCCCTGGAGGAGATGAACCACAAGGCCAAACTCGAAGCCGTCAAGGCCGGCGCCATGTTCGGGCCCGGCAGCCAGCGCGTGGCGGATCTCAAGATTTCCGAGTACGTAGTGGATGTGACGCCGGATCCGCACCTCGGCTATCGAGAGTCGCTGATCGTGGCGATGAGGAAAGAGAAGGCAGCTTTCAAACTGTACACCGACCTCGCCGAGACCGTGGCGGATGAGTCTGTGAGAGCGCTCTTCCTCGCTTTGGCACAGGAAGAGGCCAAGCACAAGCTGCGTTTTGAGGTCGAATACGATGAGCTGCTGACCGAGAATTAGCCCGGGGTCAGGCTGCTCAATCCCAAACTCTGCGCTTCAAAGCAGCGTTGCTTTCTCGCTCAGCTGTCAATAGACTCCGTTGGCAACCGGGCTTGGGAGTTGAGGAGCCTCTCCCAGATACTTCGCCTTGTTGATTTCCCCTTGTGCCCACGAATGGAAATGCTCAAGAGACGAAGAGACGCGCAAAAAGCGCGTCACGACTGATGCCATGTTCGCCTCGGACTTTCCTACGATGAAAATACTCTTCTGACGCCGATTTTCTCGGCTCAACTCCGGAGCACGGCGGCTTCGAGGACCTTCTCCAGGAAACGCGCTTCCGGGAGTGCGCCTTCGACGGTGATTTTTTCGTTGATCACGATCTTGGGAACACCCCGCACTTCGTAGCGCTGGACCAGCTCGGGAAACTCCGCTACCTCTATGACGTCGGCGGTTATGTGCGCACTCTCTATCGCCATCTGATGGGCCAGCCTGGCCGCCATCGGGCAGTAAGGTCACGTAGGGGTGACAAGGACCCGAATATGAACGGGCGCCTTCAACTCCTCCAGGCGCTGGCGGGTCTTGGCGCCCAGGTGCGTGGTCCCTTGGGAGAGGTCCGTAAGGTCTTCGATCAGGAGAGCGAATTCGTAGCCTGCCGGAATACCGAAGTAGCGCACCACGCCTTTGTTTTTTCCTTCAAAAACAACCGCCGGGATTTTGTCGACGCCGAACTTGCTCGCCTGCTCCGCGTCAGCCACCAGATCATAGACTTCCAGCTTGAGCTTTTCAGACATGCCGGTCACTTCGGCCAGCAGCTCGCCGGCGTCGTGGCATGTATCGCATTGCCGTGCGGGTGCGCTCAGCGGGGAGACCTTTTGAGTGAAAAAGCGCAGGGTAACTGCATCTCTCAGCTGAGAGCTGAAGATCCGAGTTATTTCTTTTCGATCGTCATTACCAAGCATCGTCATAAGAAGCCTCCTTTACTACCCCTTGGGGACCCAGGCAGAACCAATATGCATCCGGAGATCCATTTCGCCTGTTCCTTGGTCACCCCGCCATTGCAAAGAAGGCCGGTGACCGCGCAGCTTTGATCTCCAGCGCCGCATCCTGATCAAGCAAATGAACGGTGCGACTCCTTAAACAAGAATATCATGGCTGCGCGCAACCCATATATGTGCCGCCAGCAACTCCCAAATTGGCTCGCACAACGCGTGAGCGCAGAATCTGCATTCGGATTGTTCTTCACCGTTGACGGTGGGAGCCACTGGACGCAGCTGCGCGGCGGCATGCCACCGACGCAGGTGCGCGACCTGCCGAGTAGTTTTTCCCGAGATTGCAGCTGCTTCCGCTCAGAAATCAGGAAGAATTCCCGACACTTTCCCCGCCAATCCATGCTACTCTGGCTCAGCACCTTGGATGCAATTGCCCATCAATCCGGGCCAGAAATAAAAAAAGAAGGAGAAGAACAATGAAAAAGACCGCGAAGAAGTCCGTGCAAATGAAAAGCATCCCACTGCCGCCGCTAGCGCCCAAGCCGGGGATTTTCTACAGCCCGGTAAATGCCTTTGCAGCACCTGGTTTGCAGGGCAGAAACGCAATAACCCTTGCGAACAGCAGTGCAGGTATACTGGAGGTGACGGCCCACGACCCCGTTCATTTTGACTCCCTGCAATGGGTGGCCATCGCGCTGCCGGTTGCCTTGGGCACCCCCATCAAGGGGTTGTCCGTATGCTATCAGATCGTTTATCCGGGCGGGATCAGGCCGGGGCGAACCTACATCGTGAATCCGTCTCTGCTCGAACTAAGCCCTCGCGGCGTATCCTCAAACCTCTTGAGCGATAATATGCAACTCAATGCATCGCTGCCGACGACCTACACGACCTCCGCGGGCTTGGCCGCGAACAAGACGGTCGTCGGACCCCTGACGTGCTTGCTGCAAATTGTCATCGGCGATCCACAAGATGTCATCCTGATTAATGGCATCAAACTCGTCACCGGCTGAAGCGCAGCCGTGGTAACTGCCCGCAGACAGTACGGATTCTGGCGACCTTACGTCCAGCAGGTGATCTATCGGTATCTGGATTGCGGCGACATACACCAGAGCTATTCTGGGTCGGACCCGTCCAACTAATCGATATTGCAAATGAAAGGCTTGTTAAAAGGTGTCTTTGGGCTCTTAAAAAAGCATCTTTGATCCCGAAATCATCCTTCTAAGGCGAAAGAGATGCCAGGGGCTCCGAACTCCCGACTCCCAACCCCGAACTCTTAATTCCGAACTGCTTCGCGGGCCGCCCGGGTGATGGGAAGGATAAAATCCTCTTGAGTCAGCATGGGGGTTTGAGCTTCCTTCTGCTCCAGAGTATCCTCCACGATATGGGAAATCTTCTCCTGATCTCTAGCCTACACCCCCCGCAGGTTCCCCTCAATTTCTTCCAGGGCTTCACCGGGCTGGATGAAAAAATCCCCGCAGAGGACAGCCCAGCCGCAACCGGCCAGCCGGGACAGAGTCGGCGTGAACTGGTCGATGGGAGAGACACGCTCGATGCCGTTGATGCCCCCCGCGTTGCGGACCAGATCCAGACTGATCCCCTCGATGTGCGCCGCTGTCGGTGATAGTGAAGAATAGGGTGCTTAACTCCCAAACCCGGATCCCCCAGGCGGATTCCGATCAGGCCTTGGAGTTTGGGGGTTGAGGAGCCTGCCCCGAAATTGACCCCTGGATTACAATCCGAACTTTTCGATCAGTTCCTTCTTTCCCAGCCCCAAAATGCCGTGCTTGGCACCCGCCTTCTTAAACGCTGCGATTGCAATGTCGAGGTGATGCTTTTCGTGGGCGGCCGAAAGCTGGGTGCGGATGCGAGCCTGCCCTTTAGGAACCACCGGGAAGAAGAATCCGATGGCATAGACCCCTTCGGCGAAGAGGTCGCGGGCGAAATCTTGCGCCAGCTTCGCGTTGTACAGCATGACCGGCACGATCGGGCTCTCACCCTCCTTGATGTCAAAGCCGGCCTCGGTCAGCAGCTTGCGCCAGTACTTGGTGTTCCATTCCAGCTTGTCGCGGCGCTCGGTCGTGGTGGAAATCAAATCAATCACTCTCAGAGCACCCGCAACGATGACCGGCGCCACGGTGTTGGAAAACAGGAACGGACGCGCCCGCTGGCGGCACATCTCGACCAGCTCCCGGCGCCCGCTGACGCAGCCGCCGGAAGCGCCGCCCAGCGCCTTTCCCAGCGTGGTGGTGATGACGTCGATTTTTCCGAAGACGCCGCAGTGCTCGTGGGTTCCGCGGCCGGTCTTGCCGATGAAGCCGCTGGCGTGCGAGTCGTCCACAAACACCATCGCGTTGTACTTCTCCGCCAGGGCGACGATTTCGTCCAGTTTGACGATGTCGCCATCCATGGAAAAAACGCCGTCTGTGATGACCATCCGGAAGCGCTTGTCCTGGTGTTCCTGCAGCTTCTCCTCCAAGTGCCCCATGTCGGAATGCTTGAAGCTGTCCTGCATCGCCTTCGACAGGCGCATGCCATCGACGATGGAAGCATGCACCAGGCGGTCGGCGATCATTACGTCCTGCTCGTTCAGGCACGCCTCAAAGAAGCCGGCGTTGGCATCCATGCAGGAAGGGAAGAGCAGGGTGTCCTCGGTCCCGAGGAACTCCGTCAATTTGTTTTCGAGCTCCCGGTGTATGTCCTGCGTTCCACAGATAAAACGCACCGACGACATTCCGTAGCCGCGCGTCTCCAACCCTTCATGCGCCGCCTTGATGACCTCGGGGTGGCTGGACAGCCCCAGGTAGTTGTTTGCGCAAATATTGATGCACCTCTTGACTTCGGTGCCGACCGGAAACTCCACCTCGATTTCCGACGACTGCGGCGAGTGGATATACCGCTCATCTTTAAACAACCCGGCGGTTCTGATCCCCTGAATCTCGGTCTGATACCAATTGCGGACTGCATCGGCGAAAGCCATAACTCTCCTCGATGATTGAGTCTGATATGAATGCGGGACTCATGTCCCCGATCAGTCGTGCTTCAAGCCGCTGATGACGGGCGGACCGATGCCGCCTCGTCCTCAGGGATTGCCCTATGATTTCTGGATCCGTCGCACCAATGCCACGATGCTTTGAACGGTATCAAAGGCGACAGATGTGGCGTCTGCGTCGGGGATCTGGATGTTGCACTTCTTCTCCAGGAACCGTTTGAGAGACACCATCGAGAATGAATCCACGATCCCGCCCGAGATCAGCGGCGTGGTCTCGGTGATTTCGCGGTCATCTCCTTCTTCCACGTATTCTTTGACGACATAGTCACGGACCATCTTTGTAAGTTCATCCATTACTCGACCTCTTCTCCTTGTCTGCTGCAACGCCCGGCCCTGCAACTCAATCTCGGCACGCTAGGGCTGGTGTTGAATTCCCGATGCCCCGTTTGCGAACAAACCGGAGCACCCGCACGTTTCGTCAATCGTTCATAATGGTGGAGAGATCTCCCACGGGCTCGTTGAACTCTTTGCAGCGCAGGACGCGGCGCACGATCTTGCCGCTGCGGGTCTTGGGCAGGGAGTCAATGAACTCAATCTCCTGCGGCATCGCCAGAGGCGACAGCCGCTTGCGGATGTAATTCATGATCTCCAGCTCCAGGTCGTCCGACGGCTGATAACCGGGCTTCAGGGTGACAAACGCCTTCACCACCTCCATGTTGACCGGGTCGGGCTTCGCGACCGCGGCAGACTCGGCGACGGCAGGGTGCTCAAGCAGAGCCGATTCGATCTCAAACGGGCCGACCAGGTGGCCGCCGGTGTTGATGACGTCGTCGTCCCGCCCCACGAACCAGAAGTAACCATCCGAATCGATCGATGCCCTGTCCCCGCACAGGTACCAACCGTTTTTGAATTTGGCCTGGAATCCCAACTCGTTCTTCCAGTAACTCCGGACTTGAGACGGCCAGCCCGGCTTGAGGGCGATCAGGCCCGCCACACCTGCCTGATTGATGGGTTCGTAAGTAACCGGGTTCAGCACCGTTGCAGGGATTCCCGGGAACGGCCTTCCCATGGAGCCAGGCTTGATCGGCATGCCCGGAAGGTTCGTAATCACGATGCAGCCGGTTTCGGTTTGCCAGAAGGTGTCGTGGAATTCTTTGCCGAACACCTCCCGCGACCAGAGCACAGCTTCGGCGTTGAGCGGTTCGCCGACGCTGCACAGATGACGCAGTGAGGACAAATCATGCCGCCGTACCAGCTCGTTTCCCTCTTTCATGAGCAGGCGGATGGCTGTGGGCGCCGAATACCAGACGGTCACGCGGTGCTTTTCAATGAATTTGTACCAGCGCTCGGCGCCGAAGCCGGCGTCCAGGACCGCCTGTGTGATTCCGTTAACCCACGGGCCGATGATGCCGTACGACGTGCCGGTTATCCATCCTGGATCGGCGTTGCACCAGTAGACGTCGTCCGGCCGCAGGTCGAGCACCCATTTGGCAGTGAGGTATTGCGAGATGATGGAATAGTGTACGTGCTGCGCCCCTTTGGGCTGGCCGGTCGTGCCTGACGTGTAGTGCAGGACCGATGGCGATTCGGCAGTCGTCGGATAGACGTCGAACTCCTCGATCCGGGGCGTCCGTTCCATCTGAAAAGAAATCTCCTTTTCCTGCAGCGGCGACTCGCCGGCATCCACAACGATGATGTGCCGCAGGCTTGGAAGCTGGTTGCGGATCTTGCGCACCTTGAAGACGTGCTTCTTCTGAGTGATGATGGCCGATGTCTCGGCGTTGGAGAGCCGCACGAAAAGCGATTCGTCGCCGAAGGCGGAAAACAGAGGCTGCGCCACCGCCCCGATCTTGAGAATGCCGAGAAATCCGATGTACAGCTCGGGAACGCGGTCCATGAACAGGCAGACCCGTTCGCCCGCCTGGATTCCCAGGCCTGCAAGGAAATGGGCTATGGTGTTCGACAGAACGCGGATGTCATCGTATGTGAACCACGTTTCGTTGCCTTGATGATCTTCCCAGATCAAGGCCAGCTTGTCGGCCGAACCCAGGCGGCAGATGCGGTCGCTGCACATCCAGCCGATGTTGAGGTTGTCGCCCTTCTTGTAGCCCAGCCCGCGCTCAGAAATGGACCAATCGAAGTTCGCGGTGAGTTCCTCGTACGAAGGGTAGCTGCTCTTGGGCATACCTGATCTTACTCCCTTGGTGTTCATGCTTCCAGGACGACGACTGCCCCAACTTGAGCGGCTTTATAAGCGATTGAGAGCGTAACACGCCGCACGCCCAACTGCTCGGATGCCGCTTTCAGACGTTCATGCAGAACCAGCTTGTACTCGTCGCCACTCCCGGGCTCCACCTCAACCTCACGGAACATCGCCAGATCGCGAACCCGCACGCCCAGGGCTTTCAGAGCGGCCTCCTTGGCTGCGAAGCACGCGGCATAGCGACGCGCCGGTCTCCTGGCGGAGCCGCAGTAACTGATTTCTCCAGGTGTGAAGATGCCGTGTTCAGACAGCCATCTGCCCCGCGACAGCTCCCGCTCGACGCGGCTGGTTTCCAGAAAATCAATCCCCAGACCAAGGATCACAGCGTAACGACCCTTTCGCGAGTTGCATCCGGCTTGTAACCAGGATTTTGCTCAACCCGGATCATTCTTTGCAGGTGCAAATCGAAAACCAAACGGCTGGATTTATATATGGAGAGGAACGTGTGGGCAAGTGAAATTCGACGCTGCCACGCAAAGTCACAAACGCCTTGATTTTTGCGGATGGACGCTGAAATGGAGCGACGCTGCCGTTGATTTTTTGATTGTGCAGATACGACACCCTCTTCCCCAGACACGAACGGGGACCGCGCCGAAGCGCGGCCCCCGTTGTCCGGACGAGTATGGGTCCGGTAACTAGAAACGGTAGCGGATGCCGATCTGCGCCTGACCCCGCGAACGCAGGTCGTCACGGGTAAAAGTGCCCTGGAAGGTCGATGAGGTGATCGTCGCCACGTTGTAGCGCATCTTGCCCGTTGCCGAGTCGATGCCGCCGTAGCCGATCAAATTGGTGGACGGGAACGACCCGAAGTACTGCCAACCCCAGCCATTATGGAGGAGGTTCATGAAGTTGAACACATCGATCGTCACTTCCACCCTTGTCTCCTTGAATGTCGGGACCGTAATCGCATAGCGGAAGTCCAACTGGTTCATCCACTGCGTGCGCCCTGAGTTGCGCGGCATAATCTGGCCGCGGTAGTCCTTTGCCGCGGTGCTGTTCAGGAACGCATTGAGCTGGTCCCAGGTTACCGTCTGGCCGGACACCGAGCTGTAGACGACGACCTGGTCCGCCGACGATGGAATGAAGAGCAGGTCGTTGGAGGTTCGCCCATCGGAGTTTGCATCGCCGTTGAAGCCGAGCGAGTACGGCCGGCCCGACTGGCCGTTGTAAAAGATCGACGCGCTGCTCCGCAGGCCCTTGAACAACTTGATCGGGACCGACGCCGTCAGGTTGATCCGGTGCCCGATGTCGTAGTTGGACCGGGCGAGCGGCGGATTGTTGTTTTCGATGGAGATCGGGTTGTTGCCCCAATTGGAGAGGGCGACGCTTGAGGTCCCATCGTTCCTTGAGTAGGCGCGGCCATACAGGTACGACCAGCTTGTGTAGAGCCTGTTGCGGAACGGTCTTTCGATCTTGTAGCTCACGGACCACGACTTCCCCCGCGTCGTGTTCGTCAGCAGCAGCACGTCATTGAGGTTCGTGTCGAACTTCTTGTACGTGTTCCGCCCGTCGGGCAGGCTTCCGGCCTTAACATAGTTGATGTTCTCGTAGAGAATGTCCTTGATGTTCCACGTGTAGACTATCTCAGCGGTCCCGATGAGGCCCAAGAACCGGAGATCGTGGTCATAGGCGATATTGGTTCGCAGGATCTCAGGATACTTGTAGTTCGGATCGATCACGTTGATTGTCTGCCGGCCGGTCGTGCCGCCCGTCACGCTTGTCGGCTGGTTTTTCGGGTCGGCCACGAACGGGATCTTGTTGTTCGCGTTGTAAGAGACCGACAGGTTGGTGAAATCGACACCGGTGTTGCTGTACTGGTTCGAGAGCCACACGTACGGCGTACGGCCGGTGAACATCCCTGCGCCACCGCGCAGCTGGGAACGATGGCTGCTTCCGCGGCTCAGGTCCCAGTTAAAGCCCACACGCGGCGACCACATGGACGGCGTGGGAACGATGTTGGTCGCGTAGCCGAAATCCGTGACGGCGAGCGGGTTCGCGTGAGGCGTGTCCGGAAAGCGAGGCAGATCGATGCGCAGGCCGTAGGTGAGCATGAAGTTGTTCCGAACCCGCCACTTGTCGCCGGCGTAGAACCCGAACTGGCGCACGGGCCACTGCGCCGCCTCCAGCGGGTTCGACGTGTTCGAGAAGATGTGGTTGTAGGACTGGGCCAGGCCGGCCTGGAAGTTCGCGGCGCTCGAGAAGCGGTAGCCGCCGTAGTAGTACTGAATGAACAGGTTGTAGAACTTGTAGAACTCGTTGTGCGTGCCGAACGAGAACTCGTGCCCACTCTTCAAGAATGTCAGGTCATCGGTCACTTCCACGATGTCCTGATTCAGCGCATTTGCCTGCGACGAGTACTCGGTGCCGAAGTACGTGTAGTTGCCATCCGGGAAATCCACGCGGACTTCGGGGAACGCGGAGAATCCCGGCTGGTCGCCCCGAACGTTCCGCTCGCGCTGATACGTGATCCGGAATTCGTTGAACACCCTGCCGAAGGTGCTGTTCAACTGGCCGACCGTGGACAGCATCTTGTCCTGGATGCGGTAGAAATTATCGGGCATCTTGTAGGTGTTGTTGTACTGCGTTCCAACGTAGGCCAGCCCGTCCACGTAGTTCGTGCGGACGGTCAACTGGTGCCTCGGTGAGAGGTTGAAATCACCCCGGACAAACGCTTTGTTGCTGTTGGTCGGCTTTGCGAACTCGCTCAGGCCGCCGGGGTCGAAGTTGTACTTCGTCTTCGCAATGTCGAGCGCCTGCTGCACGTAGGCCGGGTTGCCCCATGTCTGGCCGGATTTGCCGTCGAGCGAGAAACCGGACGGCGTGGTCTTGCGCGCCCAGTCGAAGTTGGTGAAGAAGAACGCCCTGTTCTTCACGATGGGTCCGCCGACGGCGAAGCCAACCTGCTTGTCACTGAAGGGCCCGACACTGGTGTCGAGCGGGCTGGGATTGGCCGGCGTGACCACGGCGGGCATCGAGCGGACCCACTTCTGGTTGCGTCCGAACAGGTACGCGGTGCCGTGGAAGTTGTTTGAGCCGCTCTTGGTCACGGCGTTGATGCCGCCGCCTGAGAATCCGCCCTGGCGCACATCGTACGGCGACACGACGAGCTGGATTTCCTGAATGGCGTCGAGGCTCACCGGCTGCGTGCCCGTCTGGCCGCCCGGTGTGCCGGTGCTGGCGAGACCGAAGACGTCGTTGTTCACGGCGCCGTCAATCTGCATGTTGTTGTAACGGTTGTTGCGGCCCGCCACGCTGATCATGTCCGCGCCGCCCGCGCTGTCCGAGTTCGTGTTGAAGTAAGGCGACATGCGGGCGAAGTCGTTGATGCTGCGTGAAATAGTCGGCAGCTCCTCGATTGTCTGCATGGCGATGTTCGCCGCCGTCCCCGCGCGCGCCGTGTCGATGACCTGCGCCTCGGCCACGACCGTGACTGTTTCGGCAACGCCCGCGGGCTGGAGCGTGAAATCAACCTGCCGCGTTTGACCCAGACCAACCTGGATTCCGCTCTGCTCCTCGGTCTTGAACTTGGGCATGCTCGCCTTGATTGTGTACGGCCCGCCCACGCGAACGGCCAGCATTGAGAAGCGCCCATCGGATTGCGTGATGGCTTCGTACGTCGTACCGGTCGGTACATGTACGGCGACCACGGTGGCGCCGGGCAAAATGGCCTTCTGTGCATCCATCACGACGCCGAAAATGGTACCCGTCGTGACTGTTTGCGCTGCTGCGGGCTGGAACGCGCCGGCCACCAGCGCGCACACCAGCGCGAACCCCAGCAGGATTCGGAGTCTCTGTTGCATAAGTTTATCTCCCGATAAAGTATTACTGGACTTGGCACTCGTATGTCGTCAGATGCCTTGCAGAATCAGCAACTGCCCCTGCTGCCAAATTGCGCCCGGATTCGGAATGCTTCTTGCGACTATCCCACCTTACCCTCGACCCGGATCCGGGAGGCTAAAACGTCTTCCTGAAGTTTAAGCAGGCTGGATTCTACATCAGATATATGACGAAACTGCAAAGGAATTGTAATAGTCGCGTGAGCATCTCCTCTCGCATTTCCAGCTTGCCCCTTCACACATAACCGCGATACAAATACACAGCCAAGGGGCTGCGGCCCTTGAAATCCCTGCGGGATTTGAGAAGTCAGAAGCCAGCAGGAAACGCCGGCGAGCGGATTCACGGATGCGCGTGGCGCGTATCGGAGGGTGCTGAGTCAAACGCGCGACGGAGCGCGTCATCGATAGCTGAGGGCGAGCCATGAACTTTGCCAAGGGGAGTCTGGGATGGATCGAGGTTGTTTGCGGTCCTATGTTCAGCGGCAAGAGCGAGGAGTTGATCCGCCGGCTGCGCCGCGCCGAAATCGCCCGCCAGCGGGTGCAGATCTTCAAGCCGGCGATCGATCAGCGCTATGCGGACGACCACATCGTCTCCCACAGCGAGCTGAAGATCCGTTCTGCGAGTGTGAAGAATGCGGCGGAACTCGAGGCCGCGCTCGATCTGCGGACGGAAGTGATCGGCATCGATGAAGCCCAGTTTCTCGGAAGCGAACTGGTGGATCTGGCCGTGCGGCTGGCGGACATGGGCAAGCGCATCATCATCGCCGGGCTGGATACGGACTACCTCGGCCGCCCGTTCCATCCGATACCCGACTTGCTGGCAGTTGCGGATGAAATCACCAAGACGCTCGCCATCTGCATGCAGTGCGGAAACCCCGCGAAGCACACGCAGCGCCTGGTTGCCAGTGACGAGCTGATTGTTGTCGGCGCCGGAGGAATGTACGAGGCGAGATGCCGCCGCTGTTTCGAACCGAACCTCGCCAAATTAAAAACAAGTGCTGAGTAAAAAGTACTGAGTACTGAGTTAAAAACAAGAGCAAGAACTTACTCTCGTCCCGTCTTTCTACTCAGTACTCAGCACTTGTTGTTTAATGTGAGCCACTACCAGGTCCACAGACTGCTGGATCGGGTTGTCACCCGCTATGACGAGATCCGCATTGGCAATGGTTGGGTGGACGAACCGTGCCGCCATGGGCTGCACGGTCTCAGCAAATTGGCGGCGCACCGACTCAGGCGTGCGTCCGCGCTCGCGCACATCGCGCAGAATCCGGCGCTCCAGGCAAGGCTCATCGGGCAGATCCACGTAGACCTTGGTCTGAAACAATGAGCGTACGTCCTGCCAATAGAGAACGAACAGCCCTTCCACGACAATGAATCTGCCGGGCTCCATGGGCTGTACGCTCTTTGTTCGCGTGTGCGTAACGAAGTCGTACACCGGACGCTCAACGATCCTTCCCTCGCTCAGCCCCTGTATGTGGTGAAAAAACAGGTCATGATCCAGCGCGCTCGGCTTATCAAAATTGAACCTGGCGCGTTCTGCCAGCGGGCGATCGGAAAGATCTAAGTAGTAGCAGTCGAGGGGCAGCACGACCGCAGGCAGCCTCGCGGCCAGATGTAGGGCGAGCTCGGTTTTGCCGGCGCAGGATGGGCCTGCAACGCCGATCAGATACGGCTTTGCTGTCACTGCCGCCCTGGTACTGTCCATCGCGGCGCCGCTGCTCATGTTCCAGCCTCGGAGACTATCTCAACAGGATTCCTACGATC
>Ga0315280_10003468_pt1 | contig 24225 bp, 18 predicted proteins | sample YL17G06_40_MG_FD_203697 | JGI IMG/M metagenome (GOLD analysis project Ga0315280, IMG submission 203697) | Sediment microbial communities from Yellowstone Lake, YNP, Wyoming, USA - YL17G06_40 | ecosystem: Environmental > Aquatic > Freshwater > Lake > Sediment | place: USA: Wyoming | collected... | reverse complement strand
AAGGGGCCGGGTTCAGGGTTCCGGGCTCAGGTTCCGGGGTTCGGGGACGGTCGGATCTCGTCGCGGATGAGCGGGGCGGGCGGCGGCGCCTCGTCGGCGATCTCGATCGCGCGTGCGGCCAGATCCACCGCCGCCGGGAGGTCGCGCTCGCGCCGGTAGTGCAACTCGAGAATCGGGTCCCCGCCTGCCACCGTCGCTCCCGGCTTCACGCGGACGATGACCCCGACGCCGGGATCGACCGCGTCCTCTACGCGGTCGCGCCCCGCCCCGAGCGCAACGCTCGCCCGCCCGACCAGCTCGGCGTCCACGACCGACACGAAGCCGGCCCGCCGGGCGCGGATCAGATGCCGGCCGGGCGCGGCTGGCAGCCGGCTGTAGTCGTCGACGACCGTCGGATCGCCGCCCTGGTTGGCGACGACCGCCCGCAGCTTCTCGAGGCCGGCGCCCGACCCGAGGGCGCCGTGCACCCTCCGCTCGGCCTCTTCGGCCGTGGCGGCGAGGCCCGCGAGCCTGACCATGCGAGCCGCCAGCGCGACCGAGAGCCGCTCGAGGTCCTCGGGCCCCCGCCCTTTCAGCGTCTCGATGCACTCGATCACCTCGAGCGCGTTCCCGACGGCCTCCCCGAGCGGGGCGTCCATCGCGGTGATGATCGCCTCGGTCCGGACGCCCGCCCGGTTTCCGATCGACACCAGCGACTCGGCCAGCCGGCGCGAGTTCGCCTCGGTCTTCATGAACGCCCCGCGCCCGGTCTTGACGTCGAGCACCAGCGCGTCGATCCCCTCGGCAATCTTCTTGCTCATGATCGACGCGCTGATGAGCGGAATGCTCTCGACGGTGCCTGTCACGTCGCGCAGGGCGTAGAGCTTCTTGTCGGCCGGCGCAATCTGCGCCGTCTGCCCGAGCTGGGCGCACCCCACCTTCATTAGCGCCGCCCGCAACTCCTCGAGCGACAGGTCCACCCGGAAGCCGGGGATCGATTCCAGCTTGTCCAGCGTTCCGCCCGTGTGGCCCAGGCCGCGCCCAGACATCATCGGCACGAGGACGCCGCACGCCGCGGCCAGCGGGGCCAGGACCAGCGAGGCCTTGTCGCCGACGCCTCCGGTGCTGTGCTTGTCGACCTTGATGCCCGGGACGCTCGACAGGTCGACCCGGAGGCCCGATCGCACCATCGCGTCGGTCAGCCAGGTCGTCTCCTCGGCGCTCATGCCGCGGAGCACGATCGCCATCAGCAGGGCGGACGCCTGGTACTCGGGCAGCGAGCCGTTGGTCACACCCTGGACGAAGAAATCGATTTCGGCCGGACTCAGGGCCCCGCCGTCGCGTTTCGTCCGGATGATGTCGACGGCTCGCATGAAGGGGGCAAGTATAACCGGCCAGGGGCCGATAAACATAGAGCCGGGGGCATGTGCCCTACGACCGGAAATGCCCGACGCCATCCTCGATCTGTCGCCCGACCTGACGAAGAACGTGGGTGTGCTGGCCCGCGCGCTCACGGCCGCGGCCCGCATCCGGGCGCTGTACCCGCGCGAGCATCCGGCGGTGGGCAGCGCGCTCTACCGCCTCGCCGCCGCCGCCGAGGCGGCCACGGCCGGTGGCGTCCTGGCGCTCGCGGTCACCCCGGATGCGCTGCTCATCGAAGGCGTGCCGGTCGCACCGGGCGAGCCGGCAACGGCCGAGCTTGCGTCCGTGCTTCACGGCCGGGATATCGTGCAGCTGACATTGACCTCCGACGTGCCGCGCCCGGCACTCGACAGCCTCATCTCGCTGCTCAGCCAGGATCCGGCGACGCTCCGGGGACAGGGCGGCCCGGCCGCCGTGTGGGGGCCGCAGGGCCATCCGTCCATCACGATCCAGCAGATCGACTATCGGAAGGTGCTGGCGAATCGGGAGACGGCACGGCCGGCGAACCGCGACGATCTCTGGCGGTCGATCGTCCAGTCGTTCGTCAACGATCAGAAGACGTTCAGCGAAGAGGCCATCCAGCGCCTGCTGCAGATCGCGGGCGACCCGGCAGAGATCGGCGAGCTCGCCTCGGCGGTCATCGCGCCCAAGTGCGCGCCGGACGGGTCGCCGATGCTCACGACGCAGGCGGCGGTGCTGCTCGGGACGTTCCGGCACATGGCGGCGCTGATGTCGGTCGCGTCACCCGATCGGGTGGCCGAGATGATGCGCAACCTGGCCATCGCGTCGCTGCGACTCGATCCCCACCTCATCCTCGAGGTGCTCCGGAGCGATGACGCCGCCGCGGGCGGGGTCCAGGTCGTCCGCGGCCTCGCCTCGGCTTTCGAGGATGGCGAGCTGGCCTGCCTCGTCGCGTCGGCGCTCTCGACCGACCAGCAAGCATCGGCGCGCCTGGCGGCGGTGTTCGACGCGCTGGCACCCGAAGCCGAACGCAAGGAGCGGGTCCTCTCCGCCACGCGCTCGCTGCTCCGTCAGACGGATTTCGGACGGTCCCGCGGGTTCGAAACCGCTTGGCGCTCGATCCAGGAGTTGCTCCTCTCGTACAACGAGAAACCGTTCGTGTCGGATCAGTACCGCAGCGTCCTCGACGGGGCCCTGGACCGGGGCGTCGCGGCGGCCGGCGGGGCGCCGCCTCCCGAGGAGCTCGGCGAATGGCTAGAGAGCGTCAGCCAGGAATCGGTGCGGAACATGTCGACGGGGCTGCTGCTCGACCTGCTCGCGCTCGACAGGGACGGCAGCGAGGCCGGCGAGCTCGTGGCCGAGATCGCGGCGGCGGCCGAGGACCTGCTCCTCTCGGGGGCGTATCCCGAAGCCGCGGATCTCGCGCGCGCGCTCGCGGACGCGGGATCGAGCCCGGTGGAGGAGGTGCGGGTGACCGTGCGCCGCGCGCTCGAGCAGCTCGGCCTGTCGCCCTCCTTCAGGGAGGCGATCGCGCTGCTGGACGATCTGGCGCCGGCCGAGTTCCAGGCGCTCGAGGCGTTCTGCAAGGCGGTCGGCGCCTCCACGGTCGAATCGCTCCGGGTGACGCTCACCCTCGAAGACGACACGCTTGCCCGCCGGCGCGCGGCCGAGCTGATCCTCGCCTTCGGCGGCGCGGCCGTCTCGCGGCTGACGCCGCTCATCGGTGACGACCGCTGGTGGGTGCAGCGCAACGCGGCGGCGCTGCTCGGAGGCATCGGCGTGCCCGACGCCATCCCGCTGCTGCAGCCGTTCCTGCGGAAGAGCGATCCCCGGGTCTCGGCCGCGGCGCTGGGCGCCCTGGCGCGCATCGACGACCCGGCGGCGGCGCGGGCGGTGCACGTTGCGCTGCGGGCAGCCACGGGCGAGACGCGCCTGGCGGTCGCCGATGTGCTCGTCGCCGAACGCGATCCCCGGGTGGTGCCGCTGCTCGCGCGCATCCTCGAGGAAAGCGAGCCGTTTGGCGCCGACCACCCGCTGGTGATCGACGTGCTGGCGGCGCTCGGTGCGCTCGGCGACGAGGGCGGCGTCGCCCCGGCGGCGGCCATAATGACGCGGCGAAGCTGGATCGCTCGCCGGAAAGCGCGGGCAGTGAAGCGCAGCGCCGTCGAGGTGCTCGTCCGCATCGGCACCCCGGCGGCGTCGGCGGAACTGGCCAACGCGGCCCGCCACGGGGACCGCATGCTGCGGAAGGTGATCGCGGAGGCGCGAGCGAGACACGGAAGACCGGCCGAGGACGGGTGAGTGACGTGACTGCGATGACAGGACTCGAGGCCACGGAGGATCTGGTGCGACGGCTGGCGGCTGCCGTGCGTGCGGCGTCGCTCTACTCGTGCGCGCATCCGCTCGTCGAGCGGAACGCGGACAGGCTCGCCACCGCCTGCAACCGGCTGCTCGAAAAGACCGGCACGCTGGTCGTCGGCCTCATCGGCGACGAGCTGGTGGTGAACGACGCCCGGTTGCCGAAGGCCGCCGCGGTCCTGACCGGGTTCCTCCGCGAGTTGCGCGAGCGCGAGATCGAGAAGGTCACGCTCTTCTACGGTGTGACGCGGGAGGAAATCGCCGCCTTCATCGAGGCGCTCGCCGATCGGGCGTCCGGACCACTGCCCGAGCGGCTGGTCCAGCGCGGCGTCCGGCGCATCACCGCCGGCCGCATCGCGGTCGAAGATGCAGCACCGCAGACGGGCATCGCGGCCGCGCGGCAGGTGTACCGGACGGCCACGCAGACCGCCGAGTCGCTCTGGGACGCGGCGCGGGCCGGCGAGAAACCCGACCCCGCCTGCGCGCGCAAGCTCGTGAACAGCCTGGCTCGCGCCATCGCCGACGACCGCACCGCGGTGATGACGTTGACGGCGCTGAAGAAGTACGACGACTACACCTTCACGCACATGGTGAATGTCGCCGTCCTGACGATGGCCCAGGCCCGGGCGCTCAACATCAGCGGTCCCCTGCTGCACGAGTTCGGCATCGCCGGCCTGATGCACGATGTCGGCAAGGTGCGAACGCCGCCCGGCCTGCTGAACAAGTCGGGGGCGCTGACGCGCGACGAGTTCGCGATCGTCAAGCGCCACGTGATCGACGGCGCCCACCTGCTGCGCCGGACGCCGGAGATGCCGATCCTCGCCTCGGTGGTGGCGTTCGAGCATCACCTGAAGCAGGATCTGAGCGGGTACCCGGAGTCTCTCGGCCCCCGCAAGCTGAACCTGTGCACGATGCTCGTCACGATCGCGGACGTCTACGACGCGCTCAGGACGAATCGCCCGTACCGGGGCGGACTGGCGAGCGAGCGCGTCCGGAGCATCATGGCCGAGCGCGAGTCCGGCGCGTTCGACCGGAGGCTCCTCAAGCGGTTCGTGACCCTGGTGGGGCTGTTTCCCGCCGGCAACCTGGTGCGGCTCAACACCGGCGAGATCGCGGTGGTGACGCGCGAGCACCCAGGCGACCCGTTCCGGCCGCAGGTGAAGATCCTCGTCGACGCACGCGGCGACCGGCTGGAGACGCCCGAGGTGGTCAACACCTGGGAGCGGGACGAACGGGGCGAGTACCCGTGGGCTGTGGTGGAGGCGGTCGATCCGGACGAGTGGGGCCTCGATCCGATCGAGCACCTCTGAGCGGCGAGAGGCGGCGGCCTGCCGGCAGGCGACTGTGAGCGAACGGCGATGACCGAGGTCGAGACCGCGGACACACTCCCCGCCGACATGGCGGCGCGGCTCGCCGACTTTGCACGGGCGTGCAAGGCGGCGGCGCGGGCCGTCGCGCTCTATCCGCCCGAGCACCCGGCCATCCGGGCGTCGCTCGCGCGCCTCTGCGACGTGTCGGCGGACGCCGCGCGCCTCGGCCCCCTCCGCATCGCAGTGCTGCCCGACAACCTCGTGATCGACGGCCGCGGCCTCGCGCGACCCGACGCTGGCGTCACCGAGCTGGCCGTGCTGCTGCACGACCACCTGATCGGGCAGCTCACGATCGAGCCGGGCGTCGAGGCCGACTCGTGGCGCAAGTTCCTCCAGTTCATCTCCTCCGCGCCCGAAGAGATCCGCCGCCAGGGCGGGATCGCCCGCGTCTGGGCGACGGCGGCGGCGCGGGCGATCGAGATCGTCGAGATCGACTACGCGCAGGTCCTGCGCGAGCGCGAGGCGGGCGAGGCAGCGTCGTGGGAAGGGATCATCGGCAACTGCCTGCAGGGCGAGGCGATCGACCTCGACGACCGGACGCTGCGGGCGCTGCTGGAGATCGCCGGCGACGCAAGCCGCCTGGCCGAGTTCACGGCCCGCTTGCAGGAGCGGGCCGTGGCCACCGGCAACGTCGGCGCCCAGGCCGCCGCGCTGCTGCGCGTGCTGCGCGGCATTCTCAGCTTCGTCGCGCGCAACCAGCCCGATCGCATGGACGCGATCGTCGGCAACATCACCACGGCCGCCGCCCGCCTGTCGCCCGACATGATGCTGGAGCTGCTTGGCGCGCGCAACCAGGCCGATGCCGGGGGCATCGATGTCGTCGGCGCGTTGGTCACGCGCATGAGCGACCCGAACATCGCGCAGTTCGTCGCCCGGTCGGTGATCAACGATCGGGGCGCGACGGCGCGGCTCAGCGAGGCGTTCCAGGCCCTGGTGCCGGAGCTGGACCGGCGGCGGCGTCTCGTCCGGATGGCCGAGCCGGTTGTGGCCGAATCGGCGATCGGCCACGAGACGGACTTCGAACGCCTGTGGAAACGCGTCGAGGAGATGCTCACCTCGTACGCGGACGAGGCGTACGTGTCGAAGGACTACGGGCGCGAGCTGACGGCGGCGCGCGCCCAGGCGCTGGAGGTCGAACGCGTCTCCGACGACCCGCCCGAGCGGGTCGCCTCCTGGCTCACGACGGTGACCGATGCCGCACTGCGCTCGCTCGACCTCCGCCTGCTGCTCGATCTGCTCGCGGTCGAGTCGGACCCGTTCCGCTGGCGCGACCTGACCAACGTCGTCGTCACCCACGTCAACGACCTCGTGCTGGTCGGCGATTTCGAGGCCGCCAGCCAGCTGGCGGCGCCGCTCGCCGAGGAGGCGGCCTCCGGCACCAAGCCGGTGCGCCGCACCGCGGCGGCCGCCGCCATGGAGCAGATAATCACCAGCCAGCTGATCAGCCAGACGGCGTCGCACCTGCAGACGCTCAACGACGAGGACTTCCAGCAGGCCAAGACCTTCTGCCACACGCTGGGACCGGCGGTCATCAAGCCGCTCGCCGAGGTGTTGGCGATGGAGGACCGGGCGCGCGTGCGGCAGCGGCTGACCGAGCTGCTGCTCAGCTTCGGCGCGATGGGCCGCCAGTCGGCCGAACAACTGCGGCACTCGCCGAACCCGAGCGTGCGGCGCACGGCGGTCTACCTGCTGCGCGAGTTCGGCGGGGACGAGGCGCTGCCCGAGCTCGAGTCGCTGCTCGACGACGCGGAGCCACACGTACGGCGGGAGGCCATCCGCGGCATCTTCCGCATCGGCACGGACCGGGCCTACGAGGTGCTGCACAAGGCCCTGACATCCGGCACGTCGCGGTCGCGCGAGAACATCATGCGCGAGATGGGGTCGTTCCGCGACGAGCGCGCGATCCCGCTCTTCTGCTACATCATCGGCCACGTGGACCATCGGGGCCGGCTGCAAGAGGTCTACCTGCGCGCAATCACGGCGCTCGGCACGCTCGGCGGCCCCGAGGCGGTGCAGGCGCTCAAGACCGCGCTGTACCGCGGCGAGTGGTGGGCGCCGGCGCGCACCGCGACGCTGCGGGGGGCGGCCGCGGAGGCCCTGGCGAAGATCGGCACTCCGGACGCCGTCGTGGTGCTCGCCGAGGCCCTTGAGCGCGGATCGAGGGGCATCAGCAGGGTGGTCCGCGCACACCTGCCCACCTCGCTCGCGGGCTGAAGGAGGACCGGTATGCTCGACACCTCGCTCCACCTGCAACTGGCGGACGAACTGATGCGCCGCTTCGCGTCGGCCCTGCGCGGCGCGCAGCTCTACGCCAGCTCCCACCCGCTCGTTGGCCGCAACATCACGGCGCTGGCCGACACTATCAGCCTGATCCACGGGTTCCAGCCCCTGATCACCATCGGGCTGGTCGGCGAGGAAGTGGTCGTCGACAACGTGCCGCTGCCGAAGGCAACGGCGATGCTGGGCGAACTGCTTCCGCGCCTCCGCCGCCACGGGATCGAGCGGATCGCGATGGAGCGCGGCGTCGAGCTGGACGAGGTGATCACCTTCATCCATGCGGTGGCGGCGGCGCCGCCGGTCGAGAAGAGCCGTGAGCTGGCAGGAGAAGGCCGGGCCATTTCCGATCTGCCGCACATCCGCGTCGGCCGGATCCTGCTCGAGCAGCGGGTGGAGGCGAGTGCGGCGGACATGGCCACGATCCGGCGCCTCTACAGCGACGCGGTCTCGGCCGCCGGCCTCATCTGGGAGACGGCCCAAGCCGAAGGCGTTCCCGACGTGAACGCGCTGCGGGCGGTCGCACAAGGACTCGCGCAGGCGGTCGCGCAGAATCGCACGGCGCTGCTCGCGCTCACCGCGCTCAAGAACTACGACAACTACACCTTCACCCACATGGTGAACGTGTCGATCCTCACCATGGCCCAGGCACGCGGCCTCGGCGTCGACGGCCCGCTGCTGCGCGAGTTCGGCCTGGCGGGCCTGATGCACGACATCGGCAAGGTTCGCGTGCCGACCGAGATCTTGAACAAGCCCGAGAAGCTGACCGATCAGGAGTTCGCCGTCATCAAGCGCCATCCCGTGGACGGCGCCGAGATCCTCCGCAAGACGCCCGAGATCCCTCCGATGGCGGCCATCGTCGCCTTCGAGCATCACCTCCGGACGGACGGTTCGGGCTATCCCGAGGGAGCCGTCCGCCCGAGCCTGAACCTCGCCACGCAGGTGTGCAGCGTTGCGGACGTCTACGACGCCATGCGGTCGCAGCGGATGTATCAGCGGGCGTTCCCGACCGATCGGATCCTGGCCGTGCTCAAGAGCAACGACGGCACCCGGTTCGACCAGAACCTGGTCCGCCGCTTCTCGCAGTTGATGGGTATCTACCCGCCGGGCAACCTCGTCCGCCTGAACACCGGCGAGGTCGCGGTGGTGCTCCGCGCGTACGCCCCCGATCCGTACCGGCCGAAGGTCCGCGTGCTGTTCTCGCGGGACGGCAAGCGTCTCGAGGTGCCCTACGACCTCGACCTGTGGGAAATCCAGCCCCGGGACGATCGGGCGTCGAGCGTGATGGCGCCGGTTGATCCCGCCGACTATCAGATCGACCCGCTCACGCTTATGTGAGCCCGCACCGATCGGCTATACTGCGCGTCCATGCGCAGACGACTGCTTGCCGCCCTGCTCCTGCTGGCGCTCGCCGCCACCTCGCACGCCGCCGCCACGACGCCCGGCCGGCCGCCCAAGCTCGTGGTCATCCTGGTCGTCGACCAGATGCGCGCCGACTACATCGACAGATTCGGGCACCAGTGGAGCCGCGGGCTCCGTCGCCTGATCGACCAGGGCGCCTGGTTCCGGCTCGCCGCCTACCCGTACGCGAACACGGTGACGTGCGTCGGCCACTCGACGATCGCGACCGGCAGCCTGCCCGCCACGCACGGGATCGTGGCCAACTCGTGGTGGGACCGGAGCGCGGGCAGGGTCGTGGCGTGCACCGAGGACCCGCGGGAGACGGTCGTCAGCTACGGCGGGGCGATCAAGGGCGGCAACAGCGTCGCCAACCTGCTGGTGCCGACCTTCTCCGATGAGTTGCGCGCCGAGATGCCCGTCGCGCCGCACGTCGTGACCTTCTCGATGAAGGATTACACGGCCGTCACGCTCGCCGGCCATCACGCGGATGCCGCGACGTGGTTCAACGCGGGCGCCCACGCCTTCGCGACCTCGTCTGCCTTCAGCAGGACGCCGGTCCCGTTCGTCGCCGGCTTCATCCGCGCCCACCCGATCGAGGCCGACCTCGACAAGGTCTGGACGCCGATGCTTCCGGCCTCCGCATACCTGTACGAGGACGCTGCGGCGGGAGAACGCCCGCCGGCATTCTGGTCCCGGTCGTTTCCGCACCCGCTGCGGCGGGCGGACGGCAGGTCGGAAGAGGATGCGTACTCGGCCTGGGAAGAGAGCCCCTTCTCCGACGCCTATCTTGGGCGGATGGCCGCGGCGGCCGTCGATGCCCTCGGCCTCGGCAAGGGGCGCGGCACCGACTACCTCGCGATCAGCTTTTCGGCCCTCGACCTGGTGGGCCACGACTTCGGGCCGCACAGCCACGAGGTGCAGGACGTCCTCGTCCGGCTGGACGCGACCATCGGCGAGTTGCTCGCGCACCTCGATCGGACGGTGGGACCGGCGGGCTACGTGGTCGCGCTGGCGGCCGATCACGGCGTCGCGCCGATCCCCGAGGAACGCGCGGCGCAAGGCCTGGACGCGGGGCGCATCCTGACCAGCGACCTCGTCGACCGGCTGGAGAAGGCGCTTGAGGCGGCGCTCGGGCCCGGGCGGCACGTGTCGAGGATGATGGCCGGCGAGGTGTATCTGGCGCCGGGCGTGATGGAGAAGATCGAGGCGAACCCGGCCGCGATGCGGGCGGCGCTCGACGAGGTCCGGCGCACGCCGGGTGTTCTCGATGTGTTGCGCGGCGATGAGCTCCGTGAGCGGAGGACGTCCGGAGATCCGATCGTGCGCGCGATCGCGCTCGGCTACTGGCCCGCCCGAAGCGGCGATCTGGTCGTGCTGGCGCGGCCGTACTGGTTCTTCGTCGCCGGCCAGGGCGCGTCGCCGGGCGCGGCGAGCACGCACGGATCACCCAATCAGTACGACCAGCGCGTCCCGCTCATCCTGATGGGCGCGGGCATCAGGCAGGGCGAGTACTTCCAGCCGGCCAGCCCTGCCGACATCGCCCCGACGCTTGCGTTTCTGTGCGGCATCACGCTCTCGCGGCCCGACGGCCGCGTGCTGACCGAGGCAATCGCCCAGAAGTAGCCGGGGTTGTCAGTTCTTCGTCCTTGGTTCTTCGTTCTTCGTGCGGTTCCTGGTGCTTGGTGCGTGGGTGCGATGAGCGAGCACTCAGCCGCGTGAGGAACCAGGAACCCCGAACCGCACCAAGAACGAAGGACCAAGAACTGACGTGTAACTACTCGTTACTCGTTACTCGTTACTCGTTACTGAGATCCGTGACCCCGTTCGCCGCCCGCGTGCTTGCCGTCGTTCGACGCATCCCGCCGGGCCGGGTGGCGGCCTACGGCGATGTGGCGCGCCTCGCCGGCCGGCCGAAGGCCTGCCGCGCCGTCGGCAACATCATGCGCGACGCCCAGGAGCCCGGCGTCCCCTATCATCGCGTCATCGCGGCCGGCGGACGGCTGGGTGGATACGGCGGCAACGTCGGGCTCAAGCGGGCGTTGCTCAGGGCCGAAGGAATCACCGTCACCGGAACGCGCGTGCGGGATTTCGCCAGGGTCAGGTGGGAGGCCGCCAGGCCTCAGGCTACCGGCCTCAGGCGTCGGCACGACCGAAGCCTGAAGCCTGAGGTCTGAGAGCGCGTCGGAACCTTCCCGGGCGGGCGGTCGTAAACTAGGGCGTGACCGAAACCCGCCCGATGACCCGCCGCCTCGCCGACGGGCAACGATCCGACGGCTTCGCCACGTCTAAGGAGCAGAGTGCGAGGTTGGACGCCGAGCTGATCACGCGTTGCCGGGCCGGCGATCTGGGAGCATTCGAGGAGATCTACCGCCTGCATTCCGGCCGGCTTTACAACGTGGTCGCCCGCATGGTCGGCGCCAACGAGGCCGACGACCTGGTACAGGACACGTTCCTCCAGGCTTACCGGAAGCTGGGCGGCTTCCGGGGTGACTCCACGCTGGCCACCTGGCTCTACCGCCTGGCCGTGAATCTGTGCCTGGATCGGTTGCGGAGCGGCGAGGCGAAGGTCAGTCGAAAGGCCGAGTCATTCGAGGAGGACGAGCCGGCGCCAGCGCCAAGGCGGACGACCGAACTGGTGGTGACGCGGCTGGACCTCGAACGCGGGTTGGAAGCGCTGCCCCCCAGCTATCGTGCGGCGTTCGTCCTCCATGACGTCGAAGGATTCGAGCACCGCGAGGTGGCCGCGATCCTCGGGATCGCCGAGGGCAGCTCGAAATCGCTGGTACATAAGGCCAGGCTGCGGCTGAGGACGCTGCTCACCCGCTGATGGGGGTGCGGCCGGGGTTGACCATGGACTGCAAGGACGCAACAGAGGCCATCGGCGCGCTGCTCGATCGGACGCTCACGCCCGGCGACCAGGCGGCGCTCGATGATCACATGCGCACGTGCGCCTCCTGTCGCGTGCTGGCGGCCGATCTCCGCCGGATGCACGAGTCGGCGCGATCGCTGCCGCGGGTGAAGCCTCCCGAGACCCTGTGGCCCCGCATCGCCTCGGCGCTCGACGCCGAGATCCGCTCCTCGCCTCGCCGCTGGTTCGGCGTCTCGCCGTGGATGCTCGCCGCCGCGGCGACGCTTCTTCTGGCCGTCGGCGGCACGCTGCTGCTCCTCAGGCCGTCGACGATGTTCCGGCCCTCCCGGCCTGCCGCAACTGCCACGCAGACGGCGGGCGGCGGTGCCGCCGGCGCAGAGCTCGCGCAGTCGGTCGAGTCCGAGTTGCGCGAGGCCGAGCAGCACTACGAAAGGGCCATCGCGGGCCTCGAGCAGATTGCCAAGGCGGAGCAGGGGACGCTCGACCCCCAGGTCGCCGCGACCTTGCAGAAGAACCTCGCCGTGATCGACCAGGCGATTCGCGAGAGCCGGGCGGCGCTGCAGTCGCAGCCGGCCTCCGAGCTGGCACAGGAGAGCCTCTTCGAGGCGCTCAGGCGCAAGGTGGGTCTGCTGCAGGAGACCATCGGCCTGATCAACGAGATGCGGAAGGGCAACCAGGCGGGTACCGCACGGATCATCCAGAACCTGAACAAGTCTTAGGTGACATATGTCCACGACTCCGTTCGCTCGCGCGCTTCTCGTCGCCGCTCTGGCGCTCGCGGCGGCATCCACCGCCGGCGCAGCCGCCGATCACCGCTCGCCGCGGTTCCACGCCGCCTGGATGGAGCACTTCGCCCAACAGCGGGGACCGGAGCAGACCGATCGCGTCACCAAGACGTTCCGCGTCGGCCGCACCGCCGCCCTCGAGCTGTCCAACATCTCCGGCGACATCGTGGTGACGGGCGGCCCCGGGGAGGAGATTGCGATCGAGGCGACCAAGCGCGTCCGCGGGCGGGACGACGCCGAGGCGAAGCAGCAGCTGTCGAGCGTGTCGATCGAGGCGGTGGAGCGTGGCGGCCGCGTCGAGGTGCGCACCGTGTATCCGCGCATGTCGAACAACCGCGTATCGGTCGACTACCGCGTGACGGTGCCCGCCGGCACCTCCGTCGACGTCAAGTCGGTGTCGGGGGACATGAAGGTGACGGGCGTCAAGGGCGACCTGCGGGCGGAGAGCGTGAGCGGGGAGGTGCGCGCGGAGACCGGCGGACAGGCGGCGCGCGTCAAGTCCGTGTCGGGCGATGTCGAGCTCACCGGCGTGAGCGGCAGCGGCGACGTGAACGTCGCGAGCGTCAGCGGGGACGTCACCGCGAAGAACATCAAGTGCCGCAGCCTGGATGCGGGCAGCGTGAGCGGGGAGGTCCGCCTCATCGACGTGGATTGCGAGCGCTCGCAGGTCAGCTCGATCAGCGGGTCGCTGGAATACGCAGGGCCTCTGCAGAAAGGCGGGCGCTACGAGCTGAAGGCGCACTCGGGGAACGTGCGCCTGGCGCTCTCGGGCACCACCGGCTTCGAGGTCGACGCGAGCACGTTCAGCGGCACCATCCGCACGGATCTGCCCATCACGTTGAAGGCGGCCGGCGAGGGCCGCGAGCGGACACGCCAGAGCCTCCGGGGCACGTTGGGCGACGCGAGCGCGCTGGTCGTCATCAAGACATTCAGCGGCGACGTCACGATTGCGAAGCGGTAGACGAGGTGTGTCTCTTTTCCTGACGGCCGCCCTCCGGCGGCCGCGTCATCCCTCCTCAGACCGACAGGGATAACTCGTTCCTGCACAAGCCGTTATCGGCGACGGCCAGGCGAGCGGCAACGGGCGCGATGGTACCCGCTTTGCACCCGGTCGATCGGATGGTGCCGCCGACCTCTTGTATAATGGCCGGGATTGCACCCGCGTTCCGGCTCCCCCCTGTCGGGCCCGGCGCTCGCGGCGGGGCCTCGAGCGGTGCTTCCAGGAGGCGACGATGAAGCAGTGGTCTGTCGTGGGAATCCTGACGGGCGCTCTGGCCGTGAGCGTGGCGTTCGCGCAGCCGCCCGCCCAGCAGCCGCCAGTGGGGCCGGGCGAGAAGAAGGCTGCGCCGCAGGGCGAGAAGACGGCCACGACGCAGGCCAAACCAGCCCAGCGCGCGAAGGCCGCGGGCATGAGCGAGGCTGCCGGGGAGATGTCGCTCGGCGCGGTCCGAATCCCGCGGAAAGTGATGGCGAACGGCCAGCCCCTCGGTGCCGGCACCTATCAGTTGCGGGTGACGAGCGAGGAGACCAGGCCCGCCGCCGGCGAGGCGGCCAGCCTCGAGCGGTGGGTGGAGTTCCTGCAGGGCGGCACGGTGAAAGGCAAGGAGATCGCGAGCATCATTCCCGACAGCGAAATCACCAAGATCACGCGCGAGTCGACGTTCACCGTTCCGAAGGGCGGGAAGCGCGTCGAGATGCTGAAGAGCGGCGACTACCTGCGGATCTGGGTGAACAAGGGCGGGAACAACTACCTGATCCACCTGCCGCCGGCGGCATAGAGCTTCTTTGGCGCGGAGGACGCAGAGGCTGCAGAGGAGACTCCCCGGCGCCTCTGCGCCGCCACGTCCTTCCGGGCCCTGGTCCCCGGCTTCGATCCCCGATCACATCGCCATCACATCGAACTGCTCGTGGTGCAGGTGCACATCGGGCTTGAGGGTGACGTCCTTGCCCAGCGCCGCCTTCAGCTCGCCGAGCACCGCGCTCTCTTCCTCCTTGAGCGCGCGCGCGATGTCGGGGTTCACCCGGATGACGACGCCGTGACCGTCGAGGTCGGCGCCGATCTTCTTCACCTCGTCCAGGATCTCGTAGCAGATCGTCGAGCTCGACTTGATGACGCCGGTCCCGGAGCAGTACGGGCACGGCTCCGTCATCACCCGCTCCAGGCTCTGCTTGACCCGCTTGCGCGTGATGATGATGAGCCCGAAGTCTGACACCTGCAGCGCCTTCGACGGCGAGCGGTCGCGCCTGAGCTCCTGCTCGAAGGCCTGGAAGACCTTCTGCCGGTTCTTCCGCTCCTCCATGTCGATGAAGTCGAGCACGATGATTCCGCCCAGGTCGCGCAGCCGGATCTGCCGCACGATCTCCGTCACCGCCTCGAGGTTCGTCTTGACGATCGTGTCCTCCAGCCGGCCGTTGCGCTTGCCGACGTAACGCCCGGTGTTGACGTCGATCGCGACCAGCGCCTCGGTCTGGTTGATGACGATGTAGCCGCCCGACTTGAGCCAGACCTTGCTGCGCAGCGCCTTGTCGATCTCCGCCTGGACGCCGTACTCCTCGAAGATCGGGAAGTCCTTCGTGTAGTGCGTCACCCGCGCCGCCAGGGCCGGCATGATGCGCTCGACCAGCTCCTTCGCGCGCAGGTACTCCTGCTCGTCGTCGATCCGAATCGCGGTGAACTCCTCGGTCAGGAGGTCGCGCAGCAGCTTGGCCACCAGGCCCTGCTCGCGGTAGATGGCGGCGGGCGGCCGGGCCGATTCGCTCCGCTGGCGGACCTCGGCCCAGATCCGCTGGAAGTACGCGAGGTCGTCCTTGATGTCTTCGTCGGCGCGGCTGGCGGCGGCCGTGCGGATGATGACGCCGCCGATGAACCCGTGTTCCTCGCGGAACTGGCGGACGATCCCGCGCAGGCGGCCGCGCTCCTCGCGCGACTCGATCTTGCGTGAGACGCCGATGTGGTCGACCGTGGGCATGAAGACCAGGAACCGCCCGGCCATCGTGACGTGCGAGGTGAGCCGGGCCCCCTTGGTGCCCAGCGGCTCCTTCGCGACCTGGACGATGATCTCCTGCCCCTCCTTGAGCAGCTCCTCGATCTTGGGCGCCTCGCCCTTGTCGCCGCGCCGCTCGCCCGCCTCCTCCTCGTCGTCCTCGTCGCCCGACTCCAGGCGCTCGAACTCGTCGAGGGTGTCGACCACGTCGGAGACGTACAGGAACCCGTCGCGCTCGAGACCGATGTCAACGAACGCCGACTGCATGCCCGGGAGGACCTTCGAGACGCGCCCCTTGTAGACGTTCCCGACGATCCCCCGCTGCCGCTCGCGTTCGACAAAGACCTCGGTCACCTGGTCGTCCTCGAGGATGGCCACCAGCGTCTGGTGGCCGTTCGAGGAGACGATCATCTCCTTCGTCATGGCAACTCCCGCGAGGGATCGGCCAGCGGGACCGGGCGCCGATGAGCGCCACGAGACGGGCGGCACCGAGCGCGTAGACCATCAGGACCAGCGCCTGCACCAGCATCCGCACGTCGGGCTCGTGGAATCGCTTCACCGCTCCCCGCCCCGCCCTCTCCCCCGGAACTGCACCGCGCCAGGCGTGACCGCCGCCCGCCACGGCTGGATCGCTAGTTCGTGAACCTGCGCATGCGGACGTTGAGGATCAGGCCGAAGCCCGCCAACGTCGCGATCATGGAGGACCCGCCGTAGCTCATCAGCGGCAGCGTCAACCCCTTGACCGGCGCAAGCCCCGCCGACATGGTGATGTTGTACACAACCTGGAACGCGAAGCCCGCCAGCACTCCGAGCACCAGGTACGTGCCCAGCCGGTCCTTCGCCAGCCGGGCGGTTTCCAGCGCCCGCAGGATGACGAACAGGTACAGGCCCAGGGCCACCAGCACCCCGACCAGCCCCTGTTCCTCTGCGAGCACCGAGAAGATGAAATCGTTATGGGCGACCGGCAGGAAGCGGAGCTGCCCCTGCGTGCCCTTGGTGAACCCCTTGCCCCAGACGCCCCCCGAGCCGACCGTGATCCGCGCCTGGATCTGCTGGTACCCGGCGCCGCGGGCATCCTGTTCCGGATCGAGGAACGACGAGATGCGGCTCTTCTGGTAGTCCTTGAGTGCGTAGCGCCACGCGACAGGCATCGTCACCAGGCCGACGAGCAGCAGGATCCCCAGGATGCGCATGCGCATGCCGGCGAGGTACGCGATCGCGAGGAAGATCGGCACCAGTGTGACCGACGTGCCGAGGTCCGGCTCCTTCGCGATGAGCCCCATCGGCACCACCGTAATGACGCCGGCGATGAGGAGGTCGGTCGCCGACGGATTGCCGCGGCGGCTCTCGTCGAAGAAGCGCGCCAGCATCAGCGCGACGCCGATCTTGGCGAACTCGGAGGGCTGGAGGTTGAAGACCCGGAGCGGGATCCATCGCCTGGCGCCACCGACCACGGCGCCGAACAGCAGCACGTAGAAGAGGAGGCCCAGCAGCACCAGGTAGATCACGTGGGAGCTATCGGCCAGGCTGCGGTAGTCGAACGTCAGGCAGACGAGCAGGGCGAAGAGCCCGAGCGCGATCGCGTAGAGCTGGGTGATGTACAGCCGGGATGTGGCCGGGTGCGCGGGCCCCCCCGTCGTGCTGTAGACCATCGCCACGCCCAGACCGCACAGGATCAGGATCGCCCCGAGCATCAGCCAGTCGATATGAGAGTAGAGGCGACGTTCGAGCATCAGCCGTGCGCCGTTGACTCGTTACGCGTGACTCGTTACGCGCTACTCGTTGCTCGTTACCGTTCCCGTTCCCGGCGCTGCGCGATTGTTGCAAGTTTCGCCGCCGGCGCCTGCGCGCCTGCTGCGACGACGGCCGGCCTCGGCATCCCCGGGCCCGGGAACGCCGGCAGCGGGCGGCCTTCCTTCTTCGCGAAGGAGGTCTCCATCACGTGACGCGCGATCGGCGCCGCCAGATACCCGTGCACCGCGTGCTCGGCGAAGATCACGCCGGCGATCTCCGGATTGTCCCGCGGGGCGAAGAACACGAACCAGCCGTGGTCGCGCAGGTCCATCTCCGTCTTGCCCGCCGCCGCCTTGCCGCCCTCGATCGAGATCACCTGGGCCGTCCCCGTCTTGCCGCACACGTCGCGCCCGGCGATCCGCGCCCGCCCGCCGGTGCCCGCCCCGTTGACGACCAGCCAGAGTCCCTGGTGGAGCGCCTGGACGGTTTCCGGCTTGAGGTGCACGACCGACTCGGGCGGCGGAGGCGGCACGTCCTTCCACCCGTGCCCGTCGTCGACCGCCTTGACGAGGTGCGGCGTGTAGCGGGTGCCGCCGTTCGCGACGGTGGAGATCATCATCGCCATCGAGACGGGCGTCACCGACACCTGCCCCTGGCCGATCGAGACCGAGATGGTCTCGCCGGCGTACCACTTCTCCCCGGTCTTCGCCTTCTTCCATGCCGTCGACGGGACGATGCCCTCGATCTCGTTCGGCAGATCGATGCCGCTCTTCACGCCGAGGCCCAGGATGTTCGCCCACTTGTGGAGCCGGTCGATGCCGACCAGGTTGCCGAGCGTGTAGAAGTAGACGTTGCACGACTGTTCGATCGCGCGCTCCATATCCACCGTTCCGTGGCCGCCCTTCTGCCAGCACTTGAAGTAGCGCCCGTAGAAGGTCGCGCCACCCGAGCAGTGCACCTTGAAGTCGGGCGTCGCAACGCCCTCTTCGAGAGCAGCCGTCGCGACGACGATCTTGAAGGCCGACCCCGGCGAGTATCGGCCCTGGATCGGCCGGTTCTGCAGCGGCCGCAGCTTGTCCGTGTTCAGCTCCCCCCATGTGGCGCGGTCGATGCCGACGGCGAACCGGTTCGGGTCGTACGCGGGGAGGCTCACGTACGAGAGGACCTCGCCGGAGTTCGGGTTCAGGATGACGGCGCCCCCGGTGTACCCCAGCGCCCTGAAGCCGTCTTCGGTGGCCCGCTGGAGATCGGCGTCGATCGTCAGCCGCACGCGGCGCCCCTCGGTCGGCTGGTCCTCCTCGAGCGTGCGGATCTCCCGCCCCATGCTGTTCACGACGACGCGCCGAGCGCCGTCCTCGCCCATGAGCAGGTTGTTGTAGACCTTCTCGAGCCCGGACTGCCCGACGATGTCACCGCTGCGGTAGCGGCTGCTGTCGTCCTCGAGCTGCTCCTCGGTCACGTAGCCGACGTAGCCGAACAGGTGCGCGGCCATCGAGTCGGTCGGGTACCGCCTGGTCGGCACCCGCTCCACGATGACGTCGGGAAGCTCGGAATCCAGGCGATGGGCCATTACCGCGGACACCTGCGACAGGCTCGCGTCTTCGACGATGGGGACCGGCCGGTACCTGGGCTCGGCGCGGTGACGGTCGAGGATCTGACGGATGAGCTTCTCGTCGATGCCGGCCACCGAGGCGAGCAGCCGGATGGTATGGTCGAGGTCCTTGCTGTGCTCGCGGACGATCGAGATGGTGAACGAGTCCCGGTTCTCGACGAGCACCGTGCCGTTTCGGTCGAACAGCACGCCGCGCGGCGCGCGCAGGGCGAGCATGCGCTGGTGGTTGTTCTCGGCCAGCTCGCGGAACCTGGCGTAGTCGACGACCTGCAGGTACCAGAACCCGAGCGCCAGGGCGGCAAAGATGACGGTAATGCCGTACTGCACCACCGCGAGCCGCAGCGTCACTTTCCGCCGATCTTCCGCTACCGCCATTGCCTGCCCCTATCCCTACCCTCGCAACCGGGTGGTGCGCACACGGCCGCGACCCGACCGCCGCCGGTCGAGGGCGCCCGGCAGCGCGGAGGTGAGCTGGAAGAGCACCACCCCGACCAGGGCGTTCCCGACCGCCTTGAGCGCGAGCGAGCCGTACGCGATGGCGCCTTGCTGCAGCCCCAGGATCGTGTAGAGCCCCAGAAACACCACCGCGTGAACGACGGTGGCGCCGAAGAACACGAAGAAAAGCGGGAGGGTCTGGGCGACGATGAACTGCGTCCCGATGATGCCGGCGAGAAAACCCACGATCGTGCTGGCGAGGCCGCCAATCCCCACGACCCCGCTCGCCAGGGCATCCTGCGCCAACCCGCCGACGGTGCCCGACAGCAGGCCCACCACCGGACCGGACGTCAATCCCAGATAGGTGACCACAATCAGAACCAGGTCCACGCCCGTCAACCCCCGCGCGGCAAAGCGCGCCAGCGTCGTCTGGAGCGCCAGGGCGATCACAATCGCGATGAGCGGTCTGGCCAGCTTCACTCGGTGCCCTCGCCAGCGCTCGCCGTCGGCGGGGTGAGCACCACGAGGACCTCCTCGAGCCCGGAGAGATCCACCGCCGGCCGCACCAGGACGCGCTTGTAGGCGCCGCCGGCCCGCTCGACGCTCTCCACTCGCCCGATCACGAAGCCTTTCGGGTAGATGCCGTCGATGCCCGATGTCACCACGACGTCCCCGGTCTTCACGTCGGAGCTCGCGCTCAGGTACTCGAGCCTCAACAGGTCGTCGCCCGTGCCCATGACGATGCCCTGGGCACGGGAGCGGGCCACCACGGCCGCCGCCGCCGCGTTGCGGTCGATGATCAACTGCACCTTGGCGGCGTGCGAAGCCGGCAGCACCACGCGGCCAACGACGCCGGACGGGGCAATCACCGCCATGTCCGCCCGCAACCCGTCGCGGAGGCCGCGGTCGATCGTCACCGTGCGGAAGTCGGGCGCCGGGCTGCCGCCGATGATCTCGGCCGACCGGGTGACCATGTTCGACCGCTCGCGCAGGTCGAGGAGCTGCCGCAACCGGGCGCTCTGCTCGGCCAGCGCCTGCTGCCGCTGCAGGCGCACCTGGAGGTCGGCCACCTGGCGCCTGAGCGCCTCGTTCTCGAACCGCACGCCGTGCAGCGCGAAGTACTCGGTCCAGACGCCGCGGACCGCGTTCACCGTGCCGGAGGTCACGCGCTGCACCTGCGCGTAGATGCCGAAGATCACCACCTCGAGCAGCGGCACCCCGGAACGCGAGTTGACCTGCGCGGAGATCAGGATGATGTGCCCCACCGCGACGGCCAGAAACAGGTAGCCGACGCGCTGGCGGATATCCGGGATAGCCATTGACCAGTGGAAGTAACGGGCAACGAGTCACGAGTGCCTCTAGTTACTGGTGACTCGTCGCTCGTTACTCGTCAGTCGATCGAGATCTTCCGCAACAGGTTGAAGTCCGACAGCATCTTGCCAGCGCCCAGGACGACCGAGGAGAGCGGGTCCTCGGCCATCGACAGCGGCAGCCCCGTCTCCTCGCGCAGGCGCTTGTCGAGGTTCTTGAGCAGCGACCCGCCGCCGGTCAGCACGATGCCCCGGTCCACGATGTCCGCCGACAGCTCGGGCGGCGTCCGCTCGAGCGCCACCCGGACCGCGTCGACGATGACGTTCACGGTCTCGGCGAGCGCTTCGCGGATCTCCTCGTCGGTGATCGTGAGCGTCTTCGGCACCCCCTCGATCAGGTGGCGCCCCTTGATCTCCATCGTCATCCGCTCCTCGAGCGGGAAGGCGGAGCCGATCTCGATCTTGATCTGCTCGGCGGTCCGCTCCCCGATGAGGAGGTTGTACGTCTTCTTGATGTACTGGATGATCGCCTCGTCCATCTCGTTGCCCGCCACGCGCACCGCCTTGCTGTAGACGATGCCCGCGAGCGAGATGACGGCGATGTCGGTGGTGCCCCCGCCGATGTCGACGATCATGTTGCCCGACGGCTCGGTGATCGGCATCCCGGCGCCGATCGCCGCCGCCATCGCTTCCTCCACCAGGTGCACCTCGCTGGCCTTCGCGCGGTAGGCGCTGTCCTTGACGGCGCGCTTCTCGACCTGCGTGATCTCGGAGGGCACCCCGATGACGATCCGCGGGCGCACCCACATGTTGCGATTGTGCGCCTTCTTGATGAAGTAGGTCAGCATCTTCTCGGTCACCTCGAAGTCGGCAATGACCCCGTCCTTCATCGGCTTGATCGCCACGATGTTGCCGGGGGTGCGTCCGAGCATGTCCTTCGCATCCTTGCCCACCGCCTCGACGCGGCCGTTGACCTTGTTGATCGCCACGATCGACGGCTCGTTGACGACGATCCCCTTGCCGCGCGCGTAGACGCAGGTGTTGGCCGTGCCCAGATCGATCGCCAGATCGCTGGAGAAGAGCGAAAAGAGCGAGCGCAGACTCAACGAGCTACTCCTGGCCGGATCGCCACGACCCTCGCCGGCCGCCTGCTGGCGCGCGCGCAGACCCCGCCGGCGCCGCGCCGCGGCTGAGCCACGGCCGCCGTCGTCGGGCCGCCAACGAGAGCCGTCAACCGCCCCTGAACCCTGGAACCCTGTCCCGCGGCCCGCCACCATGCCGCTCGGAAAGCCGGTCGCCGTCAGTGCAGAATGCCCAATCGTTCTTCGGCAGCCTGCCTAGACCGACGTCGCGGTCTCGTTGACGGCCACTTCGATCCCGTCCTTGCCGCGCGACTTCACCCGGTACATCGCCTGGTCGGCCGCGTGCAGCAACTGGTCGGGTGTCGCCGCCACGTCGGGGTAGGTCGCCACCCCGACCGAGGCGGTGAGGTGATAGTTCACTCCCTGGTCGGCCAGGAACCGGTGCGCCGCGATGCGCTCCCGCACGCGCTGCGCAACCGAGAGCGCGCCCTCGCGGCCCGTGTCGGGCAGCACGATGGCGAACTCGTCGCCGCCAAAGCGCGCGACCACGTCGGTCTCCCGGGCGCTCGCCCGCATCAGCGCAGCCGCTTCGACCAGCGCGCGGCTGCCCGAGAGGTGGCCGTACCGGTCGTTGATCCCCTTGAAGCCGTCCAGATCGACGAACAGCACCGAGAGCGGGTGGCCGCTGCGCGATGCCCGCTTCGCCTCGCGCCGCAGCACCTGGTTGAGGTAGCGCGAGTTGTAGAGCCGCGTCAGGTCGTCGGTCACCGACAACGCCTCGGCACGCTTCAGCAGCAGCGCGCTGTCGAGGGCGATGGCCGGCACCTCGAGCAGCTCGTAGAGGCCCGCCAGCACGCCGTCGGTCACCTTCGGCTCGCGTCCCGAGGCTCCCCGCTCGACGCCGACGAGAGCCGCGAGCGTGCGCCCGCGGCACGCCAGGGGAAAGGCGACCACGGTCGCATCGACGAGCTCGCTCACCCGCCGGTCGTGCCTGAGGTCGGCGGTCGTGAACTCGGTGCCGTGACGGATCACCCAGTTGGCGACCGCGTACACGACGGGCTCGACCGACGAGGTCAGGCCGCGCTCGCCGAGCAGCGACAAGTCGCCGGCCGAGTCGGCAACGACGAGCGCCCAGGTGCGGGCCGGTATCCAGTCGCTGGCGCGCTCCACCATCAGCTCGGCGATACGGCTCGGCTCCAGCGTGGCGTGCGCCGCGCGGATCAGGCCCGTGAGGACCTCGCGGCGCTGCAGCCGCCCGGCAAGCGCCCGCTGGAACTGGCGCAGGCGCGTGGCCAGGTCGGGCCGGCTGACCAGCGTCAGCTTGTGCTCGACCTCGGCCGGCGACAGCGGGGCCTTCAGATGGCACGCGAAGCCGATGCGGCGCGACAGGCTCTCGAGCTCCGGATGCCGCTCGGCCGAGTACGACACGATCGGCAGCCTGCGCGCGAGCGAGCCGATCCGGCGCACGTTCGGCTTGTGATCGGTGGCAAGCTCCCACAGCACGCCGTCGAAGCCGGCCGCCGACACCAACCCTCCGCCCGCGGGCTGTGGGAAGCACGCGAGGGTGAAGCGGTTCGACCGTCTCAGGGGAGCAACGTGCCGCTCGACGTCGGCCGTGGCGTGATAGACGGCAAGCGTCACGCCTGCCCGCTCAGCCCGCCGCCTCCGACCGGCCTGTGGCGACGTGTTGCTGACTCGCCCTGATTCCGGCATGGGTCATTCGAACCGTCGACAGCCGCTAAGTGCTTCTATACCACACAAATATAACATATCGGCCCGAGGGCCGTCCGGCAGAAGGGCCGGCGTCGCGCGCAGGCGGCGCGGCTCCGGCCGGGCGTCCGCGGGGCTGTCTTAACTGGTTGAAGAAGAGAGACTTCTTGTCGTAACATGACAGGTTCCGTGGACGCAGCCTGACCGATCCGCTCCGGAGCTCGCCGCGCTGCCGCCGTCACGGTCTTTCGCCAACACGCTATCACGCCCCGGGGGTATGTGACGCCATGACCATGCTCGACGCGATGCGCCGGCACAAGGGCATTCTGAAATGGAGCCTGGCGATCGTCTGTCTCGCCTTCGTCATCTTCTACATTCCGGCCTTCCTCGGCGGGGGGCCCGGCGCGGCCAGCGGCGACGTCGTGGCCAGCGTCGACGGTCACGCTATCACCGTCGGCGAGTTCCGCCGTATCTATCAGCAGCAGCTCAGGCGCTACCGCGAGCAGCACATCAGCGAGCAGATGCTGAAGCAGCTGGGCATCGACCGGCAGCTGCTGCAGCAGATGGTGGAACAGGAGGCGGAGCTGGCCGAAGCGGCGCGCCAGGGAATCACGGCCACCGACGAGGAGGTGCGGCAGGCGATCACGTCGATGCCCGGCCTGCAGGTGAACGGCCGCTTCATTGGCGAGGCGGCGTACCGCCAGGCGCTGCGGATGCAGGGGATGACGCCCGACGAGTTCGAAGAGGACGTACGGCGCAGCCTCGTGCTCACCAAGCTGCGCGGCGCTGTCACCAACTGGCTGACGGTGCCCGCTTCGGAGGTCGAGCAGGAGTTCCGGCGCCGCAACGAGAAAGTGAAGCTCGACGTCATCGTGTTCCCGATCGACAAGTACCGCAGCGAGGTGACGGTCACCGACCCGGAGGTCGGCGCCTACTTCG
>Ga0315280_10003467_pt1 | contig 24229 bp, 28 predicted proteins | sample YL17G06_40_MG_FD_203697 | JGI IMG/M metagenome (GOLD analysis project Ga0315280, IMG submission 203697) | Sediment microbial communities from Yellowstone Lake, YNP, Wyoming, USA - YL17G06_40 | ecosystem: Environmental > Aquatic > Freshwater > Lake > Sediment | place: USA: Wyoming | collected... | reverse complement strand
CTTGTCCTTCAAGACCGAGGTGAGGAGGCACTCGGTTCTGCGCTTTGATTCGGCGCAGACCGCAATGAAGGAATCTGCTACGGGCAAGAGGCAGTCTATGTGCCAGTGATACCTCCCACTCTCAATTGCGCCGTCCTTGCTACCACCTCTCCGTTCGAAGCGTCTCAGGTGCCTCTCGACCCTTGCCTCTACCCCGCCCGGTCCCAACGCCGAGCCTGAATAGATGTAGACGCCCGGATCAATGGCGAATGCCCGCCTGCCGATCATGATGGTGGCCTCTTTACCGACTCGCAGAATCAACGCGTAGCCGCCCCTCAAACAGCCCACCTGATGATGATGTAACCATTGGTGCATATTAATTATTACCGTTAAAAACTCCCCGCTTAATCCCTCCCATCGCTCTAAAGGTCATTGTTGGTGGGAATTTTTATTAGATGGGATGTGGGATATCTAACTTGGTGGTATAATTGGGCGAAACAGCGGTGAGGGTCGATGAGAAGGGGAGGCTAGTCATACCGTCAAAGATTCGGAGGGAGATGGGGATAAAGAAGGTTGTGACGATGAAGGTTGAGCGCGGCGGCATCCTCTTGATTCCAACAGCGGATCCATTGGAATCTTTAGGAAGGGTTGTGGTAAAAGGCACAAAGGATGTTGAGACCGAGATCCGGAGGCTCCGTCAAATTGCTCAACGAGAACTTAGCAAACAATGAAAAAAACCTTCTCATAGAGACAGACCTTCTTCTAGCTCTAATCTCAGCAGGCGATAGGCACCACGACGAAGCAAAGGAACTCGTTGAGAACGCTAATGTAAGTTTGTCCCTCTCCCCGTACTCCCTGACAGAGTTGGATCTCTTGGTGCGGGCCAAAGAAATTGTATTTACTGAAGCTAGGCTCTTCTACTCGTCAATGAACGATCTCCTCGGCTACTACGATATAGGTCTATTCCCACCCAAGCCAGCATATCACGGTGAGGCCTACGAGTTGAGGTCGAGGTACAGAGGATTGACATACTTTGACAGCCTCCACGCTGCGGTGGGTATAGTCGAGGACCTGAGGCTGGTAAGCTATGATAAAGAATATGCGCGAGTGGGGAAGCTAAAGTACAGCCACCCGAAGGAATGCCTCTAAAGCCGCCCATTGTTCACGGCGGACGACTTGATTTGCTATCTTTACAGCTTAAGATCTCTTGGATCTATCCTACTTATCCCGGGAATTCTGTCGTAAACGGTGTCTGTTGAGACTATCTGGCGGTCGCGCACTTGATTCAGGCACGTTGCTGCGTAATACGCATCAAATATCGAGGTCAGCCTGTACTGCTTCATCAGCGAGATCGCGAGAAGGTCTATCTCGTGGCTGGTTTCTAGAAAGACTAGGTTCTTCACCGAAGTAAGGTTTGCCACACGGTATATGTATTCGTCTATCGTTACTCCCTCATCAGTTGATACATAGTATAGCTCATGCAGAACTTCCCTGCTCGCATAAACTTCTCCAAAATCACCCTTCTCTATTTTGCTGATGAGCCTTTCAGATGCCTCTTTGAGCCAGTCTCTCTCCTTAATATAGGCGTAGAGGACATCGCTCTCTATCATCAAGCCCGTTCTCTCCTCTTAGCCCTTGAGACGGCATCTTCGCGGGCTCTCTTCTCGGCAATCTTCTTAAGTTCAGCCCTCTCCCTCTTAGATTTTAACCAGCCCCTCGCTGCCTCAGCAGGTTTGCTCGAAATTGGTATAAACACGAGAAAAGTCCCTGCAGAGATTACGGCCGCCCTACCACTTCTCATACAAAAATCCTTTGGTAAGGTTACTCTCCCTCTTTCGTCTATTTTTACCACTGTTGCCATTTTTACCCACATTACTATTAAAATACCCTCACTTAAAAACCTCGCCCCTCATTAGGACTGTCCAAGATCTGAAGCTGATAGCCCAGATGAAGGGTACAAGAAAGGAACTTTAGTCACCAGTAGGCTATCACTAAACTGCAAGTCCTATTTCTTGCACATATTAACAAAATTTCTCAATACGGTCATTCCCTTTGGTGTATCTGCTACCTCGACATGGAACTGCACCCCGTAAACAGGGCGTTTCTCGTCCTTCAGCGCCTCCACCTCGCAGTACTCGCTCCTCGCCAGCACGACGAACCTGCCGCCGTCCTTCTTCACCTCGTCGTTGTGGGAAGCCCACGCTACGAACTCCCGACCTACCCCTTGGAGTATGTCGTCGGGCTCGATCACCTCTACCGTGGTCTTGCCGTACTCGGGCTTCTTTCCCTTCACCACATCCCCGCCCAGCAGCTTGCCAATGAGCTGGTGGGAGAGGCATATTCCCAGTACCGGAAACTCCGCCTTCTCGATTATCTCCGGCGCACACCCGAACTTATCCATCCCGTCGTAGACACTGTGGGGTCCGCCGCCCATCACCAGCCCGTCCGCTTCCTTCAACGACTCAAGCGTCACGGTGGGCATTATGAGCTTGCTGTTTACGCCAAGCTCCTTCAGCGCCCTGACTATGAGGTGGTTGTACTGCCCGCCCATGAATACCACCGGTATGTACATCTTACTCAAACTCCACTGTAGCAGGCGGCTTCGACGTGAGGTCGTAGCAGACGACCGAGACCCTGTCGTCCTCCATCACCTTGTCGGCTATCCTCTTTAAAACCTTCAGCGGGATCGCTGAGGGCTTGGCAGTCATGAAGTCCCTCGTCTCCACTGCCCTTACTATTACCGCATACTTGCCCCTACTGGCCGTCTTCTTGTCCCTTCCGCCGTCCACCACGTAGACGACCCTAACGACCTCCCCGTCTTGGTGAACTACCTTCTCTGGCAGGTCGAAGAGGTCCGAGGGCTCCATCTCTCCCCCCGTAACAATGGCGATCTTCCCATAAGCCCTGTTATCCCCCTTCACCCCCGTGGCGAGCCACCTGAGGTACTCGACCCTAGCCTTGGGCAATATCCGAGATGCCGCCCCCTCGACCCCCTCCTTGCTGGGTGATCTCTCGTCCTCGATGACCGCAGCCAAGTACTGCTTGGGCTCTGGTCGGAGCGCTCCGAGGTGCTTCTCCACCGCTTTCGTAGCCTTCCTTAGAACTTCCACCTTCTCCTCCCTCACAGGACCTATGCACCTCACCAGCAGTCCAGGCCCCGGGAACGGCTGCCTCTCCGAGGCGTTCACCCTCGCCCCCAAATACCGTGCGAGCGCCCTCACCTGGTCCTTGTACAGGTCGAGGAGCGGCTCCAAAAGCCTGAAACCGAACCTCTCCACGGTGTCTACCCCCAGCTGCTCCAGCACGTTGTGCTGGGTCTTTATCCCGCCCGAGCTCTCTATCCAGTCCGGGGCTATGGTGCCCTGTATGAGTACGTTGCATCCTTCCCTCCTCGCCGCCTCCCCCAGGACGGTGTAAAACGTCTCCCTGAATGCCAGGCGCTTGGACTCCGCGTCGGTCTTCCCCTCAAGCACCTTCAGAAACCTGTCCTTGACCGACAGGATCTTCAGGGGCAGCCCCAGTGAAGATAGAAGATCCCTAACCTCCTCCACCTCGCCCTCCCTCATGAAACCGGTGTCCATGAAGAAGCATACCAGCCCCTTCCCGAGTGCCCTGTGCGCCAGCGCTGCGCAGGCTGTGCTGTCCACCCCACCGGATGTGGCTATGGCTACCCTGCCCTTCCCCACGGCGCTCCTTATCTCAGCCACCTTCTCCTCGACAAAGACAGCTGGGTCGAAGTCGAATGAACCCGCCGAACCAGAGGCTGAAATGGTGAGGCCCTCCAGAGTGGTATTCTGGAGCAAACTTAATCTTAAAGATAACCGTAGAAAGAGTTTGTTCGGGGATGCGCGCCGGTTGTTGAACAAAGTCAGATCCAGTATCGCCTCCGCAATGAAGCCCATCGCGTCCTCCGTGGCATCCCTTGGTCTGACACCAAATCAGATAACCGTTATAGGACTACTCATCTCACTACTCTCGGCCTACGCCTTCTTCTGGCCCCACCAGTTGTGGGGTGGCATCCTTCTACTCGTCGCAGGCTTCTTTGACATACTCGACGGTGCCGTGGCCAAGGTGACGGGCAGGGTCACGAGGTTGGGCGGTGTTCTCGACTCAGTCCTCGACAGGTACTCCGACCTGATAATCATCGGGGCGATTCTGCTCGCCGGCCTCTGCGACCCCTTATGGGGGATAATCGCCATGATCGGCTCAGTGATGGTCAGCTACATCAGGGCCCGAGGGGAGGTGGAGGGCGTCAATATGTCCTCCGTTGGACTTATGGAGAGGGCAGAGCGAATGGTCATACTCGCAGTGTCTGCTATCGTGGGCTACACCTGGGCGGGAATAATCCTTCTGGCAATTTTAACGCACGTTACCGTTGCCCAGCGCCTCTGGTACCTTAGGAAGTCGCTGGCGAGGAAGTCATGACTGTACAACGCCGCGAAGGACCCCTTCAAGCTCCCTGACCACTTCGCCAAATTCAGGTAATACTCCAAATACCAGCGGTCTCAGCTCTCCCTCCCAAAATCTCTGAACGGCGCCAACCCTGTCTCTAAACTCCTTGAGGTCAAATCTCTTATCATAAAAGGAGAGCTTCTCGTTGATTCCGGCAAGATCCGGTTTCACACCCAGTCTCACAGTAACGTACCATAGATCGTACAGGTCCCTTGCGGTATTCCGCGTCATTACCGCCCTCACCTTCTCGGAGACAAGCTCCCTGAGGTCCATTCCCCTTAAGAAGATGAGGGGTATCCCGTAGTATGGCTCGTCCAGCTTTACTGGCACAGGCGCGGGTCCGGGCCTGTCCCTCCTGCTCACCTCTACGTAAATGTGGCAGAGATCCTTCTCGGACGTGAAGAGAGGGCCTCTTGCGCTAATCCGGAAGGACAGCACGTACCTGTCGTCTTTCACCACCCCTGCGTCGTTCACAACACCGAATAGCCGCAACGTGTTGCTCGCGGGCTCCAGCATTGACCTGTCAACCTCCTTAGTGGCAGTGAAGTCCAGATCCTCCGAGAACCTGTTCAGGCCATGGAAGAACCATAGATAGGTGCCGCCCTTGAGCACGATCGGCTCCTCGCTCAGGGAATAAAGCACAAGGGCCTGCAGGTACCTCCTCTCCTCCTGCCAGGGCCTCACCCTCCTCAGCTTCGCTAGCCTGCCTATCTCCTCCTCACTTAACATTCTCTTTCACCCACCTGATTGCCCTCCTTGCCCTGTAACCTCCTACACCATTGAACCTCCCAATATAAGACCTCAGCCGGTCCCGGTCCAGATCCCCGCCCACGTCTGCAAATAAGTGGGGCGGTAGCCTCCCGAGGTAGACCATGTCCAGCACCGCCTTCTCTGACGTGGCCACAAACGTATAGCTCCCCCTCTTCTCAAGGCGCTCATACCCGAAGAAGAGGGCGGGGTGCACCCGGTGATACTCGATCCCCAATGTCGCGAACTTCCTGGTATTCTTTGTCGTGGCGCACTCGGTAACGCTGGGCACCTGCCTGATCAGTTCGTTGAGGTAGAGGGCACTCGTGAGGGAGACGTAGGACGGCTCCAAGAGCTGGGTGGCCATGACGAAGGGGTCGTCCGTCAGGGATATAGTGCCCTCCATGATTCTGCTGGCGAGCCCCTTCTTTACGAGCCTGCTGGCGTACACCTTGGCGGCGCCCCTGGGTATGCCTGTTATGTTGGAGAGCTGGGACAGGGAGAGGACGAGCCGGCCTCCTGATATGATCTTGTCCCTCAGCTCGTAAACGCTTTTTCTTTCTGTTATTGTCACATGTAGGTAACAGATCTGTTACCCTTATAAAACTATCTTGCACCGGCTGGGTTGTTGACCGCAAACCCGCTGATTTATTTGCGTTTAACCAGCTCTGACGTTTCGAGAAGGTCGAGCGTCCTCCTCAGTATCTTCTTGCCGTCCTCAAGCGTTTGGAGCCCGGTCTCCGTCAGCCTGTAGTACTTTCTAATGATGTTGCTCGGCGCCCGCCTCTCGGCGGCACTTGTCACGAGCCCCTCCCCCTCCATCTTGTAGAGGACGACGTAGACGGTTATGGTGGCAGGCTCGAAGCCGAAGGCAGCCTTGATCTTGTCCCTTATCTCGTAGGCGTAGAGCGGGCCGCCCCTCAGCAGGTGGAGGATGTAAATCCAGAGGTTCTCCTTGGTGAGCTTCTGCTCGAACCTCCTCAGCGCCAACCGAGATGTGCCTCCTGCCTGATGTATCAGATTCTAGTTCACGGTAACAATAACTACCTCTTAAATCTGTTAAGTTCGTATAAAAAAGATTGCTCATAAAACTTGTTTTTAACCATGAGAGAAATGGGCTATAAATATCGGACCCTTTAGATAGGGATGTTCCCTTTGCAAAAAGTCGTTCAGGTAACAGTGATAGGCAAGGTTCTGAAGCCCAACAAGCAGAAAATACTGGCACTCAACAGCACTTTGGAAAGATACTTCCATCTTGTGAGATGGTACTTGTCGTTTAACAGCACCTCCAAAACTTTTCTTCACAGAAACTGTTACGAGAAAGCTAAGCAGTTCAATCTCAATGCTGCTCTAATTCAGACTGCAAGGGATAAATCGGTTGAAACGATGAAGTCCTTTAAAACGAACAAGGAAGGAGGTATTCTCATAAGACCTGAAAGGATCTCCATGAGGTTTGACCGACGGTGCTACCACTTCTCTAAAACCAGTAACGTCTTAACGCCATACTGGCTCATCCTGTCCCTCACCCGAGAGGAAAGGATAAGTCTGCCGTTGGTCTTCGGCGAGAGGCAAAAAATGATCGAAGAGGCGTTTAAAGGCGGACTAGAATTTGCAACGGTGGAGATGGTCAAAAGAGGCTGTGATTGGTATGCTCACTTCATCCTGAGGAAAACAGTTGAATTAACTAGCGAACCTGAAACAATAATAGGGATAGACAGAGGCGAAAGGAACCTTGCTGTAACCATAGCCATCTTCAAAGCCAGTCCTAAGCCCATGAAGGGGCAGTTTTGGAGCGGTGCCGAGATCAAGCGCACCAGAGGGTTATATGGACACATAAGACGAAATCTGGGGAAGAAGAAGCTCTTGGATAAAATCAAAGCAATAAACACTAAGGAAAGGAAAAAAGTCAACCAACAGCTTCACATAACGGCCAACCAAATAGTTGAATACACCAAGCAGTTCCACAATCCGATAATCGTAATGGAGAATCTAAGAGGAATACGCCACAGCTTCAATGTAACCGGAGAACTGAACAGGAGGTTCCACAGCTTACCATTCAGAAGACTTCAGGCATACATAGAGTACAAGGCTAACCTTGAAGGCATAGAGGTCAGATATTTAACGAAGGCGGAGACCCGAAACACATCCAAAACTTGCCACATCTGCGGAAATGTTTCCAACATTAAAGGAAGAACATATCGTTGCAGTAGTTGCGGAATGGAATATGACAGGGACTTGAACGCGGCAATAAACATAGCCTGTAGGCTAACGAGGTCTATGGGATGGAGGAGTAGTGAGCCCCTCGAACCGGCACATGATGGGTCTGGCGTGAAGCCTGCCCTGAACGCCGGAGACTCCATTAGTCGTGTAGTAACTCACTAACTATTGTGATACAGTGGCTCGCCAGATAGGAATAGGGGCCTAAGCTCACCCGTTTCGCCCTGACCTCATCGAGTAAACGCTCACTTTTCGCGTCGAGTCCCTTCTGATCGCCCAATATGAACGCAGAACTCTTCTCGAACCTTACCTTGGAAGAGTCCTCCCCCTCCTCATGAAGGTAGTACAACGAGAAACCCCTCTCCTTATACTCGGAGAGGACCCTCTCGAACCCCTTCCGTTCTTTCCTGACGCCCTCCACTTTTTTACCGGAGAGCACGTCGAATATTATCTCCGCCACCCCAACCTCACTTATTGGCGCACGCCGCATCCTGTTTCCGTCAAAGGTAAGTGAAACCGGCGGGTCTGGCGGTCCCTCCAAAACAATCGTGAGCTTCGCGTCCTTCCTCGGTCCCTCCGGAGTGTAAAACGTTGCGACTATGCACCTTGCTATCAGGTCCATCCTCCCGCGACCTGCCAAGGACTTTAAAGAGAAGTCAGGGGCCGTCCGCCCCTCAGAGGCCTTGAGTATAAAAGCCTTGAACAAATCTTGGAAACCTCTCTACCTGAGAGGTCCGCCGATCTTTCTCTCGTCCTTTGCCCTGACCTTGACCACCCTCTGGAAGATCGCGCACGAGACGCAGTAGCACTTCATCACGACCCTCCTGTAGATCAGCGCTCCCTGTTTGGCCAGCTCCCTGGCCAGCTGGGGCTCCACTATCGAGACCGGCTTCGTCACCTTGATGGCCTTGTCCCTGGGCACCCAGGCTCCGCAGCCGTCGCATTGAACCCTGCCGGACTTGCCCTTGTCACCCTTGCTCCTTCCGCGGCTCTTCCTCTTCTTTGGCAATTTTAGTCCTCCATCAAAATCAACTGTTAGATGAATATTTGACTTATTAAACTTATTTATCTTCGGGTTTAACCTAACATTCCGCAGGCGCATGTGGGGGATCTAAGTCGACAAGCCGTCGGGTCGCCATCATTAGTGTTAAGTATTTCCCCGAGCACTATTAAATAAAGATGTGGCGTTGATTTGGTACATGGGATGGAGTGCTGAACTATGGTTTCTGGTTACAAAGGCAAGGTTCTGGAGCTCATAAAGAAACACGGCCTAGAAGTAGGCGACAGGGTTCTCGCTAAGAACGAGAGGGTCTCCTTCTCCGGAATCCTGATGCCGAGGTCAGAGCTGGACGACGACCAACACCTCATACTGAAGCTCGACGACGGCTACAACATCGGTCTCTCCATAGAGGGACTATCCGTCCAGAAGCTCCCCTCCGACGAGCCCAAGGTCAGTCCGCCTCCCTTCGAGGCAAAGTCGAACCCCAACCTGCCAAAGGTCTCGATTATAAGCACCGGCGGGACCATAGCGAGCAAGGTGGACTACAGGACTGGTGCGGTAAGCCCAGCCCTCTCCGCGAGGGACCTCTATCAGTCCGTACCTGAGCTGGGCGATCTGGCGGACATCAGGACCGAGATCCTCCTCAGCGTCCTCAGCGAGAACATCGTCCCAGAGAACTGGTCCTCCATGGCGAAGTCCGTGTCCAACCACATAAAGGACGGTGCCAAGGGCATCGTGATAACGCACGGCACAGACACCATGGGATACACTGCGGCGGCGTTGAGCTTCGCCCTAAGAAACCTTCCTGTACCGGTTATTCTGGTCGGCTCCCAGCGCTCATCGGACAGACCCTCCTCGGACGCTTATCTGAACCTGAAGGGCGCCGTCTTTACCGCCGCGAGGGCCCCCTTTGCCGAGGTCGGTGTGCTAATGCATGGGGGTAGCTCTGACTCGACCCTCGTCGTTCACAGGGGGGCGCGAGTAAGAAAATTGCACACGAGCCGGCGGGACGCGTTCGCCTCTGTAAACGCCCTCCCCCTTGCCAAGGTGCAGGATGGAAAGATAGAGACGTACGGCGAGTACAGGAAAAGAGGAGGAGAGCTTGAGCTCAAGGCAAACTTCGACGAGGATGTCGTGCTCATCAAGTCCTTCCCTGGGGTGCCCCCAGACATGTTCGACCCCATAATCCACAGGGGCTTCCGCGGCATAGTCCTTGAGGGGACAGGTCTCGGGCACGTGCCTGAGAGCCTCTTCCCGTCCATCCGAAGGGCTATTCAGAGCGGCCTGACCGTGGTCATGTCCTCCCAGTGCCTGTACGGGCGGGTGAACATGAACGTGTACAGCACGGGCAGGGAGCTTCTTAATATCGGCGTCATCCCTGCGGGAGACATGCTGCCAGAGACCGCCCTCGTGAAGCTCATGTGGGTCTTGGGTCAGACCGACGAGCCCAAGAAGATCCGCGAGCTCTTCCTGAAGAACATCGCTGGAGAGCTCTCGGAACGCAGTGATTTCATTGGCATAGAGAGGTGCTGATGCGGTTGACCCATCACATCAAAGTAGGGATAGAGATACACCAGCAGCTCGACACCTCGGGTAAGCTCTTCTGCAGTTGCCCGACTGTGCTCAGGGAGGAAGAGCCGCACTTCTCAGTCTTAAGGAGGCTCAAGCCCACATATAGCGAGCTTGGAGACCTGGACAGGGCCGCGCTCTTTGAGTCCGAGAAGAAGAAGGCCTTCTGCTACCAGGGTTACAACGACACCGTCTGCCTTGTGGAGCTCGACGAGGAGCCGCCCCACGACTTGAACAGGGATGCTGTCTCGATCTCGCTGACGGTTGCAAAGCTCCTGAACATGACTCCGGTTGACGAGGTACACGTGATGAGGAAGATCGTCATAGATGGTTCCAACATCACCGGGTTCCAGCGGACCGCCAAGATCGCATTTGACGGCTGGCTTATGGATGGTGAGGAGAAGATCACCGTGCAGTCCCTATGCCTCGAGGAGGACGCCGCGAGGAAGATCTCCGATACTCCCGAAATGATGACCTACCGCCTTGACCGCCTAGGAATCCCCCTCGTCGAGATCGCGACCGGCCCTGACATCCACAGCGGGGAGCAGGCCGAGCGCGTCGCCCTCCAACTCGGCAGGATCCTGAAGGCAACCGGGAAGATAAAGCGGGGGCTGGGGGCCATACGGCAGGATCTGAACATCTCGATAGAGGGGGGAACGAGGATCGAGGTGAAGGGCGTCCAGGAACTTGGACTCATCTCAACCGTAGTCGAGCACGAGGCAACCAGGCAGAGGAACCTCCTCCTGCTGAGGGACGAGCTGAAGAAGAGGGGCGTAACTGCCGTAAAGCCCAAGGTCGTCGACGTCACCGACGTATTCTCAACCTCGAACAGCAAGGTCATCAGGAAGGCCTTGGAGTCCGGCGGAAGGGTGCAAGCCGTCCTCTTAACAGGTTACGGCGGCCTTCTCAAGACGGAGCTGCAGCCGGGTAGGAGGTTCGGCACGGAGCTCTCCGACCACGCAAAGGTCTTCGGCGGGGTCGGCGGCATATTCCACACCGACGAGCTGCCCGCCTATGGCATCACCGAGGAGGACGTCAAAGCGGTGAGGAAGAAGGTGGGGGCTAGTGAGAACGACGGCGTGGTCTTCGTCGCCGCCGATGTTGAGGCCGGCTTGGTCGCCTTGAATGCCGTGGTCAAGAGGGCCTCGGAGGCTTTGAAGGGTGTCCCTGGCGAGGTGAGGGCCTTCAATCCAGACGGCACGACCCACTTCATGAGGCCGATGCCCGGTTCGGCCAGGATGTACCCTGAGACCGATGTGCCCTCCATAGTGGTAGGAGGAGACCTGCTCGATAAAATAAGGAGGGCTCTCCCGGAGCTTCTGGAGAAGAGAACAGAGCGGTACATAAAGGAGTGCGGGCTGAGCAAGGACCTCGCCGCGTTGATAGTCGACTCGCCTTACGCAGTAACATTCGAGAGACTCGTCAAGTCCGATGGTTTATCCCCCTCCTTCGTCGCGGCTACCTTCGAGTACACCTTCAAGATGCTGAAGCGGGAGGGGATAGACATGGAGTCGCTCGATGATAGGCAGATCAGGGACGTCCTGGTAAGGGTGCACAAAGGGGAGATCGCGAAGGAGGCGGTCGCCGAGATCCTCCGTTGGCTGGCGTCGAACAGGGGTAAGAGCGTCGAGGACGCCACAAGGTCGCTCTCGCTCGGCACAGTGGACTCCGCCGCGCTAAAGGCGGCCGTCGCCGAGTTGGTGGGCAAGAACATGGAGATCATAAAGCGGGACGGCGAGCGCGCCATAAGCCCCCTTATGGGCGATCTGATGAAGACTTTCAGGGGGAAGGTCGACGGAAAGGTACTTCACGAGCTGCTCAAGGAAGAGATCCGGAGGCGCCTGGAGACCGCTCCCAGATAACTTTTTTAATTATACTTGTAATATCAATTCTGTTTGGTGTCCTCTGTGTGCGGAATATTCGGGTGCCTCTGCGACAGAGCCCCACAAGTGATACTTGATGGTCTGAAGCGGCTTGAGTACAGGGGATACGACTCCGTAGGGGTCGCCGTGATAAGCGGTAACAAAATTACTTTAGAAAAAGATAAAGGAAGGATTGACCAATTTATAAGTGGTCTAGATGAGACTCGACTTTATGGGGAAGTTGGGGTAGGCCACACGAGGTGGGCGACACACGGAGCTCCTTCTAAGGAGAACGCCCACCCTCATCTAGACTGTACAAAAACCATAGCAGTTGTACATAATGGAGTTTTAGAGAACTTTCTCCAGCTTAGAGAGGAGCTCGCAAAGAAGGGGCACCACTTCACCTCAAACACCGATACCGAGGTAATCCCTCACATGATAGAGGAGGGCATGAAGGCGGGCCTTCCTCTAAAAGAGGCCGTGGTTCAGGTAACTAAGCGCATAAAGGGCTCAATGGCATGCATCATCATAAGCACCTCTGAACCCAACAAGATGATCTGTGTCAGGAGGGAGAGCCCTCTGGTGATCGGCATAGGTCCCAAGGGCTCATACTGCGCATCTGACATCCCTGCGCTGCTGCCGTTCACAAAAAGGGTCCTGGTCATGCCGGACGATACGATCGCGGTCCTCGAGAGGGGGAAGGTTACCCTAGAGGAGATAGGCGGTGGCGCGCTCGAACCCCAATTCTCCAACGTGACATGGGATCTGAAGATGGCGGAGAAGAGCGGGTACCCACACTTCATGATCAAGGAGATTTATGACCAGCCTGTTGCCATTAGGGACACGCTAAAGGTGCCGGTGGCCTTCTTAGACCGCGCCACAGATCTGCTGAACGATAAGCTCTACCTCACCGGATCAGGAACCTCCTATCACGCCTGCCTCTCCTCCTCCTACATGATCTCCAGACTCATTGGGACCGACGTGAGGCCGGTACTCTCCTCCGAGTTCAACGAGGCGGTCTCTGACCTCGAAGGGAGCACTGTGGTAGCCGTCTCGCAGTCTGGAGAGACCGCCGATACCCTGAGCGCCGTCAAATACGCAAAAGGCAAGGGCGCGAAGATACTGGGAATAACGAACACCTTGGGCTCATCCATCACGGTGCTCTCCAACGCCTACATATGCACGCAGAGCGGGCCTGAGATAGGCGTTGCCGCGACGAAGACCTTCCTGACCCAGCTCACCGCACTGGACCTCCTCACCCTGCGCATCGGGCTCAAGAAGGGAAGGATCTCCGAAGGGGATTACAGATCGATGAGCCAACAGATGAATAGATTGCCGCGGCTGATCGAAGAGACCCTCGGCAGGTGCGAGAAGGTCAAGGAATTGGCGCTGAAATACTCCACGAGGCACGACGCATTCTTCCTGGCCCGCGGGATAAACGTGGCAACTGCCATGGAGGGCGCCCTGAAACTGAAGGAGATAAGCTACATCCACGCTGAGGGATACCCTGCAGGGGAGTCCAAACATGGTCCCATCTCGCTGGTGGAGCAGGACTTCCTCTGCGTCTTCATCGCCCCGAAGGACGCCACACGAGGAAGGGTGATCGGAAACATCATGGAGATGAAGGCCAGAGGCGCAGAGATATTCTCCATAATCACCGAGGGAGACGAGGAGCTGAAGGAAGTTTCCAACGAGTTCTTCGAGGTCCCGGAGGCACCCGATCTGCTCTACCCGATACTCTGCACGGTACCCTTGCAGGTCTTTGCCTACCACGTCGCAAATTTCAGAGGGCTGGACCCAGACAAGCCGAGGAACCTCGCAAAGTCCGTGACCGTGCTTTAATCCGCCGGTGCGGAGGAGGGAAGACTCCATGAGCCACCCTGACAGAAAGATAATTGCCTCAATAGACAGGGCAATGGATCTGGCGCAGAAGATCTCTACTCTCCTCTCATTTGGCACAAACAATAATGAGATATACAAGAAAGTTCTGCAGTGCAGGCTCGAGGTGCAGTACGCCCTCGCCCTCCTCTGTATCAATTACGAGATGGAGTGCCGTCCGCAGAAGGTTCGAGGCAAGCCCGAGATTGAGAGAGACATGCTCCAGATATCCGATCACCTCTCGAAGTGCAAGGAACTCCTCTCGTCCGGAAGGAACAGAGATGCTGTAAAAGACCTCCTAGCCGCGGACACCTTACTTGGACACCTAATAATCTGGCTGAGAAGGGAGAAGAAAGTGCCGTGGGATAAACCCTCGGTAAGTTAGCGAAAAAGAAAAGGACGATAATAAAACGAAGAATTATTTCAAATTTTGACCGACCTTCTGTCAACCACATCCAGAGTATCGGGTCCGGTTCCGATTATGGTGACTGGAACGTCCAAGTTCTTCTCAACCTCTCCAATGAAGCCCTTAGCCCTGTCCGATAGTCTATCGTACCTGGTCATCCCTTTGCACTCTGGGAACACCGTATCCAGCTTTGTCAGGGCTATCTGCGTCGCCGAATTTATCCTGACCGCCCTCTTGGCCAGTTCATAGTTGAAGGGCGCGGCCCTCCTCTTCCTGCCCGTGACCGAGGCTATCTCCGCCCAGCCCCTCTTCACCGCCTCCTCCTCAGAGAGCTCTCCCTGGAGTGGTCCGGCGCCGACCCTCGTCACGTACGATTTAAACACTATGATCACGTCCTTGACGTCCTTCGGTCCGACACCCACCTCACTGCAGACCCCCGAGGCAGAGACGTCCCTGCTTGTCACGAATGGATACCCGCCGTGGTAGAGCGAGAGGTATAGCCCCTGCGTCCCTTCTATGAGCACTTCTCCGTCATCCCTCATGCAGTCCTGCACCTCCCCGGAGACGTCCGTGATAAATGGCTTTAGCTCCTCAAAGTCCTTAGCCATTTTTAGCAGGCGCATTACCCTGTCCACCATGGCTGACCCGACGCCGGAGCCGGTGGAGCCCACCTTCTTCATCAGGAACTCGTCCTTCCTCTCCTTCACTATGTGCTCTGGCAGTATGATCCCGCTGTTCGCGTCCACCCCTATCCTTCCCCTCGTTCCGGTCAGCTCCACCTCCTTCATGAACGTCTCGATGCTGAAGAGCGCACCCGCACCGACCAGGAGCCTGGTGCTTTTATTGACGAAGGCGCAGGGAACGATCCGCAGTTTTATCTCCCTTCCCTCGTTCACGAGGGTGTGGCCCGCGTTTATGGATCCTGTTCTTACCGCTAACTTGTAGTTGTCCTTATGGCCCAAATAGGCGGCTATCTTTCCTCTGGGGGGCGTGCGCTAATGCGCCTCGCCTTTCCCCTCGTCTCCGAAGAAGCCGCCAACGAGAACCGTGGCTCCCATACTCTCACCAAAAGAGAGAGGGGCAGGTCAGTATAATAAGTTTTAACCTCGGGTAACCCTATATCCTTCGTTATCTTCATAAATCAGAAGCTTGAAGTGATCGAAGCGAGATAAGAGACCATGAGGGGTCCAATTGCACATATATGGCATAAAGATGCCGTTGATACGCCTTGGTGACGACCTAGTAGCCCTGACCATTGAAAGATCCAAAAGTTCGGGCAACCCTATCCAGAATGGCGACATCGTCGTGTACTCTGCCAAGGTCGTGGGTACCTCCCAGGGCCGCCTCGTTGACCTCTCCAAGGTTAAGCCGTCGAAGAAAGCCCTCAAGATATCCAAAAAATACCATCTCGATCCTGCCTTTGCAGAGGTAGTCCTGAAGGAGTCCGATGAGATCTTGGGAGGGGTCGAGTACGCGTTGTCCACCATGAAGAAGGGCGTCCTGATCGCCAACGGAGGCGTCGACCAGTCCAACGCGCCGCTGGGCTTTGTTGCCCTATGGCCCGAAGACCCGCAGAGGTCTGCCGAGGAGTTTAGGAAGCGCTTCAAGGATGCTGGGCTGGATGTCGGCATCCTGATCATAGACAGTAGGACCCTGCCCCTCAGGATGGGCAACAGCTCCGTCGCCTTGGGGGTGGCTGGTTTCAGGCCGGTGGAGGACCTCAGGGGAAAGAAGGACCTCTTCGGTCGACCAATGAAGATTAAACGTCTGGCCGTGGCCGACAACCTGGCCTCAGCCGCCCACCTCGTAATGGGCGAGACCTCCGAGTCCATCCCCGTCGCGATCGTGAGGGACGCCCCGGTTCACTACGGCGAGGACCACGTCATAGATGAGGCGTTCATCCCCATCGACGAGTGCCTGATAATGCACCTCTTGAAGAAGAAGCGAGCCTCGGCAAGCCGCCGTGGATCTTAAATCTTTTTTATTTATTACCGATGAAATTACGGAAACATTTAATTATAGTCTATGGCGCATAAAAATAATATTAGGGGACGAAAGATGTCGGTCGAGTTTGACGATCTGGATAGGATCATTATCAACAACCTGCAGGCGAACGCAAGAACGCCGTTCTCAAAGATCGCAAAGGAGGCCGGCGTAAGCGAAGCAACCATATTCCTTAGGGTGAGGCGCCTCCGGCAAGTTGGCATCATAAAATCATTCAGGGCCATCATCTCCCCCTCTAAGGTCGGGAAGAGCCTCTCAGCATTCATACTGGTGAGGGCTGATCCCAGAAAGTACTCTGACGTGCTCAACGTGGTCAGAAACCTGAGCGAGGTCACTGAGGCCTACGACGTAACGGGCCCGTATTACCTGATCCTGAGGGTGGACGTTGCCGACAAAGAGTCCCTCGCCAAGGTAATCGACCTAATAGGTGCCGTCGAGGGCGTCTCCAGCACAGAGACCGCGATAGTCCTCAAGGAAGTAAAGGAGAACGTGGGCATAAAGATCTGAACCAGCGCCGTCTCCTCTTAATCTCTGGCGCCCATTCCATCTATCAGGAAAAAATTAATACCGCCCCATCACCACTTCAAATCATATGGTATACGACTCTCTCGCACTCGTCTATCTCGGGATATTCCTTGTAATCGTGGGCCTCATGCTGCTCGTCCTCAAGAATAAAGGTAAGGTGGAGGGTGGCGGGCTTATCATGATAGGTCCCATCCCGATAGTGATAGGCACAAGTGTAAAGATAGTCAAACTGCTACTCATCCTCGGGGTCATAATCTTCCTTATCATGTTGGTGATCTAAGATCAACCTCAACAGAATCGCCTTAATCGTCATCGCGGTTGGCGCCGTACTCATATTGGCTGGCATATTGCAGGGGGCTATCGCCCCGCCGATGGGTGCGGGCGGGGTTGTAATCTTCATAGGCCCCATCCCCGTATTCGTGGGCTGGGGAGAACCTTCATGGATAACACTGATCTTGGTCGTTGTTATGGCCATACTAATGATTATGGGCCTACTATTGCGTTACCGACTCTAAGCCAAACCTCTGCCGAATGCGGCTTGTCGCACAGGCGTAGAGGTTATAAATCTGCCTGCCATCTTCCAATTGGTGTCAATTTTGAAGCCCATGATCATTAAGGCGGACGAGGACGAGGTACTCGACATCGAGCTCGAGGAGGACTTCATAAAAGCAAATGAGAGGATGGCAGAACTAAACAGGAAGACCTTTGACCGTTACGGCGTCAAGGTCATAGACTTCATGGGTTCCATAGGGTCCGGAAAGACATCCATCATCGAGAGGCTCGTCGAGGCTTTGAAGGGCAAGTACAGGGTGGGCGTAATCGCGGGGGACACCACCACGACCATCGACGCGGAGCGAGTGTCCCGGCACGGTGTGCCCTCTGTCCAGATAAACACCGGCAGGGAATGCCACCTTGATGCCCCCCTCGTCAGGAAAGCCTCGAAGAAGCTGTTGCGGGAGGGGGTCAACCTGATGCTCATCGAGAATGTGGGGAACTTGATCTGCCCCGCAGAGTTCCCGCTTGGTGCGCACAAGAGGGTCGTCATCGTGAGCGTCACGGAGGGCGAGTACATGATCAAGAAGAAGCAGGACATATTCAGGGTCGCCCAGGTCGGCATAATCAACAAGAAAGACATGGCCGGCTATATGGAGATAGACGTCAACGAACTGGTTAAGGACGCCCTCAACGCGAATCCCAAGATGAAGGTCGTGGTGACAAGCGCAAAAAAGGGCGAGGGTATAAACGAGCTGGTAAAAGCCCTTGAACTCTGACATTTTTCCGTTAACAAATCCGACATTTGTGATACTGCTTCTCAGCGGGTTTTTTAACCACCTCTACCTTCTATAAGGTGGCGGATGAAGTAACGATGGTCTCTTGAGCTCACGCTGTGAGAGACTGATGGGCGGACTGACGCCTTAATCTTAAAGAAAAACCCCCATTGGATAAAAGTTATATATTTCGCAAATCATTTTAACGCAACTTGAAAATTAAGAGGAGACCGTTATTGCTGAAGAAGATCCTTGTTGCCAACAGAGGCGAGATCGCTCTTCGTGCCATAAGAGCAGCTAAAGAGATGGGTATAAAGACTGTTGCCATTTACTCCGAGGCGGATGCCAACGCCAAGTTTGTATACTACGCAGATGAGGCACACCTGATCGGCCCCGGACCGGCGGCCCAAAGTTATCTCAAAATGGAGAAGATAATTGAAGTGGCCAAAAAGACCGGAGCCGAAGGCATTCACCCCGGCTATGGATTCCTGGCGCAGAACGCAAAGTTCGTGAGGATGTGCGACGAGGCGGGCATCGAGTTCATCGGACCAAAGGCGACGGCCCAAGAGCTGCTGGGTGATAAACTGGGCGCCAGAAGGTCGATGAAGAAGGCAGGGATACCGATCGTCCCAGGCGCTCTCGATGCCATCCAGGACGACAAAGACGCTCTCCAGGTGGCGGAGGAGACTGGCTACCCCGTTATGGTCAAGCCGGCGGGCGGCGGCGGAGGCATCGGGATGCAGGTCTGCAGGTCAAAGGACGAACTGTTGGAGGCGGTCAAGAAGGCGCAGAGGCTTGCCGCGTCCGCGTTCTCGAGGCCAGAGGTCTACATCGAGAAGTACATTGAGAAGCCGAGGCACATCGAGATCCAGATACTCGCGGACAAGAAGGGCAACGTGATCTACCTAGGAGAGAGGGAGTGCTCCATCCAAAGGAGGCACCAGAAGCTCATCGAGGAGGCACCCTCCCCAGTAATGTATATGGATCCAGACCTGAGGAGAAGAATGGGCGAGACGGCCGTAAAGGTCGCCAAAGTTGCGGGCTACGAGAACGCAGGGACGTGCGAGTTCCTCTACTCCGACAAGGACCGCGCCTTTTACTTCTTGGAGGTCAACAGCCGGCTCCAGGTCGAGCACCCAGTAACGGAGATGGTGACGGGCATCGATATCGTGAAGGAGCAGTACAAGATCGCCTCGGGCGAGGCGCTCTCCCTCAAGCAGGAGGAGATCAGGATAACCGGGCACGCAATGGAGTGCCGCATCAATGCGGAGGATCCGCTGAACAACTTCGTACCCTCTATCGGGCTGATAACCAACTACATAGAGCCAGGAGGACCAGGCGTGAGGGTGGACAGCGGTATATACGCCGGTTATACCATACCTCCGTTCTACGACTCGCTGGCGGTCAAGTTACTCACGTGGGGAAACAACCGCGACGAGTGTATAGAGAGGATGAGGCGCGCACTAAGCGAGTTCGTGATCGAGGGCATACAGACCGTCATACCCTTCCACAAGGTCGTGATGAACGACGAGGAGTTCATCAAGGGCAACATCCACACAGAGTTCATACAGGACAGAAACATACTGGAGAAGGTGAAAGCCCAGTACGAGGAGGACGAGGTCTGGAGAAAGAGCAAGGTGAACGTCTTGAGCAAGATACAGCCGAAGACTGAAGAGGGTGCACAGACCGGTGGTGCGGTGGCCGACAAGAAGACCGTGGCCATCGCTGCCGCAATCGCCTCCTACATACAGAGCAAACCCCAGAGGCAGCTGGTCAGCAGCGGTTGGGTCATCTCTGACAGGGTGAAAAATGCAAGATAGAGAGTGCGGGCAGTGTCAAGAACAAACAAATTCAAACTCAGCATCGGGAACGCCCATTACAGCATAGACATCAGCGAGAGGGCGTACGGTCTCTATGATGTCAAGGTCAACGACGAGACCTTCAGGATAAGCGTCGCTGATATGCTATCGCCCTCACCTCAGACGGTGGTCACCTCTTCAGGCACTACGGTAGCAGGAGGTTCAAAAGCGGTAGCGGCAGTCGGAGGTACAGTAACTGGAGTACCAGGAGCGGTAGCGGCAGTCGGCGGTGCCATCAAGGTAGCGATGCCTGGCACAGTCATGACCATCAAGGTAAAGGCCGGAGATGCCGTTAAGGTCGGAGACGTCGTGATGACCCTTGAGACGATGAAGATGGAGAACCCCATAAAGTCCAACAGGGCTGGAAAGGTGAAGGAGATCATGGTACAGCCTGGCAAGTTCGTGAACGTAGGAGATCAGCTGATAATAATAGAGTAATATGGTGAGATAAACAAAGGAGTGTTAGATATGTCAACCCCTCCCCTCTCTGATAAATTTAAGGAACTGAATGATCTCAAGGAGAAGGCAAAGCTCGGTGGAGGAACCGAGGCCATCGAGAAGCAACACAAGGGTGGAAAGCTCACGGCAAGGGAGCGTCTGGAGAAGCTCCTCGACCCCGGTAGCTTTGCAGAGGTGGATCAGCTCGTCGTGCACAGGTGCCACGACTTCGATATGGACAAGAAGCGCGTCCTCGGCGACGCGGTGGTGACAGGGTACGGAACCATCAACGGTAGGCCCGTCTTCGTCTACTCGCAGGACTTCACCTTCGTCGGCGGCTCCCTCAGCGAGATGCACGCCAAGAAGATCGCAAAGATCCAGGACATGGCGATGAAGGCTGGAGCCCCGTGCATCGGCCTGAACGACTCGGGTGGTGCGAGGATCCAGGAGGGTATACACTCCCTGGCTGGGTACGGCGAGATCTTCTACAGGAACGTAATGGCATCGGCCGTCATCCCTCAGATCATCGCCATAATGGGTCCCTGCGCCGGCGGTGCCGTCTACTCCCCAGCCCTCGCGGACTTCATCTTCATGGTAAGAAAGACAAGCTATATGTTCATCACCGGTCCGAAGGTGGTCAAGGCCGCCATTGGTGAGGACGTGACCTTCGAGGCTCTAGGCGGCGCGGACGCTCACGCGAAACTCAGCGGTGTTGCCCACTTTGCGGTCGACAACGATGAGGAGTGCCTAAAGCAGATCAGGAACCTGATGAGCTACCTGCCATCCAACAACATGGACGACGCACCCATAATGGAGTGCGCGGATCCTCCGGACAGGATGGAGGAGGAGCTGAACGAGGTCGTTCCAGTAGATCCTAAGAAGCCCTACGACGTGCACGACGTTATAAACCACGTATTTGACAAGGGCTTGTTCTGCGAGGTCCAGGCCCAGTTCGCCCCCAACGCAGTCGTAGGATTAGCTAGGCTCAACGGTAGGTCTGTGGGCGTGATCGCAAACCAGCCCATGGTCTACGCCGGATGCCTCGATATCGACTCGTCCGACAAGATAGCCAGGTTCGTGAGGACGTGTGACGCCTTCAACCTTCCGCTCGTGACATTTGTGGACGTTCCGGGCTACCTCCCGGGCACGAAGCAGGAGCACGGCGGCGTCATCAGACACGGTGCCAAGGTAATCTATGCGTACTCCGAGGCCTCGGTGCCAAAGCTAACCGTGATTATGAGGAAGGCGTATGGAGGCGGCTACATAGCAATGTGCAGCAGGCACCTGGGCGCGGATGTGGTCTTCGCATGGCCAACGGCCGAGATAGCGGTAATGGGCCCTGAGGGCGCGGTCGAGATCATCCATAGGAACGAGCTCATGAAGGCGAAGACCCCAGAAGAGGTAAAGGAGATCACAAACAAACTCGTGGCGGAGTACAGGAACAAGTTCGCGAACCCGTACATCGCCTCGCAGATGGGCTATGTGGACTCCGTGATCTTGCCCAAAGAGACAAGACCAATGCTCGTCAAGGCTCTGGAAAGTTTTGTATCAAAGAGAGACCTCCAGCCCAGAGCTCCCAAGAGGCACGGAAACATCCCCGCATAACCTCTTCTTTTTTCCTTCACTTTCCTAGTTACTTTTTCCATCTAATTTTTTGGCAACCTTCCCTAATCCCGTTCATCCAGAGCGCCATGAGCCGTTAAACAGCGTTTTCCGTAATTTTTATTTATATGGCGAATCATTCGGCTTTATCATAGGAGAGAATTATGTTGAAGAGACCACTTGAAGGTATTCGCGTATTAAGCCTAACTGGTGCCCTCTTCGGACCATATTGCGGTTTAGTGCTTGCAGACCTGGGTGCAGAGGTTATCAAGGTCGAGAGGCCAAATTTTGGCGATATGAGCAGAGAATGGGGGCCGTTCTTCCCCAACGTCCAAGGACCGGATAAGAGCGGGTACTTTGTGAGCTTGCACCGAAACCACAAGGACCTCACGCTCAACCTGAAGAGCCCCAAAGCAAAAGAGATCCTCAAAGAACTGGTAAAGAAGAGCGACGTTCTATTAGAGAACTTCAGACCGGGCACGATGGACGAGTGGGGGATAGGCTACGAAGAACTAAGAAAGGTCAACCCGAGGCTGATATACGCCTGCGGCTCTGGATTCGGTCATTATGGTCCCTACAGCCAGTGGCCCAGCTACGACATCATAGGTCAGGCCATGGGTGGTTTTATGGACCTGAACGGTTGGCCGGACAAGCCGCCAGTGAGGGCAGGATCCTCCATAGGGGACATCATATCAGGAATGTTTCTCACCATTGGGATCCTCGCGGCGCTTAGGTACCGCGATGCAACCGGAAAGGGTCAGAAGGTAGATGTCGCCCAGGTGGACTCCATGATCGCCGTCCTCGAGAACGCGGTCATACGGTATACCCTCGAGCACAAGGTCCCGACCAGGATAGGCGCAAGGCACCCCTCAATCACACCCTTCGACATATTCAAGGCAAAGGACGGATACGTTGTAATAGCCGTTGGCAACGAGGGTATCTGGAAGCGCTTCTGCCCTGCCATAGGGAAGCCTGAATGGACAGACGATCCAAGGTTCGCCACCAACGAGCTTAGGTTAAAGAACGAAGTTATACTGAAGACCTTGATAGAGGAGTACACCAAGGACAAGACGAGGTGGGAGATCGCAAAGCTACTTCTTGCAAACGACGTTCCATCCGCTCCGGTATACAACGTGGGAGAGGCGGTTGAAGACGAGCACGTCAAAGCAAGAGAGATGATCGTGGAACTCGACCAGCCACAGTACGGCAAGGTCAGGGTGGCAGGATGCCCGATAAAGTTCTCAGAGACCCCGATAAAGACCTTCACGCCTGCGCCCCTACTCGGACAGAACAACGAGGAGATCCTTACAAACCTCTTGGGCTACACAAAGCCCCAAATTGAAGAGCTGAAGAAAGAAGGCGTAATCTGAAGTGGTCTAGGTCGTGGGAGCACAAACTTAATCCCGCGGCCCGTCTTCTGTTTTTGTGATAGATTTGTCCTCCAAAGGCATAGACGATCTCCTGATAAGAGGAACCTTCGTCTCAGGGGAGGATGTAGCCCGTAAATTGGGAGTATCAAGAACGGCTATTTTCAAACGCATTAGAGTCCTCAGGAGTGCAGGCTACTCAATAAAGTCAGTTCAAGGAAAGGGCTACCGGCTACTGCCACGGTTCGACGGGCTGCTCCCTCTTGAGATCAGGATAAAGTCAAAATCCACCATCTTTGGAAGGGAGATCATCACCCTTGAGAGCGTGGACTCTACCCAAAACTACGCACATAAGATGGCTGATGCAGGTGCCCCTGAAGGGACTGTCGTGGTTGCGCTGGAGCAGAGGGCAGGAAAGGGGAGGATGAGCCGGGCTTGGTCGTCACCCAAGGGCGGATTATGGTTCACCCTGTTGCTCAGACCATTAATCCCGATGAGGGAACTGTACAAACTCACGCTCCTGTTCGGCATTTCCGTTGCGAGAGCCCTAGAATCCTACGATTTAAAGCCCTCCCTGAAATGGCCAAATGACGTCTTGGTGAACGACAAAAAGATCTGCGGCATCCTTATGGAGACCTCTGGAGAGCCTGACAGGGTCGAATACGTGTTGGTGGGCATCGGGCTGAACGTCAACTTTTCCTCCCGCGATCTCCCGAACGTAATTCGTTCCTCTTCAATCGCCATGTGCGATTTACTGAACCGACGAATGGACAGGGCAGACCTTCTCAGCCTGATCCTTGAGAACTCTGAGAGCCTGTACCTCTCGGCAGCAAAAGAAGGTTTCAAAAAGGTCATTGATGCCTGGCGGTCGATGTCCTGCACCATAGGGCGCACGGTGACAGTCCAGTCCTTTGGAGGTTCTATCAGCGGTCGGGCGGTAGATATTGACGATGACGGCTCACTCATACTCGAGACAAAGGACGGCAGGAAGAAGGTATACTCGGGCGACGTATTCTTCTCCTAAGCATCTGAACCCTGCCTACGCCTCGATGATGC